>OLKG01000096.1_pt1 | contig 92875 bp, 74 predicted proteins | sample 1603371 | NCBI WGS metagenome assembly OLKG01 (sample SAMN04168657, study PRJEB22393) | human gut metagenome | biome: human gut microbiome; feature: stool | host: Homo sapiens | collected 2014-03-20 | reverse complement strand
AGCAAGACTCTTTGGAACGTGCCTTGCGGCGCATCAGGAAAGCTCAAAGCAACGGTGCAAAACGCACGCCGAGGCTTTGGGCGAGAGCGAATGGTGTCAACCAGGACATTGCCGTCAAGACGGCCAACTTCATCGCAGGAGTTGCGAACGAATTCAAGGTCGACGTCATTGTCATGGAACACCTTGATCTCGCGGGCCGTAAACGCGGCTCGAAACGTCAGCGACTCCATCACTGGCGAGCCAAGTCTGTCCAGAAGATGGTGGAGCACAAGGCGCACCGGTGCGGAATCCGCATTCGTCGCGTCTGTGCTTGGAACACGTCGAAGCTTGCCTTTGACGGCACCGGTGTCGTTACAAGAGACACGAACAACTACAGCATGTGTACGTTTCAGACAGGCAAGCGCTATTCGTGCGACCTGTCTTCTTCGTACAACATAGGAGCTCGGTACTTCCTGAGGGAGTACGAGAAGTCCATTTCGGTGACGAAATGGCGGCGCATCTCGGCAAAAGTTCCGGGATGTGCCAAGAGGGTCACACGCACCCTGGACACCCTAATTCGGGTTTGCGCGGAGCTGCGTTCCATGTGAACGCAGATTTCTGAGCTTGCTCGCTATCTGTGCCCAGGCAGTCCTTGCCGGTAAAAGGCAGGGAAGCCCCGTCCAATTAATAATTGGGCGGAGAGGATTCACTAGGTGCCAGCACATCAGCGACTCTTCCTTCGGATACATCGTGCGGATGCCGCGAAGTTCGACGCCCATGTCGATGATTTCATCGATCGTGCGGGTTGATTCCTCGATGAGGACGCGAAGCACGGCGGGGTCGGCGCGGAAGTGGTGGAACTGGAGGGCGGCGTCGAGGACCTGCTGGGCGGTCGTCTTGATGCCATGGGCCTTCTGGTACTTCGTGTTGATGCCGAGCGAGCCTTCGGGCATGATGCCTGCGCCGCCGAGGAACGGAAGCTTTTCAATGACTAGCGCCTTGTAGCCCTTGTTGACGGCCGCGTTCGCAGCGGAAAGACCACCGAGGCCGCCGCCCACGATCACGAGGTCGCGGGTTTCCTCCTTCACGGTGGCGAAGGCGGACGGGATGCCGGGCATGGCGGCCATGACGGCCGCGCCGCCGATGAGCTGACGACGATTGAGTTTCATAACTGTTCTCCTTGTGGACGCCGTGGTCTCGGCGTCTTGTTCTTGCACATGCGGTTCGGTCAAAAACCGCATTGAGAACATGATCGGATTTTCGGGATTGGGTTTCTGTGTGAATTCACACAGTCACAATAGGGAAACCCCGAGGAAGTGGCCGAATGAAAGAAGGGCGGGCCGTCCCGAGGGGACGGCCCGCCCTTTTGAAGGTGACGGAGCGGTGCTCGTCCACGCTGCGGAGCATGGCGGCGCCGATGCCCGCCGTGATGAAGACGAGCGGGGCGTCGCCCTCGGGCAGGCGGAAGCCGCCCGTCGGCGCGGAGAGGTCGACGAGGTCGCCGGCCGCGAGGTCGCAGAGGACGTTCGAGACCATGCCTGCAGGGAGGCCGTCTCTTGCGGAAATGCGGCGGACCAGGCGTCGACGACGGAGGGCGTCGCAATCTCGCCGAGCACCTCGCGGATGGCGGCGATCAGATGACGGCCGATGATCGGATAGTGCTCGGCGCGAACGCCCACCGAGCAGTGCCGCATGGCGGTATGCCTCAGGGCGCCCGCAAGCACGGACGGATCGTCGATGAGGGTCGCGTATGCGTGGACCGCATGTGCGAGCGCACGCGGCTGGGAGCCCGTGCGCTGGTGCGTCATGTTGAAGAGCTGCTTGAGCTCCGGATTGTGGGTGAGGAGGCGCGAGTAGAAGTGAGCGAGCAGCGCCTCGCCGTTGGTGGCGAGGATGGGAGCAGTTGCCTTGACAACGGCCTTCTGTTGGTCGTCAGCATGGTGTGGGTTCCTTCTTTGTGTTGTTTCTCTTAGCCGAAGGATAAGTCAGGGCGCGCGCCCCGAGCCTGTTCTGAAGAATACGCTTGCATTTCGAAACGCACGCGCAAGAGGGAAAACCATGGGGCGGCGTGCTTGGACGCCGGGGCGCGAAGCCGTCGGACGCGGCTGCGAACTGCGGGGCAGGGAAAGGGGGCGGCCCGGAGAGAAGGCGTTCCTAGACGAGAACCTTCTCGATGCCGCCGTTCTTCACGGTGCGGATGAACTGGTCGCGCCAGTTGGCGCCCAGGATCTGGCGGGCCATCTCGACGACGATGTACTCGGCGTCCATGTCGGCGCGCTCCTCATAGCGGGAGAGGCCCTGCAGGCAGCCGGGGCAGGTGGTGAGCATCTTGACGTGGCCCTTGATGCCGGCCTTGGCCCTGGCCTTCTCGATCTCCTCGAACTTGCGGTGACGCACCTGGGAGGCGATGTCGGGGCGCTTGACGGCGAAGAGGCCCGACTCGCCACAGCAGCGCTCGGACTGCACGACGTTGGCGCCGGTGAGCTTCTTGACCGTTTCGAGCGGCGGGTTGAGCCTGAGCGGCGTGTGGCACGGATCGTGGTAGAGGTACGTGTCGGCGTGCACGGGCATGGTGATGCCGCGCTCGAGCAGGAACTCGTGGATGTCGATGATGCGGCAGCCCGGGAAGATGCGGTCGAACTCGTACTCGTCGAGCGCCTTGATGCAGGTGCCGCAGCTCACGACGACGGTCTTGATGTCGAGGTAGTTGAGCGTGTTGGCCATGCGGTGGAAGAGCACGCGGTTCTCCGTCATCATCTTCTCGGCCTTGGCGGTCTCGCCGTAGGCGAGCTGCGGGTGGCCGCAGCAGCGGTAGCCCGGCGGGAGCACGGTCTGGACGCCCGCGTGCATGAGCATCGCCTCGACGGCGAGGCCCACGTCGCCGAAGAGGCGTTCGGAGCCGCAGCCCGGGAAGTAGAAGACGGCCTCGGTGTCGGCGGGCATGTCGGGACGCCGAAGAATCGGGATCGTGACCTCGTCCTCGATGCCGAGCGCGGCGCGCATGGTCTGTCTGGGCATGCGGCCCGGAAGCGGCGTCGAGACGAGATGGATCACCTGGCCCTTGAGGCTCGGACGGCCCGTGGTGTTGGCGGGCTTTTCACGAATGCGCGCAAGGTCCGCGGCGAGGTACTTCTCGGCGAGCTCGTTGCCGAGGCGCTGCAGCGAGAAGCCCGCGCGAACGGCGCCCGCGTGGAGCGCACGCACGGCGATCGGGTTGACGGCGTCGACGAGCGCGCCGCCCGCGAGCGCGGCGGGATTGAGATCCCTGTGGCCCGAGCGGTTGAGGAAGGCCTTGACGGCGGTGGTCACTTTGCCGAAGTCGATCTTGACGGGGCAGGGCTTGACGCAGCGGTGGCAGATCGTGCAGTGGTCGGCCAGATCGACGAGCTCGTTGAAGTGCTTGAGTGAAAGGCCGCGACGGGTCTGCGACTCATAGAGGAAGGCCTCCGTCATCAGCCCGAGCGCGAGGATCTTGTTGCGCGGCGAGTAGAGCATGTTGGCGCGCGGGACGTGCGTCGTGCAGACGGGCTTGCACTTGCCGCAGCGCAGGCAGCTCTTGACGGACTGCGAGATGGCGCCGAGGCCCGAATTTTCGAGAATGAGGGACTCCGCGCGGAAGAGCTCGAACGAGGGCGTGTAGGCGCGCTCGAGGCCGCCGCCCGGCATGAGCTTGCCCTTGTTGAAGCGGCCCTCGGGGTCGATCCTGTTCTTCCATTCGCGGAAGGGACGAAGCTCCTCGTCGGTGACGAACTCGAACTTCGTGAGGCCGATGCCGTGCTCGCCCGTGATGACGCCGCCGAGCTTCACGGCGCAGCTCATGATGCGCCCGAGCGTGTGCTCGGCGTCCTGCATCATGCCGTAGTCGTCGGAGTTGACGGGGATGTTCGTGTGGACGTTGCCGTCGCCCGCGTGCATGTGGAGCGCGACGAAGAGGCGGCTCCTCACGTGCTTCTTGTGGAGCGCGTGAAGCTCGGTCATCACGTCGGCGGGCAGCGCCTCGGCGAGGATCTCGAGGATCTCGCGCTTGACGGAGATGCGAAGGCGCCCGTCGCGCATGGCGAGAAACACGGTCTCGCCCTCGCGGGGCTCGACGCCTTCGGCGAGATAGGGCGCGGCGTCGCCGTCCATGGCGGCGCGCATTTCCTCCCAGCGGGTCCTGACGCGGGCCGCGAGGTCGCGCGCGAAGGTGATGCCGGGACGCTCGTCGAGCGCGGTGTCGGCGAGGCGCTCGATGAAGGCGCCCGCGATGCGGATCTTGTTCTTGAAGGAGAACTCGATGTTGATGCGCTCGATCTCGTCGGAGTATTCGCCGAGACGCTCGAGCGGAATGACGACGTCCTCGTTGAGCTTGAAGGCGTTGGTGTGCTTGGCGATGGCTGCCGTGCGGGAGCGCTCCTTCCAGTAGGCCTTGCGATCGGCGGACGTGCGGGCGATGAAGCCCGCGCCGCCGCGGGCGCGCGCCATTTCACAGCAGCGTTCGGCCACGGCGTCGAGGTCGGCTTCGTTGTCGGAGACGATGTCGGCGAGAAGCACCATCTTGGGCATGCCGCGGCCCTCGAGCTTGGCACGGTAGCCGACGGCGCGCACGTAGCGCCAGTCGATGTGCTCGAGACCCGCAAGCTCGACCGTCGGATGGCCGCGCACGAAGTCGCGCACCTCGACGATGGCGGGTGTGGATTCGGCCACGGTGCCGTAGAACTCGAGGCAGACCGTGCGGCCGAAGTCGGGCATCCGGTGCAGCACGAAGGCGGCGCTCACGATGATGCCGTCCGTGCCTTCCTTCTGTATGGCGGGCAGGCCGTTGAGAAGCTTGTTGGTGACGTCCTTGCCGAGGCCCGCCTTGCGGAAGGTGCGGCCCGGAATCGAGAGGCGCTCTGTCCTGACGACCGCGCCCTCGTCGGAGAGCTCGTGGATGTCGAACTCGGCGGTCTCGACCTCGTGGATGCGGCCGAAGTTGTGGTTGACGCGCTCGACGCGGATCATGCGGCCGTTGACGTCGACCATCTTCCACCAGGCGAGGTTGTCGATCGTCGTGCCCCAGAGGGCGGCTTTCTTGCCGCCCGCGTTGATGGCGACGTTGCCGCCGATGCAGCAGGCGTCGGCCGAGGCGGGGTCGACCGCGAAGACGAGGCCTGCGGCGGCCGCGGCCTCCTCGATGCGGCGGGTGACGCAGCCCGCGCCGCATTCAATCACGGGATGCTCGCCCTCGACGCCCGGCAGGCGGCGCATGACGGGACCGCTGTGGCGGTCGAACTTCTCCATGTTGATCACGGCCGTGTCGGGGTGCAGCGGAACGGCGCCGCCCGTGTAGCCCGTGCCGCCCGAGCGCGGAATGATGGTGAGCTTGAGCTCGAAGAGCGCGCGCACGAGGGGCGCGATCTCCTCCTCGCGGTCGGGCGTGAGGACGACGAACGGATACTCGATGCGCCAGTCGGTGGCGTCGGTGACGTGCGTGACGCGCGCAAAGCCGTCGAAGCGGATGTTGTCCGGATCGGTGATCGCGGACAGACGGCGCTTCACTTCGGCACGGCGCTCGATGAGCTTCGGGAAGCTGTTGTCGAAGCGGCACACGGCGGCGCTCGCCTCGGAGACGAGGCGAAGCACGTCGGCATTGCCCTCGGCGCGCTGGCGAACGGCCTCGAGGCGGCGGCTCATCTCGCGCACGAGCAGTTTGCGGCGCTTCGGGTGCACGATCAGGTCGTCGACCAGATAGGGATTGCGCTCGACCGCCCAGATGTCGCCGAGCACTTCGAAGAGCATGCGGGCGGAACGGCCGGTGCGGCGAGAGCCGCGAAGAGACTCAATCGTGTCCCAGGCCTTTTCGCCCAGGAGACGGATCACAATCTCGCGGTCCGAGAGCGACGTGTAGTTATAGGGAATCTCGCGAACGCGCGCGGGAGCGGTCATCTCGGTCATCAGGGGGGAACTCCGTTGGTGAGGCGGGTTCGGCGTCAGGCGCGAACCGCATTGAATGGCAGGGGATTCTTTCATTCTAACCCATTGATTTTCAAGGGTTATACATCAGATTGACTAGGGTGAAATGGGTGCAAATACCCCCTTGGGAGTATTCGTCGTAAGGGAAAACTGTCATTTTTGGGTGACAGCGCGCCTCTTCGGGAGGCGGAGGCGGTCCAAGCGGGCGAGGAATTTTTTCAGGGAATCGAGCCGACGGCTACGCAAACGGGTAAAATGCGAGTCACCTAAAAGAGAATCATTTTCCTTCTCAGCCCTCACCCACGGGGCTGGACCCGGGCTTCCGAACCCCTGAGGCGGCCCGAGGCACGAAGGATCAGCCCCCCATATATAAAAATGTCCGACACATTCACTCTGGACAAGGCCGCCATCGGAGACGAGCTCGAGGTGGTCGGCGTCCATGCCGAAGGCGCTCCCGAAGACTGGGAGATCTGGCTTGAGGAAATCGGCTTCACCGCGGGCGAACCGTGCGTGGTGTTGCAGAAGGCCGCTCTGGGCGGCGATCCGATCGCGGTCCGCATCGGCGTCTCGACGTTTGCGCTGAGGCTGGTCGAGGCCCGCTGCATCGAGGTGAGGAGGCGCGACTGATGGCCGTCTCCACCGTTGACATCTATCCGTCCGGGCCGCTCATCGCGATGCTCGGCAATCCGAACGCCGGCAAGACGTCGCTCTTCAACATTCTGACGGGTTCGAAGCAGAAGGTCGCCAACTATGCGGGCGTGACCGTCGAGCGCGTCGAGGGCCAACTCATCGGCGCGCCCGAGAAGATCCGCGTGCTCGACCTTCCGGGCACCTATTCCTTTCATCCGCGCTCGCCCGACGAGAAGGTGACGGTCGACGTCCTCAAGGGCGTCGCGCGCGGCGAGCGCAGGCCCGACCTCGTCGTCTGCGTGCTTGATGCGACGAACCTGAGGCGCGGCCTCAAGCTCGTCATGGCCGCGCAGCGCCTGAAGCTCCCCGCCGTGGTGGCGGTCAACATGATGGACCTCGCGCGCCGCCGCGGGATCGAGCTCAAGGCCGAGGACCTCTCGCGCGAGCTCGGCGTGCCCGTGGTCGAGACGATCGCCGTGCGCAAGCAGGGCATCGACAGGCTCACCGAGCTTCTCTCCGACCCGTCCGCCTGGTCGTCCTGGGTGCCCGAGGCGACCGAGGAGGACGACCTTGCGCGCCTCAACAGGATCCTGCGCAAGCTCGGGCTTGACAAGATCTTCCCCGACGAATTCTCCGACCGCATCGACCGCGTCGTGCTCAATCCTTGGCTCGGCGTGACGATCCTGATGATCATCCTCTTCTTCGTCTTCCAGGCGGTGTTCGCCTGGTCCGCCTATCCGATGGAGTGGATCGAGGAGGGCTTCAACATGCTCGGAGAGCTGTGCGCCGAGCACCTGCCCGACGGGTTCGTGAAGGACCTGCTCGTCGACGCCGTCATCGGCGGCGTGGGCGGCGTGGTGGTGTTCCTGCCGCAGATCCTGATCCTCTTCTTCTTCATCCTGCTGATGGAGGAGTCGGGCTACCTGCCGCGAGCGGCGTTCCTGCTTGACCGCACGATGGGCTCGGTGGGCCTTTCGGGCCGCTCCTTCCTGCCGCTTCTCTCGGGCTACGCCTGCGCGGTGCCCGCCATCATGGCGGCTCGCATCGTCGGCAACCAACGCGACCGCTGGGCGACGATCGCCATTGCGCCGCTGCTCACCTGCGGCGCGAGGCTGCCCGTCTACGCCGTGATGATCGCGGCCTTCGTGCCCGACGTCTCCGTCTGGGGCGTGGGCCTGCAGGGCCTCGTGCTCTTCGCGCTCTACTGTCTCGGCATGGTGGGCGCGCTCGTCGTCGCCTGGATCCTCAAGCACACGACGGGCAAGGGCGAGAACCGCACGCTGATGCTCGAGCTGCCGAGCTACCACCTGCCGCGCATCGACGCGCTCGCGCACGGCCTCTGGCAGCGCGCCTGCATCTATCTGCAGAAGGTGGGCACGATCATTCTGGCGCTCACGGTCTTCCTCTGGGTGCTGACGACCTTCCCGGGCGCGCCCGCCGGCGCGACCGATCCCGCGATCAACTACAGCTTCGCGGGCATGCTCGGCCGCGCGTTGGAGCCCCTCTTTGCGCCGATCGGCTTCAACTGGCAGATGTGCATCTCGCTCGTTCCCGCCATGGGCGCGCGCGAGGTGGCCGTCTCGGTGCTCGGCACGCTCTACGCGACCGCGAGCGACGCGGAGGACGCCCTCGTGCCGATCCTGCAGCACAGCTGGACGATCCCGATGGGCCTCTCCTTCCTCGCCTTCTTCGTTTTCAGCCCGTCGTGCTTCGCGACGCTCGCTGCCATCAAGCGCGAGATGGGCACTTGGAAGGCGCCGGCCGTCCTGTGGGTGGCCTACACGCTCCTCGCTTACGCCTTCTCCTTCGTCGTCTACCGCACGGCCCTCTGGGTCTGCGGCTAAGCCCGGAAAGGGCGCCGTTGAGGGACGGGCAAGAACAATTCGGGCGCCTGCGGCAGATGCTGCGGGCGCCCGAATTGTTTTCAGGACTGCTTCACGATGAAGCGCTCGACGACGTCCGCGGCTCCGAGTACGCGGGCGCGCCTGAGGTATCCGGGATGATGGAACCTCGTGCAGCCCATCGGTTCGAGGATCAGAACGTCCGTTGCGGCATGGTGCATTTTGAAGGCCCCTTCAAGGGGACGTACGGTCTTCGCGCCAAAGAGGGCCTCAAAATGCGCCGAGGCCGCTCGATGAAAATCAGCTCGCAAAGTATCTTCGACCAGCGTTCAGCCCGTCCTTCGGGGCGAGACGGCGGGCTCGCAGGCTCTGAAGACAAGCGCATCGGAACCCGTCGAGCTGAAGCTCCAGTTGTTGCATGACGATGCATTTTCGAGTGACGGAGGGATTGCAACTGTAAAGGGTGGAAAGGTGGTTTGGCGTGGTTTACAGTCATGAGTGGAAATGAGCGGGATGCTTTTCCGTGAGCCGGCCGGAGGAAGAGAGTTGGCAAGTGTAAAGGTAAAATATGTCTGATCTGTAGTTTAAAGTATGCGTTACTGTCAGCGGGCGGGGTTGACAGTTCCGGTACCGAAGGTTTACAGTTTGAGCTGTCGCGGGGCCATTTCCGGTTGCGCGACGGGGCTGCGGGAGCGGACGGAGTGCACCCCGGCGGAAGGGTTTACAGTTGATTTGTCAAGTCGGGAGGACGGCATGTCTGAAGTCGGGAATGAGGACGCGGGCGGCGTGCTGGCGCGTCTCATGAGGGGCGCGAATCTGCGCAGGAGCGTCGAGGTGCTCAAGGCGCCCGACGAGAGTCTTGCAGCGACGGTTTCGGCCCTTGCGAACACGGCGGGCGGATGGATTCTGATCGGCCCCGATCCTGAGGACGGATGGCGGTCTGCGGCGGGGTTCGATGCCGAGGCGGCGGTCGAGGCCCTTCGCAGGGCGCTCGGGGCGGTGGAGCCTGAGGTGCGCGCGGAGGCGGGGATTGCGTCCGTTGACGGACGGCCCGTCGCCTGGCTGCGCGTGCATGAGGTCGACCGCAGGCGCAGGCCCGCCCGCGTGCAGGGCGCGGGCCGTGCGGGCGCCTTTCTGAGAACTGACGAGGGCACCAGGCCTCTGACCGCCTATGAGCGCTACCGCATGATGGAGGAGCGCTGTCCGCCGCTCTTTGACATTGAGCCCGTCGAGCACGCGAATCCCGACGAGCTCGAGGCCGAGCGGATCGCCACGATGCTCGGCTTTGCGAGGGAGCGTCATCCGAACGTCTTCGCGAGACTCTCCGACGAGACGGCCCTGATGCAGCTCGGCGTCCTCACCCGCGTCGACGGCAGGATCTGCCCGACGCTCGGCGGCCTTGTCGCCGGCTCGATCTTCCCGCAGAAGCATTTTCCGAGGCTCGTGCTCGAGGTGTCGGTCCTCGAGGGACCGAGGGGCGACGGCGCGGACGAGGGCCGCAGAGTGCTCTTCATGAAGCCCGTGCCCGGCCCCGCCGCCGAAATGGCCGCGGAGGCGGAGAGGATCGTCATGGCGTCGTGGGCGCCCGCCGCGGAAACGACGGACGGGGCCTTCGCCCGAGCCCTTCGCGCCGCGCTCGTCAACGCCCTTGAGCACAGGGATTATTCGCCTGAAGGACGAGGCATGCCCGTGCGGGTGCGCGTCTTCGAGGACGCCGTCGACATCAGGAGCCCGGGCGGACTCTTCGGCATGGCGCCCAAGGCGCTCGCCTCGGACGCGGGCCTCAGGGCGAGCCGAAACGAAAGGCTCGCGCGCATGCTTTCCCTCACGCCGCTCGCAGGCGGCCTCGCCGCCGAAGGCACGGGCTTCGGGTTTGCCGCGATCCTCGGCTGCGGGGCCGACGGCCTCGCCGTGCGCGCCGAAACCACGCCCGCCGCCTTCACGGTCATCTTCGCAAAGGCGGCCGAGGAGGAAAAAGCCGACATAAGAGAAGAGGTGAGGGCGGAGGCTCCGGACGAGTCCGCAGCGCCTTTGGCGGGTGCGGATCAGGCCGACTTCGAGACGATTCTCAGGGAGAGGCTCGCGGAGGCGGGCAGTCTTTCGGTCAAGGAGATCACGCTCCTTGCGGGCGTCTCCCGCCAGACGGCCGCCAAGCGCGTGAAGCGTCTTGTGGAGGCGGGCGTCATCGAGCCCACCGAGGCGCGCCAGAACCCGAGGCAACGCTATCGCCTCGCCGCGAAGGGCCGACGCGCCAAGCGCGGGTGAGGTCGCTCAAAAGACTGCTCCGCGCTCGTTTCGGGACTCTTGGAAGGGCGGGAGGGGGCGGTAGAATGAACGGAAGAACGAAAGTGCCGGACTCGACGGCAGAACAACAGCCAGCCAAAGGACAACGCAAGGATATGCGCCGCAAGAACAAGAAGATCGACATGCTCAACGGATCGATCTGGGACAAGATTATCGTCTTCGCCCTGCCCCTCGCCTTCACAGGCATGCTCCAGCAGCTCTTCAACGCTGCCGACGTTGCGGTGCTCGGGCGCTTCGTCTCGAACGAGTCGATGGCGGGCGTGGGCAACAACGTGCCCGTCATCGGCCTCATCATTGCGTTCTGCATGGGTCTTGCGCTCGGCGCCAACGTCGTGGTGGCGAGGCTGCTCGGCATGAAGGAGCCCGAGCGGGCGAACAGGGCCGTGCACACGGCGCTCGCCACGGCGGTGATCTTCGGCATAGGCGCGGCGATCGTCGGCGAGTGCTTCGCGGGGCCCGCCATGGACTGGCTGTCGGTGCCCGAGGCCGTGAGAGACGATGCGCTCACCTATCTGCGCGTCTATCTTCTCGGCATGCCCTTCATTGCGATCTACAACTTCCTCGCCGCTGTGATGCGAAGCCAGGGCGACACGCAGACGCCGCTCTGGGCGCTGGTGGCGGCGACCCTCGTCAACATTGCGGGCAATCTCTTCTTCGTGCTCGTCTTCGGCATGGGAACGGCGGGTGTTGCGCTCGCGACCGTCCTCGCCAACGCGCTCGCCGCCTCGCTCCTCTTCTTCAGCCTCATAACGGCCGATGGCCCGCTTCACATTGAGCCGCGCGAGGTGTTCCGGATCGACATGACGGCGCTGCGCCCGATGGTGAGGATCGGCTGGCCCGCGGGCCTTCAGGGCGCGGTCTTCTCGATCTCGAACCTCGTCATCCAGTCCGCCATCAACAGTCTCGGCGCGGACGCCATGGCGGGTTCGGTCGCGGCCTTCACGATCGAGATCAACATCTACTGCTTCATCAACGCCTTCGGTCTGGCCGCCACGACCTTCGTGAGCCAGAACTACGGCGCGAAGAACCTCGAGCGCTGCAAGCGCGCGACCTACGTCGCCACGGGCCTCAACATGGTCGCCACCGTCCTGATGGTGGCGCTCGTGCTCGTCTTCGGACGCACGATGCTCGGACTCTTCACGGACGTGCCGGCCGTCGTCGAGCTCGCGATGGCGCGCATCTTCTGGGTGGCGAGCTTCGAGCCCATCAGCGTGCTCATGGAGGTCTCCTCGAGCGCCATGCGAGGCTACGGCTACTCGATGCCGCCCGCCATGGCGACCCTCATCTGCGTGTGCTCCGTGCGCCTCATCTGGGTCTGGACCGTCTTCGCGGCAAGCCCCGACTACGTGACCCTGATGATCGTCTATCCGATCAGCTGGGCCGTCACCGTCGTGCCGCTGCTCTACCTCTACGTGCGCCTCATGAAGCGCATCAAGCGCAGGTTCGAGGAGCGCGCCCTCGAAGCCGAAGCCGCCTGACGTCGTGTCCGTCAACGAAAACGGCCCCCGTGAAGGCAGGGGCCGTTTCTGTTCGAGAGGATTTCCAGCGGCTATGCCGAGGACTTCTCGAAGTAGGTCGAGATGCTCTCGAGGAAGCGCGAGGGCCTCTGGGCGTAGTTCCAGGCGTTCGCCGCGGGCATCGTCAGGACGAGCGTGCGCTTCGTTCGGCTGATGGCGACGTAGAGCTTGCGGGCGTCCTCGAGGATGTCGGCCTTGTCGTGGTTCTTGAAGAACGGGTACGTGCCGTCGATGACGCTGGTGACGATGACGTTGTCGAACTCGAGCCCCTTGGCCTTGTGGACCGTGGAGATGAAGACGCGGTCGCGCACGATGTCGCTCGAGCAGAGGTCGGGCTCCTTGAGGGAGTTGATCTGCACGAGGTTTCTCTGCAGCTGCGCGTAGAGCGTCGGCTGTGAGGTCGTGTTGATGAGCACGCGGTCGAGGTACTCGTAGATGAGCGGGAGCTTCTTGCGGATGTTCTCGATCTCGCCCTCGTCGTCCGTGTAGTTGGGCAGGGCCTCGATGAACTGCCTGAAGACTTGGACGAGGATCGCCTCGTCGGCGGCGGGCATCCTGCGGTACATGAGGTTCCTGTGCTCGAGGAACATCGGGAGCACGATCTTCCTGAGCGTGTCGGACATGCGCACGACGCTCGGGTTGGAGAGGAAGCGCCGCTGGAGCTCGATGAGCGGACGGGCCTGGGCGTGGAACCAGCGCAGCAGGCTGACGGTCGCCTCGACGTCGTCGTCGGCCTTGTGGGTGTTGCTGCCCTCGAGTCCGAGGACCGCGATGAGGTCCTTGAGCTTGTGCGAGGGAAGGCGCGCAAGGCCCGCGGCCTTGAGGATCGCGGGCTCGAGCGCATGGGAGAGCTTGAGCGTGTCGAAGCGGCGCACGAGCTCGGTGCGGTCGACGTCCTCGTCGGGTCCCGCCGCATCGCCGCGCACGCGCCTGAGCTGGTCCTTGAGGACGGCGTACTGGGCGTTGACGATGTTGGCGTCGTATTCGACGTTGTGGCCCACGACGGGCGCGTAGCCCACGAAGTCGAGGAAGATCTTGAAGCCCGCCTCGGGCGTGACGAGCTCGGCGCGGTGCGCCTCGTACTCCTCGAGCATCGGATTCGGGATGTTGCCGAGCATCTTCGGAATCTCGCGCTCCGTTTCAAGGTAGAGCACGAGCCGCTCGACGACTTCGCCCGCACGCAGCTTGACGGCGGCGATCTGGATCACCTCGTCGAGGCCGATGTCAAGGCCCGTGGTCTCCGTGTCGAAGACGACGAGCTCGCCCTCGTAGGCGCGCATGAAGTCCTCGAGCGCGCTGACGGGCTCCTTTTCGTCATGCGTGCTGTAGAGCATGAGGTCGGAGGCAAGAAGCCCGCGCCTGGGAAATTCGACGGCAAGGTAGTCTCGGATCTTCTTGAGGGAGAGGTTCTTCTTCGAGCTGAGCCGATAGACGAGCTGGGCCCAGGGGGCGCTTCTGAAGTCGTCCTTGAGCACGCTCAGGTAGGCCTTGGCGGCCTTAAGGATGTTCTGCCTGAAGATGTCGCTGCCGGAGATCTTGAAGTGCTCGATGTCCTGTGCCTTGAAGGCGGCGCTGACGGCGTCGGCCTCGCGGTTGCTCGGCACGATGACGGCCGTCGTCTCCTCGGGGCGTCGCCCTTCGAGCAGGTCGCACAGCAGCATCAGCTGCGACTGCGGCGTGGCCGTGCGGATGGCGCGCAGGGCCCCTTCGGGTCTTGCGACCGTCTTCTCGGCCTTGGGCAGGAACTCGGGATCGCACTCGAGCACGCGCTGCGCATAGGTGTTGAACATGTTGAGCAGGTAGTCGGGCGAGCGGAAGTTCCTGTAGAGGCGGTGGATCTCGTGCGTCTTGTGAAGGGCCCTGAGCGTGTCGAGCTTGGCGCCCATGAAGGAGAAGATCGCCTGCTGCTCGTCGCCGAAGTAGACGCACACGCTCCTGTCGATCGAGTCGTTCCAGAGCTTTTTGACGATGTCGAGCTGCAGGGGCGAGAGGTCCTGCACCTCGTCGACCTGGATCCAGGCGTAGCGCCCGCAGGCCTCGGGGGTGGCGTCGAGCCAGGCCCAGGCCTTGAGGAGCAGGTCGTTGAAGTCGAGCAGGTGCTGCGCGGTCTTGTACTCGAGGTAGCGCCTTGCGGCCGCGTCGATCGCGGCATGGTCGAGCTCGATGCAGCGGCCGAAGTCGTCGACCTTGATCAGTCCGAAGGCGTCGAGCTCGTCCTGGTTCTTCTTGTTGACGTCGAATTCTGGCGTGCGATGAAACGTCTCCTCGGGGAAGCCGTTCGCCTCCTGAAAGAGCCTTGCCGAGCGCGCCATGATGTAGTCGGCGGCATTGCCCGGCAGGGATCGTCCTCTGCAGCCGCCGGGGATGTCCTCGATGAGCAGGCCCTCGATCACGTCGTGGACGTCGTCCTCGTCGAGGATCGTCGAGATCTCGGAGACGACGTCGTTGTCAAAGAGAAGGCGGGAGCAGAAGCGGTGGAGGTTGCCCACGTAAAGGGTGTCCATGCACCGGTCCGTGAAGCGCTCGTCGATGCGCTCCTTCATGCCGCGCGCGGCTCGGTTCGTGAACGTGAGGCAGAGCATGTCGGAGAGGTTCACGCCGTCCTTGAGCGCGACGGCGATGCGCTCGGTGAGGATGGCGGTCTTGCCGCAGCCCGGCGGTGCGAGCACGAGATGGCGCCCCTGCGAGAGCTCGATCGCGGCCTGCTGGTCGGGGTTGAAGACGACGGGGGCGCCCTGCGCGGCGATCCTCGCCCTGGGCGGCGTGAGCGGCCTGAAGTCGGGATAGCGGAACTCGCGGTCGAGAAGCGACATGAGCCAGACCGCGATCCCGTGTCCGTACTTGAGGCACTCGGCGGCGTCGTCGGCCGTGCGCACGCGGTAGTGGCGCTCGCCCGTCTCGAGCATCGTCCCGGACGTCCCGAGCCTGAAGTGCGAGGCCTCGTTGCCCAGATCGCGGATGCGGCGGAAGTATTCGAACGTGAGGCTGTCGGCGAGCTGGCGCACGAGCGGCGTGCGCATCATCTCCGAATAGGTGTGCCTGTCGTCCTTGAGGATCGTGCGCAGCACGCCCTCGGCAAACTGGCGCATGACCTGCGTGCACTCGCGGTAGTGGTGGTCGCGAAAGAGGTTTTCGGCCCGTTCGCCGAGAGCGGCGAGTGCAGGCTTGCGGAGCTGCAGAGGCGAGAAGTTCATGTTGCGGGTCTCCTGCGGCGGATGCGGCCGCAATCGAAGTCTTGAGTCCTGACCGGATGTTTCGAACATTGTACGACGGCATGCCGGAAGGCACGTCCCTCAAGCGGGAAGCGAAGGGGAGGAAGGCTTCCTGCCTATATTTGCGTACCTCTTGACGTCGCTCGAGATTCCTCGGACTTTTCTCCTAAGACATCTCGAGTAGATGCGTCGAAATCGCTCCGGAGGCTCCCATAGAATGATCGGACGGCCACTTGAAAGGCTCTCTTCATCAATTCACCACAGGAAACTTCTACATGCGTTCTGATCCCCTCAAGAAAGGCATCAACGCGGCTCCCCAGCGCGCGCTTCTTAAGGCTCTCGGTCTCTGCGATGCGGAGATTGAGCGCCCGCTCATCGGCGTCGTCTCCTCGCAGAACGACATCGTTCCGGGACACGTCTTTCTTGACAAGATTACGGACGCGGTGAAGCAGGGCGTCGCCCTGGGCGGCGGCGTGCCCATCGTCTTCCCGGCCATCGCCGTCTGCGACGGTCTGGCGATGGGCCACAAGGGCATGAAGTATTCGCTCGTTTCGCGCGAGCTCATCGCCGACAGCGTCGAGGCGATGGCCACGGCGCATCCGTTCGACGGCCTCGTGATGGTGGCCGCCTGCGACAAGAACGTGCCCGGCCTGCTCATGGCCGCCGCCCGCCTCAACATCCCGAGCATCGTGATCTCAGGCGGCGCGATGCTCGCGGGCCGCGCCTGCGGCCGCAAACTCTCCTACTCCGACATCTCCGAGGGCGTGAGCCGCTTTCGCACGGGCCAGATCGATGCGAAGACCTTCCTCGAGCTTGAGAACAAGTCCTGTCCGACCTGCGGCTCCTGCTCGGGCATGTTCACGGCCAACTCCATGAACTGCCTCACCGAGGTGCTCGGCATGGCGCTGCCCGGCAACGGCACGATTCCCGCCGTCATGTCCGCGCGCTATCGCCTCGCCAAGGAGGCGGGCCTTGCGGTGATGGAGCTCGTGAAGAACAACATTTGTCCGCGCGACATCATGACGAAGGAGGCGTTCGAGAACGCGCTCACCGTCGACATGGCGCTCGGCTGCTCCACGAACTCGATGCTGCACCTGCCCGCCATCGCGCACGAGTGCGGGTTCGAACTCGATCTCACGGAGGCCAACGCCATCAGTGCGCGCACGCCCAACCTCTGCCACCTCGCTCCTGCGGGCCACCGCTACATCGAGGAGCTCGACGAGGCGGGCGGCATCCCCGCCGTCATGAACGAGCTCGCCCGCGCGGGTCTGCTCCACACGAACCTGCCGACGGTCACGGGCAAAACCGTGGGCGAGAACATCGAGGGCCGCGAGATACTCGACGCCGAGGTCATCCGTCCCGTTTCCGATCCGTTCTCGAAGGAAGGCGGCATCGCCGTCCTCAAGGGCAACGTGGCGCCCGACGGCTGCGTCGTCAAGCGTTCGGCCGTGGCCCCTGAAATGCTCGTGCACACGGGGGCCGCCCGCGTCTTCGACTGCGAGGAGGATGCGCTCGAGGCCATCTACGGCGGCCGCATCAATCCCGGCGACGTCGTCGTGATCCGCTACGAAGGTCCCAAGGGCGGTCCCGGCATGCGCGAGATGCTCAACCCGACCTCCGCCATCATGGGCTCGGGCCTCGGCGGATGCGTCGCGCTCATCACCGACGGCCGCTTTTCGGGCGCAACCCGCGGCGCCGCCATTGGCCACGTCTCGCCCGAGGCCGCCGTGGGCGGTCCGATCGGACTCCTCGAGGAAGGCGACATGCTCACGATCGACATCCCCGCGAACACCATCAGCGTCGACCTCACCGACGAGGAGCTCGCCCGACGCAGGGCCGCCTGGAAGCCCCGCGCCCCGCGCATCACGACGGGCTACCTCGCCCGCTACGCCAAGCTCGTGACCTCGGGCATGAGCGGCGCCGTGCTCGAATGACGGACGCAGTCCGCGCGCCTTCGGGCGTGCATGAATGAAATTTCGGAAAGCCCCTTGTCCTGCATCGGACGAGGGGCTTCGTCGTTCTCTGGATCCCGGACGGCCGCGGATTCTTGCCTGAATGAGCCGCGGGTAAACCCTTGGGATTTGCGTAAGGACATCACGTGTTTGCGGTATCGGTCCGCGCGTCCGACCCCGAACGTGTCCGAGGACGGGTGACGGCACTTGCCCACGCTCTTTCGCACTGCGAGTAGGCGAGAGTCATTCTCAACTATGTGATGATCGTCGTCCACCATAGGCGAATGCAAATGAGAAGCATCCGCAGATAGAAAGAATAATGAAAGAATGAGAACCATTCTCATATAAGATTCGGGGAACTGCGCGCCCGTGGGCGCACGGGCACATCTCTGGACTTTTTTCAATCGGACTACCGGATCATGGTGCTTCACCGAACTCTCATTGCCGCCGCCGTGCTTGCCGCGACGGCTCCCGCCTGGGCCTCGACCGAAGAGGCTGCACGCGCCGTCGAGGAGCCTGCGCAGGCGGACGCCGCCGAGCCTGCCGCAGACGAAGGCGAATCCGTCGTCGTGCGCGACCGTGCGGGCGAAAGCCTCACGTCGTTCACGCATCTCACCCGCGAGGACATCGCCAGACGTCCGACGGAGGACGGCAACATCACGGACCTCCTCAAGAGCAATCCCGCGGTCCAGTTCTCCAATCACGGCGACGGCTCCCTGCAGATGGGCGAGATCAAGCCGTCGAACATCTCGATCCACGGCTCGGTCGCCTATCAGAACAACTACACGCTCGACGGCATCTCGACCAACAGCGACCTCGATCCCGCCGAGCAGACCTCGGTGACGACGACGCGCCTCGGCGGCTCGGACGAGCAGGGCTTCTACGTCGACAGCCGCCTCATCGACAGCGTTACCGTCTACGACCACAACATTCCCGCCTCCTTCGGCGGCTTCACGGGCGGCGTCATCGACGCGCAGACCCGCAGCTGGTCGGGCGAAAACCATATCAGCGTGTTCGGCCGCATGACGAAGTCGGGCTGGAGCCGCATCCACACCGATTCCGCGCTCGACGTCGGCTCGGGCGACGCGGACGTCTCGAAGCCCGCCCAGTTCCAGACCGACTTCGAAAAGAAGACCTACGGCTTCACGGGCGAATGGGGCATTACCGACAATCTCGGCATCGTCGTGGGCTACACCCGCCGCGAGTCGAAGATCCCGACCGTTCAGGTGCCGGGCACCCGAGTCTCCATCGTGCCCGACGACCAGAACTGGACCGGCTGGGGCGTTCTTGAGACGCCGGTCGCGGGCGGCACGCAGACGCAGCGCCGCACGGCCGACAACTTCTTCGCGAAGGCCACGCTCTACGCGACGCCCTGGACGGAGGCGAGTCTCGCGCTCACCTATTCGGGCTACGAGTCGAAGGGCTTCCTCACGACGGTCGCCGACTCCGGCTACGAGGATCACCACGACGGCCTCAACCTGACGGCCAGCGTCAAGCACCGCATGAAGGCGGGCGTGCTCGACTCGTCCCTCGCGTACACGCGCATGACCGACAAGCGCACGAGCGACGTCAAGAACTGGACGCAGCTCGACCGCTATACGATCGGCATGGACGACACGGGGAGCACCTCGACGACGAGCATGACCTCGGCCGCCTCGGGCGGTCTCGGGGACCTCGAGAGCACGCAGTCCGTCATCAACGCGAAGACGAGGATGGACTGCGAGCCCGTCATGGTCGGCAGCGTCAGCCATCAGTTCAGCGCGGGCGCGGACCTCTCCTCGACGCACGCCGAGTACAGGCGCGGCAGCAACTACTACCGCTGGGGCGTCACGCAGTCCGTGATGCAGTCGGACTACGGCGAATTCTCGCAGACCGACTTCTACACGACGCGCTGGAAGGCGGGCACGTACGAGGCCGACTACAACCAGGCGGCGCTCTTCGGCGAGCACAGGATGGGCGTGGGCGACTTCGTGATCCGCACGGGCCTGCGCGCCGAGTACGACGACTTCACGAAGGACGTCAACATCGCGCCGCGCTTCACGACCTCGTGGGACCTCTTCGGCAACGGCGGCTCCGTCATCACCGTGGGCGCCAACCGCTATTACGGCCGCAACATCCTCACCTACGCGCTCTACAAAGCGCAGAACGGCGGGATGGAGAACATCTACGACTACGCCTCCGACGACAGTCCCGCCGCCGACGGCTGGTTCGCCGCCAACGACTTCGACGGCCTCGAGCGCCTGAAGACACCCTTCAGCGACGAGTTCAGCATCGGCCTCACGCAGCGCCTCGGCGACTGGTCCGCATCCGCCGCCTACGTGCACCGCAACGGCCACGACGAGGTGCGCTCGCGCTCGAGGACCGAGGGCAGCGGCTACGACATGCGCTTTGTGCGCGAGTTCTACAACGGCGGCGAGTCCGAGCACGATTCCGTGATCTTCAGCATCAACAACACCGCGCCCCTCAAGTTCGCGAAGGCGAACCACTGGGTGCGCTTCTCCGCCGCATGGCAGGAGACGAAGAGCAACGCAGCAATCGACCAGGGCTACAGCGAGCTCGAGTCCGGCAAGACCGTCAACATGGACAAGGTCTGGTACGACGGTAGCGTGATCGACGCCGAGGACCTAGACTCGACCGACTTCAACATTCCCGTGAAGTTCGACCTCGAGGCAACGTCCGAATGGGCTCAGTGGGGACTCACCTGGTACAACTTCCTGCACCTCTCGCTCGACCGTAGCCAGGCCGTGCGCGACGACGGCGAGTACTACGCCTGGACGCACGAGGGCGAGTACGGCCCGATGACCGAGCAGATCCGCAAGTACAGCCGCGTCGACTTCGCCTCCGCCTGGTCCTGGGACACGAAGGTCCTCTACAGGCCCGACTGGGCCCGCGGCGTGGGCGTCTCGCTCGAGGTCTACAACGTGACCAACAACCGCAACGCCTCTGACGTCTTCGTCTACAAGGGCACCCAGTACAAGAGCTACGATCCGGGCCGCCAGTTCTGGGTCCAGCTCTCCTACGACTACTGATCCGCGCTCCGGCTTCAGCCGAGGCTCAGCCGGGCCTCATTCAAATCCTGACCCGGCCGGACGGCGGACGACTCCGCCGCCCGGCCCGCTCCTCACTTCAATACAAGTCCCATGCATCAGCTCAAGACCTTCTGGCGGCTCGTGCGTCCCTTCTGGATGCAGAGCACAGGGCGCACGGGCGCTCGCCTGCTGCTTCTGGCCGTCATCGGCCTGTCGCTCTCGACCGTCTGGTTCTCCGTGCGCCTCAACACCTGGAACGGCGCCTTCTTCAATGCCATTCAGGCCATGGACGGCGGGACGATCTACCCGCTTCTTCTGGAATTCATCGCGATCGTCGCGGCCTTCGTGTTCGTCCTCGTCTATGCGGACTGGCTGCGCAAGAAGCTCGTGATCGAGTGGCGCCGCTGGATGACCGAGGACCTGCTCGGCCGTTGGCTCTCCGCCGACGGCCGCCACTACCGCCTGCAGCTCGCGGGCCTTGAGCCCGACAACCCCGACCAGCGAATTGCCGAGGACGTGCGGCTCCTGATCGAATCGTCGCTCACGCTCGTCATCTCCTTCCTGCGCTCGCTCCTCACCATCGTGAGCTTCGTCACCATCCTCTGGACGCTGTCGGGCACGCTCGAGTGGACGATGTTCGGCACCGAGTGGGCGCTTCCTGGCTACATGGTCTGGACCTGCATCGGCTACACGCTCGTCGCGACGGGCCTCACGCACGTGATCGGCCGTCCCCTGATGAAGCTCAACTTCGAGCAGCAGAGGCGGGAGGCCGACTTCCGCACCTCGCTCTTCGACATCCGCCGCCACGGCGAGTCGATTGCGGGCCTGGGCGCCGAGGAGGCCGAGCAGGCGAGGCTCAGGGCTTCGTTCGAGCGCATTGTCGGCAACTGGCGCTCGCTCATGAACAGGGAGCGAGACCTCGCGTTCTTCACCGTGGGCTTTGGCCAGGTGACGCAGCTCGTGCCCATCTTCTTCGCGCTCCCGAAGTTCCTCTCGGGCGCCATCCAGCTCGGCGGCCTCATGCAGATCCGCATCGCCTTCCAGCAGGTCGCCTCCGCTATCGGCTGGTTCATCTACGCCTACCGCGACATCGCCGAGTGGTCGGCCACGGTCGACCGACTCGCGGGCTTCGAGGCCGCCCTGAGCGCGCCCCTTCCGGGAAGCTGCGTCAGGCAGGGCGAGCGCGTCGCCGCCTGCGGCCTCGTGCGCTCGAAGACGGGCGAGCCGCTTCTTGAAGACCTCCGCCTCGGGGCCGAGCCCGGCCGCCTCACCGTCGTGAGGGGTGCTTCCGGCATCGGCAAGACCACGCTCCTTCGCGCCCTCGCGGGCTTCTGGCCCTGGGTTGAGGGACGTCTTGAAAACAGGCCGGGCGCCGTCTGGCTCACGCAGCGCACGTGGCTCGCGCCGATGCCGCTCAGAGAGCTGCTTGCCTATCCGTACGGTGCTGATGCCGTCTCGAGGAGCGGCTGCGAGGCCGTGCTTCGCGACGCAGGGCTAGAGCGGCTCGTCCCGCTTCTTGACGAAGATGAACCCCGCAGCTGGATGAACACGCTCTCGGGCGGCGAGCAGCAGCGCGTGCTTTTCGCGCGCCTGCTGCTCGCAAGACCCGCCGCCGTCCTCATGGACGAGACGACCTCGGGGCTCGACGACGCGCTCGCCGTCAGGCTTCTGACGCTCCTCAGGGAGCGGCTCCCCGACACCACCTTCCTTCTGGTCTCGCACCAGCCCGCGGTCCATCGCATTGCGGACCGCCTCTACGATCTCGGAGAACGAGCATGAACAAAATCAGGACAGGTCTGCGCGCCGCACTGCTGGCCGCGGCCGTGTGCGAGGCGCTTTTCATCATGACGGGCTGCACCGCCGCGGACCGCACGGGCGGCGCCGAAGCCGCCCGCAGCGAGGCGACCGTGAGCGAAGGCGTGCTTCCGACGGCATCCGCCATGAAGCGCCGTGTTCTGCCCAACGGCATGACGGTGTTCCTTTATCCGCGCAGGGATGCGACGGGCAGCCTCGAGGCGCGCCTCGTCGTGCGCGCGGGCAGCCTTCAGGAGACCGAGGAGGAGCGCGGGCTTGCACACTACGTCGAGCACATGGCCTTCAACGGCACGCGTGACTTCCCCGACCAGAGCGCCTTCAAGGCGCTTGAGGCCGACGGCATCATGCTCGGCGCGGACGTCAACGCCGTCACGTCTCTCGGCGGCACCACCTACAGGCTCTCCGTCCCCCAGGCCTCCCGCACGGGGCTCGACACGGCTCTGCACATCATGCGCGAATGGGCCTTCAACATCACGTTCAGGCCCGAGGCCTTCGAACGTGAACGCGAGATCATCGTCGAGGAGTGGCGCCTGAGGGAAGGCGTGGGCGCACGCATCAACGGGCCGCTCCAGACCCTTCGCTACGAAGGAAGCGCTTCGCGCGACCGCGATCCGATCGGTCTCATCGACGTGATCCGCACGGCGCCCGTCGAGCGCGCGAAGGCCTTCTACGAGCGCTGGTACTCGCCGCAGAACATGACGCTCCTTCTCGTGGGCGCCTTCGACGAGGCAACGGCGGACGAGCTCATCGAGCGCTATTTCGCCTCCGAACCTGCCCGCGGGCTCGAGACGCCCGCCGACTGGGGCCGCTTCGAACCCGTTGCAAACGAGGATCGCCTGACGACGCTCGTGCTCGACCCCGAGGTCTCGGACCGCTTCGTGCAGATCCAACTCCAGCGCACGCTCGAGTCGACCTCCGACACGGTGAACGAGGCGTGGCGCGAGACGATCGAGCGCCTCACCCTCGACATCCTCGGCCGCCGCTTCGCGCTCATGAAAGAAAACGGCGGACAGGGCTCGCTTCAGGCGCCCGAGTCGAGCTGGATCCTGTCGCCCTCCGAGACGCAGGTTCTGCTCCTTGCGCGCCCCGGCACGGACGAGCCGCTTGAGGCCGCACTTGAGCGCGCCTCGGGTGCCCTGAAGACGCTCGCCGCCTTCGGACCCTCGAAGGAGGAGCTCGACGCCGCCGTGAGGGCAAGACGCGACGCGGTCCGAAGCCGCAGGCTCGCCGCCGTGCGCATTTCGAACGCGAGCGTCGCCGACGACTTCGCCGACGCCGTCGTCTACCGGCTGCCGATGCTCGACGAGACGCAGCAGGACGAAATGGTCTCGGCCTTCCTCGCCGAGGTGACGGCGGACCACGTCAGGGCCTCCGCCTCAGCGCTCCTTGCCTCCCGCGTCAAGCTCGGCGCCGTTGCGGGCGCCTCCGAGAAGACGTCGAAGGCCTCGCTTCGCGCCGCTTGGACGAAGGGCGTCGCCTCGCCCGCAAAGCCCTGGACCGAGGTGAGGAGGACCGTGTCGCTCGATCTCACGCCGCCCGCCGGTCCCGTCACGGCCGAAACGACGGTTCTGCCGTCGCCCACGGGCTCGGGCCGCGCCCGTCGATTCGAATTCGCCAACGGCCTGAAGCTCGTGATCATCGAGGATCCGTCGCTCACGGGCAGGACGACCCTCAACCTGAGGCTTGCGGGCGGCACGTCCGCGGTCGATCACGGCCTTCTCGCCGTGCCCGCCGCACTCACGCTGCCGATGAGGTCCGGGATCGGCTCTCTTACGGCCGCCGACATCCGCCGTGTTGCAAGGGACGCAAAGGCCTCGGTGATGAGCTACGCCGAACAGCTCCACCACGGCATCAGGGCCGAGGCCGACCCTGAGGGCGTGCCCGCCATGATGGCGATTCTGCACGCCAGGCTCTCCGCTCCGAGGTTCGACGAAAAGGCGCTCGCCGACATGCGGCGCGACCGCATCAGGGACCTCGAGAATGCACCCGCCGAGCGCCGCTTCATGGACGCAATCGCCCGCGATGCGTTCACGGCGGGCGGCACGATGGTCGCAGGCAGGGACGACGTGGATGCGCTCGCCTCGACCGAGAAGCTTTCCGCCCTTGAGGCGAAGCTCCTCGGCGACCCGTCGCGCATGACGGTGACGATCGTCACGAGGGAGTCCGTCGAGAAGACCTATGAAGAGGCGGCACCCTGGCTCGCCTCGCTCGCCAAGCGCGGCGAGGGTTTCGAGTTCTGGCGCGATCAGGGCGTGAGGCCCGCGTCCGGCACGGGCGTGAAGGTCTGGCCCTGGGCCACGGCCGACAAGGCCATGGTGCAGATGCACTATCGGTCCGCCATGCCCTGGAGCGAGGCCGACGCCGACAGGCTGAGCCTCATCGGCTATGCGGCGAACCGCGCGCTGCGCGAGTCGCTCAGGACGAAGGCCTCGGGCGTCTACGTTGTGAACCTCAATCCGCTCCTCGTGAAGGAGCCCGCCCCGTACTTCATCGGCCGCCTCAACTTCACGTCCGCGCCCGCGAGGGCCGAGGATCTGGCAAGGCGCGCCGACGAGGTTCTGAAGACACTCGCCCGCACGGGCATCGACGCGGCGGCCTTCGAGGAGCTCAAGGCCGAGTGGCGCGTGCGCCATGAGCGCGACGTGCGCGACGCCTACTACTGGTGCGAGTCCGCCGCCATGACGGACGGCTCGAGGACGGCCTTCGAGGATCTCGCGGGGAGGACCGCACGGTTCGAGGCGATCGGCCTCGAGGACACGAACAGGCTTCTCGCAACGCTTTTCGGGGACGAGCCCCGCACCTACATGATGACGCCCGCGGACCGAAGGAGCGCCGCGACGGCCGGAGACAAGTGATGACGAACTTCAGGAAAACGGCCCTCGCGCTTGCGTCGGCCTTCATGATGGCGGGTGCCGCAGGCGCGGCCGGCCTGCCCGACATTCTCGAGCGTGACGCCGCGGGCACGTCTGCCGCGCAGAAGGCGGGCGCCGAGCTCGCCCGCCTCGTCGACGGAAAGGACGACGCCGAGGCCGCAAGGCGGATGGAGGAGCGCGAGGCAAGGCTTCTTGCGCACTACCGCGACAAGCTCGCCGCATCCCTCTCGCGTCTCGAGGCCTCCGAGGCCGCCATCGAGGCGGAGCGTGAGTCCGTGCGCCGAATGCGCATGGAGACTGGGCCCCTCATGGACGAGATGGCGGCCTCGCTCGCCGAGGTCGTGGCGGCGGACAGGAAGTTTCTTTCGGGCGAACGCCGGGCGAGGCTCGAGAACCTGCGCGCCGTGCTTGCCGATCCGACGCTCACCGACGGCCAGAAGATGGACGTACTCCTTGATGCCTGGCAGGTGGAGGCGAGCTACGGCCTCACGGTCGGCGCCGACCGCGGTGTCAACGACTCGGGCGCGCTCGCCGTCTTCCTGCGCATCGGCAGGCTTCTTCACGCAGAGGTCTCCGAGGACGGGCGCCGAGCTCGCATCGAGACCGCGGACGGCTGGCGCGAGCTCTCCGAAAAGGATGCCGCCATGCTCGCCGAAGCCGTGAAGACCGCTTCGGGCGCCGCTGCGCCCGATCTGATGCTCGTTGCCGAGTCGCTCCTCGGCGAGGCCGTGAAGGAGGCGAAGTGATGATCTCCCGTGTTTTCAAGAGGACCGTTTTTGCCGCAGTCGTTGCTGCCGGCATTCTTGCCGGAACGGCTGCGCACGCCATCACGCTTGACGACGTATACCGAGCTGTCGCTCAGGGGACGAGGGTCGAGGCGGCTGATGCGAAGGCGGCCGTCGATGCCATGAGGGCGTCCGCCGCCGCTGCAGGCGCGGCCCGTGACGAGGCCGCCCGAACGAAGAAGTCGCTCGAGGCCGAGGTTGCGGCGCTTGAGGAAGCCGTTTCGGCCGCTCAGGAGCGCGTGCGCGAGAGGCGCGCGAAGCTCGAGAAGGAGAGGGCCTCGGTCGAGGCCGTGCTCGCCTCGATCGAAAGGCACGAAGGACTCCTCACCGAAGCGGTGATGAAGACCCAGATCGGCAGGAGCGAGGCCTTCATGGACGATGCGCCCGTCTCGAAGACGGACGGCGTCGCACGCCTGCGCCGCCACTGGGTGAGGGCCCTCGGGGCCGTCGCCGGGTCGGCGGGCGTGAGGACGGTCGAGGACGCCGTGATCTACGACGCTGCGGGCGCGCCCTCGAGGGGCACGGTGACGCTCTACGGTCCCTTTGCCGCGAAGGCGGGGGACGGCGCGTGGCTCCGATATCTGCCTTCAGAGCGCGCCTGGCGTCGCCTTGCGGACGATCCCGGCATTCCAGCGGGCGTTGTGGCGCTTGATCCGTCCTTCGGCAGGCTGCTTGCGGGCTACGCCGAGCGTCATTCGGCCTGGGCCTGGATGAAGCCCGCAGGCGTCATAGGCATCTTCATCGGACTCGTGGCTGCTGCGGCGCTTCTTCTTGGCTTCCTGCGCTGGACGGCGCTCGCCCTTGAGGAAAGGCGTGTGCGCAGGCAGCTCGAGGACATGGAGAATCCGCGCGAGGACAATTCGCTCGGCCGCATGCTCGCGGCCGCGAAGGAGAGCACGGACGAACTCCTCGAGGCGAAGCTCGATGCGGCGATCGTCGCCGAGCGTCCCGGGTTCGAGCGCGGCGTCGCGACGCTTGCGGTGCTCGCCGGCATTCCGACGCTTCTCGGTCTGCTCGGGACTGTGAGCGGCATGATCGAGACCTTCACGGTGATGAGCGAGCACGGCTCGGCCGAGCCCGGCCTTCTGGCGGGCGGCATCGCCGAGGCGCTCGTCACGACGGAGCTCGGCCTTGTGTCCGCGATTCCGATCCTGCTTCTTCACTGCGTCGTGAAGACGAAGCGCGACGCGCTCTTCTCGCATCTCGAGGAAGCCGCCTCGACCCTTGCCGTGCGCGAGGCCGCGGGCTGCTGCGGCGCCTGCCGCAGGGACGAGTGAGTCAGGGAGGCGCCATGAACGAAGCACTTGCAGGCTTCTGGTGGTTCGAGGACCTCTCGCTCCTGATGGACAGGGGCGGGCACGTCCTCTGGGCGATCCTCGTCCTCTCGACGGTGCTCTGGATGATTCTTCTCACGGGCGCGAGGCGCCTGAAGGACGCGGAGAAGGCCTGGACGGCCGCCACCGCCGCGCCCGCCCTCGAGTGGGCGACCGCGACCGCCGCGTCGCGCCGCCGCATGATGCAGGCGGCCCTCGTGCGCGTGAGGCGCACGGCCGCGGCCGAGGCCGCCTGGGCCAGAGTGATCGTGGCGCTCCTGCCGCTCCTCGGACTTCTCGGCACCGTGACCGGGATGATCGAGAGCTTCGAGACGCTCTCCGCCGCAGGGGGCTCCGACCCCGGCGGCCTCACGGGCGGCATCAGCGCGGCGCTCCTCACGACCCTTGCGGGACTCGTGACGGCGCTTCCCGGAGTCTTCGCCGTGCACCGCCTCGAGCGAAGGACCGACCGCCTTGCGGACAAGGTGCGCGCAAGGCTGCGCAGGTTCATGCGGCCCTCGTGCTGCAGGTCCTGAATGCAGGTTCAGGAAAAATGAAATGAGGTTTGATCATGAGATTTGAACACAGGGACGGTCGCGAGCGTGACGCGGGCATCGACATGACACCGATGATGGACATCGTCTTCATCATGCTGATCTTCTTCGTGCTCACTGCGAGCTTCACGCAGACGCAGACGCTCGACGTCGAGCGCCCGTCGACGGCCTCGCACGACAGGTCGGCGCCCGAGGCCCTCGTCGTGAGCGTGGACCGCTCGAACATCATCTGGTTCGACGGCAGGCAGGTGGGCAAGGAGGAGGTTACGGGACTCGTGCGCGGCGCGGCCGCGGGCAGGCCCGTGAGCGTCGTCGTCAACGCCGACAGGCTCGTGCCCTCGGGCCTGCTCATCGAAGTCATCGACCAAATCCGTCTGGGAGGCGTCGCCAATGTGGCCGTTGCAACCAACGCAGGGCATTCCTGACCGCCTCGCCGCCGCCCTGGCGGCCCTCGTCGTGACGGGCGCGATGCTCACGCTCATCCTGATGCTCACGATGGGCGGACGGCATGAGGCGAAGCGCGCGGTGACGCTTCCCGTCGTCTACTGGTCGGGTCCTCCGCCCGAGGCGCCCGACGAGACGCCGCCCGAGGAGGTGCCCGTCACGGCTGAGACCGTGCCCGAGGTGTCGGCGCCCCCGAAGCCCGTCACGCTCGCCTTCGAGTCGCCCGCAATAGCCGCGGCCGGCCTGCCGATGCCGAAGTACGAGATCGGCAGGCCCACGGTCGATCGCGTCATGACCGTGCCCGACTTTTCGTTCGAGTCGCCCGCCGCTCCCGCCGCCGCAGCGCCCTCAGCGCCCGCCGTGAGCTCGATCGCGCTCGCAAGGCCCGTGCACAGGGTGCCGCCTCAGTATCCCGTGAAGGCGAAGCAGCAGGGCATCGAGGGCTACGTCGTCATGGACCTGCGCATCAACGCCGAGGGCCGCGTCGAGGATGTGCGCGTCGTGCGCGAAAAGCCCGAGGGCGTCTTCCGCGCCTCCGCCCTGCGCGTCGTGCGCCGCTGGGCCTTCATGCCGCCCGCGGAACCCGCGTGGCAGCGCCTCACCATCCGCTATGAGCTGGAGAAATGATGAAGCTGATTCCGAGTCCGCCCCTGAAGTCCGTCGCTGCCCTTGCGGCCGTTGCGGTTTTTACCTGCATGCTCGCGGCCTCGCCCGTCAGGGCAGGCGCCTTTGAGGAGTACCGTGCGGTCGACATGAAGCTGCAGTCCGTCAGGGAAGGTGACGCCGAGGGGCTTCGGGCAGCGGGCGTGCTGGTCGAGTCCTTCTCGAAGCGCTGGTCGAAGGGCGCCGCCTCCGAGCGCACGATGGCCGCCTACCTGATGCTTCGCTGGGGCATCGCGTCGGGTCGCCATCAGGCGGCCTACGGTGCGGCGCTCGTGCTTCTCGAGCTCAAGCCTTCGCCCGAGCAGAGGCCGGGACTTCTGAAGCTCGCCGCCCAGCTGGGTTATCAGAGCGAGCGGTTTGAGGCCGTGCCCGGACACGTGGACGCCTGGATTGAAGTGAAGGGCATGCCGCGCACGGCGACCGAACGCGCCGAGACGGCGGAGATGATGACGCTGGCGGCCTATGCGCTGCACGAGCTCGGACGCGACCGTCAGGCGCTCGCCCGCGTGAAGGAGGCCTACGGCATCGCACCTGCCCGGGCGCGCGGCGACTTCGTGCTCGCGCTCTGCGCCTCGCTCGGCGACGTGAAGGCCGAGCGGGCCTTCCTGCCCGTGATGGTGCGCGACTGGAACGAGACGCCCTACTGGAGCAGATGGGGCTCGCTCGTGCAGCAGGCGGGCGACGGACGTCAGGCGCTCGACATTCTCTCGAGCGCCCGCAAGGCGGGACGCCTTGACGAGCGTCTCGTGCCGCTTCTTCTTTCGCTCGTGATCGAGCATGACGCGCCGACCAAGGCGCTTCGCATCCTCGAGGAGCATCCCGAAGCCTGGAAGCCCGAGGAGCGGCGCATGCTGCAGACGGCTCTTCTCGTGAAGTGCGGCCGCAGGGCCGAGGCACTCGAGCTCTTGAGAAAGGCGGGGGACGGCGGCGCAGGGAACGGGCGCGAGCGCATGGCAGTGGAGCTTGCCTTTGCCGAGGAGGACTGGACGGGTGCAAGAAAGGGCGCGATGAGGCTCGCCGAAAGCGAGACGAAGCCTGCCGAGCGGGACCGGTGGCGCTTCCTCTCGGGGCTTTGCGCCTACAACCTGAAGGACTATGCGGGTGCGGCCGAGGCCTGGGCGTCGGTGGAGACCGAAAGGTGGCGCAGCCTCGCGGCGCCCTGGCGGGCCGAGGTGAAGTTTCTCCTGAGCTGATGCAAGTCGGGCCGCCCGAATGAACGGGCGGCCCGACTCGCTCCGAGGAGCAGGGGACTTTTGGTCGGATTCTGTTTATCCGAAGAAGATCATGTTCGCGATGATCGTGGTGAACATGCCTGCGATCATCGGGATCCAGGTGCGGCGCACGACGGCCATGGGCGAGATGCCCGCAGCGCCTGCGACGGCGATGATGACGCCTGCGACCGGGCTCATGGCGCGCAGCATGCCGGAGGCGAACTGCATCGGCGTGACGAGTGCGGCGACGGAGCCGCCGAGGCCCGCGGCGACGTCGGGAGCGAGCGAGGCGAAGGACGAGTAGGCGCCGACGCCCGAACCCGTGAGGAACGTGACGGCGGAGACGATGGCCGTGAGGATGACGGTCATGACGCCCATGCCCGCTCCGATGCCCTGGGCGGAGTTGATGAGCGCGTCGATGAGGCCGGAGACCTTGAGGCCCGTGGCGAAGAACTCGGCGCAGATGATGAGGGCGACGATGCCCGCGAACATCTTGCCCATGCTCTGGAACATGGCCATGGCGTCCTTGAAGACCTTCTTGACGGACTTCGTGCGGATGATCTCGACGATGACGACGCCGACCCAGACCATGAAGAGCGCGGAGATCGTGTCGAGCTTGATGGACGTGACGACGAGCTTCGAGAAGATGATGAGAAGGACGATCGGCAGGACCGGGAAGATCGCATACCACTTCGGAGCGGCGGGCGCGTCGGAAGCCTTCACCTCGGCGGCTTCGGAGTAGACGTCGTCGTTCTTCCTGTCATAGTGGCGCTGCACGAAGTAGTGCGCGATGCACACGACGATGAGCGTCGGAATGGCAAGGACGAGCTGGTACTGCACGAGGTAGATGATCGGGTCGAGGTTCGCGACCTTGGCGGCGAGGTTGGCGGTTCCCGCCGTCGGCGCGAAGGTCATGCCGGCGGAGGTGCCGATGACGGCCGCGGCCGATGCGGCCGAGGTGCCCACGGCCTTGAGGATCGGGAAGAGCGCGACGAGAAGCAGCATGGCGAGGCCGGCTGCGGACGGAATGACCATCACGAGGATCTGGCCAACGAGGTAGCCGCCCACGAGCACGAGGTACGGCGCCTTGAGCATGCTGAGCGGCTTGACGGCGATGTCGACGAGCGCGCGTGCGGCGCCGATGCGGTCCATGTAGGCCGCAAAGCCGCCCGCAGTCATGATGAGAAAGCCGATGCCGGCGCTCTGCTTCGTGGCGATGCTCTTCAGGGTGTTGAAGATGTCGAAGAGGAAGAAGCCCGAGGGCTTCACGCCCTTGGGCAGGAAGCTCGCGTCGGTGAGGCCTGCGGCGCAGAGCAGCAGGACGAGGCCCGCGAAGAGCAGGACCATGTGCGTCTGGTAGCGCTTGATGAGCGCCCAGCCGGCGACGATCGTCACGGCGACCGCGATCCAGGGCATGAGTGTTTGCATGATGTTGTTCTCCAGTTTGTTCGGACGTTTTCAGCTCTGGCTTCAGAGAAGCTTCCTGAAGGCTTCGTCGAGGTCCTCGAGGGCCTTCGCGACGCGGGCCTCTTCGGCCTCGCGTTCGGCGCGCAGGGCGGCGAGCCTGCCTGCGTCGGCCTCAAGCATCTTCCTCACCTCGGCGGGCGAGGCGCTGCCGGCGGTGCGGCGGGCGGCGACGATGCTCCTCGGGTCGAGCGCGGCGCGGAATTCCTCCTCGCTCATCGGAAGCTCGGCGGGGCCTTCGGGGTATTCCTCGGAGACCTCCTCGCGGTAGATGCGGCGCATCTGCGCATAGGGGAATTCGAGCGGGAGCACGTTGTTGGCGCGGGCCCAGCCGACCATGCGGCTCGCCATGTGGTGGCCGATGCGGAAGGGCAGACCGTGGTCGCGCATCAGGCGGTCGGCGATTTCCTGGGAGGCCGTCCAGTCGCTGTTGAGTTCCTCGAGGGCGCGGGCGGGATTGATCGTGAGCGCCGCGAGCACCTTGCGAAAGCGCGCGAGCATCGTCATGGCGGTCTTCATCATGCGGGCGTTCTTCTCGACGCGCTTGCCGTCGATCATGCCGGGCACGACGTTGTGCGCGCGTAGGAAGGCCGCGTTCATCTCGCCGATGACGTCCGAGCAGTCCTCGCGGCAGTTGTTCATGAGGCCGGGATTGCGCTTTTGCGGCATGGCCGAGGAGACGTAGGTGTTCTCGCCGCCTTCCTGCAGGATGATCCAGGGGCGCGGTTGTGCGTACTGGACCATGATGTCGTCGACCATCGAGCCGATGCGCACGGCCGCGGCGGCGAGCGCCGAGGCGACCTCGAGCGGCATGTCCACGGGCGCGAGGCTCGTCGCGTCGAGCGCGTTCTCGACGGGACGCGGAAAGCCGAGCGCGGCGGCCATCGCGTCGCGGTCAAGGGGCCAGCCCGTGCCGTTGAGGACGGTGGCGCCCATCGCGCATATGTTGAAGCGGGTGTGGCATTCGGAGAGGCGTTCGCGCACGCGAAGGAGCGAGGCGGCGATGCCGAGGAGATGATGGGCGTAGGAGGTCGGCTGCGCGGCGACGCCGTTCGTGTAGCTCGGCACGATCGTGTCGACATGGCGTTCGGCAAGCGCAAGCAGGTCGCCGATCACGTCCTCGAGGCCTGCGGCAAACTCAAGCGTTTCGTCGCGAAGGATAGCCGTGCGCTGCGTCGAGAGGATGTCCTGGCTCGAGCGGCCCGCGTGAATGGCGGTCACGCCCTGGCCCGCGGCCTTGATGAGAAGCGGCTCCCATGCGATGTAGCTCTTGACGCGAAGCGCGGGATCCGCCTCGCCCATGGCCTCGACGGCCGCAATGCCGGCGGCCGCCCTGCGGGCGAGGTCCTCGCCGAACTGGCCGTTGCGAAGGCCCGTCACGACCGTTGCGCGGTTGACGGCGTTGAGCCAGAAGAATTCGTCCTTTTTCACTTTCAGGTCCTTTGGGGCGGCCCGGATGCGGCCGCCCGGTGTTGGTAATGGCACAAGTCTGCCGCCGCGCAAGGTGGCGCACAACCATGCACAACGCAAAATGACTTTGCGTCAAACGCAAAGTGTTGTGTCACTCAGAGACGACGCTCGGCTATGATCGGAATGTGCATCATCAGGATTTCCGGAGTTCATCATGAGCAAGACGGACGACCTCTCGGCGTGGCGCGTCTTCGTGACCGTCGCGCGAAGCGGCACGCTCAGCGCGGCCGCCAAGGCGCTTGACGTGGAGGTCTCGAGCATTTCCCGCGCGATCGGCGGGCTTGAGAAGGCGCTCGGCTGCGAGCTCATCCGCCGCAACATGCGGCCGATGAAGCTGACGGAGGCGGGACAGGCTGCCCTGAAGCGCATGGAGACGATACTCAGAGCGCACGATGGTCTGATGGAGGCGCTCGTCAACGACAACCGCGCGCTCACGGGCCGCGTGAGGCTCTCGTCCGCACCGGGCTTTGCGACGAGAAAGCTCGTGCCCTTCATCCGCGAGTTCACCGAGGCGCACCCCGGGATTTCGGTCGACATCCAGACGGGCGGCACCGAGGCCGACGTCGCGAAGGGCTTTGTCGACGTGGCCGTCATCACGGGCGAGCCGACCTTGCCGGGCCTCGTCTACGTGAGTCGCGGCAGAAATCTCTATCTTCCCGTCGCTAGTCCCGACTACATCAGCCGCAACGGGTTGCCCGTCACGCCCGAGCAGCTCAGGCAGCACCGCGGCTACATCTACGCGGGTCCCGTCCGTCCCGAGACGAAGGTGCTCTGCAGAGGCGCGGTGAGCGCGCCCGTCGAGTACGGCACGGCCGTGCGCTCGACCGACGTGCTTGCGATCCGGGAGGCGGTGCTCTCCGGCATGGGCGTTGCGGCCGACATGCCGCTCGTGCAGATCTACGAGGATCTTGCCGAAGGCAAGCTCGTGCCGATCCTTCCGGGCTGGAGCCGTCCGCCCGTCGAGTGCTACATCGTGACGAACCGCGATGCCTGGCACATGAAGCGCGTGCGCGTCTTCTTCGAGTGGTTTGCGGCCGCCATGCGCAGCACCTTTGCAGGCTACGAGCGGGCCGTGAGCTCCTTCGTGGGGCTCCCGCCCGACAATCCGCCTGCAGAGAGAACGGAAATCCGGTTCACGGAATCCCGCAAGCGCCGTGCATGAGGGATCGGATTCACAGAAACAGTCGCAGGAAGCCTCCGAATTCATTCGGATGGAGGAACGCGGCAAACCTCTCTCTTCCAATCTATTTGTTGTCCCCGATGAAAGGCGTGTGTCTTTCCAGCCCCTGTGCTAAGGTACTTCCATGAGCACGAAATCCTTCATCATCAGTCTTCCGATCATCACCGGAGATCAAGACCGCCGTCGGCTGCGGAAGAGTTTCAGCTTCGGCTGCAACCTTCAGAACGCCGTCATGGGTGGTGGATGGGATCGTGTTCTGAAAATGCGCGCCACGGCCGAGTGGCAGACCGCAAGAGCCATGCCGAAGAGCAGTGAAAGGACAAAAGCCTTCCGTGATCTTCGCGTGCGGTTCCGCTTGAACGAGTATGACTTTCATGCCGACGTCGCCAAGCACCGCAAGGCTTCGGGACGCGGCCACCTGCTCGGCATCAACGAATGTCAAAAGCTCGCTTCGAGAGCGTGGATCTCGGTGGAACGCCACCTCTACAACGGCGGCTCTCCGAGGTTCATCAGTTCTCGACGCGGACTGCATTCGATCGAAGGGAAGACCAATCGCACCGGCATCATCTGGAAAGCAGATCAGCAGTGCGTAACCGTCTGCAAGCACGTGTACCGTGTTCGCGTTGACAAGCGCGACGACTGGCTCACCCGAGCTTTGCAGGATCCGACGGATCCCACAAAGCCCAGAAAGGTGAAGTACTGTCGGATCGTGCGTGAAATGCGCAAGGGCAAGGAGCGCTTTCTCCTGCAACTTGTTGCCGAAGGAACAAGCCCTCTGAAGCACGCCTACGCCGGCAAGGATCTGCGCATGGCCATTGATCCGGGACTCGGGTCGCTCACCTATGCGACTGAGGACGGGACAATTGCCAAAGTGCAGATTGCGCCGAGCGCGGACACGGATCACCGTGCCGTGCGCAAGCTTCAGCGTGCGATGGAGCGCAGCCGCCAAGCGACGAATCCCGACAACTACGAAACGGTTGAGGTGGTTCGTCACGGCAAGAAGCACAAGTCTCTGAAGGTGAAGTCCGGAAGGCTTCAGTGGCGTTTCTCGAAGCGCTATGAAAGTCTGCGGGCAGAACTAGCGGAGATTTTTCGTCTTTCGGCCGCAACTCGCAAGCGCGAGCACGGCGAGGTCTGCAACTGGCTTCTCGGCCATGCAGGCCACATCATTGTGGAGGACAACAGTTATAAGGCGTTCCAGAGGGGACGGTTCGGCAAGACCATCGGGCGACATGCGCCGGCAGCGTTATACGCACAACTGACGAACAAGGCTGAAAGCGCCGGTTTGTTGGTGGAAGTCGTATCGCCAAAGAAGCTCAAGCCCACGCAGCACAATCTGCTGACGGGCCAATTTGTCAAGCACGAACTTTGGGAGCGCCGCGTACGATTGGGCAACGATGACGACGATCGCTGGATCGACCGCGATGCGGCGGCTTGTCTGAATCTGTTGTACGCAGATCTTGAAAAACAAACCTACGCCCCGGAACGGATCCGTGAGGCCGTTCTAGCCGGAGTAACAGCCTGGCTTGACGCCGGTGTCGTAGTCATTCAAGCCCGAGAAGGGATCACCGAGCGCGAGTTCGGGAGGTTCCGACGGCGGGGGATTCCGTCCCTTACCGTACAAGGGCTGCGTCAGCAAGGATTTCGTGGTCGGAGTGACAGCAAATCGGGGACAACCCCGAGGCGAAAAGCCTCGACTGTATCGAAACCCTCCCACTTCAGTGGTGAGGTTGTTTAGCCTGAGCTCTTCGGAGTTTTCTCCTGTCAGTAGAGCTGCACGACGCGGTATGGCTCGGCGTCCCTGATGAAGGGGCCGATGGCTGCGCTCCTGAGCTCCTTGCAGTGCTTCTTCACGATCTCTGCGACCTCCTGGCCGAAGGGTTCGACGTCGATCTTGCGGGCGCGGCGACGGAGGTACTTGGCGATGCTCTGGCTGGCGGCGTAGTCGGATCCTGCGGCCTTGAAGAATTCGTTGATGAAGAGCGCGAGGATGAGCGGCGTGTCGACATTCCTGTCCGCCTTGAAGCTGTTGAGGTCAGCGCAGAGATTCGCGTCGAACCCCAGGGACCTGAGGCCGTTGACGGACTGGGGATGAAGCTCGCGGGGCAGGAAGCGCAGGTTGTTGAGAAGCTGTTCGGAGCGGGTGGGGAGCGTGGCGCGGAGCATGAGCTCCATGGGAAGCGTGATGTTTGACATGGCGGACTGAAACGGAAGTACGGAACTCGAACGAATGTTGACGGCGAGGGCGCGCTGCAACGCGATGCTTCGCCTTGGATTCGAGTATGGGGCAGTTCGCCGAAGGACATCGAACTATTTGAAGGTTGCATGACCTGCGCCAAAAGTGCCGTATCAGAATCGTGAAATGATCCTGTGAAAAGTGCGGGTTTTATCGATAAAACTGTTGCGCCACAATGGTTTTGGTGGTGTTTCCACTGGATCATGCCGATGCACGGCATTCCGTCGTCCCTTTTCTAGGTTGTTTGCAGTAGAGCGAAAAGTGCGATCTTAAGGTAGAATCGTCGGTACTTCGCCGGATCCGCGGGAACCGGCAGGGCTTCCAGAACAAGACATGCAGTCGGGGCACCGGATCCTCTCCGGTCAACTTCCTTTCAACGCCCTCGCATGCCGGAGGCTTTTGTCCTGTTTCTCATTATTCAAGGTGGATTAATCATGAAATTCAAGCTTTTCGCTTCTGTGTGCGTGGCTGCCGGCCTCGCCTTCGGTCTTGCCGGCTGCGGTGACGACAATGCTCCCAAGAGCGGCGACGCCAAGACCCTCACGGTCGGTGCGAGCCCCGTTCCGCACGCGGACATTCTGAATCTCATCGCCCCGCAGCTCCAGAAGGAGGGCATCACGCTCAAGGTGATCGAGTTCTCCGACTACATTCAGCCGAACCTCTCGCTCAACGACAAGGAGCTTGACGCCAACTTCTTCCAACACAAGCCCTATCTCGACTCCTTCAGCAAGGACCGCGGCCTCAAGCTCACGAGCCTCGTCGCCGTTCACATCGAGCCGATGGGCGTGTACTCCCACAAGGTGAAGAACGTTGCCGACGTTGCCGAGGGCTCTGAAGTCGCCATTCCGAACGACCCGACCAACGGCGGCCGCGCCCTCAAGGTGCTCGAGACGGCCGGCCTCATCAAGGTTCGTCCTGAAGCCGGCGTGACGGCCACGATCAACGACGTGGTCGACAATCCCAAGAAGATCAAGTTCCGCGAGATCGAGGCCGCCCAGCTTCCGCGCGCCCTTGACGATGTCGCGCTCGCCGTCATCAACTCCAACTACGCCTTGGGCGCCGGTCTCAACCCGGTGAAGGACGCCCTTGCCATCGAAAGCAAGGATTCGCCCTACGCCAACATCGTGGCCATCCGCACGGGTGACGACAGCCGCGCCGAGATCCAGAAGCTCAAGGCCGCTCTGACGTCCGCCGAAGTCAAGAAGTTCATCGAAACCGAATACAAGGGTGCCGTGGTTCCGGCCTTCTGATCCCGGCATTGAACCTCTGAACAATCAGGGCCCGCCGCAGCATCGTCTGCAGGCGGGCCTTTTTCTTTCCGGGCGCGCCTATTCGTCGGCGGGCGGCTTCATCGAGCAGCAGGACTTCCGGTTTCTTTTCGCCAGATAGGCGTCGCCCCAGCGGTACATGGCCGTGAGAATGGGTTTGATGCTCTCGCCCGTGGGCGTGAGCGCGTAGTCGACACGAGGCGGAACGACGGGCCAGACGGTGCGCGAGACGAGGCCGTCCGCCTCGAGTTCGCGAAGCTGCTGCGTGAGCATCTTGGGCGTGGCGTCGGGCACGGCCTTTCGCAGCGCCGAGTAGCGCATCGTGCCTTCGAGCAGGTTCCAGAGAATGAGTGCCTTCCACTTGCCGCCGATGAGGCTGAGCGTGAGCGCGACGGGACAGAGCACTTCTTCTGCAGGGGTTTTGTCGGTCATGACGGTATCCTTTTGGGTACTGGATATCAAAATTGTACGTTCTTGCGAAAAGGAACTTGTCAAGGATACACTCCCTGAACCGAATAATCATTCTCATTCAGAACGATGGAAACCAGACAGTTCAACGTGACGGGCATGAGTTGCGCGGCCTGCTCGAGCCGCGTGGAGAAGGCCGTGTGCGCCCTTCGCGGCGTGAGTGCGGCCGAGGTGAACCTGCTCACGAATTCGCTCAAGGCGACGTTTGACGAAGGCGTGCTCGGCGTCGAGGACATCGAGCGTGCGGTGGAAGATGCGGGCTACGGGGCGAGCGAGAAGGGCTTTGCGGGGCGAGGGAGGACTGCGGCCGCGACGGCGCCCGAGGCGGACGCGGAGGCGGCGGCCGAAGCCGTGCGCGTGCGCCTCATCTGGTCCTTTGCGCTGCTCGCACCCCTCATGTGGCTTTCGATGGGGCCGATGGCGGGCCTGCCCGTGCCCGTCATGCTCACGGGGGCGCAGGGCGCTCCGATGATGGCCTTCACGCAGTTCCTGCTCACGCTGCCCATCGTGCTTCTCAACCGCCGCTACTTCACGGGCGGCCTCAGGGCGCTCGTCAACCGCGCGCCCAACATGGACAGCCTCATCGCGGTTGGATCGGGCACAGCGCTGCTCTTTGGCGTCTACGTGATCTACAGGCTTCTTGCGGCCCAGGCTGCGGGTGACGAAGCGGCGCTCCACCACTTTGCGCACAGCCTCTACTTCGAGGGGGCGGCGACGATCGTCACGCTCATTTCGCTCGGCAAGTTCTTCGAGGCGCGCGCCAAGCGCCGCACGACCGAGGCGGTGACGGCGCTCATGAAGCTTGCGCCGCCGACGGCCCTCGTGGTGAGGGACGGCGCGGAGGTCCGCATTGGAACGGATGAGGTCGCCTCGGGTGACATCGTCGTCGTGAAGACAGGCGAGACGGTGCCCGTCGACGGCGTGATTCTGGAGGGAACTGCGCTTCTGAACGAGTCGGCCCTTACGGGCGAGAGCCTTCCCGTGACGAGAGGGCCGGGCGAGGCCGTGACGGGCGCGACGCTTCTGGCGGCGGGCGCCTTCAGAATGCGCGCTACGCGCGTGGGCGACGACACGGTGCTGGCGGGCATCATCAGACTCGTTGAGGAGGCGACGGCCTCGAAGGCTCCCGTGGCGAGGCTTGCCGACAAGGTGAGCGGCATCTTCGTGCCTGTCGTGATGACAATCGCTCTGGTGTCGGGCCTTGTCTGGTACTGGATCGGCGGAGACCTAGAGTTCGCGCTCAACGCCGCGGTGAGCGTCCTCGTCATTTCCTGCCCGTGCGCACTCGGACTGGCGACGCCCACGGCCGTCATGGTCGGCATGGGCCGAGGCGCAGGCATGGGCGTTCTCTTCAAGAGCGCCGAGGCGCTCGAGGTCTTCTCCGGGCTCAAGACCGTCGTCTTCGACAAGACGGGCACGCTCACCGAGGGCAGGCCCGTCGTCACGAAGGTGGCGGCAGCGGTGCCCGGACTCGAAACCGTGGTGATGCTCGTCGCAGCCGCGCTTGAAAAGCCCTCCGAGCATCCGCTCGCGCAGGCGGTGCTCGCCGAGGCCGAGGCGAGGGGACTGACCGCGCAGGATGTCGATGAGTTCGAGCAGATTCCGGGCGGCGGCCTCAGGGGCCTGATGTCGGGCACGCCGGTGGCGGCGGGCAACGCCCGTCTCATGGAGACGCTCGGCCTTGAGGTGCCCGAGGCGCTTTCCGCGCTCGCACTCGCAGAGGCCTCGCAGGGCGCGACGCCGCTCTTCATTGCTTCGGCAGGGAGCGTTATCGGCATCATCGCCGTCGCCGACAGGGTGAGGCCCGAATCGAGGGCCGCCGTCTCGGCGCTGCGCGGACGCGGCCTCAGGGTCGTGATGCTCACGGGCGACAACCGCCGCACGGCCGAGGCCGTCGGCGCAAGGCTCGGCATTGCGTCCGAGGACATCGTCGCCGACGTGAGGCCCGCCGAAAAGGCCGCGCACGTGAAGGCGCTTCAGGCCGACGGACCGTGCGCCATGGTGGGCGACGGCGTCAATGACGCGCCTGCGCTCGCCCAAGCCGATGCGGGCGTTGCAGTGGGCGGCGGCACGGATGCCGCGCGCGCGAGCGCCGACGTCGTCCTCATGCGCGATTCGCCCGAGGGCGTCGTGGGCGCAGTGGATCTTTCCCGCGCCGTCATGCGCAACATCAGGCAGAACCTTTTCTGGGCGTTTGCCTACAATGTGATCGGTATTCCGATCGCGGCAGGCGTCCTCTATCCCATGTTCGGTCTCCTCCTCAATCCGATGATTGCGGCGGCGGCCATGAGCATGAGCTCGGTGAGCGTCGTCACGAACGCGCTTCGCCTCCGATTCTTCAAGGCGCCCGTCCTCGTCTCCGACAGCGGGACGGACGGCGCATCCACTACAGGGAGTTCCATGATGGAAAAGGTGATTCACATTGAAGGCATGCACTGCGGTCACTGCACGGCCGCTGTCGAGAAGGCGCTTCGCGCGCTGCCCGGCGTCGAGTCCGCGGTGGCGGACCTTGAGAAGAAGGAGGCCCGCGTCAAGGCTGCAGCCGGCGTCTCCGACGTGATGCTCTCGGCCGTCGTGACGGGCGCGGGCTTCAAGGTGACGGGCATCGACACGCTCTGAGCCTGAGAACGCACGGAGCATTCTGCAGGGGGCTCTCCACATTGATGGAGCGGCCCCTTCGCTTTTCCTGCATCATCTTTCGTCCCGCACCGGCGCCTTTGTAAAATCGAAGGATCCGCCCGTGCAACCTCCGCTTCAAGGATCCGCCATGCGCATCATCAAATGGCTTCGCGCCTCCATTGTCCGACAGTGCTTCGTCGTTCTGGCCGTGATCGGCCTTCTGGCCGTACTCGCCGCGGCCCCCGCTCTGATTCTCACGGAGCGCTCGACGGGATCTGGGGGCGCCATCAACGTCTCGGGCAGCATGCGCATGCAGAGCTACAAGCTTGCGCTTGCCGTTGCGGATCCTTTCTCCTCCTTCGAGCAGCGAAGGGAGAAGACCATGACGGCGCTCGACGAGTTCGGCGTCAAGCTCATGAGCCCGGGCCTTCTCAACGGCGTGCCCCACGATTCGGGCAATCCCGCCTACATCCAGTACGTAGCCCTCAAGGATAGATTCGAAAAGGGCGTGCGTCCACTTGCGGAGGCGAGCATCGACAGTCTTGAGGCCAGGCGGCGCTTCACGGAGCAGATTCCTTCGTTCGTGGAGGACGTCGACCGGTTCGTCCAGACGCTTGAGAACGGGCTCAACGAGCGTCTTGCACTCCTGCAGAAGATCCTCACCCTCATTCTCTTCGGCGCCATGGGCGTGAGCTTCGTGATGCTTCTCGTCATGCAGAGGAGCATCTTCAGGCCGTTGCTGGCCATCGGCTCGGCTGCCGATGCGGTGAGAAAGGGCGACTTCTCGGTGAGGGCGAAGGTCCCGGCGCCCGATGAGATCGGCAGGCTCGCGACGAGCTTCAACTTCATGGTCGACGAGCTCGGCCGTCTTTACGGCAATCTTGAGCATGAGGTCGAGAAGAAGACCGAGGACCTCCACCGCCGCAACGCAGGTCTTCAGTTCCTGAGCCGCGTGGCGCAGTCGGCGGCCTGGGGCGCGGTCTTCAAGCGCCATTCGCTCGACGACCTGCTCGAGGAGTCCTGCGTACAGTTCGGAGCGAGAGCCGTGAGGCTCGTCGTCAGCACGGACGGTACGGCCGCGGTTCTCGGAGAATCGGACGCTTGGCCTGAGGACGAACCCGAGACGGGCGTCGTGCGCTTCGTACTCTCCAATGCCAATCCGTCGATGGGCACGCTCGAGGCGGTCTTTGATGCAGAGCCCGAGGACTGGCAGACCGGTTTCGGCGAGGCGCTTGCACAGACGATCGGGCGCGGCATCGAGCGCAGCACCCGGCAGTCGGACGACAGGCGTCTGGCGGTACTTGAGGAGCGCTCGACGATCGCGCGCGAGCTCCACGACTCGATCGCGCAGTCGCTCTCCTATTCGCGCATTCAGATGCACCGCCTCAAGGTCTTCATCGAGCGCGGCGAGCCTCAGGAGAAGGTGATGGAGACTGTCAACGAGCTTTCCGAGGGCATCACGACGGCCTACAGGCAGCTTCGCGAGGTGCTCACGACCTTCAGGCTACAGATCAGCAGCTCGGGTCTCAACGGCGCCGTCGAGGAGACGGTCGAGGAGTTCCGCGGCCGCACGGGCATTGCGACAACGGTTTCGAACGCACTTCTCGGACTCGAGCTCACGCCCAACGAGCAGATCCACTTCGTGCACATCCTGCGGGAGGCACTCGTCAACGTCGAGAAGCATGCGCGTGCGAGCAGCGTACGCGTGACGCTTTCGCGCGGAGCGGACGACATGTTCGTGCTCAGGGTTCAGGACGACGGCGTCGGCATCCCCGCTGCCCCCGGACGCTACAAGCACTTCGGGCTCTCGATCATGAAGGAGCGCGCCGAGGCGCTGCACGGCACGCTCACGGTGGCGCCGGCCGAGGGTGGCGGCACCTGCGTCACGCTCGTCGTCCCCGAAAGACGGGACTGAAGGCGCCTGCGTGCAGCGGTAGAATTAAAGAATGCAATTTTCTTCAGGGAACGGCCAGCAAATGACCAGCAAGGAACGCCATACGATCGCGATCATCGACGACCATCCGCTCTTTCGCCGCGGCGTGCGCGAGCTCCTCGACCTAGAGCAGGGGCTTGACGTCGTGGGCGAGGCGGGCACGCGCGAGGAGGCGATCAAGCTTGTCAGACGCACCGAACCCGACCTGACGATCCTCGACCTCAATATGAAGGGCTGCTCGGGCGTGGAGATCCTCTCGACACTCAAGGACGAGGATCCGTCGCGCCGCATCGTGGTCCTCACGGTGAGCGACTCGGGCAAGGACCTGACGGCCTGCATCCAGGCGGGCGCGGACGGGTACTTCCTCAAGGACATGGAGCCCGAGGAGTTCCTGAAGTCGATCCGAAGGGCGCTCGAGGGGCAGACCGTCGTGGATGCGTCGATGCTTGCTTTCCTCACGACCACGCTTCGCGCGAAGATGTCCTCCACGCTTGAGGAGCGACCCACGCTCACGGGGCGCGAGGCCGAGGTGCTCGACCTGATCGCCAAGGGCTGCACCAACAAGGTCATCGCCCGCAGGCTCGACATCACGGAGGGAACCGTCAAGGGCCACGTGAAGCATCTGCTCAAGAAGCTCGGCTGCCGCAGCCGCGTCGAGGCCGCCGTCTGGGCCGCACAGCAGAAGACCGCCGAATGAAAGGCGACGGATGACGAATGAACAAAGGCCGCAGGAGCGAATCTCCTGCGGCCTTTGTTCTTTGAGAATGCGTGCCGCCCGATTGGGCGACGCAGCGCTTACTTGGCCTTGGCGTTGGTTTCGGCGGGCATGCTCGGCGCGTGGCAGAGCGTGCAGTTCCAGCGGTCGCCCGTGATCTTGCCGTCCTTGAGGTGGGTGAGCGGGATTTCACCCGCCTTGCGGTCCTTGGCCACGGCGTTCTTGTGGCACATGAGGCAGCTGTTGCGTTCGGCCGTGATCGGGAGGTAACTCTCGATCGGATGCGGGATGATGCCCGGCGCGCCGATGATGTCGGTGTCGCCTGCCTGGACGACGGTGGCGCCCGAGAGAAGACAGAGGGTCGCGAAAAGCGGGGCGAGTTTCTTAATCATGATGGTTTTCTCCTTGATGGGTGTCGGAGGAAGTCCTGATCCTGGGGGCGGGGCCGATGCGGAACTGGAGCGCGTTTTCGCCGCAGGCCTCGATGCAGCGGCCGCAGTTGAGGCAGTCGCCGGCGGGAATGCGGCCCGTTTCCTTCAGGCTGGCGAAGCGGATGACGTGGGGTTCGGGACAGGCGCGCAGGCAGTCGCCGCAGCGGTTGCAAGCTGCGTCGTCAAAGCTGACGCGCACGACGGGGGAGCGCGTCAGGCGACCGACGAGCGACCAGAAGGCGCCGAGCGGGCAGAGGTGACCGCACCAGCCGTGCTTCATGAGCGCAAGGTCGAGCGCGAAGACCGCGGAGGCGGCCGAGAGCGCTGCGAGCCCCGTGCCGAAGACGAGATCACGCCAGATCCAGGCCTGCGGGCTCACCGCCTCGAAGGCGGCCGTGCCCGTGGCGGCGCTCAGAATGAGCGCGGCGGCGAGAAGGCCGTAGCGGACCTTGTTCGAGATGCGCACGACGTCGGCCTTGAGCTCTAGGCGAACGCGAAGCCACTCGGCGGCGTCGGCCACCATGTTCATGGGGCAGATCCAGCCGCAGAAGGTGCGCGAGCCCAGAAGGCTGTAGAGCACGAGGACGATGAGGGCGCCGAGTCCGGCCGTGAGCGTCGGCATGTGCCCCGCCGCAAGGCGCTCGAGGAGCGCAAGCGGGTCGGAGAGTGGAATCGTGCCGGCAACTTCGGAGGCCGAGAGCGTGCCGTCAAGGAGAGGCTCGCCCGCGAGCGTCCACCCGAGGCGCGCCGTGCCCGCAAAGAGCCCGAGCACCGCAAGCTGAAGTGCGCGGCGGGCAAGCGTCCAACGCATGTTGTAGAGCCGCTTCATAGCGCATTCTCATTGAGGTAGTCGAGGCCGCCTGCGCCCTGGGCGGAAGCCTCGGGGGCGTCTGCGGGGGCGTCCCCGCGCCGGTTCTTCGGATCATCGTCGGGTAGCCAGCCGAGGCGGTAGTGACCGCCGATCTCGCCGAGCACGGCCTTTCTGTTCGCAATGCGGATGGCGGGCGTGCCCGTGGGACAGCTCTTCGTGCACAGGCCACAGCCCGTGCAGTGCTCGGGGTGCACGACCGGGATGAACATCGCGTGACGGCTGATGCCGCGCGGATGCATTTCGATCGTGAGCGCCTTCTCCTCCTCGGGGCAGGCGCGGTAGCACACCTCGCAGCGAAGTCCCTGGTGCGAGAGGCACGAGGCGGGGTCGACGACGGCGATGCCCATGCGGGCGTCGCTGATGCCGGTGAGCGCAGGCGAGAGCGCACCCGTCGGGCAGGCCTTCACGCAGGGGATGTCCTTGCACATGTAGCAGGGGATCTCCTCGGGAACGAAGAAGGGCGTGCCGCCGGGAGCGGGATCGAACGGCCCCGCCAGCCTGAGGGTTTCGTACGGACAGGACGTCACGCACTGCCCGCAGCGCGAGCAGAGTGCGAGGAAGTCCTTGCCGTCGACGGCGCCAGGAGGCCTTGGCATCCAGCGCGCGTTGGCGTCGCGAAGGCTGAGCGAGCCCCAGGCGAAGGCCGTCACGAAGCCTGCAGCCGAAAGTTCGCAGGCCTTCGTGAGGAATTCGCGGCGGGTGGTCTTGGCGCTTCCCGTCATGAGGACTCCGGTCAGATGTCGCGGACAACCTTGACCGCGGTCTTCTTGAAGTCGGGTTCAAGGGAGATCGGGTCCATGGCGTCGATGACGACGGAGTTGCAGAGCACCTTGTCGTCGAAGAAGGCGAGCCAGGTCATGCCTCGCGGCATGATGTTGCGCACCTTGGTTTCGACGACGGCCTTGCACTCGCCGTGGCGGCTCGTGACGGTGGCGGTGTCGCCGCGCCTGATGCCGCGGCGCTCGGCGTCGGCCGGGTTCATGTAGAGCACGGCGCGCGGAGCTGCACGGTCGAGCTCGGGCACGCGGCGGGTCATCGAGCCCGTGTGCCAGTGCTCGAGGATGCGGCCCGTGCAGAGCCAGAGGTCGTAGTTGGCGTCGGGCATCTCGACCGGGTCCATGTAGGGACGGAAGAAGATCTTGGCGGTGCCGGGATGTGCGACGGCGTTCTTGTCCGTGAGCGCATGGCGCGTGCCCTTGCCGACGGGCTTCATGAGCTTGCCGTAGAAGAGGTTGTCGGGCTTGGCGTACGGGTCGTACTCGACGTTGAAGCGGTAGAGCGTCTCGCGGCCGTTGACGACGGGCCAGAGCAGGCCGCGCACGTCCTCGCGCATGTACGTGTCGAAGTCGGCGAGGTCGTGGCCGTTGCCTAGCGTGAACTGACGGTATTCGCCGAAGAGCGCCTTTTCCGGGAAGTACGGGAGGCCGAGGGCCTCGCCCGTGGCGTTGAGCTCCTTCTTGTAGAGCGGGTCGGGCCAGGCGGCCTGACGGGCTGCGGACGGCGCGAAGAGCACGTCGAAGAGCGTGGCGTCGCCCTTGAGACCCATGGCCGCGGCGGCTTCTCGCACGTCGGGGAGCGCATCGCCCGGGACGCCCTTGAGGGGCTGCGCACGGTAGAGCTCGTCGACCGTGAAGCGGCGGGCGAACTCCATCATCATCCAGATGTCGGTCTTCGCTTCGCCGGGCGCCTTGACGAGCTGGTGCCAGCCCTGGGTGCGGCGTTCGGCGTTGCCGTAGAGGCCCCACTTCTCGAAGTGCATGGCGGCGGGCAGGATCAGGTCGGCCGCGCGGGCGGAGTAGGTCGGATAGACGTCGGAGACGACCACGAAGTTCTTCGGATCGCGGGCGGCGCGCACCCAGTGGGTGTTGTTGGGCGTCGACTGGAGGATGTTGACGACCTGGGTCCACATGAAGTTGACGGAGCCGTCCTCAAGGCCGCGCATGATCTCCATGACGGAGTAGCCGACCTTGGGGTTGAGCGTGCCGGCGGGCAGATTCCAGATGCTTTCGGTCTTCTTCCTGTGCTCGCCGTTGGCGACGAGCATGTCGGAGGGAAGACGGTGGCAGAACGTGCCGACCTCGCGGGCGGAGCCGCAGGCGGAAGGCTGGCCCGTGAGCGAGAAGGCGCCGTTGCCCGGCTTGGCGTGCTTGCCCATGAGAAGATGGATCGAGTAGACGAGCTCGTTGGCCCAGACGCCGCGCTGGTGCTGGTTGAAGCCCATGCACCAGAAGCTCAGCAGGTCGCGCTTGCGGTCGCAGACGAGGTCGGCGAGGCGCACGAGGCGGGCCTTGAAGCTTTCGAGCGTTTCGTCGTCATCGCCCTTGACGAGCGGGGCGACGAAGTCGAGGGTATAGGGCTCGACGGCCTTGCGGAACTCCTCGAACTCGATCTGCCAGTGGGCGCCGGCGGAGCCGCCCGAGTTCTTCTGCTCGACCTCGGTGCCGGCCTTGAGGCCCATGGCGGTCGCCTCGGCGGGGCTCAGGCGGATGCGCTTCTGCTTTTCAAGAATGTCGCGTTCGGCGGGGTAGGCGTACTTGTCGGTGTTGCGCAGGCCGTAGCCGATGTCGGTGACGCCGGCGGTGAAGATGGTGTGCTTCGAGACGAAGTCCTCGTCGACGGCGCCGCGGCTGATGATCTCGCGGATCAGGTAGTTCGCGATCGCAAGGTCGCCGTTGGGCTTGAAGATGATGGTCTCGTCGGCGAGGTCGGACGACATGTTGCGGTAGGTCGTCAGGTTGATGACCTTCGTGTTCGGGTCCGTGAGCTTGCGGTTGGCCACGCGCGACCAGAGCACGGGGTGGGCCTCGGCCATGTTGTTGCCCCAGAGGATCATCGTGTTGGCGAACTCGATGTCGCTGTAGTTGTTGGCGGGCTCGTCGACGCCGAAGGTCTGGTAGAAGCCCACGACAGCGGACGCCATGCAGAGTCGGGCGTTCGGGTCGATGTTGTTGGAGCGGAAGCCGCCCTTCCAGAGCTTCGTGGCGGTGTAGGCCTCGGGAATGGTGTACTGGCCGGAGCCCACGAGCGCGACGCCCGAGGGCCCCTTTTCGGCGTAGACACGCTTGAACTGGCGCGCCATTTCGTCGAAGGCCTCGTCCCAGGAGACGGGTTCGAACTTGCCGTTCTTGTCGAACTTGCCGTTGGTGCGGCGCATGAGCGGTTGCGTCAGACGGTCCCTGCCGTACATGATCTTGGCGTTGAAGTAGCCCTTGACGCAGTTGAGGCCGCGGTTGACGGGCGCGTCGGGGTCGCCCTTCGTGGCGATGATGCGGCCGTCGCGGACGCCGACCTGGAGGCCGCAGCCCGTGCCGCAGAAGCGGCACACGCCCTTGTGCCAGGAGATGCCCTCTTCGGACTTGCGGGCGCTGGCGGCCTGAACGGACGTGACGGGAATGCCGATCGACATGGCGGCGCCTGCGGCGAGGCCGGACTTGATGAGGGCGCGGCGCTTCTCGTTGACTTGATGGACTGACATGGAGGTCTCCTTTGCTTGAATGCTGTCGGGGTCTGTCGTGAAGGGAAGGGACTACTCGGTTGCCGCCTCGTCCTCGAAGTAGTGGGCGTGCAGGCTGACGTCGATGACGCCTTCGGTGCGGCGGATCCGTTCGAAGACGTCAGCCTCGAGTCCCGTGGTCTCGGCCTCGATGACGGCGACGACTCTGCGGGACGCCTCGTCGACGTGGTGGACCTCGAGTCCTTCGAGGGCAGAAAGTGCTTTGAGCGCACGGCTTTCGGCGCCGGCGGCGAGCGTGATGACAACGGAGGAGTAGTTCATTCGGTGGCCTTTTTCACGTTCCGATGAGCTGATTGTAGGGAGCTGCGCACGCACCGCCTAGACGCTTGAAGAGAGGTGCGGGAGGCTCTTTGGAGATAGGGGTTGGCCCCGTGGCAGCATCTTTCCCTGAAGGCGGTGAGGCGGCTCGAAGCCCTGATTTGACTGTGGGAGAGGTAATGACGCTATTCTGTAATAGAATTGCGGTGCTACCTCCAAAGAGGTATCGACTTGGTCCGATGGAGATGGGCGGCGTTTCCCTCGGGCGAGAATGTTCTTCTCCGAAGTCAGACTGGCTCGAAATTTTCAAGAGGTACAAAAACCGACCTGAGAGCATGTCGGTTTTCGGTTACCAAAAAGCCCGCCTTCGTGAAGGGCGGGCTTTCGTGGCTGGGCGTCGTCAGAAGGTGACGGTGTCGGGGTGCAGTCCCGAGAAGGCGACCTGCTGCATCGTGTCGAGGCGCGTCATGTCCTCGTCCTCGAGTGTGAGGCCGAAGGCGTCGAGATTGGACTTCATGTGTTCCGCATCGAGTGCTTTCACGACAGGTATGAAGCCGTGCTGCAGGCTCCAGCGCAGGGCGATGAGGGCGGGGGAGACGCCGTACTTCTCACCAAGTTCGATGAGGAGCGGGTGGTGTGTGAGACCGCCGCGGCCGAGCGGGCTCCAGGCCTGAACGGCAATGTTCTGCTTGAAGCAGAAGTTGACGGCCGCGAATTGCGGATAGCCGGGGTGGATCTCGAGCTGGTTGACCATCGGGCGGATGCGCGCGCGGGCGAGCAGCGGCACGAGGTGGTGCGGCAGGAAGTTCGAGACGCCGATCACCTTGACCGCGCCCTGTTCGTAGAGGTCTTCGAGGGCGCGCCAGGTGCCCGCGTTCTGGCTCTGCCAGATCATGGGCTCGCCCTGAGTGGCGGGCCAGTGGATGAGGAGCTGGTCGAGGTACGTGGTCTTGAGCTGCTCGATGATGTCGGTGAAGGCCCGCATCACACCGTCGTAGCTTCGGTGCGACGTCCAGATCTTGCTCGAGATGAAGATCTCAGCGCGCGGCAGATCGCTCAGCAACACGCCGCGGCCGATGGCGGAGGCGTTGCCGTAGATCTGTGCGGTGTCGAAGAAGCGGTAGCCGAGCTTGAGGGCCGCCGAGACGGCGTTTTCAAGCGTGCTGTCGGTGGGCACCTGCCAAGTGCCAAAGCCGATGCCCGGCATCTGGACGCCGTTGGAAAGCACGAGCTTGTCGGCAAGGGACGAGAACACGGGAAAACTCCTCTGCTGTAGGGCGGCCGCGGATCCGGACGGCCTGATGGTTGAATGGAACCAGATCATTGTAGATTAGCTTTTGAGAAAAAGTCTTGACGAATGTCGAAGGCGTTCAACGCAAACGACTGGGGAAAACAGGAAAAACAGTCTTCGGCATGTACCACAAGCGCCCTGAAAGACGCATAATTGAAAGTCGACGCTATCATTCGGACGAAGCGCTCCACAACCGGCCGCCCTCGCGCCGGACGGCGCGGACTCCGCAACTGCAACTACACAGACAAGAAGAGAAGATGGACAGCGAAATCCTCACCTGGCTTTTGATCGCGGCTTGCGCCGCAGGCTTCGGCGGCGGTGCCGCCTGGCAGGCCATGCGCCGCCGCGCGCCCGCGCGCACCCGCAGGAACGTCGACAAGGTGGCCGCCCGCCCCGTCAAGGCCTCGCCCGCGCCCAAGGCGCCCGCTCCCGCCCCCGAGGTGCGCAAGCCCCAGCACGGCGTTCACCGTCCATCGATGCTCGCGCTCACGACGCTTGAGAACAGCGTGACCGCGGCCGACCTCTTCATTCAGCGAGCCCTCGAGCTGGACGAGCCCTACTACAGGGAGCTTCCCGCCGAAGCCGAGCAGCTCAAGGCCCTCAAGGGCCTCTTTGCCCGCTGCCGCACGCTCGACATCGTGCCGGGCGACGGCCTCTCGAAGGACGTCTTCTCCCTCAACTTCTCGACGATGATCGTCGAGCAGCTCCGCTCGGGCTTCATGCCGCATCCGAACGCCACCTCCAACGACCTGCAGATCATCGCGCTCGCCAACGGCTGCGAGCCGCTCGGTGATCCGATGGCGGTCGAGGACTTCGGCGTGGGCGGCTTCCCGCACGTCACGCAGCTCTGGATGATGGTCGACCCGACCGACAAGAAGCACGAGCTCGACGACCTGCTCGAGTACGAGCTCAACGGCATCCGCAATCTTCTGCCGCGCGTGAAGCTTCTTGTGCCCGCGCTCGACGCGATGAAGTGGGGCGACTACTGGGACAAGCTCTTCGACCTGGTGCGCGACGTCCGCCGCCTCGGCGCGGGCGAGGGCCAGGCCCTCATGCGCACGGAGCGCACCGACGTCCTCGCGAAGGACATGTACGCCATCAACCGCCGCATCGACGAGAGCCTCGCCATCCTTGAAAAGAACATGAAGACGCCCGAGGAGGCCGACGTGGCGCTCACGAGCAGCATTCCGCACATGCTCGAGCGCGAGCTCTCCGTGCTCTTCCTGCGCACGCTCGCCGTCATCCGCGTGATCTCGGGCGACAACTACATCCACGGCATGCACTGCTCCGCGCACATCCGCCGCAACGTCGAGCACTTCCCCGACGTCCACTCGCTCCTCGACAAGGCGCGCCACATCGTCTACGACGCGCTCGAGGTCCAGGGCCGCGGCATGAACGCCCCCGCCATGGACATCGCGGGCCAGGTCAAGCGCGACGCCGACGAGCTCGGCCGCGCCCACGACGAGTCCGTCGAGCGCCTCAAGGCCGACGTCGAGCGCCTGCAGGCCGCGATCGACCGCTACCTGATCCTTCAGGGCCGCCCGCGCCGCTATGCCGTGAGGCTCAACGAAAGGAACGAGGTCTTGGCCCTTCTCGTGCTCGAGCACTGAGACTCAAAAGCCCGAAGGCGCTCAGCCTCCGGGCTTTCATTTTGTCCTGAGTTCTTCCGTTTTTCTTCAGGGAGCATCGCCATGCAGGCCGAAACCGCCGAAACATCCGAAACATCCGAAACCGTGCCTCTCAGGGGCATTTCCGAGGCCACCGCGGCCGAAATCCTCGCCTTCAGGGACGACCGCCGATGGCTTCCGTATCACAATCCCAAGGACCTCGCGATGTCGGTCGCGATCGAGGCGGGCGAGCTGCTCGAGGTCTTCCAGTGGTCGGGCACCGATCTGGAACGCGGGGAGAAGCGCGGCGAACTGGCCGATGAGCTCGCCGACGTACTGATCTATGCGGTGATGCTCGCCGACAGGGCCGGACTTTCGATGGACGAAATCGTGAGGGCGAAGCTCGCCAAGAGCGCCGCCCGCTATCCCGTCGACAAGGTGAAGGGGCTCGGGAGCGAGTCCTACGAGCGCTGCAGGGCCGAAGCCAGGAAGGCGGGCCGCTGAGCTACCTGCGGGATTTCGCGAGGCGGCCGATGAGCCCGCCCACGATCATCAGAAAGATGAAGGGGCCGGCGAGATTCTCGCGTCCCTCCGCCATGGCAGCGACGGTCATGAAGAAGCCGATCATGATGCAGGCGGAGCCGATGAAGCCGAGCGGCACGCCCCGTCTGCGCGCCTGAGGAGCGCGCCCTGCGGCGGGTGCCGGGGCGGGAGAGTGAGGCTGAGGCTGAGGAGCGGGCGCCCGGGTGCTTCCGCGGGTTGCGCCGCCCATGCGGCGGAAGCTCTCCGCCACGGATTTCTTCGTCCTTCGCAGCATGTCCGCCTGCGCGGCATCATGCGTTGCCTCGTCCCCGCGCTCGGCGCGGGCCCTGCGTTGCATTTCGGCCGCGATCCTGCCCAGGTCGGCCCCGCCCTCGGAGGCGTCGGGCACCTGCAGGGGATTTGCGATTGCAGCCTGATTGGCGCGGCGAAGCGCCTCGAGCGACTCCTCCTGGAGCGCCTCGACGTAGGCGACGAAGTCGCCGTTTCTGGGTTCAAGCCTTGTGGGATCGGTCATGGCGGGCGATTGGAAATGGTGGGTGTCCATACAAGGATAGCGCGTCGGAAAGCTGCTCGCCGAGAGCGTTTTCGATTGGAAACGCTAAATACAGGCGCCCGTGCGGTCGCTATAATGTTAGACCGACAAAAATGAGGCTCTTCACCCCGGAAAGCCTCTGTTGCGCCGTCAACTTTCGGACAGCATTGATGCCGGAAGGAAAGAACGGCCGACCAACGAAACAATAAACATTAAACCGCGCACTTCCTTCCATGTCCCGCCCCATTTTCTCGTGAGTCGACCGGCAGGTTTCGATCCTGCTCGGCGTCGTGCTTTTCGTCTCGAGGGACGCCGACGCGGCCGACCTCGCCCGCCGCGTGAAGACCGCCTTCGAGCCCTTCGGCAAGGCGGTCGAGGTGCCCGTCTCCCTCGCCATGGGCTGGGCCTCCTTCGACGGCGCTCAGGACCGCGAGCTTTCCGACACGCAGAAGCGCGACGACTCGGCCATGTACAAGGACAAGCTCCAGATCAAGGCCCGAGACCGCGAAAACGGCTGGACCTGCGACCGCTGAGCGCCCCGCCGCTTCCCGAAGCTATGAAGAGCGCCCGTTTTGGTCCGATGCCGATGGGCGCTTGTCGTTTGAGAGGGCCGCGGTCTCCTTGATCCTCAGGACTCGGCGGCGGCTTCCTGTTGGACGTGGCGCCTCCGGGAATGCCGGAGGCGCTTGAAGCCGGATGCGTGCGGGGGCCGCGTCAGGCGGCCCTGCGGGCCTCCTCGGCCATGCGGTCGAGCCTTGGCTTCATGCGCAGCATGCGCATGGCGTTGGCGACCACGATCAGGCAGGTGCCCGTGTCGGCGAAGACGGCCATCCACATGGTGGCGTTGCCCGTGAGCGCGAGGAGCGCGAAGATGATCTTGACGCCGATGGCGAAGGCGATGTTCTCGACGAGCAAGCCGTGGGTGATGCGGGAGAGGCGCACGAGCGTTGCGATCGACGAGATCCTGTCGTCCATCACGGCAATGTGGGCGGCCTCGATGGCGCTGTCCGTGCCGCGCACGCCCATGGCGATGCCGATGTCGGCTCGGGCAAGCGCGGGGGCGTCGTTGATGCCGTCGCCCGCCATGGCGGTGAGGCCGCTCTTCTGAAGCTCCTCGATGGCCTTGAGCTTGTCCTCGGGCAGCAGGTCCGCCCTGACGTCCTTGAGACCGACCTTTTCGGCGAGCGCGCGGGCGGCCGCCTCGTTGTCGCCTGTGAGGAGCCACGGGCGGATGCCCACGGAGGCGAGCTGACGCAGGCCCTCGACCGTGTCCTCCTTCACGACGTCGGCGAGTCCGAAGACCGCCTGCACGCCGAAGGCGTCGGCGACGGCGACGGCGGACATGCCCTCGTTCGTATAGTGCGCGAACGTGCGGCGGACCTCCTCGTCGGCAAGGCCCTGTTCCTCGAGCCAGCGCAGGTTGACGAGCCTCACCATGCCGCGCTCGATGCGGCCCTCGACGCCTGCGCCCGGGATGGCCGTGAAGCCCTCGACCTGATAGACGGGCAGGTGCCTTTCATGCGCCCAGCGTGCGATGGCCTGGGAGAGCGGATGCTTGTTCATGGCGGCGAGGCTGGCGGCCATCGCGCCCGTGAGCCTTTCGTCGAAGGTGGCGAGGTACTTCACGCCTGCGACGGCGGGCTCGCCCTTCGTGAGCGTGCCGGTCTTGTCGAGGCCGATGTTGACGAGCTTGCGCGCCTCCTCAAGATAGAGTCCGCCCTTGATGAGCAGGCCGCAGCGCGTGGCCGTGGCGAGCGCAGAGACGACGGTTACGGGCGTCGAGATCACGAGCGCGCAGGGGCAGGAGATGACGAGCAGACAGAGCGCGCGGTAGATCCACGTGCTCCACTCGCCCGTCACGAGGCCCGGCACGATTGCGACGGCGGCCGCGATGAAGAAGACGATCGGCGTATAGACGGCTGCAAAGCGGTCGACGAAGCGCTGCACGGGAGACTTCGAGGCTTGGGCGTTCTCGACGGCGTCGATGATGCGGGCCGAGAGGCTCTCGCTCGCGGCCGCAGTCACCATCACCTCGATCGTGGAGGTGAGGTTCACCGTGCCCGACCAGACGTTGTCGCCCTCGGACTTCTCGGCGGGCATGCCTTCGCCCGTCACCATGGACTGGTCGAGCGCGGTCGCGCCCCTGACGATCCTGCCGTCAAGCGGCACGCGGTCGCCCGGTCCCACGCGCACGACGGCGCCCGCGCCCACCTCGGCCGAGGGGACCCTTCGCCAACTGCGGCCGTCCTTGACTTCGGCCGTCTCGGGGGCGGCGCTCATCAAGTCTCGGATCGAGCGGCGGGCCTTCGTCATCGAGAGCTGCTCGATCGACTCGGAAATCTGGAAGAGCACCATCACCATGGCGGCTTCGGGCCAGGCGCCGATGAGCACGCCGCCCACGACTGCCACCGCCATCAGGGCGTTCATGTTGAGGTTGCGGTGAACGAGCGCCAGAACGCCGTTTTTGAAGACCTCGAGCCCTGCCATCAGGATCGCGACGACGGCAAGTGCGAGCGTGATGAGGTCGATCGTGCCGTGCTCAAGGGGAATGAGTTCGGGCGAGTATTCACTCACAAGCTCGACCGCCTCGGACATGAAGGCGACGAAGAGGGCGCTGATGTAGAGCGCCCAGGGAATCGGCGCGCTTTCGATCGTCCTGGGGCCCGAGGCTGCGGCCTTTGCCGTGTAGCCGCAGGATTCGACGGCGCGCACTGCGGCGGCCTCGAGATCGTCGTCGCCCGAGAGCGTGACGGTGCGGGTGATCACGTTGAAGTCCGCGCTCGTGATCCCTGCGGCCGCAAAGGCCTTCTGAATCTCGCCCGCCTCGACGGGGCAGTCCATTTCGGGGACGGAGAGCACGATGCGCCTTGCGCCCGTGACAACAAGTTCGCCGGGCATGCCGATGGAGAGGAGCGCCTCAAGCAGGGCTTCGCCCGAGATCCTGTTGCCCGTGACCCTGGCCGTGCGGGTGGAGTAGTCGAGCGTGACGTCCGCCACGCCCGGAGCGGCCCTGAGGACCTGCTCGACGGGACCGCCCTCGGCGGGGCAGCACATGGCGGAGATGGAGATGATCAGAGTGGACATGATTGTTCTGCGGACGAGGTCCGTCGTGAATTACTGATGGATGGCATTACACACCCTGAAGTCGCTACAAGGTCAAGCGTTTTTTTTGCGATAATGCGAATCAGCATTATTTTTTCAGGGACGAGTCATGAAGATCGGCGAACTGGCCAGGCGCACGCTGCACACGGCGGAGACGATCCGCTACTACGAGCGGATGGGGCTTCTGCCCGCGCCCAGGCGTTTTGCGAACAACTACCGCGACTACGGCGAGGTCCATGTCGGCAGGCTCGAGTTCATCAGGCACTGCCGCACGCTCGACATCAGTCTCGACGAGATCCGCTCGCTGCTCGAGAGCATTGAGGACGGGAGTCCCGAGGGGGCCGACCGCGCGCACGTGATGATCCACAGGCACCTCGAGGCGGTCGAGGCGCGCATGGCGGAGCTCAGGCGGCTGCGCGAGCAGCTCTGCTCGCTCGCGGGCGCCTGCTGCGGGCGCCACGCCGAGGGCGAGCTCTGTGGCCTGCTTGAGCGCCTTTCGCATCCTGACGCCGCAGAAGACGGCCCGGACGTGCCCTGAGAAAAAAGCAAAAATCTTTGAACGCCCTGTGCGGAAGGCAGTTCGGACGAATGTCCTTGTGTAGAATGCCTCCGCTGTGCTCCGCTTGAGGAGCCTCTTTTCTGGAGTCGAAAACCATGATGGAAACCACCGTGGTCCACTTTTCCGGCATGCAGGTCATGCTGATGATCGCGCTCTGTGCGATCGCCGTTCTCGTGCCCGTCTGGGCCATCCGCCGTATCGCTCGCGCCGTCCCGCCCGTCTATCAGGTACCGGGCATTCCGAGCGGGGTCGGCGGCCTGCTGCTCTTCACGATCGTGCTTCTCATCGTCGAGGCCGTCAACGCGCTCTATCACTTCGGCCGCGCCGCGGGCGAGGCCGCGCGCGTCATCTCGATGAGCACCGACTATCTCTGGCCCGTCGCGCAGACGCTCATTCCGGACTTTGCCGCCTCGTTCTTCCTGCTGATCGCGATCGGTGCGCTCGTCTTCGGCCGCTCGTCCGTCGCCCTGGGCGCCGCTGTCGTCTGCGCCTGGCTCGGCGGCCCGCTCGTCGCCGTCCTGCGCACGATCTACCTCGGCCTTCCGATCGAGCTTGCGGGCGAGCCCACGGGGCTCCTCTTCCTCACGGTGGTCGTGACCCTCTATCTTCTCTTCTCCAATCGTCCCGCACTTACTTACGGCACCGCCTCGGGCCGCAGGCTTGCGCTCTCGCGCGGCGGCTCCGCCGTCGGGGAGCGCTGATGAAGCCCGTGATCGGGAGCCTGATGCTCCTTCTGGTCTTCCTGATGGTGATCCACTCCTTCTGGAAGTGGAGCCGTCAGTTTCCGCCTGCGCACGAGCGCGAGCCCTCGGGCGTCGAGGGCGGCCTCATCGTGCTCGTGGGCTTCATGGCCGCCGCCGTCCTCTTCAATGCGACGGGGTTCGGCCTCATGGTCTCGGCCGTCATGGGCGCGGTGCCCGAGGGCTTCTGGATCAGGACGGGGCTGCCGGGAATCCTGAGCTTCGCAGGCATTGTCTGGGCGATGCTCCGCCTGCTTTCGGGCCGCACGCCCTCCGTTCGTCTTGAAGCCTCGCTCGGGTGCCTGGCCTCAGGCCCCGTCGCCGAGGCCTGGATGCTGCAGGCGGGCACGGGCGACGTCTCCCGCCTCGCCGTCTCCGTCGTCCTTACGGCGGGCGCCGTCCTGTATCTCTATCTGTCTCCTCGTTCGAAGCACACCTACGGGTAAGGGTAAACACCCGATGGTTTTCAGGCGTTCGGGCATGGGGCTTCCTGCAGGCGTCGAGCAGGTAGAATTGCCTCATTGCGCGCGCGGTCCCATCCCTTTTACTTCTGGCCGCGGGCAGGACCAAAGGAGAAAGCATGACCCGTCCCATCCTCATCAAGAACGCCGAAGTCTTCGCCCCCGAAAAGCTCGGCCGTCGCGACATCTTCATCGCAGGCGGCAGGATCGTCGCCATGGAGGAGAGCCTTGAGGGCCTTTCCGTCCCCGGCCTCGAGACGATCGACGCCTGTGGTGCCATCGTGACCCCGGGTCTCATCGACCAGCACATCCACGTCACGGGCGGCGGCGGTGAAGGCGGCTGGAAGAGCCGCTGCCCCGAGCTCGTCTTCTCCGAGCTCGTCAAGGCCGGCGTGACGACCTTCCTCGGCGTCTCGGGCACGGACAGCATGTCCCGCTCGATCGAGAACCTCCTCGCCAAGGTGCGCGGCCTCAAGCAGGAAGGCGCCTCGGGCTGGATGTGGACGAGCAACTACTCTTACCCCGTCACGACGATCACGGATTCCGTCAAGACCGAACTCTTCGCCATTCCCGAAGTGCTCGGCGTCAAGATCGCCCTGGGCGATCACCGCTGCTCCTTCCCGTCGATGGAGGAGGTCCGCTCGATCGTCGCCGACGTCCGCGTCGCGGGCATGCTCACGGGCAAGACTGGCTTCGTGCACGTTCATCTCGGCGACTACACGTCGTCCTTCGACATCTTTGACGGCATCGTCGCCTCCGGCCTGCCGATCAAGCACATCCGTCCGACGCACGTCGCCCGTCATCCCGCCGTCTTCGAACGCGCGATGGGTTTCGCGAAGCAGGGCGGCCGGATCGACATCACCACGGGCGGCGGCAACTACATGGGCTGCGCGGCCGACGCCTATGACATGGCCGTCGAAAACGGCGTGCCCGTCAACCGCATCACGATGAGCTCCGACGGCCACGGTTCCATGCCGCGCTTCAACGAGGCGGGCGAAATGGTCGGCCTCGGCGTCGGCTCCATCATGTGCAACATCGAGACCGTTCAGGAACTTGCGCGCCGCCACGACCTGACGACCGCACTGCTGCCGATGACCCGCACCGTCGCCGAAGCGCTCACGCTCGAAGGTAAGGGCGTCATCGAGGTCGGCGCCGACGCCGACCTGCTCATCCTCAACGCCGAACACGAGATCACCGACGTCTTCATGGGCGGCGTCCAGTGCATGCGCGCCGGCGAAGTGATCGTCAAGGGCGCCTTTGAGGAATGAACATCGGGCATAATGTCCTGAGCAACAACCGCAACTGACCTCACTCAGGTCCGCCGCGAACATTCAAGCGGCGGGCCTTTTTCGCAAATGGACGCATCAACACGCGCAACTGCAGTCGGTCTTCTCGCACCCGTCCTCTGGGGCATGAGCGTCGGGATCTGCCGCGGCATCGCCGAGGACTTCGGGCGAGGCCCGGGCTTCACGGTGATGTACGCCGCGGCCTGTCTTCTGCTTCTTCTCATCTTCGGACGCCCGCATTTGCGGGCCTTCTCCCTCAAGTACCTGCTTCTGGGCGTGGGCGCCGCAAACGTCTGCGCCATCTGCTTCATCTTCTCGCTATCGATGGCCGAGGACGCCACGCAGACCATGCAGGTCGGCATGGTTAACTATCTGTGGCCCTGCCTGACGATCGTCTTCGCGGTGCTCTTCAACGGCGAGCGGGCGAGGTGGTGGATCGTGCCGGGCGTGCTGCTGAGCCTGCTGGGCGTCATGGTGGTGCTCGGCGGCGAGGACGGATTCAATCCGATGCACTTTGCGGCCAACTGGATGAAGAATCCGTGGAGCTACACGATCGCCCTCGTGGGCGCCGTGCTCTGGGCGGGCTACGGCTCGATGACCAGGGCCTGGTCGGGCGGGCACAATCCCGTGGTCATCATCTTCTTCAACGACATGCTGATCTTTGGGCTCATCTGGCTGCTTACGCCCACGCCGCCCGGCGAGTGGATGCATCCCGGTTGGCTCGGCGTCTTCCTCGGCGCGGCCGCGACGGGACTGGGCTACGGCGTCTGGACCTACGGCATGCAGTACGGCAACATGACGCTTCTGGGAATCGGCTCCTACTTTACGCCCGTCCTCTCCTGCGTCTTCGCCTCCTTCTACATCGGGTCGGATCTGAGCGCCACGTTCTGGCAGGGCGTCGCGCTCGTCGTGCTCGGTTCACTCGTGTGCTGGACGTCGGTGCGAAAGACGAAGCCTGTCGAACGCAAGGGCGAGCCCCTCAATCTGCATCACAAGCACTGAGACCAGTTGAGTCTTTTCTCAAAGACGTTTTCTCAAAGGCGGTCGGCGCGTCGTGCGTCGACCGCCTTCGTCATTGTGACCGTGAAGGCGGCGCCGCCTTCAGGGGCCTTGCCCGCCGTTACCGTCCAGCCCGAGCGGCGGCAGATGCGCGAGACGATCGAAAGGCCGAGTCCGGCGCCCGAGCCGTCGGCGACGGCTGCACTGCCGCGCACGCCGTGCTCGAAGATGCGGGCGGCCTCGTCGCCGGCGAGTCCCGGTCCCGAGTCGGAGACAATGAAGCCCTCGGACGTTTCCGTGATCGTGACCACGCCGCTTTCGGTGTAGGCGACGGCGTTCTTCACGAGGTTGTTGGCGACGGTGCCGAGCATGACGGGCGAGTAGGCGCCGGGGCACTCGGCCTCGCGGCGAAGCACGAGCGCGAGGCCCTTTTCGGCCGCAAACGGCTCCCATGTGTCGGCGACGGCCTTGAGAATGCCCGCGGCGGAGTCGGGCTCGGGGCCCGTCGTCTCGTTCGAGAGGCGGGCGAAGGAGAGAAAGAGCGACATCAGCTCGCGCATGTCGCCCGCAGAGCGCGTGATGCGCTCGACCTGCTTCGCCTGAGCGGGCGAGAGCGGCGTCATTGAGAGAAGCTCGGCGCTCGTCTCGATCACGGTGAGCGGCGTCCTGAGTTCGTGGCTCACGTCGCCCGTGAAGGCCTTCTCGCGCTGCAGGGCCTCGTGGAGCCTCTTCATGGCGCCGTCGCAGATGCGGGCGAGTTCGCCCACCTCGTCGTTGGTGAGCTCGACCGAAAGCGGCTCGTAGGTGCGGGCAGCGCTGGCCTTTCTCACCTCGTCGGAGAGCGTCTTTACAGGCTTCATGATGTTGCGCGCAAGGATCCAGCCCGCGAGAAGGCCGAGGAAGAAGACGGCGAGAACGGAAAAGAGCGTGATCCGCCTGAAGACGCGTTCCGTGTCCTCGAAGCCGAGCTGATCGCGCGTGAGCACGAGCGGCTCACCGCGCCAGGCGCCTGTATGGACGAAGAAGTCGCCGTTGTTCGAAAGTTCTCCGAAGCCTTCGGGCAGGCCGCGCATGGCGGGCGGAGGCGCCTCAAGGGGAGGCGCGCCGTAGAGCCGGGTGTCCTCGGGGAGCCTCGGCGTCTCGCCGCGCTCAAGCGTGTCGACCGCCCTGGCGACCTCGTCCCTGAGGATGCCCGAGATGAGCTGCTGCTCGGTGAATTCGATCGACTGGTAGAGCGCGAATGCGTAGAACCCAGCCACGAAGGTGACGAGGAGCGCGAAGCTCAGCATGATGCGCTGGGCCAGGCTGCGCGGAGGCGAATGTCGGACGGGCATGGCGGCGCTTCAGGAGACGAAGTCGGGAAGATCGGCAACGGACCAGCCGAGGCCAGGATGCGTGTGGATGAGCGGATGGTCGAACGGCTTGTCGACCGCCTGGCGCAGAAGATAAAGGTTCGAGCGCAGGCTGTCGGAGGCGGGCGGCTCGCCCTGCCAGAGGACCGCCTCGAGTCGACGGCGCGAGACGATGCCGGGACTCTGCTGCATGAGCTCGCGAAGGAGCTGCAGGCAGGTCGGGTTGAGCTTGATGTCACGGCCTTCGCGCTCGACGCGAAGCGTTTTGAGGTCAAGCGAGAGCGGGCCCGCAGTGAGGCGCCCCGCCGGATTCGCGCCGCTTCGGCGCAGCAGGGCCTCGACGCGGGCGGCGAGCTCGCGAAGCGAGAAGGGCTTGATCAGATAGTCGTCTGCGCCGCTCGTGAGCCCCTCGACGCGGTCGTCGATCGTGTCGCGCGCCGTGAGCATGAGGATCGGCGCGGTGAAGCCCGAGGCGCGAAGCCTTCGGGTGAGCGTCATGCCGTCGGTGTCGGGCAGCCCCACGTCGAGGATGACGAGGTCGAAGGTCGAGCGGTCGATGCGCTCGAGGGCCTCGAGCCCCGTGGAGGCCGTCTCGGGCGCCCAGCCGTCCTTCATGGAAAGGAAGTCGCGGACGTTGGCAAGGATGTCGGGATTGTCGTCGACGACGAGAATGCGGATGCTCATGAGAGTGCTTCTTTTCTGATTAGTCTTCCTGCAGGGATGTTACGCCTTGCAGCCAGCGCGCGTCATTGTGCGGCGCTCGACCGATTGTCCGTCAGGTCCCATCTGGGGCGTCGGGTCGTCGACTGCACGCCGAGCATGCCGAGCACGGTCGAGTAGAGGTGCTCGTGCGTGACGCCGCCCGCAGGCTCGCGGGCAAGATTCGCCGCATCAAACCCGAAGGTGCGGCTCCAGTCCTTCGAGAGCCACATGACCATCGGCACGCGGATCTGCTCGGACGGCGCCATGAAGTACGGGGCGCCGTGCAGGTAGAGGCCGCCTTCGCCGAGGCTCTCGCCGTGGTCGGAGACGTAGACGAAGCCCGCGTCGATGTCCGTTCGGGCCTTGAGCCTTTTCACGAGGCCTGCCAGCACGCCGTCGGTGTAGCGCACGGCGTTGTCGTAGGCGTTGATGATGCTCTCCTTCGTGCAGGCGCCGAGGTCTGCGTCGGTGCATTCGGGCGTCCAGACCTTGGCGTGCGCGGGCGAGTCCTCGTGGTAGCGCGGGCCGTGCTCGCCGTACATGTGGTAGAAGAGCACCGTCGGACGGTCGGCGGGAAGGTTCGCGAGGTCGGCGTCGAGCTCGTCGAGAAGGACGCCGTCAAAGCACCGGCCCGAGGCGCAGGCGGCGCTCTTCGGGTCGGGGCTTCGTACCTCGGTGCCCGCACACGTGCCCTTGCAACCGCTCTGGTTGTCGACCCAGACGACGTGCGCGCCCGCACGGGCGAGGAGCGACGGCAGAGCCTCCTCGCCGATGATGCGGCTGCGGTCGTAGTCGGAGCGGCCGATCCTGCTCAGCATGCAGGGAAGCGAAACGTCGGTGCTCGAGCCGCAGGCCGTGACGGACGGATGGCTGATCACGCCTTCGGCGCGAAGCGCGGGCGTGGTGTCGCGGGCGTAGCCTGCGAGCCCCCAGCTCGCCGAGCGGGTGGTCTCGCCGATGACGACGAGAAGGACGGCGGGACGGCTGAGCCTGACGGAGAACTCGGGCTTCGGATCGACGATGCGCTTTTGGGCCGCATCGGGCGAGGCGTCCCTTGCGAGCGTGGCGGCGAGGCTATAGGGGACGTTGACGGGCGTGATGAGGTAGCGCAGCGCCTTGTCGTTTCGCATGACGGCCGCAAGCGTGTTCATCTGCGTGAAGAGCGCGCCTGCACCTGCGGCGAGTGCAAGGATGGCGACGCCGCCACGCACGGCGGCCGGCCTGAGGCCGGCGGGCGTCATGTCGGCCGCGGAGGCAGCGAGGACGGGCGGAAGGCCTGCGGCCAGAGCGAGCAGGAGCGTGCGTGCGGAGAAATAGGCCGAGGCCTCGTGTACGTCGGTGGAGATGACGTTGCGGGCCATGTTCGGGTCGAACGCAATGCCGTAGACGAGCGTGCCCGCGAAGAAGATCGCGCCGGTCAGGCTCAGGAGCACGAGAACGGCGCGGCGCACGGGACGAGGCAGCGCCATGACGAGCGTGAGGAGCGCTATGGAGATGAAGAGAAGGCCGAAGGAGAGGCCCGCGAGCGTCAGGGCCTCGCGCATGCTCCAGGCGAAGTTCGGCTCGGAGAGGTCTGCGGCGCGTGCAAGAAACGGCATGTTGAGGACGAACGTCCACCAGAAGGCTGTCAGGAGGACGAGGCCCCTTTCGGAGAGCGGCTTTGCGAAGGCGGGCGAGCTGCGGTCCTCGAGGATGAGCGCGTGGAGCGCCGCGCAGATGAGCCAGTCGACGATGCCCGTGACGAGCACGTGCGAGACGAAGTGCGCGCCTTCCATGACGCGGACCGCGCCGCACAGGAGCCCGAAGGCGACGGCGAAGAGAAGTGCGCCTGCGGCAGCACGCGGGCGGACGTCCTTGAGCGCAAAGTAGAAGGCAATGAAGACGAAGCCCGTGCCCGCGTGTCCCGAGGGCCAGCAGCGGCCGGGAACGTCCGTGAGGCCGAAGGCGGGATCCGTCATCGGAAGGGCGCCGCCGAAGGGCTCGACCGACCAGGGGCACGCGACGCCCGTCGTGCTCTTGAGCCACCAGACTGTGGCGGCACAGGCGCCCATTGCGATGACGACGTAGAGTGCGCGTCTCGAGGCCTCCTCCTCGAGAATCCTGCGGCCCTGGGCGAGCACGACGGCGAGACGGACGAGAAGCACCGTCGCAACGATGGCGGGCACGAGCTTCGGAAGCCGGTAGAAGATCGTCGTGAAGACTTCGTTCCTGTGCCAGGGCCAGCCGTCGCTGAAGAAGAGCTTCGAGACGGAGAGGTCGAAGGCGTGCGGCGGCACGATGGCGAGGATGATGAGAAGCGACGCGGGAATGAGAAGGCCCGTGAGGACGGGCGTCGGAATGCGTGCGGAGCAGAGATGGTCTTGGACGGACATGCGGATGCCTTCGGCGTGTTTTTGCTTGATGTCCGCAGTATCGGGCGTGAGGCGTCAAAACCGCGTGAGGCCTCGTCAACGCGCCGTGAAGCGTCCGTCAAAGGAGCGTCAAAGACCTTGCGCCATGTCATGAGGCATGCAGATGGGCGGGGGAAGAAAAAAGCGCTCTTCCGGTGACCGGCCGGAGAGCGCTTTCGGGGGAGAGGCTTTCGGTGAGGCAGGAGATATGGAGGAGAGCATCCTCACCGAAGGCGTGGGAGAACCTGCATGACGGTTCGGGTGATTACGGAACCTTGTAGCCGAACTGGTGGCACTGGTCGCAGAAGTTTTCCGTCTCGCCGTGCATGATGTGGCAGTTCGTGCATTCAAGTTCGTCGCGGTAGTGCGGGGACATGTGCGGGTTGGCCGGCTTGACGTCCTTCGTCTTTTCAACGAGGGCCTTGACGTCGTGGCACTGCTTGCACGTGTCGATCGTGGGTTCCTGGGGGTTGGCCTTGTCCGGACCGTGGCAGGTCTCGCAGGAGAGGCCCATGCCGACATGGCGGTCGGCACCGAACTTCTGGTCGGCAGCCTGAGCGGTGCCGAAGGCGAACGTCGCGGCGCAGAGCGAGGCGAGGATCAGCGTCGTCATCTTCATTTTTGTTTTCCTTTCTGGGTTCTGAGACCGGAAGCGCGGAGTCTGGAGCTCCGGACGGGCTGTCCGTCCGATGCGCTTTCGTTGGGTCAAATCATATGCAGGCGCGCCGGCGTTTCCTACCTACCAAAGTATGTATTTCATGCATACCCGGGTATGGGGTTTCCGGTTGGTCAATAAGAAACGTCTGAAGGAGAGTGATTGTTATCGGTGCGGAGGGACTGCGGCGGATGTTCGCCGGACTTTTGCTGCGGGGCGGATGCGGGGGAGCGGAGGGGCGGCCCTTTGGGGGAAACCCTCCTTCAACGTGTCGTCCACAGGAGGCTTTCCGCCGGAGAGGGCGTGTTTTCAAGGGGTTTGGGAAAGGGAAGGGTAAACCCTGCATACTTTGGTATGTGCAAGGTCCATACCGCGGTATGTAGCCGAAAGGAGGGCGGAGGAGAAGAATAGCGGTGTCGCCGGCGAGGAGCGAGCGAGAGAATCCGTCCCGCCGGTTGTGTTCCCAATCCGAATGGAGAATCCTCAGAATGACTCAGATCGATACCAGCCGCCGCGGCTTCCTCAAGTCCGCCGTCGCCGCCTCCGCCGCCATGATGTCCGCTGCCGCCGTGCACGCCGGCATTCCCGCCAAGTCCGTTGCCAAGTACGACGAAACGTTCGACGTCGTGATCATCGGCTCCGGCTTTGCCGGCATGGCCTGCGCCCTCAAGGCCGGCCGCGCCGGTCTCAAAGTCCTCATGATTGAGAAGATGTCCACGGTCGGTGGCAACTCAGCCATCTGCGGCGGCAACGTCGCCTGCCCGGTCAACCCGGTCCAGAAGGCCCAGGGCATCAAGGACAGCAAGGAGCTCTTCATCGCCGACTGCCTGAAGGACGGTCTCGGCATCAACCACACGAACCTCCTCTCCACCATCGCCGACCGCTGCAACGACACGATCCAGATGGTCGTCGACTGCGGCTGCGAATTCGTGCCCAACAAGATGCTCTTTGAAGGCGGCCACTCGGTTCCGCGTTCCTATGAAATCAAGGCCGGCACCGGCTCCGGCTACATCCGTCCGATGCACGAAGAGCTCAAGAAGCTCAAGAACGTCGTGATCCGCACCCGCTGCAAGTTCGACGACTTCGTCATGGAAGAAGACGGCTCCGTCGCCGGCATCGTCTGCCGCACGGGCTACCGCTTCAACAACAAGGCCGTCTCCGACGACCTCGAAAACAAGACCGGCAAGAAGTCCGTCGTCCGCGCCACGAAGGGCGTCATGCTCGCCGCCGGCGGCTTCTCCCGCGACATCTTCTTCCGTCAGATCCAGGACCCGCGCGTCGTCCCGACGACCGACTCCACGAACCAGCCCGGCGCCACGGCCGGCGTGCTGATCAAGGCCCTCGGCATTGGCGCCGCTCCGGTTCAGCTCTGTTGGCTCCAGTTCCTGCCGTACTGCAACCCGCGTGAAAAGGGCTTCGGCGTTTCCGTGAACTTCACGAACCACGCCTGCATGGACCTCGGCCTCGTCGTCGACCGCAAGACCGGCCGCCGCTTCATGGACGAACACGCCGGCCGCAAGATCAAGTCCGACGCCCTCTTCAAGGTCATCGGCACGGACGAAAACTACCCGATCGCCGTCTGCGACGACTCCATCGTGAAGGCCATCAACCCGTCCTTTGTCAAGCTCCCGCTTGAAATGGGCACGGTCAAGAAGTTCGACACGCTCGAAGCCCTCGCCGACCACTTCGGCATCAAGAAGGACGCCTTCCTCGAAGAAGTCAAGAAGTTCAACGGCTTCGTCAAGGCCGGCGAAGACAAGGACTTCGGCCGCATCCTCTCCTTCAACAACGGTCTGACCGTCTCCCAGGGCCCGTTCTACGGCATCGAATGCTGCCCGAAGATCCACCACACGATGGGCGGCGTCATGATCAACGAAAAGGCCGAGGTCATCTCCGCCACGACGCAGAAGCCGATCAAGGGCCTCTACGCCGGCGGTGAAGTGACCGGCGGCGTCCACGGCGCCTCCCGTCTCGGCACGGTGGCCGTCATCGACGCCCTGACCTTCGGCATGATCGCTGGCGAAAACTTCGCCGCTATGAAGTAATCCTCCTGCGTCCATCCCCTCGGACAGGATGACCGACCGCCAAGAGCCGGCACAAGAGGAATACAGGGAAAAAGGAGCACGCCTTAGGGACCGTGCTCCTTTTTTCGTTTCAGGACAATGACGGGATCATGCCGGCTTCGCGAAACCGATCCTTATGCACGCCTCTGCTAGTTCTGTTGGCGGATGTATGAAGATTCTCAAAATAGTATGATGTCGGGACGGGGACGGGCTCTGAGGGCCGCGGGCCCCTCCATTCACTCCTTACGGAAGGACAACATGACATGAAGCGAACGCTTGCTCTTGCCGTCGCCTGCGCACTCGTGCTTGAGGGCTGCGGAGAATCCGACGCGCCCGGGGAAGCCCGGAAGAAGACCGTGCTCGAATATGCGAGCATGAAGGACATCCGCAACATCAATCCGCATCTTTATCTGGGCGAGATGGCCGCTCAGGCCATGGTCTTCGAGCCGCTCGTCTTCAATACGCCCGAAGGGGTTAAGCCCGCGCTTGCCGAGCGCTGGGAGATCTCCGGGGACGGCCGCACCTACACCTTCCATCTGCGCCGCGGCGTCAAGTTCACGGACGGCACGCCGTTTACGGCCGACGCCGTCAAGAAGAACATCGATGCCGTCATGGCCAACCGCACGCGCCACGCCTGGCTCGACATGATCAACGAGATCGAGTCGAGCGAAGTGGTCGACGAGCACACCTGGCGCCTGCATCTCAGGCATCCGTACTTCCCCGCACTCATCGAGCTCGGGCTCTCGCGCCCTTTCCGCTTCATCTCGCCCGCCTGCATGAAGGACGGCGGGACGAAGGACGGCGTGACCTGTCTCGCAGGCACGGGTCCCTGGGTGCTCTCCGAACATAAGGACCAGCAGTACGCGCTCTTCAGCCGCAACGAGGGCTACTGGGGTGATAAGCCGATCGTACCCACCGTTCGCTGGAACGTCGTGCCCGACACGCAGACCATGCTGATGGCGCTTGAAAAGGGCGAGATCGACCTCGTCTTCGGCGCCGACGGCGACCAGCTCACGGGCGACGCGTTCAAGAAGCTCACGGACGAGAAGCGCCTCAACACGGCGGTGAGCGAGCCGATCGCCTCCCGCGCCATTCTCGTCAACTCGAAGCGCCCGATCACGAAGGACGTGCGCGTGCGCGAGGCGCTGGCCTACGCCTTCAACCGTCAGGCTGTGGTCGACGGCATTCTCAATGGCACGGAGGCGGCCGCCATGACGCTCTTTGCGAAGAGCGTGCCCTACTGCGACGTTCCGCTCAAGGAGCGCGGCCATGATCCGAAGAAGGCCGCCGAGATTCTTGATGCGGCGGGCTGGAAGGCCGGTGCCGACGGCATCCGCACGAAGGACGGCGCAAGGCTCGTGCTCGACTTCTACTTCAACTCCAACAACGCCCAGGAAAAGACGATCGCCGAGGCCATGCAGGGCGACCTGCTCAAGATCGGCGTCGAGCTTCGCGTGATCGGCGAGGAGAAGCAGGCCTTCCTTGACCGCCAGCGCACGGGCGAATTCGACCTGCAGTACTCGCTCTCCTGGGGCGCGCCGTACGACCCGCAGAGCTATCTCTCCTCTTGGCGCATTCCCGCGCACGGCGACTATCAGTCCCAGATCGGGCTTGCCGACAAGGCGCACATCGACGCGACCATCACGGCCCTCATGACCGAGGCCGACGAGAAGAAGCGCGCCGCCATGGTTCGCGACGTGCTCACGCGCATCACGGATGCGGCGGTCTACATCCCCGTCTCCTATTCGCGCACGAAGGCCGTTTATTCGAACAGGATCAAGGACGTCTCCTTTGCGGTGACGCAGTACGAGATCCCGTTCGAGAAGATGAGCTTCACGGAGGCGGGCAAATAAATGGGCGGCATGCTCGTGCGGCGCCTCGCGCTCCTCGTGCCGATGCTTCTGGGCATCACCTTCATCGCGTTCATGTTGGGTGAACTCTCGCCCTCTGATCCCGCCGAGGTGTCGATCCGCGTGAACGCGATGGTGCCCACGCCCGAGCTCATCGCCCAGACGCGTCATGAACTCGGGCTCGACCGCCCTCTCATGACGCGCTACTTCGAGTGGCTCGCGGGCGTGCTGCAGGGTGACCTCGGCACGAGCTTCGTGACGGGGCACAAGGTGACGGACGACTTCCTGCGAGCCTTCCCGCCCACGCTGGCGCTCGCGGGCGCGACCCTTCTGATCGTGCTCGTGACGGGCGGGGTGTGCGGGTGGCTCTGCGCAAGGCATGCGGGCGGTCCCGTCGACAGGGCGATCCGCAGCGTCCTCTTCACGATCTCGGCGCTGCCCAACTTCTGGGCCGCGCTCCTTCTGATGTGGCTCTTCTCGCTCACGCTCGGGTGGCTTCCGACGAACGGCATGAGGACTCCCGAGTCGGTGATTCTGCCCGCCGTCTCGCTCTCGCTCGCCTACGTCGGCACTTACGTTCGCCTCATCCGCACCGAAATGCTGAGGACGGCCGAGTCCGACTGGGTGATGTTCGCCAGGGCGCGCGGACTCTCCGAGGGGCGGATCTCGCTTCACATGATGCTCAACAGCCTCAGGGGTACCGTCACCGCACTCGGCATGTCGATTCCGAAGCTCGTCGCGGGCACCTTCGTGATCGAGAACATCTTCGCCTGGCCCGGCATCGGCAGGCTCTGCGTCTCCGCCATCTTCAACAGGGATCTGCCCGTGATCATCGCCTACGTGCTCGTGATGGCCGTGTTCTTCATCCTCTTCAATCTGCTTTCGGACCTTGCGCTGGCAGCGCTTGATCCGCGCGCCCGCAGAGGCGGCGCAGGGGAGGCGGCATGACGAACCGCTGGCGCAGGGCGCTGGCCGCCCCGTCGGGCCTCTTCCTTCTCGCCGTGCTCGCTGCAGGCCTTGCGGCGCCCCTGCTGCCGCTCGCCGATCCGACGGCCATCGACATTTCGTCGAAGTTCCTGCCGCCGAGCCTCGAGCATCCCTTCGGCACCGATCTTCTCGGCCGCGACATGCTCTCGCGCATGATCTTGGGCATCCGCACCACCTTCGTGACGGCGCTCCTCACGATGATCGTGACGGCGGGCGTCGGCATGATCGCTGGCGGCGCTGCGGCAGCGGCCCGAGGCAGGGTCGATGCGCTCATCATGCGCTTTTGCGACGTGTGGATGTCGTTTCCGAGCGAAGTGCTCATCCTGGCCCTCGTCGGCATGATGGGCCCGGGGCTTGAGAACGTGCTCATCGCCTGCCTGCTCGCCAAGTGGCCTTGGTACGCACGCATGATGCGCGGCCTCATCCTTCACCTCAATTCGGCCGGCTTCGTGCAGTTCGCGCGTGTGACCGGCGCCTCCAACATGAAGGTGCTCTTCGGACACCTCGTGCCCAATGCGGCGGGCGAATGCTTCGTGCTCGGCACGATCGACACGGGCAGCGTCGTCCTCATGATCTCGGCGCTCTCCTTCCTCGGCCTCGGCGCACAGCCGCCCATGCCCGAGTGGGGCTCCATGCTCGCGGACGCGAAGAACGTGATGACGCTTTATCCGGGACAGATGTTCGTGCCCGGCCTCGCGATCCTGCTCGTGGTGGCGGCGCTCAACTTCCTCGGCGACGCGCTTCGCGACGCCTTCGACGTGAGGAGGACCGAATGACGGACGCAGACGACGTGATTCTCAATGTCGCGGGCCTTCGCGTCCGTGATTCCAGGGACAGGGAAATCCTGCACGGGCTCGACCTCGACGTGCGCAGGGGCGAGTGCCTTGCGCTCGTGGGCGAGTCGGGCGCAGGGAAGTCCCTGACCCTGAGGGCGCTTGCGGGGCTTCTTCCGCACGGCTTCACGGTCTCGGGGACGATGGACTTCGAGGGCCGGACGCTCTGCGCGCCGGGCGCCTTCGCCGCAGTGCGCGGCAGGCGCATCCTCTACATGGCCCAGCAGGCGATGACCGCCTTTGATCCCCTCGTGAGGATCGGCGTGCAGCTCGGCGAAACCGCTTCGGCCGCAGGACTTTCGGGCTCGAAGGCCGATGAGGCCGTGAGCAGAGCGCTTCGTGCGGTCGGGCTCGATCCCGCCCGCATCCTCAGGGCCTTCCCGTGCGAGCTTTCGGGCGGGATGCTCCAACGCGTCATGACCGCCTGCGTCCTCATCCTCAGGCCCGATGTGATTCTCGCCGACGAACCCACGAGCGCGCTTGACGTCGTCAACGTCAGGGCCGTCCTCGCGAGCCTTCAGGAGGTGAGGAGGACGACGGGCTCGGCGCTCGTGCTCGTCACGCACGACCTCGGCCTCGCGGCGGGCCTTGCGGACCGCTTCGTGATCCTCATGTCGGGCGGAATCGTCGAAAAGGGCGGCCGCGAGATCTTCGAGCGCCCCTCGCATCCCTATACGCAGAGGCTTGCGCTCGCCTGGCGGCGTGCGAACGCCGTTCTGCAGGAATCCCTGGCTGCAGGCCCTGCGCCCGCAGCGGAGGAGCCGCAGCGTGCGCCGGAAGCTGAGCCCGTGCTCCGGATCGAGGGCGTCACGAAGTACTATGCCTCTGGATCCTTCCTGCGGCGGAGCGTGCACGAGGTGCTCCGCGGCGTGAACCTTGAGGTCCGCAGGGGCGAGGTCGTCGGACTCATCGGCGGCTCGGGCGAGGGAAAGTCGACGCTCTCGCGCCTCATCCTCGGGCTCGAGGCGCCGACGGCGGGCCGCATTCTCGTGAGGGGCGCTGACCGCTCCGAGCTTTGTTCGGGCGAGGCGAGCGTCGTCTTCCAGAACTATCTTGACTCGGCCGATCCCGTCTGGACGGTCGGGGACGTGATCGAGGAGCCCGTGAGGCTTGCGGGCGGCCGCGTCGATGTGCGGGACCTTCTCAGGCGCGTGGGACTTCCCGCCGAGTACGCGTTGCGCCGTCCCCACCAGCTCTCGGGCGGAGAGCTCCAGCGCGTCGCGATCGCGCGCGCCATGGGGGGCGGCCCGTCGCTCGTCGTCTTCGACGAGGCGCTCAGCAGCCTCGACGCCTCCGTGCAGGACGAGATCATGGAGCTTCTTGCCGAGCTCAAGCCCGATCATGCCGGCTGGCTCTTCATCTCGCACGACCTCAAGGCCGTTGCAAGGCTCTGCGACAGGGTCGCCGTGCTCTCCGAAGGCCGCATCGTCGAAGTGATGGACGCTGCACGCATGGGCAGCCCCTCGAGCGAGGCGGGCAGGCGCTTCGTCGAGGCCGCCGCGGCGGCGCTCCCTCGGGCGTAAACGGTGATGTGAGAGGTCTCCGACGGCGCCTGCGGACGGCGTGGACCTCCTAGGAACATAGGATGTTCATCCTATGCCGTCCGGACGCCCTGAACGGGATCCTGCCCCGAAGGACAGTCGTTTCGGGCGGTTTTCGGGCGTTTTCAAGCTCGGATGAAGATCCTCTTTTGTTTCGGGACGAGCCTCCTTAGACTAATTCTCAAGCGGTGCCCCGGCTGACCTCGGTGCATCCGCTCCTTGACCAAGATAAGGAGAAGTACATCATGACCAACCAGTCCCGTCGTTCCTTCCTGCAGGGCTCCATCGTCGGCGCCGCCGCGCTTGCCTCCGCTTCCGTTGTTCAGGCCGCCCCGCGCTCGAAGGTTCCCGCCAAGTGGGATGAAACCGTCGACGTGATCGTCGTCGGCTCCGGCTTTGCCGGTCTTGCCGCCGCCATTGAAGCCCGCAAGGCGGGCGCCAAGGTCGTCGTTCTCGAGAAGATGCCGACCCCGGGCGGCAACTCCATCATCAATGGCGGCATTCTGACCGCCACGGGCTGCCCGCAACAGCTCAAGCACGGCATCAAGGACTCCGTCGACCTGCTCGCTCAGGACATCCTCGTTGCCGGCGCCTACCTCAACGACCCCGCGAAGGTTCGCGTCCTCGCCGAACATGCCCTCTCCAACTATGAATGGACGGTGAAGGAACTCGGCGTCGAATACAACCTCGACGCGATCGGTCAGGAAGGCGGCCACTCCGTTCCGCGCTATGTCTTCACGAAGAACGGCTCCGGTTCGGGCATCGTGCGCAAGGAACTCGACAAGTGCAAGGAACTCGGCGTTGAGGTCCGCCTGCGTGCCTACGTCGAACACATCATCCGCGACGACAAGGGCCGCGTGGTCGGTCTCGAAGTCCGAGAAGGCTATCGCTTCCCGAAGAAAGACTCCGGCAAGGTGAAGTTCATCGCCGCCAGGAAGGGCGTCGTTCTCTGCTACGGCGGCTTCTCGGCCGACGTCAAGTTCCGCCAGATGCACGACCCGAAGCTCACGGACAAGTTCAGCACGACGAACCAGCCGGGCGCCACGGGCGAACTCTGGCGTGAAACCTACAACATCGGCTGCGCCCAGATCCAGAACGACTGGATCCAGTGCGGTCCGTGGTCCAACCCGAAGGAAAAGGGCATGGGCATCGGCTGGACGTTCACGCAGTCCGCTGCGGCTGAATACGGCCTGTGGGTCAACACGAAGGGCCAGCGTTTCGTCAACGAGCTTGCAAACCGCAAGGTCCGCGCCGACGCCATCTTCGCTGAAGAAGCCAAGGGCCTCAAGGCCATCGCCATTGCCAACCAGTACGGCGCCGACAAGCTCGAAGCCGCACGTCCGGGCATCATGAAGAAGCTCGTCGAACCGAACATCGTCAGCAAGTACGACACGCTCGAAGCCCTCGCCAAGGACTTCAATATCCCGCTCGACGAACTCAAGAAGACGCTCGCCCAGGTGAACGAATCCGCGAAGACCAAGAACGACAAGCCGTTCGGCCGCTACATCAACAACGAGTTCAAGCCGCTCACCGAAGGTCCGTGGTACGCAGCCATCACGAGCCCGAAGGTCCATCACTGCATGGGCGGTCTGCTCACCAACATGAAGGGCCAGGTCCTCGACATCATGGATCAGGAACCGATTCCGGGTCTCTATGCCGCCGGCGAAGCCACGGGCGGCATCCACGGCGCCGTGCGTCTGGGCTCCTGCGCCATCCTCGACTGCCTTGTCAACGGCCGCATCTGCGGTCAGGAAGTCGCCAAGTAACCTCTCCTCCTGAAGTCTCGGCGTGAGACGGCGGGCGGCCTTCGGGCCGCCCGTCTTCGTTTCGGGCTCCGCGCTCCGCACGTAGGCATTTTCCCGAGACTGCAGGCACGGCATGTTCTTATAGACTAGAGTGAAGCACCTTTTTCGAGGCAGACACCCATGACCGAACCTCTCTCCCGGCTTCCGACACTATCCCGCCGCACGCTTCTTGCGGGCGCGGCGGCCGCAGGCCTCACGGCGGGCATGCCGCCCGTGCGGGCCGCAGGGCTTCGCTGGGACGGCGAAGCGGAGATCGTGATCGTGGGAAGCGGCGGCGCGGGCGTTTCCGCAGCGCTCGCCGCAAGGGAGCGCACGAAGGGACGCATCGTCATTCTCGAGAAGCTCGGCGTCACGGGCGGAAGCACGCGCTTTTCATGCGGCTATTTCAATGCGGTCGACCCCGAAAGACAGCGGGCCCAGGGCATCGAGGATTCGCTCGAGCGGCACATCGCCGACACGAACGCCTCAGGCCGCGGGCGCGGCGACCCCGAACTCGTCAGGATCCTCTGCTCGGAGGCGCTCGACGCGCTCCACTGGGTCGAGGGCTACGGCGTCAAGTACGAGCCCTTCTGCTCGCAGATCTACGGCGGCCTCTTTCCGAGAAGCCACCTGCCGAAGCTCTCCGACCCGCAGGCGAGCTACATCGACGTGCTGCTCGACGCCTGCAGAAGCCGCGGCATCGAGATCCTGACTTCAAGCCCCGTCCTCTCCCTCGTGCTCAACGAGGACGGTTCGGCCGCAGGAGTCGTATGGCGCGACGCTTCGGGCACGAGGTGTACGCTCAGGGCTTCGCGGGCCGTCGTGCTGGCTTCGGGCGGGTTTTCGGCCAACGCCGAGCTCTGCCGCCTGCATGATCCGAGGCTCGGAGACCTTGATACGACCAATCCCGCGGGCTCGACCGGCGAGGTGATGCTCGCCGCCCGCGAGGCGGGCGCCTATCTGACGGGCTGCGACTGGATCGAGTGCATTCCGCTTCACGTCCATTACGCGCGCTTTGCAATTCTCGTCGAGCGCTGCATCTTCGTCGACCAGCAGGGACGCCGCTTCGTGCGTGAGGACGACAGGCGCGACATCCTGCGCGACACGATCCTTTCGTTGCCCTCGCGCTTCGGCTTCGTGATCGTCGACCACGACGGATTCGAGAGCAATCCGCCGTCCTTCAGGCGCGAGCTCCACGAGGGACTCGAGCGACAGGAGGTCTACAGGGCCCAGACGCTCGAGGAGATGGCGCAGCTGCTGAGGCTTCCGGTCAACAACTTCGTCGAGACCGTGAACCGCTATAACGGATTCGTGAGGTCGGGCAGGGACGAGGACTTCGGTCGAGGCGTCGAGAGCATGATCCATGAAATCCGCAAACCGCCGTTCTGGGCCTGCAGGGCCAGTATGAGCCGCCATCACACCATGGGCGGCGTTTCGATCGATGCAAGGGCGCGGGTGCTCGACTGGGATTCGAAGCCCGTCGGCCGGCTCTATGCCGCAGGCGAGGTCGCGGGTGGCGTGCACGGCGCAAGCCGTCTCGGCGGCAACGCGATCGCCGACGTTCACGTCTTCGGACGCATTGCAGGCCGGGAGGCCGCCTCGGAGGTGCCGGCATGAGAAGAACGGACGCACAACAGGGGTTTTCGTCCGCTGCGGCGGACGCGGACGTCATCGTCGTAGGCTGCGGCCTTGCGGGCCTTTCAGCCGCCCTGGCCGCAGCCCAGAGGCGTGCCCGGGTCGTGCTCTTCGACAGCTCGAGCGATCTGTTCGCCACGAACGACGTGGCCGACAGGCTCTACTTCAACGCCGTCGACCCGGAGCGTCAGGGCGACCTGGGCATCACGGACAGTCCGGAACTCTTCTACCGCCAGACGCTGGCTGCGGGCGGCGGGCGCGCCGATCCCGCGCTCGTCAAGATCCTCTGCTATCAGGCCTATATTGCACTCAAGTGGCTCGAGGGCTTCGGCGTCGGATTCGAGAACAAGGTCCGCCAGATTCCGGGCGGCGTCTATCCGAGAACTTGCGTCGCCTCCGACTACAGGGCGGGACGTCTCGCGATGATGAACGCTGCTCTGGATGCGGGCGTGACGGTCCTGCAGGGACTCACCTTCAGGGAACTCGTGCTTGATGCGCAGGGACGCGTCACGGGCGTTGCGGCCGAGGATGCGGACGGACGGCGCCGCATCCTCAGGGCGCCCGCAACGGTGCTCGCCACGGGCGGCTTTGCGTCCGATGCGGCGCTCTGCGCAAGGCACGACAGGCGCCTTGGCGCGCTTTTCGACATGCGCGGGGGACGCGCCTCGGGGCTCGGCCTCAGGGCAGCGGTGAAGGCGGGCGCCTACCTCGTCGGCACGGACTACTTTTCGCTCACCATGGGCACGGCCGGCCGCGCGGGCTTTGCGGTGTGTCCCTTCCATCCGCTGCGTTTCATCCTCGTCGACGCCTCGGGTGGACGCGTGGTCAACGAGCAGGACAGGGAGGCCGTCGTCGAGGCGCTCCTCGATGCGCCGGGCAACGTGCTGTGGCTTGCGGCTTCCTTCTCGGACGTCGCACGGCTGCCCGAGGTTCGCCGCGGCCGGATCGAGGCGCTGCTTGCCGAAGGAACGGCAAGGCGCGTGACGGGCTCGGAAGACATGGCGGGCATAGAGGGCGCCCGGTCGCGAGCCTCGATCGTCGACGCCGTGAGAACGTACGGCGAAGGGCCCGGAGACCGTCTGGGCAAGAGCTGGCGCGTGCGCATCGATGACAACGACATGCTGGTGATGCCCGTCACGCTCGGTCGATCGGCGACGCTCGGAGGCGTGAGGATCGACGGGGGCGGGCGCGTGCTGACCGCCTCGGGCGAGCACGTCGAGGGGCTCTTCGCGGCAGGCGAGATCACGGGCGGCGTGCACGGCATGCGCTGCGTGCCCGGAAACCTTTCGCTCGAGTCGGTCGTCTTCGGCCGCGAGGCGGGCTTTGCTGCGGCGGGCCGCAGCGCCTGACGGCAGGAAGAATGCGGGCCAGCCTCAGCGGCCTTCGGCCTGATCCAGAATGCGGGAGATCTCGACTGCGGAGCGGACCTTGAGCTTGCGGCAGACCTGCCCGCGGTGGATCTGGACGGTCTTTTCCGCAATGCCGAGGCGTTCGGCGATCACCTTGTTGAGGAGGCCTTCGGCGACAAGGCCCGCAACTTCGCGCTCGCGCGGCGTGAGCGTGGCGAGGTCCTTCATGGCGGCGATGTGACTCGTGTGGTGCGAGCGCCGCTCCCAATCGAGCGCGATGGCCTTCTCGACGCTCGCGAGCAGCTTTTCATCATCGAGCGGCTTGGGCAGGAAGTCGAAGGCGCCGTTCTTGACCGCCTCGACGGCCATCGTGATGTCGCCGTGTGCGGTGATGAAGAGGATGGGAAGCGAATAGTCCTTCTTCTTCAGAACCTCCTGAAGCTGCAGGCCGCTCAGGCCGGGCATGCGGATGTCGAGGATGAGGCATCCCGGCACCATGACGTCGTCGGTCTCGAGGAAGGCCTCGGCCGATGCGTAGCTGCGGGACTTCCACCCTTCGGTGGAGAGCAGGAATTCGAGCGATTCGCGCATTTCTGCGTCGTCGTCGACGATGCGGATGAGGGAAAGCGAGTTTGCCGGCATTTCAAGTCCTGTTGTTTTGTTCGCAGACGGGCAGGCTGACGGTGATGGCGAGACCTCGTTCGGGAAGCCGCTCGAAGAGTACGCGGCCGCGTGCGGATTCGGCGATGCGGCGCACGATCACGAGTCCGAGGCCGAGGCCCTGGGGCTTCGAGGTGTTGAGCGGGATGGTGAGGCGGGCGAACTGCTCGTCGGTGAGCCTCGGGCCGTTGTCCGAGATCGTGAGCATGGCCGTGTCGTCCTCTGCGGAGAGGCTCGCGCGGATGACGGCGTCATCAGTGCCTGCCGTGGCGTCTGCGGCGTTCTTGAGAAGATTGCTGATGAGAAGCTCCATCTCGAGCGCGTCGGCGAGGATCGTGACGCCGGGCTCGATGCGCCTGGAGACCTCGAGTCCGCGCGTGGCGCAGAACTGTGCGATCGCCTTTTCGGCAAGGTCCGAGAGAGACGTCGGCACGGGTTGGGCGGGCTGTCTTGCGAAGCTTCTGACGTGGTCGATGATGTCCGAGGCCTTCGTGCTCTGGGAGTCGATCTTGGCGAGTACGGTCCTGAAGACCTCGGGGTCGGTGGAGCCGCCGTGGGCCATGGTGCGGGAGAGGCCGCGGGCGTAGTTGCGGATGACGGCGAGCGGCTGCTTGAGCTCGTGCGCGATCATCGAGGAGAGCTCGCCCACGAGGCCCGCACGCTCCATCGCGACGAGCCTTTCGTTGTAGCGTTTGGCTTCCTCCTCGACGCGCCGCTTCTCCTCCACGGCCCGCATCAGCTCCGTGGTGCGGCGGCGGATCAGGTATTCGGCGCGCACGCTGTGCACGACGATGCCGAGCAGCACGGCGGCGAGAAATGCGAGCCAGACGCCGTAGTTTCTGACGAAGGCCTCCCAGCTGAACTGGGACTGGCGCAGGTAGGCCGCGTCGCCGAGCGCCTCAAGAAGCTCGTGCACGGCGTCGTATCGTGCGCCCGGCCGCCAGTCGCAGCCGTCGGCGTCCGTGGGCATGCCCAGCAGCGTGCCCGAGACGAGCGCGTTGAGTTCGGGCGGCGTGTGCGGAAAGGAGGCGAGCGTCCAGCCGGGATAGAAGACGGAGAAGGACCTGCACCTCGTCTGCGAGGCACGGTCGGTCGTGACGAGCCTGATGCCCGAAAGTCTTTTGGGATCGGTCGCGGAGAGCCGCTCGACGTAGCAGGCGGGCAGGATGCCCGCGTCGGCGCGTCCCGAGGCGACGGCTTCAAGAATGGCGCCTTCGGGATCGTCCGTCTTCGTGCGCAGGGCTTCGGGCACGGCGCGCTCGACGCCTGCGTGCATGAGCTCTCGCCTGAGCATGCGGGCGGGCATGCCGTCAAGTTCAGGCACGAGAATGGAGGCGCCGTTGAGGACGGAGGCGGAGGCGTCGGGAGCCTTCGCGGCGTTCACGGCGACGACGATGCCCAGGACCGAGTCGGCCGAGGAGGATTCGCGGATCGTCTGGCTCACGAGCGAGCGGGCGCCGAAGAAGCGTTCGAGAACGACGTAGCCGTCGGGCGGCGCGAGCACGAAGTCGACTCTTCTCGACTCGGCGAGCTTCTGGATCTCGCCGAGCGGCAGGTAGCGGAATACGAGCGGCGTGTCCGGAAGCGCATAGGTGAGATGGTCCACGCTCGCACTGATGAAGCTTCGCTCGATCGCACCCGAGCCCGAGGCCTGCACGGCGACCACGACGGGCGGCACGGCTCCCGGGGCCGCATGGACGAAGATCGGTGCGGACGCAAGAAGGATGGCGGCGGCCGCCCCTGCGAGTCGGGCGGGTGAGCTTGGCGAGACGGACATTCTCTTATTGTATGTCCGTTATTTAAGCAGTCCCAACCCCCTTGCGGGCGGGGAAAACACTGAGGGAAACTCCCTTCCGTACGAAAACGCCTGAGCGGCGGGCGTTGGCGGGGAGGTGCAAAAAAGCCCGCACGAAGGCGTGCGGGCGGTGCGGGAGCCGGAAGGGGCACTCGGGCTCACTTGCCCTGCGTGTTTTCGAGCGTCGTCAGGTCGTCGATCTCGAAGGTGCCGGTGAGGCCCTTGTATTCGGGGCGGTAGTCCAGACCCGGCTGGCAGCGGAATTCGAGCCATGCGGAGGCGGGACGGCTGCCGTCCTTCTTGCCGTTGGTCGAGGAACCGTTGACGGGCAGCATGGCCATGTGCTGGCGGTCGCAGTGCATGCGGGCGCGTTCATGGAGGTGGTCGGCGAGGCGGTTGCCCTCGACGTGTCCGGGCCAGACGGCCTCGATGCGCCAGACGTTGCCGACCACGTTCGTGATCTTCTCCTCGCGGTCGAGGAAGTTCTGGCGTTCCTCCTGAAGGGCTTCGCAACCGGAGAGAAGAAGGGCGGCGAGGGCGGTGCCGATGATCAGAGTGCGCTTCATATGCATGGGTAGAAAGTCTGTCGAATGGTCGGAGGCCGCGCCGCATACGGGCGGGCGATGGTTCCGACATTTTAGCGGGATTCCGCCCGGGCGTCGCGAGGCGCGGTGCATGGAGCAAGAAACAGAAAAATGGACGAAAAGGGAAGGCTTTCTCAATCTGGCCGATAGGCGTCGGGGCCTCTGAGAAGGCCGCGGCCGCATGCGGGCGCCCGCGTCCTCGTTTCATAAGGTGCGGGGAGATGAGGAAAGACGGGCCGAAGGGGCGGTGATTTGCTGAAAACGCCTGCTGCTCTGTGAGTTTTTCGGGTTCTCGGGCCCTGTGCCACTAGGGTTAGCACGGTTGGAAGAAGAGACATTTTGTAAGCAATGCTTAATACGGCCTCCCTACACTTCCTGACACAAGACCATCCGGGCCCGAACCGTGCCCGTCAACAACGTCAACAGGACCCTCCGTTTCACACATGTCAGAAGCCATTCTTGAAGTCTGCGGCCTTACCTGCGAGCGCGGGGAGAGGACGCTTTTTAGGAATCTCTCGTTCGCCGTGAAGCCCGGCACGCTCGTGCGCATCGCCGGCAGCAACGGTGCGGGCAAGACGACGCTTCTGCGACTGATGACGGGCCTCATGCGTCCCGTCGAGGGTGAGGTACGCTGGAGGGGTGTTCCCGTCGAGAAGGCCGCCCAGGACTTCTGGCGCGAGCTCTGCTACATCGGACACCGCAACGGCGTCAAGGACGACCTGTCGGTGCTCGAGAACGTGATGATCAATGCCAACGTGGCGGCCGTGCCCGTCACGGAGAACGCCGCGCTTGACGCACTTGACGCCGTGGGCCTGGCCGACTTCGTCGACGTGCCCGCGGGCCAGCTCTCTCAGGGCCAGCGCCGCCGCGTCGCGCTCGCCCGCCTCTGGCTTTCCCGCTCCGTGACGCTCTGGGTTCTCGACGAGCCCTTCACCGCGCTCGACGTGCGCGGCGTCGCCCGCCTTGCGGACCTCGTGGGCGAGCATGTCAGGTCGGGCGGCATCGTGATGCTCGTCACCCATCAGGAAGTGCCCGTCGACGGCGTCGAATACCTCGTCATCGAGCCCGAACGCTGGTCCCCGCGCCGCCGCACGGCGGTCGAGGCTGCGCTCGACAACGAAAGCGCTCTTGAAGCGGACAACGCAAGGTAAGGAGCGCCGCAGTCATGTTCAAGCTTTTCCGAATCATCCTCCGCCGCGACCTGATGCTCGCCTTCCGCCGCAAGTCCGACCTTGCGCAGGTGATCTTCTTCTTTGCGGTCGTCGTGACGCTCGTGCCGCTCGGCGTGGGCGCCGAAACCAACATCCTCCGCTCGATCGCCCCCGGCGTCGTGTGGGTCGCCGCGCTTCTCGCCGCGCTTCTCTCGCTGCCGCGCATGTTCGAGGCCGATCATGCCGACGGCACGCTCGAGCAGATGCTCGTCACCGCCGAGCCGCTTCCCGTGGTGGTCGTAGCCAAGGTCTTCGCGCACTGGCTCGTCACGGGCGTTCCGATGACGATCTTCGCCGCGGTTTTCGGCATCCTCTTCGACCTGCCGCTCGACGTGACCCTTGTGATGGTCGCGAGCCTCTTCCTCGGCACGCCGGTCCTCTCCCTCGTGGGAGCCGTGGGCGCCGCACTCACGCTCGGCCTTCGCGGAGGCGGCGTGCTCACGAGCCTGCTCGTGCTTCCGCTCTACATTCCCGTCCTCATCTTCGGCGCGGGCGCCAGCCAGGCGGTCGCCGTCTCGATGAGCCCCGCCGCGCACTTCATGATCGTGGGCGGCCTGACGCTGCTGAGCCTCGCGCTCGCCCCGATGGCCGTGTCCGCGGCCCTTCGCATCGCCGAAAGTTGATGCGGGCGAAGCGAACGCTGGAAAGACTTTTGAAAATATATTCGGAGACCTGATCAAGATGAGCTTATCCGACCCTCAGAACTTCTACCGCCTCGCAGGCAAGGTCATCCCGTGGATTCTCGGGCTGGCACTCGTGCTCTTCGTCGTGGGCTTCTACCTGGGCTTCTTCGTGTGCCCGGTCGATGCGCGCCAGGGCAACTCCTATCGCATCATCTTCATCCACGTCTCGGCCGCCTGGCTCTCGATGCTGCTCTATGTGCTGATGGCCGTCTTCAGCGCCATCGGTCTGTGGCGCAACAACCGCATCTGCTTCATGCTCGCCCAGGCGATGGCCCCCACGGGCGCGCTGATGGCCTTCATCGCGCTCTTCTCTGGCGCCTTCTGGGGCCGTCCGACCTGGGGCACGTACTGGGTGTGGGACGCCCGCCTGACGTCGGAGCTCATCCTCTTCTTCCTCTACCTCGGCTTCATCGCGCTGCACTCCGCCATTGACGACAAGCGCCGCGCCGACCGCGCCGCGAGCGTCATCAGCATCGTGGGCGTGATCAACGTGCCGATCATCTACTTCTCCGTGCAGTGGTGGAACACGCTCCATCAGGGCGCCTCGATCACGTCGAGGGGCTCCTCCATTGCGCCCATCATGCTCTACACGCTCCTCATCATGGTCGTGGCGGGCATGTGCTACGGTGCCGGCATGGTCCTCGCCCGCACCCGCTCCATCATCCTCGAACGCGAACGCCGCGAGAACTGGACCAAGGAAGCGGCCTTGGAGGGCAAGCTGTGAACAACTGGAACAGTCTTTCCGACTTCATCTACATGAACGGCCACGGCTACTTCGTTTGGTGCGCCTACGGCGCGCTGCTCGTCGCCGTGATCTACGAAATCTTTTCCCTGCGCGCCCGCCGCGCCAAGATCTGCGCCCGCCTCGCCCGCGAGGCCCGTGCAGCCAAATCGACGCTGGAGATGTAAACCATGGACTCGAAGACCAAGAAACTCGCCCTCATCGGCGCGGCCGTCGTGGCCGTCGGCGCCGGCGTGACGCTCGCCCTGCAGGCATTCAATGAAAACCTCGTCTTCTTCTTCTCGCCCACGCAGGTGGCCGCGAAGGAAGCCCCGACGGGCCGCACGTTCAGGCTCGGCGGCGTGGTCGAGCCCGGCAGCGTCAAGCGCCAGGCCGACGGCGTGACCGTCACCTTCGGCATCACCGACACCGCCAAGATCGTTCCCGTCCAGTACAAGGGCATCCTCCCCGACCTCTTCGCCGAAGGCCAGGGCGTCGTGGCCCAGGGCAAGCTCGACGAGCACGGCGTCTTCTGCGCCTCCGAAGTGCTCGCCAAGCACGACGAGAACTACATGCCGCCCGAGGCTGCCAAGGCTCTCGAAGACGCCCACAAGGCGGGCGTGGCCAAGAAGCAGGCCGAGCAGGCCCAGGCCGCGAAGTCCTGATGCCTGCCCTTCCAGTCAATTGAGTTTTTATTGAGCCGGGTGTGACCGCCCGCCTGACCCGAGGGCCAGGCAAAGCGGCCATGCCCTTGCTTGCATAAAGAGAGAAGACGGAAGCATCCGTCCCCATACACAAACCGGAGAAAACAAGTGATTCCTGAAATCGGTCACTTCGCACTGATCCTGTGCCTTGCGTTGAGCATCGTCCAGGGCGTGCTCCCGCTTGTCGGCGCTGCCAAGGGCAACCGCGCGCTGATGGCGGTCGCCCGTCCCGCCGCTGCCGCCAACGCGTTCTTCGGCACGGTGGCCATTGGCTGCCTTGCCTACTCGTTCTACCTGTCGGACTTCACCGTCCTCAACGTGGCGAACAACTCCAACTCGCTTCTGCCCTGGTACTACAAGGTAGCCGCGACCTGGGGCTCTCACGAAGGCTCGATCCTCTTCTGGACGGTGACGCTCGGATGGTGGGGCGCCGCGGTCGCCTTCTGCGCCCGCCGCCTGCCCGCCGAGATGGTCGCCCGCGTGACGGGCGTGCTCGGCCTCGTCGGCATGGGCTTCCTCCTCTTCATGCTGCTCACCTCCAACCCGTTCCTGCGCCTCTTCCCTGCGCCCGCCGAGGGCGCGGACCTCAATCCGCTGCTGCAGGACCCGGGCATGGTTTTCCATCCGCCGCTCCTCTATCTGGGTTACGTGGGCTTCGCCGTGCCGTTCGCCTTCGCGATCGCCGCGCTCATCTCCGGTCGTCTTGACGCCGCCTGGGCCCGCTGGATGCGTCCGTGGACGACGGCCGCCTGGGTGCTCCTCACGCTCGGCATCGCGCTCGGCTCCTACTGGGCCTACTACGAGCTCGGCTGGGGCGGCTGGTGGTTCTGGGACCCGGTCGAGAACTCCTCGTTCATGCCGTGGCTCACGGGCACCGCGCTCATCCACTCGCTCGCCGTCACCGAAAAGCGCGGTTGCTTCCGCATCTGGACGGTGCTCCTCGCGATCCTGACGTTCTCGCTCTCGCTCCTCGGCACCTTCCTCGTGCGCTCCGGCGTGCTCACCTCGGTGCACGCCTTCGCGACCGACCCCGAGCGCGGTCTCTTCATTCTGGCCTTCCTCATCATCGTCATCGGCCTCTCGTTCCTGCTCTTTGCGTGGCGCGCCCCGACGGTGGGTCTGGGCGGCAACTTCTCGCTCATCTCCCGCGAGTCGATGCTCCTCGTCAACAACGTGCTGCTCGTCGTGGCCATGGGTGCCGTGCTTCTCGGCACGCTCTATCCGCTCTTCCTCGACGCGCTCAACGCCGGCAAGATCTCGGTCGGCCCCCCGTACTTTGACGCCGTCTTCGGTCCGCTCATGCTGCCGTGCGTGTTCCTGATGGGCGTGGGTCCGCTCGCCCGCTGGAAGGACGCCGATCCGAAGGCGCTCGCCCGCGAGCTCGCCTGGTGCCTCGTCGCCGCCATCGTGGCCGGCGCCGCCATCCCGCTCCTCATGGGCGAGTTCGGCCACTGGGTCTTCCTCGGCTGCACGTCCGCGATGTTCGTCTTCTTTGCCGTGATCCAGACGTTCCGTCATCAGATCCGCAACCAGCCGGGCAATGTCTTCGCCCGCCTGATGCGCCAGCCGCGCGCCTTCTGGGGCATGCAGTTCGCCCACATCGGCGTGGCCGTCTTCATCATCGGCGTGGCGCTCGTCAAGGGCTACCAGTCCGAACGCGACGTGCGCATGTACGAAGGCGAGACCGTGACGGTCGCCGGCTACACCTTCACGTTCAACGGCGTCGAAACCGTCCGCGGCCCGAACTACACGGCCGACCGCGGCGATTTCACGCTCTCCGTGAACGGCAGGGAGCTCCAGCACCTCTATCCTGAAAAGCGCAAGTACTACAGCTCAAACTCGATGCCGATGACCGAGTCCGCCATCCGCCACTCGATCACGGGCGACGTGTACGTGAGCCTCGGCACGCCGACCAATGACGGCGGCTGGGTCGTGCGCGCCTACTACAAGCCTTACGTCACCTGGATCTGGTGGGGCTGCATCATCATGGCCGCCGCTGGCCTTTGGGCCGCGTCCGACCGACGCTACCGCCGCCGCAAGCAGAAGAACGAAGCTGACGGAGAATAAGTCATGAGCAAGTCTCTCAAGTATCTGATTCCCTTCGGAATCTTCATTGTCCTCGCGGGCTTCCTCTTCAAGGGGCTCTACATGGATCCGCGACAGCTGCCCAGCGTGCTCATCAACAAGCCGATGCCGCAGTGGTCGCTCCCGACGCTCTTCGACACCACGAAGACGCTCTCCACCGAGGAGATGAAGGGCAAGGTCTGGATGCTCAACGTCTGGGCCACGTGGTGCATTCCCTGCAAGCAGGAGCACCCCTACATGGTCAAGCTCAAGAAGGACGGCCTCAAGACCCCGATCGTTGGCTTCGTCTACAAGGACAATCCCGGCGCCGCCCTCAACATGCTGCGCCAGCAGGGCAATCCTTACGACATGGTCGTCTTCGAGGTGAAGAACCGGGTCGGTCTTGACCTCGGCGTCACGGGCGTTCCCGAGACCTTCGTCATCGACAAGAAGGGCGTGATCCGCGCCAAGGTGAGCTACCCGCTCGATCCGCAGATCTGGAACGAGCAGCTCAAGCCCCTCATCAAGCAGCTGGAGGCCGAATAACATGAAGTCCGTCAAGCTTATGGGCGCCGCCCTCGCGGCCTGCGCACTGATGGCCGGCACGGCCTTCGCAGCTCCGCGCGAAGCCGCTCCGACCGCCTTTGACCCGATCGCCCACCAGCGCGTCGTCGAGGTTTCCGAGCAGCTCCGCTGCCTCGTCTGCCAGAACCAGTCCATCGCCGACTCCAACGCCGAGCTCGCCGTCGACCTGCGCAACCAGGTGATCGAGCAGGTCAAGGCCGGCAAGACCAACAAGGAGATCGTGGACTACATGGTCGAACGCTACGGCGACTTCGTGCTCTACAAGCCGCCCTTCAAGGCCAACACGGTCATCCTCTGGCTCGGCCCCGTCGCACTCTTCCTCGTGGGCCTCGCCGCGTTCTACCTCAACCTCCGCCGCCGCAAGTCGGCCGTCGCCAAGACCGTCCGTCCGCTCACCGCCGAGGAAAAGGCCCGCGCGGACAAGCTGCTCTCGGGCGACAAGGAGTAACCGATGCTGACAACCTTCATCATCATCTGCGTCGTCTTCTGCCTGATCGCGATGGCCGCCGTGGCGCTGCCGCTCTGGTTCGGCGGCCGCAAGGCCGCTGACGCCGAAGACCGCCACGAAACGATTCTCGGCATCCTGCGTCAGCAGGCCGCGGACCTTGAAAAGGAGCGTGAGGCTGGCCGCATCGACCTCGACGAGTACGAGGAGTCCCGCCTCGAACTCGAGCGCCGCGTGCTTGAGGAAACCGCCCGCGACACCGACGCCGAAGTCAAGGACCAGTCCAAGGTCGCCCGAATCATCGCCGTCGTGCTCGCCGTCGTGATTCCCGCCTCCGCCGTCTTCGGTTATCTTGCGCTAGGCCGCTACAACGCCATGGACCCCGCCTTCCTCGAGGCCGTCCAGAACCAGCAGCGCCAGACGCAGGGCCACAGCCAGTCCGACATGATGGCCGCCATCGAGCGCCTTCAGAACCGCCTGAAGGAGACGCCCGACGACGCCCAGACCTGGTACATGCTCGCGCGCACGCTCTCCAACGTGGGTCGCTTCGCCGAGGCGCTCGACGCCTTCCGCGAGGTCGACCGTCTGGTGCCGAACAACGCCGACATCATCGCCGACATGGCCGACATGACGGCCGCCGCGAACAACAAGGTGATCACGGACGAGGCCCGTGCGCTTCTGCAACGCGCCCTCAAGATCGATCCGGGCCAGTGGAAGGCGCTCGCGCTCCTTGCCATCGACGCCTGGGATCATGAGAAGTACGCCGAAGCCGCCGCCTACTGGGAAAAGCTCCTCGTCGTGCTTCCCGAGGACTTCGGCGACGCCCAGCAGATCCGCAACAACATCGACGAGGCCCGCCGCCTCGCCGGCATGGATCCCGCAGCCCGTCAGGCTGAGGTCGAAGCCTTCAAGGGCGAGAGCGTCCCAACCGTCCAGGCCGCCGAGCCCTCGTTTGTCTCCGGCCGCGTGACGCTCGACAAGGCCCACGCCGACAAGGTCAAGCCCGAGGACACTGTCTTCATCTACGCACGCCCGACCACGGGCTCGAAAATGCCGGTCGCCTTCATGCGCATCACCGCCAAGGAGCTCCCCTTTGAGTTCAAGCTCACGAGCGACATGACGATGGCCATGGGCGCCACGACGCTCGCCGACGTCAAGGACGTGATCGTCGGAGCCCGAATCTCCCGCACCGGCAACTTCATGCCGCAGGCGGGCGACCTCGAGGGCGAGACTTCCGCTCCCGTCCAGACGGGCACCGAAGGCATCGACCTCGTCATCGGCACCGTCCGCTGACATTCGACAGCCTCAGAAAAGGCCGCCGCGTTCGACTGAACGACGGCGGCCTTTGCGTTTCAGGTGTTTTCCCGCATGTGCGGGCGAGCACTTCTTCATATAATTAAACCCTTGTTGCGAAAAAAGGTGAAATATATCAACTGAAACTAAAAGAACTAATGTGGAGGTACCGCCATGGCGGCCTTTTCCATCATCGGACGCGAAGGAAGCGTCCCTGTTCACGTCTGGGCGAAGACGCTCGACGACAAGTCGCGTGAGCAGCTTCTCAACACGGCCTCGTTGCCGTTCGTCTTTCATCACGTCGCGGCGATGCCCGACGTTCATGCAGGTCTGGGCGCCACCATAGGCAGCGTGATCGCGACCGAAGGCGCCGTCATCCCGAGCGCCGTCGGCGTCGACATCGGCTGCGGCATGCGCCTTGCACGACTCAACTTCAGGCGCGGCGACCTTGACGACCGCGCGGTCCGCGCTGTCTACGAGGCGATTCTGCGGCACGTGCCCGTCGGCATGACCGAGAGGAGGCCCGACGCCGTGCGTCACGACCGCACGGAGCCCTTCGAGGAAGGCATGAAGAGCCTTCTCGACCGTCATCCCGAACTCCTCGAGCGCATGGTGTCCATGACCTGGCAGAGCCAGCTCGGAAGCTTGGGAGCGGGCAACCACTTCATCGAACTCACCTCTGATGCAGACGGCGTCGTGCGCGTGATGCTCCATTCGGGTTCGCGCGGCGTGGGCAACGTCATGGCCTCGCGTTTCATCGGCATCGCCCGCGAGAAGGCACTTGGAGGGAAGGTCCGGCTGCCCGATCCCGCGCTTGCTTGGTTCGATGAGGGCACCGATGACTTCAACGACTACATGGATGCGGTCAACTGGGCGCAGGCCTATGCGAAGATCAACCGCGAGATCATGATGGAGGACGTCATGGCCGCGGTGCGCGAGGTGATGCCGGGGGCGGAGATCTCCTCCGACGAGCCCGTCGTCGACTGCCATCACAACTACGTGGCTCGCGAGACGCATTACGGGCGCGACGTATGGGTGACGCGCAAGGGCTCCGTTCATGCGGGCAGGGGCGAGCTCGGCATCATCCCGGGGAGCATGGGCGCCGCCTCGTATCTGGTCGAGGGACTCGGCTCCGAGGAGTCCTTCATGTCGTCCGCGCACGGCGCGGGCCGCACGATGAGCCGCACGCAGGCCAAAAAGGTCTTCACGGTTGCCGACCTGAAGCGCGAGACGGCGGGCGTCGTCTGCAGGCACGATCCCGGCGTGCTCGACGAGATTCCGTCGGCCTACAAGTCCATCGACGAGGTGATGGCGCAGCAGGCCGACCTCGTGAGAGCCGTGACCGTCTTCAAGCAGTTCCTCTGCGTGAAGGGTTGACCTGACGCCAAATGGACAATGGGCGCCTGACGGTTGATGCCGTCGGGCGCCCATTGCTTGAGAGGATGGCAGGCGTGGCGTCGGACCAGAGACGCTGCGCCAGCCGGTTGGCGGTTGAACCGGAACCGCCCCCGGCTTTGCTCGGAGCGGCCGGGTGAAGACACTGTGGAGGATCAGGCCTTCTTCATGGCGCGCATGCCCCAGGCGGCGAGAAGAACCAGGAGAAGCGCCGCGTAGCAGACGCAGGCGAGCATGCAGCATTCAGCCATGTCCATGAACTTCCACTGCGGGAAGAGGTACCAGCCGTCGCTCGCCTGATAGACCTCGATGAGCCAGCGCTGGAAGTCGCCGAGCTGGGTGCCGTCGGGCACGACGGGGGCGTCGTAGCCGCAGTCGCCCGTCTGCTTGAACCAGTCGGGAGCCCACTTGTCGAGCGGAAGGCCGAAGTGATAAGTCGGCTCCGTCGAGCAGCCCTGCATGCCGAACATGGCCATCGGGTCGTCGGAGTGGACGGCGTCATGGATGCCCATGAGCTTCCAGGAGCAGATCATCGTGTAGATGAGGCCGTAGAGGAAGACGCCGATGCCGGCGATCTTCAGCAGAGCCTGCTTCGGATTGATCGTGATGAGGAAGGCGCCGATCGCCATGACGATGTTGCCGTAGCGGATGTAGACGCACTGCTCGCAGGGCAGCATGTAGAGCCAGCCCTGGAAGAGGTAGTGGGCCAGAAGCACCAGGATGATCGAGGTCACGCCGAAGAGGATCCACGGCTCGCGCGTCTCCTGCCAGTCGGCGAAGGCCGTCATCGGACTCTTTCGGAAGCTTTCGCAGAATCCCTTCATTTGTCAGGACCTCTTACTTCTTGGAGAGTTCGCGGATGTTTTCCACGAGACCGTCGATGGAGCGGATGGAGGCTGTCTTCAGGAGGTACTTGCCGTTGACCACGAAGGCCGGCACGCCCTGGATCTTGGCGACGTCGTAGGTGCTGTCGGCCCAGGCCTTCACGAGCGCCTGAACCTTCGGATCATTCTTTTTGGCGTCGAAATCGGCCTTGGACATGCCGACGGCCTCGAGGGCGGTTGCGCGGAAGGCGTCGGCGCCGTCATCCCAGCGCTGCTTCTTGTCGTGGTAGGCCTTGTAGAGGGCGAACTTCGCCTTCTTGTGCATGGCGTCGGCAGCATACGGATCGCGGCCGGCGGCTTCGTCGGCGACCCACATCACGGCGAGGACCTCGGAGCCTTCCTTGCCGTACTTGCCCTTGGTGTGGAGATGGTAGTCGAGGAACTTCATTTCCTTGTCGAGCTTGGCCTTGACGGCCGGAACGACGGACTTGTCGTATTTGTAGCAGAACGGGCAGTCGTAGGAGTAGACCTTGATGAAGGTGCCCGAGGCGTTCGGGATCGGCTTTTCAAGGACGACGTAGTCGGTGCCCTCGACGGGGGCGGCGATGACGGAGCCTGCGCAGAGCAGGGCGGCTGCGGCGGCGACGGCGAATTTCGTGAAGGTCATGGTGTTCTCCTCGGTCGGAATGTCAAGCATGGTCGGCGGCCGCAGGATACGGGCCCGCCTCAACTGTGTGAGGAAGTTTAGGCGTCGACGGAAATTTTGAAAATTGTTGACTTCCCACGGGAACTTTCAGAATTTGACAAGTCGCTTTTCTCAAATGCTGAAAAACGGGTTCGGCCTGCTCGACGCATGGCCCATGACGACGGCGCCCGCCGCATCGGTCGAGGATGGGCGGGCGCGGATTCATGGCGAGGGCGTCATGTACGGGCTGCGGGTCAGCCGAAGAGCTTCACCCAGCACCAGGCGGGGACGCCGAAGATCACGATGTAGGTGATGACGAGCGCGGCGGCCTGCACGATGTGGTTCTTCGAGATGCCGAGCACGATCGGGCCGAGAACATCCCAGACCTTGAAGAGAAGGAGGAACGAGGCGACAGCCCAGATGAGGCCGAAAACGATGGAGAAGAAGGTGTACATCGAAAAAATCCTTTGTTGGTCATCGTGCGGCAGGCACGGGTTGGAATGACTCTGTTGCCCGATAATGGTAGGTCTTTGCGCTTAATATTAGATTACAGCGCTCTTTCCCGTCACGAGGTCCGATCCGAATGTCCCGCTTTACTGTCATTCTTCCCGAAGGCACCGTCATTCTCAAGAACGAGGAGACGGGGCAGATTCTGAGGCTTTCCGCCGAGTCGGGTCCGCTCGTGCTCGGCGAAATCGAGATGTCGATGACGCTCGGGCCTAGGCCCCTCGAGGTTGCGGGTGCGGCGCACGCTCCCGCCGTTGCTGCAGCGCAGGCCCCCGCCTGTGAACTCCCCGCCCGGCCCGCCGATCCCCTGGCGGACCTGCCCGACGAGGCCTTCGTGCCCAGACCCGAGACGCCTGGCACCGCGCCGCTTCCGCACCCGATTCCGGGGACCGAGGGCGTGAATCTCATCAATCCCTATGAGGCGCTCGGAAAGAAGGCCTTGAGGAGCCTGCCGCCGGGATTCGGTCCCAACACGGGCGAGCCCTTCATGTCGCCCGAGGAGGACTGGGCGCCCGGCACGGCCCCCGTTCTTCGCGGCATCCGCGTGCTCGACGCGCCGCTCGAGGCGCTGACGGCCTCGGACTTCGAGCAGATTCTTGACGCGATGGCGCTCAGGCGCAACAACATCGAGGGCGAAATCGAGTTCATGGAGGAGATCGAGGCGGACGAAGAGGACATCCGCGATCTCGAGCGTGACATCGAGCAGCTCGACCGTGACCTTGCCGACGTGGTCGCGAGGAAGGAAGAGTTCGACGCGCTTTCGAAGAAGCAGGCCGCGGAATAGGTCGGAAGGTCCGCCGTGATCAGCTCGGGATGAGCATCGTCACGAGGATCATCCACGCAGGGATCACGGCGAGCGAGAAGAGCGTCGTCGAGGCGACGGCCGTCGTCGCGAACTTGACATCGGCGTGGTGGAATTCGGCGAGCACGGCGATCTGCGTGATGCAGGGCAGCGCCGCCTGAATGACGTAGACCTTCGCAAAGAGCGGCGGAATGGGAATGACGTACGTGAGCACAAGGCACACGAGCGGGCAGATCACGAAGCGCCCGATGTAGACCCAGAGCATGTCCTTCGTGACGCGGATGTTGCGGATGCCGATGTTGTAGAGCATGCAGCCCACGAAGACGAGCGCGAGCGGAGTCGTGATGCCGCCCATGTAGTGCGCGGCGTCCATGATCGCCTTCGGAGGCGTGAAGTCGAGCAGGATGAACACGATGGCCGTGAGGAAGCCGAGGAGCGGCGGCGTGAAGATACGTTTGAAGGTCTGCGCCGAGAACACCTTCTGGGGCTTCTGCATCGTGGCAAGCCTCCCGTCGGCCGCCTCCATGTAGTTGCCGACCGTCCAGAAGAACGTGGTGTTCGCAAAGAAGTAGAGGAGCGTGGGCACCATCGCCTCGGTGCCGAAGAGCGCGAGCGAGACGGGCAGGCCGATGAACATGTTGTTCGTTGCCGTGAAGGCGCTCGAAAAGACGCCCGAATGCACCCCCTCGACATGGCAGACGCGCGCGATGATGCGGCTCAGCAGGAAGCAGGTCCAGATCGAGATGAAGGGCGTCGCCATCGAACCCACAAGCGTCAGGAGTCCGTCGTGGTCAAGCGTCTGCATGACGCTCGAGAAGAGGTAGGCGGGCAGGGAGAGAAAGGTCACGAGGCGCGCAAGCAGGACGCGGGAGCTCTTGTCGTACCAGCCCCGTGCGGCCGTCACGTAGCCTGCGCCGCCGAGAATCAGCAGGATGACGACGCAGTTGAGGGACAGAAGAAAGGCTTCGAGAATCATGAGACGCGGCCGGCGGGTGAAGACTTGCGGGATCCTTCAATGGTAGCGCCGCCCGGCCTCTGCGGCATAGTCATTTGGTTCTAGGCCGAGCGTCCGATGGCATTGCAATGCGGACAGGTTTGCGACGTATAGCGAGGGTCAGCGAAGATCACTTCGATACCCGCTCTACAAGCTTTGTCCACTATCTTCTGCTGAAG
>OLKG01000008.1_pt1 | contig 239471 bp, 191 predicted proteins | sample 1603371 | NCBI WGS metagenome assembly OLKG01 (sample SAMN04168657, study PRJEB22393) | human gut metagenome | biome: human gut microbiome; feature: stool | host: Homo sapiens | collected 2014-03-20 | reverse complement strand
TAGAGCAAAGGACTGAAAATCCTTGTGTCCCCGGTTCGATTCCTGGTGGTACCACTTGAAAGAAAGAGAGTTACAGCAATGCAGCTCTCTTTCTTTTTGTCTTTCGGTACACAATTTCGACACAACATTTCTCCTATCCTCGACCTTCGGCACACACTTTTACCGCATTTCATGGCGGACGGAGTGGCGAAATTTTTCTTGGGTGACGGTTTCGGTTTGAGCAATATGAAACGGTACCCCGATCGGCACCCCAAGAATATTTACAACAAAAGGGAAAGCAGGCGAAGACTCGTCATCGTCCGCAGAAACATCTGTACTTTGCGTCGCATGGCGTCCCCACAAAGTTGAAGAATTGCGGACAACACAAATCCATGAAGCCTGCAAAAACGGCTGAAGTGATCGGATGTGGTGACTATCGCCACGCTGACGACACGGAATGTCCGCCCGGCCCATGTATACGCCCACGCAAATGGCAGGAACGAGGTTCGGTATCAACCCGATACTCACGCTCTGGAACACGATCGTCAATATATCTTCGAAAAAAGCCCAACAATGAACAGCCCCGAACCATATTCACTGTCGGGCCGTGCAGTCGGATGTAAAACTGAACCCGATCTCGGCATGAAAGCAAGCCCGCCGAGCACTTCGGCGAAACAATCGAAGCGAGTATATCGATGAAAAGGGGCGCGGAATAACTCCTGCACCCCTTTCGTCGTTCTTAATTTAGAGAACTGTTATACTTCCATCCCCTTGAAAGTTTCTTACCCAGTCTATCGATTCGAGGCGATTGTACTCTGCCCTCAATTCCTCCACGATCCCTTGATTGTAATAGTTCACCGAATCTCTCAGTTTATCGATGTCGGTACGCACGAAGCCGTATTGTTTTTTCACCGATTCGTTCATCAACAGAAAGGGTTTATTGACCAGAAGCGCTTCTCGGCACAGATACGCAATCAAATGCGGAAACCCCTCTGCGATTAGATTTATGGTCAGCTCTTCTTTGTAATCGACCGAAAAAATCTCCTCTCGGCTTATCGGAGTATCTCTCGATCGCCAGTTGGGGTCGAGAATATGCAATTCGTGCCGAAGGTAGTAGCACCTGAAGCACAGCCGAAACTCGTCTCGCCTGCCTTTGAATCGGGCGTATTGCGTGAGAAATTCATCGACGGAAAGCACTTCGTTTTCCGACATTGCATCGCTTTTGCTTATCCACACATAATCGATCGGTGCGCCTGCAAGAACGCGATAAATATGCCTTGCCTCTTTACGCAATTTTCGTAAGAACGTCAGCAAATCGAATTTGTAGATTACTTCATTTTCAATCGCAGTCATAATGAAATAGTTTTTATAATATTATGTTATTACGTTTCGACGGTCTTTATCTATTCGGAGCTTAGCTTTTTATAGGCTATGCCTCCCTCCCGACCTCGGTGCATTTTCATAGGTTTATGTCAAGTTACGTGAAATAAAAACGCACGAACTCCCGACCGACTGTCGAAATCTCGATCGGCCGATCCCCAAGAGTGAGAGCCGTGCGTATGGCAAAAATCCGTCGGAGCGAATCCGACCGATGAAAAAGGAACGACCCGCCGCAATCGAAGATTCGGATCATTAAGGGTACGATTTTTTACGGCGAGAAGTTCCGTGATTGAATATATAGTGTGTGATGTCGAAATCGAACGTATCGGCAAAAAGTAGAGAACAGAGTTACACGCCTCCGCCGCACCGAATTGTACGGCGGAGGGAGCGTATTGGTTGATCTCTGCTAATTGCGAAACATCCGCAATTTTTCTTGATGATAAATCGAAAAAAGGCGTTCCCGTTATTGTCGTCGCCGTGGGGGCATACCGGTTCCGCCGTCCGAAAATCGTTCGGGCGGTGCAATTCGTATGTTTTATTCCTTGGAGTCGGCGGCGCATAACTTGAAATGTTGATGGATGATACGCCCCGTATGAATATAAAAAAGCAAGGGACGCGAAAACTGCCTCTCACTACAGGTCTTGGAGGAACCTTTAACGTGAAGCTGTCTTGCGCCCTTGCGTGTCCTGCCCACTTAGGGCAGAACATAACAAGGACTGACAACCATTATACCACGTTAAAACATCCCTCGAAGAGGGTCTCCAAGTTTGTAGTGAGGTATAAAGAGTTGTTTACCCTTTATAAGTTATGTCCGTCGGCTATGCCGAACTCTGTAAAAATCCCGTTAGCATTGTTCTTGCAGTTATTCGTTCCCGAACGACTTGTGTCGCTCCAATACAACCAACACTGCGTGATGCTCACTTTACAGAGTGTAGGCAAATATAGCAATAATTATTCATCCATACATTATTCGGGTATGTATTTTTGGAAAAATTTGCGTAATTTTGTGGATATGAAGACTTCGATAGACTTTTTGCCCGAATTTGTCCAAGATGATCTCCACGAATTGGTCGGACTGATACGTGAAGAGATCAAGGACGTGGTAATGATTATACTTTATGGCAGCTATGCCAAAAACACCTATGTCATTCATGATGTTCGAATAGGTCCGAACGGAGAAACGACCGAATATCACAGTGATTACGACATTATGGTAGTAACCCGCAAACGCTTGGGCGAACGTGAGAGCACTATCGAAACACGGATTCGAGATCGGTTTGCAGCAGACAAATCCGAAGTCACCAAAGTACAGCTTATCGGCGAAAGTATCACCAAGCTGAATAATGCTTTGTCGCAAGGACATTATTTCTATATCGATGCAGTCAACGAAGGCATTTTACTCTACGATTCAGGAGAATGCGAGTTGGCGACACCCCGAGATTTGAATTTCTCGGGGATAAAGCAAATTGCAGAAAGCTATTTTTATAGTAATCAGCAAAGAGCTCTTGATTATTGGGAGGATGCTATCAGAAATATCAATAATAAAAAATATACCCATTCTTCTTTTTTCTTGCATCAAGCAACCGAATATCTGTTGAAATCCATTCCTTTGGTATTTATCCTTTACCGCTACAAGGAGCACGAATTGAAATTCTTGCTCGATATGTGCAAAAAACATACGCTGGATTTGGTCGATATTTTTCCCTGCAGGACGAAACAAGAGGAACAAGCCTTCGATCTGTTATGCAGAGCGTATGTCGAAGCCCGTTACAACGACAATTTCGTTGTGACGAAAGAAGAAATTGATGTGCTCGTACCAAGAATCGAATTATTGATACAGACCGTTGAAAAGGTCTGCCGCGAACGTATCGCTTTCTACGACAGTCAGATTAAAAAATAACCTACGACGTCCACCCCAAACCCGATGAATGAAATAACCGTTATCCAAAATAAAATCTACGAAATCCGCGGCCAGCGCGTGATGTTGGATTTCGATCTCGCAGCGTTGTATCAAGTTACGACCAGTGCATTGAATCAAGCTGTTAAGCGTAATATGGAGCGCTTCCCTGATGAATTTATGTTCCGATTATCGGAATTTGAGTGGAACGACATGTCGTCACAATTTGTTACGACATCCAGAACTAAACGACCGAAAACCTCTTTGCCATTTGCTTTCACGGAACAGGGCGTAGCGATGCTTTCTGCTGTGCTGCGCAGCGAAACGGCTATTAAAATGAGTATTTCAATCATGAAAGCTTTCGTAGCCATGCGCAATTACATCGCCACGACGACCGTAACGGCAGAACTGGCGGAAATCCGTGCGAAACTTGCTCTGTTGGAGCACCTCATGTGACATTCATACTCGGACAGCAGCGATTTCAGCGCCTCTAAATTATCGCCGTGTAGATTTTGTTGCCGCTATTCGTCGGTGTCTGATCGCCGTCATCCTCCGCCCGAAATCCGTACTTATGTTCCAGCACCCGATACGGCACATCATGATGATGATTGACAACCTTATCTTTTCCTATCCAAGTCAGTGTAGGCATAACTATTCAAGTATTTGATTGATTCGACGCTCTTCATACCGTAATACTTTTTCAGTGCACGCAATCAATTCGTATTTTCTTGCGTGGATAATACCGAACTTTTGATAATGCTCCACCAACAATTCGTAGAACTTCGACAAGAATTCCGTATCTCTGGGATTTAGAGTCATTACTTTGGACAATATGCTGTTTTTGGAATAATAATCTTGAGTTTCGGTATCAAACAATGTTGACGATGTAATCGCATCATACGAATTTTTTGCATATAAAATAACAGTATCGTTAGGCATTCCAAATACATTAGGTTCGGGCTTTTTTGTTAAATCTGGTAATATTGATGTAAAGAATATGGAATCATTAATCAGGCAGCCAAATTCAATTAAAATTCGTTTCAAGCAACTATTATATTCTTGCTCTTCTTGTGATAATTCATTTCGTAAAAAATAGAGAGAGGAACTATTTGTCTGAAATTCAATATTACGATTGAGAGTTAACAGTGATATTTGCGCCTCCTCGTATTTACCTTGCTGCAATTTATACAATGCGATTGAAAGTTTCTGCATATCCAACATATTATAGTTGCCAATCACTTGTTGTCGTAAATTGTCGAGCCAAATTTGTTGTTGAGTATATTTGATGGTCTTGATTTGATATTCTCGTATTACCGCATTCTCTTTCAGTGTGTAGTGAAGGACTATCAAAACTATGATGCCTCCTAATATATTACCGGCAACATTACCCCAGAATCCAATCCATTCATTAGGTTGGCCAACTGTTGGGAGCCAGTCAGATATAGGATTGTTGCTATATAAAATAAGATTAACAATTACAGGTGCGGCTATAATTGCAAACAAAATGATGATATAATGCTTGGTTTTCATACTTCTTTTCCTATTAAATCTTTCGGGCTGACTTGAAGAATCTTTGCAATCTCAAACAGTACCTCCAAACTCGGCTGACGGCGGTTGCAGACATAGGAATTGACTACACTGAAACTCTTGCCGAGTTGCTCGGCAAGCCAAGTCCGTTCAATGCGTTCTCCGTCAGCTCGTCTTCATACAAAGTCGGATTTCTTTAATATTTTGCGATAAAGATATGAAAAAATGAGATAAAAAATACAAAACAGTTATAAGAACATCGTCATATACACCGGTATATAATCAATTCCCTGCTCCCGTTTCAGGTCTTTGGTATAGATGATGTATTTATTCCGTACTCGGTCGGAGAATTTCGTGCAAAAAACATCCAGTGATGTATGCGACTTATAACCTGAGGACTTCACTTCTATCGGTGACACCTTATACTCGTCAGCAATCAAGAAGTCTATTTCATAGTACTTCTTTCCGTCAGAAGTTGGTATCGTATGATAAAACAGCTGCTTGCCTGTCGCCCGCAACATCTGAGCAATAACATTTTCATAGACATAGCCCAAGTTTGTGCGGAGTTTATCGTTCAGCAGTTTTTCGTAGATGATATTATCCGTAAAATCTTTGTCCTTGAAGGCCAGTGTAACAAACATACCCGTGTCGGACGCATATATCTTGAAGCGTTCATTATCCATCGTAAGAGCCAATCCGACATTCGGATCGTTGGAATGATAGACCACATTCGCAGCCATACAGTCATTCATCATCTTAACCACGCTTGTAACTCGGTCTGCTTTTTCACCCGGTATGGCCGATGCTATCCGGTACCGCGAAGCATTCTTGCTCAATTGTGCAGGTATGGCATCGTACAGAGCTGTCGCACGCCCCGTATCGTCCAACTTCATAAAATCCTCCTCGTACAGCGACACGATATCCCGTTTTATCAAATCCACCGCTCCGAGATTATTCGTCCTGATATACTCTGCAACGGCTTTGGGCATACCTCCGACCAGCATATAAAGTCGAAAATCGCGCATCATTCTCCGATGAACGGCATCGCCTAACGGTATGCGTTTCTCAAACGCCGTGCGCAACAGCGGTATCGTGGCGGTATCGCCCAGCGCCCAGCGAAACTCCTCATAGTCCATCGGGAACATATCGACTCGCGTCTCTTCGCTCGGCAGCAAAATTTCCTGACTGCTTTTGTGAACGGTAATAAGTGATCCGGTCTCAATGTAGTCATATCGGTGGTCTTTCACCAAGTGTTTGATAGCTTGACGAGCCAATGGAGCCTTTTGTATCTCATCAAAGATGATTACCGACTTGCGTTCAAACAACTGTACTTGATAGATAAGTTGCAGCCGAAGAAATATATAGTTCAAGTCGGAGAGGTCTTTGAACAGGTCGTGTACTTCCGGTGGCGCAATAGCGAAGTCAATGAGAATGTAGGATTCATACTCATTACGGGCGAACTCTTCGGCAAGCGTTGACTTCCCGATTCGCCTTGCTCCCTGTATGAGAATGGCCGATTCGCCATTTCGCTCCCTCTTCTATTTGAGTAATCGGTCATACATTTTACGCTTGAACAATATCATATTCTTCTCCATAGTTATTGATATATAACGCAAATATAGTATTTTGCCGATTTCCGCCAAATTATTTACAGCATATTGCCTATTTCCACCAAATGTTAGACGGTCGTTTTGCCTATTTCCTCCATTTTTTGATTTTACAGAATTCATATACTTACCAGATTCTCGAGGCTTATCCGAACAAATTTGTAGTGGAAATTCGGTAATCCCGAACAGCCGCATACACCTTTACGATATATCCATCTGAACTCGCAAAAATTTCTTGTGAAATGCCATACCCCTCTGTCGTTGCCCTGCCGATTGGCGAGCTAATCTTTGAGCTGTGCCCCGTGAACTCTAACGCTTTTATTTACCAGAATATAACGGGATAAAATTTTCAAGCTGCCGACGAACTTGCACAAATCTCTTGCGGATTTTACTCAAAAGTAGGTACGGCAATGATTGACGGCGGCGTTGTGCTTACAAAAGCGTTGCTATATTGTCAATGCAGCATCCGCCCAAAGAGGTATTCCTATTTCATGATGATCCACTCACAGCCTTGGTTACGTGTTTGACTAATATCGTCTGGTGCGTCCGCTATGCCTCGCATTTATCTGCCAGTTGGAGCACTGACGCAGGCTTGCCTGCTATCCACAAAATTCTTTTCGGGGGAGCCTAATACTCCTATCGATCGAAATCAATAGGGGTTTTGGACAAATTATATGCAAGCAGAGGTGTAAAAAATGTACAATATAAGTGTATAATGATATGGCAACCGATTTATTTATTTTCGGTATCGAAGTCCAGCAGATTGGCTGAAAGGCGATCGAAATCAGACTGAAACAGACGATCCTGTATTATCCTATATTTCTCAAATTCGCTTTCGGCATACTCTTTTGCCTGTTCTGCCGTCACAGTTCCGGCATCAGACAAGACTGCTCTGTCGTCACTCTGCAAGAATTTATCTATACGGGCAGCCCAATCTTCCATCGTCATAGGAATATGGCGTTTGGCTCTATCTTCAGCCAAGTCGAGAAAGGCATTGACAATTCTTCCCATAGACTCCAACTCCGTTTCTTTCAAATAATTCTTAGCTATCGTCACATCAGTTTTGACAATTTTGCCATGAGGTGCTTTCTCCCATGAGGTAAGTCCCATATGTTCCTTATCCGCATTGGCGCGCTCCACGATTAACTCGGCCGCCGTGCGTCCGTGAACGGCATAGTGCATCTTGTTCTGAACTTTCTGAAAAAATAGGCGGGTTGTCGGAGCATCCCTGTTATAGTCGATACTTGTGGCATAAATGTCAGTCAGTTTTTGATAGAACCGACGCTCGCTCAATCGGATTTCCCGTATTTCGGCAAGCAGATGCTCAAAATAGTCTTCGTTGATGAATGTTCCGTTCTCCATCCGCTTTTTATCGATAACATATCCTCGAATGGCGAATTGTCGCAATACATAAGTACACCACTGACGAAATTGTGTGGCACGAACCGAGTTTGCCCGATAGCCGACGGAAATGACGGCATCCAGATTATAGTATTTGGTGGCATACTCTTTGCCATCTGCGGCAGTTCGTCGGAATTTCCGACAAACTGAATATTCCTGTAATTCTTGACTATGGAAGATATTTTGCAGATGCTCTGTAATGGTAGAGCGGCTTTTGTCAAAAAGAACGGCAATAGCATCCTGTGTCAGCCACAACGTTTCATCCTGATATAGAACTTCCACGCCGTCAGCCTTGCTATCGATTTGGAATATAAGGAACTCTGTCGTGCTGTTCCTCATTTGCAATTTATCTTTCATTTCAACTATTTTTTCAAACTTCTTACGCAATTCACCACCTGATAGTCCAAATCGGGGAACAGACGGAAATGTGCCGCACCGCATTTAATCTTTGCTTGCTCATCCGCACGCAGTTTCGACATATCGACGGTCGGCGTTCCGGTATCTTTCGTTTCCGCAACAAAGTATATCCTTTTGTCATCCGCGAATACGACAGCCCAATCCGGATTATAATTGCCTATTGGTGTTGGTATTTTGAACCAACCCGGTAATTTGAAATAGAATTCTACTTGATTGCTCGATTCGCAATCTGTGGCAAACTGATTCTCAACAGCAGAATCCAGCGGAATGAAATTGTCATAAATCGTCTTATCCTTTTTCAATACCTCAAACGTATCTTCATCCTTATAGGTTTCCCAATCTTCAAATAGCCGCATTTCGTAGGTACAATCACCCAATCTGCGATATTCAATGCCGTCAATCATCATTTCGTGAAGTTCGCGCTTGATGGAGGCAATAGCCGAATCCATGAACAACTGGGGATTGACCGCCAAATCATTTATGCGCCCGGATTCCGCGATAATACGCATTATAGTGCTGCGAGTCAATTCTGTATGACGCTGGATATATCCGAGCATATCGGGAATAACATAGTCTGATTGACTGGTTGAAATTCTATCCCCTTTATATTGAGATGCAATACCCGACGAAGTAATTACTACCTTGTTTTTAATCGAATGAACCGACGGCTTCTCAACCTTAGGTAAGTTTTTAATCGCCTGCCCTGCGTTTCGGATCAATTCCTCTGTATCGTATTTGACGCGATAGGTAGTTTTGGTTTTCAGCTTCTCCCAGATAGCAAGGAACAGCGGATCCGCCTCGAATCCCTTCCGATATGTAACGGCAATTCTGTCTCGTTTGGGCTTGATACGGTTGCCAAAATCAACGCCGCAATCCTCTTTCAACTCGCTCTGCAAAGCCTTCGCAAAGTCATTGTAGGCTTCATTCGCTACAACCGTCAGTCGATTGATATTTTTATCATAGATTCTTGCCCCGTCCTGATTGACAGCCAATCGCAAACCTCGTCCGATTTCCTGTCGTTTCTTCATTTCGGATTTGGTCTCGTTCAGTGTACATATCTGAAAGACATTTGGATTATCCCAACCTTCACGCAACGCCGTATGGGAGAAAATAAAACGCAGCGGATTGTTGATATCCAACAACGTCTCCTTGTCTTTCATTATCAGGTTGTAGGTATTATCGTCGGCTTGCGTCTCCCCCGATGTATCTTTCAACTGCCCTTTTTTATCCTGCGAGAAATAGCCGTTGTGTATCTTCTCGATGGGATATTTATTCAGCGGCTGATATATCGGCTTTGCAATTAGCTCATTGTATATCTCTTCGAACCATACGGCAAATTTGCCCTCAACAGGCATCCCCTGCGCATCGTATGAACGGTAATTCGCCACACGATCTATGAAGAAAAGCGACAGAACTTTTATACCTTGCTTATTCAACTTTAACTCTTTGTTGAGATGTTCCTCGATCGTTCGACGAATTTGGAATTTCATTATCTCATCATTCAGACCGCCCTGCTGCTGACCTTGGCATAGAACCTCATTATTGGAAAATGAAACGAACCCGTTCGACGCATCTATGCCTTCGACAATAAAACCATTCCGATATATCTCCCGATTATTAGATAGATTATATAAATCGTCTCCTACTTTTACCGCCACGCTCTTGCGCTTAACACCGTCTTTGTCGTTTACATCAATAGTGATTTTCGCTATAATTTTCGTTTTCGTTGCTGTAATCGCTGTAAGTTCGACAAAAGCGTTATTCTGCGAATTTTCTTCCAATACCGAATCCACTTCGATTTGCTTGACCAATCCCATATCATATGCCTTTACGGGATTCAGGCTGTATATTAGATTATAACGGTTGCGATGCGTTGCCGAATAACGGAGCGTACATAACGGATTGAGATTGGCTATGGCTGCCGATCGCTTCTCCGACTCCATATTCTGCGGTTCGTCCACAATAACGATAGGACATGCCGATTGTATAAATTTTATAGGCTCCTGTCCGTTCAGTTTGTCATTAGGCTTATTGATGACATTTTCGTCCTTGGCAAAGGCATCGATATTGATAACAAGAATCTCGATATTATCGCTCGTGGCAAACCCTCGCAACTGCGAAATTCGGTTGCGGTCATATACTTTGTAATTGACGGGGATATTGTCATACAGCGTTTGGAAATGTTCGTGTGTAATTTGGAGATTCTTTAGTACTCCCTCACGGATTGGTACGGAAGGAACGACTATGACGAACTTTTTGAACCCGTATCTGCTGTTCAATTCATAGATAGTGCGCAGATAGACGTAAGTCTTGCCTGTTCCCGTCTCCATTTCGACAGAAAAGTGCATCCCGTCCAGTGACTCCGAAACCGGAACTTCATTCTGCTCCTGAACCTTTTGCAAATTGACAAGTATCTGTTCATCGGTAAGCGCAAGATGGTTGCCAACTCCGTCTATGAAGTCGAATTGTCCATCCTCCTGCATGCCATAGCGATAGTCGGAATCTTCAAGCGTCTGCCCTTCGAACAATCCGACGACCGCTCTGATAGCTTCCTGCTGATACTCTAAGTTGGGTTCAAAAGTCAGTTTCATGTTTATTGAATCATCCTATACTAATTACTATAAATATCTTCTGAATACGATTTACGCCTGTAACAATACTTTTAACAGATAGGGAAATATTCTGAGAATGGCTATTATGAAAGACTTTATTATGTATTCTTTTTATATAACCAATCATTCTATCACCTTTATATACCTGTATGGCATACTTGTCATAATTATTCCCAATCTCTTTTTTCCATGTTAATTGATCTCCAATATTAACATCTCCCTGTCCCAATGTAATATGAGATAAACCACATATATCAGACACAAATGATAGCCCTTTTACAGGTCTATATTCTGCTAGAAATTCATAGTTATCAGTAGCTAATAACCCTTGGGTATGTGCCAAAAGATAGTATTTATCATTCTTATACTCATCTTTTATATTCCAAAAGTTGTAGTATTCTTGTATATCTTCTCTATCTGGTTTTGTAAGTCGTTGTCCAAATTTTTCAAGAACACCATCAGAATATTCTTTATCTAAATCCGGGAAATCTGTATAACAAGTAAACCCGTCCCGCATAGCTTCTTGTATATTATTAGAAATGTATGCAAAGCGAGTCCCAAGTGTAACATTTCGACGTATTACACCAACGATATGCCGCCTTTTCCCCGTCCCGGCACGCCACGCTAAATATATATTACCTATCGATTTCATAACTGTATTAGTTTTTTTATTTTATTTATTCTTCTATCAATTATATCGCATATTACATCTTTCCTTTCATTTGGCAATGAATACGCATTATAATTTGCGTCTAATTCTTTATCGATATTGAATACAATGCCTTTTACATTGTCTTTATTATATCTTCTTAATACTCTGGCAATTTCTCCGTTTATGGTCTCTGCGTATTTTTTATTGATCTCTCTTATTTTACAGATCAACTCAAAATGAGAGACTTTCTTGTGGCTACTATTTGCAGTTTCCCATCTTATTTCTGATACTCCTTTGGTAATATATCTATCAAGATCCAGTGTTTGTAAAGCATCATCCTCAAATTCTCTAGCAAGACAACATCCACTATCATAGATCGGCGCATATATCCCTTTTATTTGCTGAATAATAGCACTATAATCATTGCTATTCAAATTTGGTATAAAAAGAATACTCAATCTCAATTTAACTCTTTCCAGTAATGTGCTAACTTTTGTATTCAAGTGTTTTCTAATGATATTGATTTGTTGTTTAGTGTAGTTATCAAGTCCTGTTTTCAAACATATCACACTCCAATTATCTTGATGCCTATCACTATTGCCAACGATACTATCAAATACAATCGTACGAAGTATGTCGTCAATTACATATTCAATTTTATATTCTTGCAATGCTCGCTCAATAAACTGAAATGTGTACATGTCATAACACTTCTTATTATCAGGGTCATAAATTGCATCTGTTCCTGCTAAATACTGCCGCCCTTCTATTAACTCATGATTGGGCAACCCGCTTAACATTGATTTGGATATACATCCGACCTCATTTTCTGATATTCCAATGTTATAATCCAACACATTAAAACCAAAGTATTGCCCCAATTTAGAAGCTAATATTTCAGACCAAAATTCATATTTATAATATCGTTTCTCTTTATATAGCGATGTCTTATAATAGTACAAATTATTATCTTGTGGATTCTTAACAATTTTCTTCTTCCGAGAGCCTCCCGTTTGAAGATGTTGCCATACCTCCCAATCTGCAATATCGTACACGATACAATTTATTTGGTTCATTTTATATCGTTATAAATGTTATCCCTGCGTCTTTCATTTGGAGAACAGTGTTGGTCTTCAATTGGTCGTTGCCTTCGAACAGACGGTCAAGTGCAATAACTTTTTCGGGGTGGGTAGCCAATACTGCGTCCACTGTCTCCTGTGTTGCCGATTCCATCATCATTATCAACTCTCGGTCATTGACAACATAATAGCCATTTTTATGCTCAATCGTGCTGTTCAAATCTTTGCCGCTTTTCAGTAACAGTTCATAAACCATATTGCCGACAGTGGCATTCTCGGCAACTGGGTCTATGAACTCCATGACCTGCTGCTGCCAAGCTTTCGTCTCCGAACCGCGAATTTTGCGCCATTGTTTGAAATTGCTGTCAGCGAGCTTGAATACCTTGAATCCCAAGTCGGGCATCTTCGACTGCTGCGTATCTTCAAATGTCAGTTGTCCGTTCTTCTTCTCCTGTTCTGCCTCTATCTTTGCACGAATCTTTGCTCCGACACGACGAATACGCTCTTTGGCAATATCGGCGATTGTCGCATATCCGGCTTTGGCCGCTTCGCTATTATTAACACAAAGCTCTGGTAATTGTACGCAAATATATTTTCGATTACCTCCGTCTTCTTGGTTTAACTCCATTATAGCTTGTGCTGTTGGAGCAGTACCTGCAAAAAAATCTAAAAAAAGACCTGTCGTCTCTTCGTTGTCAATTATAATAGATAATGCTCTTTTTATTAAAGATACAGGTTTGGGGAAATCAAACAACTTTCCACCCATTAACGCTTCCAATTCCTTACTACCTTGGTCCGTAGTTCCAGTATCTTCCTGTTTCCATAAATCTACGGGAACCATACCACCGTCCATCTCTGAGAGAAATTTTTTCAATCGAGGATACGCATTTTCACCATTTTTACCCCAATATAGTCTATTCTCTTTGATATGCTTTTCATACGTTGTTTTTTCATATTTCCAAGCATTTGTTGGATGAATAACCTCTTTTTGAGTAATAGGATTGAACAGTGAATAAGACAAATTTGGTCGTTGCTCTTTTGTTGCCGGATTGACATATGATACACTTATCCAATCACCACGAGGATCATTGTCTGGATTAGAATAAATTGAGTCTGCTTTTGCGCTTCTCGGTTCTTTGATATTATTTAGTACATCCGATTTGCGATATACTAAAATCTGTTCAGTTAGAGTCGTGAATGTTTTTGCGTTATTACTTCTTGTAAAACGCTTTTCCCAAACAATCGATGATAAAAAATTCTCTTCTCCGAAAATTTCATTCATCAATAACCTGAGATTATGAGATTCGTTCTCATCAATAGAGATGAATATGACACCATCTTCACGCAACAGTGACTTTGCCAAATAGAGGCGTGGCATCATCATATTGAGCCAATTGCTGTGATACTGTCCGTTCTCCTTGCTGTTCTTGCGGAACATTCCGTCGCGAAGCATATATCCCTCATCATCCTTATCACCAACACGACGCATATATTCCTCGCGGCTTTCTGCGAAACGGTCGGGATAGATGAACGAATCATTGCCGGTGTTGTACGGTGGATCGATGTATATCATCTTCACCTTACTAAAATAACTTTTCTGCAACACTTTCAACACCTCCATATTCTCACCCTCGATGAAGATATTTTGTGTATCGTCGAAGTCCACCGACTCCTCGCGACACGGTACAAGCGTTGAAGCCGAGGCTTCCTGCATCACGCGGAAAGCGTCACTCTTGCCAGCCCAATTCAGCCGATAGCGTTCATCTACAAAATTTATATCTTCGCCCAATGTAGCACGCAGTTTTTCCCAATCGATTTTACCCTCATCGAAAATTTCAGGCATAACCGATTGCAATATCTTGATACGTTCCTCTTTCGGAGTTTGAGAATATCCTTCCATAGTCATATAAAAACACTTCACCCAATATAACTTACAAAAATAATAATTTTATGAATACCGGCAACTGTCGAACGGCATATTTTTCGGATAGACAACCCATTGGGCATTCTTTGTTGGTAGTTCCGTCTATCACGCAGAAGCACTTAACACAACAGCATACCTCTCCAAAATCGTACGTATATACCGAAAATTCGAAACATGGCAAACAATCGTTTTAACCATAGAAAAATGTTCACAACCAAGCCTGCTGTACAGCCCGACAACTGTCGGGGTAGCCTAATCCCCCGAAAGCCTTACGGCCTCGGGAATGCTGCCGGTCAATCTGCAAGCAGAGGCAGAAACGATGTACGATCTTTACTCGGATTCGGACTGTCTGAGCGGACAGCATCGAAATCGGTTATGACGGTCAGACTGTCGTTGTGACGGAATGGGATGTAGCCCGTCATACCTTCACGGTTCTTCGCTATTGTCAACCGACCGACACCGTGGGAATTTATCATCCCGTACTTACCGCCATCGAACTCGCGGATACCATACACCGCCGGGCGGTCGATAAAGATTACCATATCGGCATCCTGTTCAATCGCCCCCGATTCACGCAGATCAGAAAGCAGAGGAACTTTGTCTGCGCGTTCTTCGATTTTGCGAGACAACTGCGCCAACAAAATGATAGGGATATCCAGTTCTTTTGCCAGCAATTTTGCCGCTCGGCTAATCTCGGCCACTTCACGCTCACGATTGCCATAACGCCTCACCTCAGCTGTCACGGCAATAAGTTGCAGATAGTCGATAATAACCATTCCGCACCGTCCCTTGCGCTTCATCGAGCGGACCTTTATCCGAATCTGCGGCATTGCAACCGATGCACGGTCGAGAAGATACAACGGCAGCGGTCGCAGCATCTCTGCTCCTGCTTCGATCTGCTGCCAATCATCATTAGTTATGTTGCCTAATCGGAAATCGGTCGCGTCTATTTGCGAAGATCCGATTAACATTCGTCCTGCAAGTTGCGTATCGGGCATTTCCAGTGAGAAATAACATACAGGAATACCGGACTGCGCTGCTGCGCAAGCAAAGAGCAACGAAACCGCCGTTTTGCCCATAGCGGGACGACCGGCCAGTACGATCAACTGACCGCCACGCCAACCACCCGTAATACTGTCGAGGTGTGACATCCCGGTAGGAATGCCGACACATTTTCCACGTCGTGATGCAATTTGCCGCTGTTCGAGATCGTTGATCGTACCTGCAAGCACCTCTTTTACGGAGCGTGCGGTATCGGATATGACAGCACAGTCTTGAATCATATCTATTTCACGCCGTGCCCATTCCAACATTTCGTCTGTATCGCCGTCGGATTGTGTGCGGGCTGCCAATTCGCGGGCATAGAGCAGCATACGCCGCCGTCGCTCCAATCCTGCCAATGCCTGCGCATGGTGCAGCACTTGCATGCCGGACCCGACAGTCTGTGTAAGTTGGACAATATAATGAGCCTGAATATCAACGGTGCGAGCCTGTCGAACGACGGTTATCATATCGACCGTATCGCCTTGATCGTCGAGCTGGCAGATAATCTCGTACAATGCAGCATTTTTCGGTTTATAGAACGACTCTTTCGTCAGAATGGGACGGACATCAGCGATATACTGCGGTTCGAGCAGCAATGCGCCCAAAACGGCAGATTCGAGCATCATATCGTGCGGCATTATGCCAATATCGGCATTACAATGCCTGATACTTCGGCTGTGCTTCATTGTCGTTGTGTATTTGAGGTGAAGTTTCAGCGCAGCTCGTCGGCATCAAGTTTTCGCGGCTCGCCCAATTACGCACCGCAGCACGCCAGTCTTTCATTCTGTTGCGCCCTATCATCCAACCGTTAGCTGTATAGTAGTTGAAGAAACGTCCGGCATCGACCGCCAGTCCCGTTTCGGCAATGTAGGCTTCTATATCTTCTTTGACCGGAACAATAAACGTGCGTCTTTCCTCTCTCACTCCACATTCCATATTGTCATTCCCGTTTTCATTCAGAAGAGGTTCGGTTGTTTTCAGGTTGATTCCAGCTTGTTTCCTGGTTGTTTTACATGCATTGCGGTTGCCTTTCGGTGCTCCGCCCTTGCATCCGTTGCGGAATCTTATCAATCCCGATTCGATATTGGGTCGTATAGCCGTCCAGCATAGCTTTCCCAACGAACCGAGAGTCGAGATATCCGGTTCTGTCTGGTCGAGTGCATAGTCGGCAATGGCCTTGTACAGCACCAGCTGTTCATCGGGGTCTGTCATGGCAACAGCATCGCGGAAGCTGCGAAAGAAGGTAAAGCCCTGCCGCACCTTATCTTTGTTGTCGGAGTTCGGCATAGGGCTACAACTTTTTATTCCGAGCACCGGCAGCGATACGCATGGCGGCTTGGGTTCGGCTGTCCGACGGGCGGGTCATACGTTCCTCTATCCACGCCAGCAGTTCGCGTTTGGAGAAAATGGTGCGCCGACCGAACTTGCGGTAGGGAACAGTGTTCTTATAGACGAGATTGTAGAGCGAGGCCCGGGTCGTCGGTATGCCTTGCTCTGTGAGAAAATGCGCTGCCTCCTCGACGGTCATTCCGTCGGTCTCGACAGCCTCATTCTTGCGGCGGAAATCCGCCAACTTGGGGATAATGGCTCCGACGGCCTCACCGATAATAGATTGCAACTGCGCCGAAGTGGTTACGATTATTCGGTCATCCATAATTGTACTGTTTTAAGTTCTACATTTGCCTGTGAATTATCACATTGCAAAGTGAGGAATAAAAAACGGCAATGCCAAATAACGGATATCCTCCAAAAGAATGAAAATAAAATGGCATTTGTATATAAACAAATGCCATACAAAAGCAGAAGTTGCCAATAAATAGAAGCAGAATATCCGACGAAATACATCCATTTACCTGCCGGATTTTATGGATTTTTTTAATTTTTCTATGGACAACTCAACATTTATCCGTCTTCTGCCTGTTGTCGGACGGTGTTTTGCCAACAAATCTTTAGTGTACCAATCTACTATTGTTTTTCTGTCGCGCCCGGTAATGCGAGCCGCCTCTGCAACCGAAACGATATGCCGGCCGGATTCGCAATAATATTTGGCATCTTCAGTAAGCAGAAATGCTTCCAATTTACGTATGGTATCGATGAACCGATGCCGCTGCTGCATGTCGGCCCGTTTGACGCGCATATCTATAACATTCCAATCGAAATCGTCTTTGTCTATGCCGAATTTATCGCATAGTTCTGCAGCTATGGAACATTGCAGCCCGTATGAGAACCGCATCATGAATTTTTCGTATGCATAGCGTCCCATAAATTCCTAAAATTTAGTTAAAAGTTCTGCATTGCGCTGCCGTTCCTCTCGTTCGAAGCCGGCGAGATAATTTTCGGTAGTTTTGAGGTCTTGATGACCCAGACTCTCCGAGATATAGGCGATGTTCGCACCGGCACGTTTCAGCACCGTAGCGAATGAATGACGCGCCGTGTAAGTCGAAATATTGCCTATACCCAACTCTTTCCCGATAGTCCGCATTCGCACGTTGATATATCCTGTAGCCGCGATGGTCTTGGCATGTCGCCGGGCAGCATTCTCCGTACCGTCGAGTATCGGAAAAATGAAATTATCTGCTGCTTTCCGATTGCCCCAGCGGTCTATGATTGTCTGCATCCGCTCCGTAATGACGACACGAATCTCCTTGCGGGTTTTGGTCGTGCGCTCGGTCTTTTGACGGACAAAACATATCTCACCGTTCACGATGTCCCGATAACGCAACTTTACGAAGTCCGCCACATTGATACCGTTACAGAGGTAAAGGAACAGCCAGTAATCGCGATATCGCGCCGTCGTTTCGCTACCGTCGTCGTAACCGGCGATTTTGCCTATCTGTTCGAGCGTAAGCGCCATTTTGCGGCCCTCGCCTGCCTGTATTTCGTATCGGCCGCGACCGAACGGATATTGCCCATCTTTGATAATTCCGTTGCGGCATGCGTCGTTGAGAATAGCCCGCAGGTGACGCATATGTATGCCGATTGTCGTGGTACTTTTTTGCTCCTTCAAAAGAAATTTTTCGTAGCGCCTTACCCATTCGACCGTAACTGCATCTATCGGGACCCGCACACCGGCAAATCGTTCGATGCCCTGCAACACCACATTATATACCAACATAGAGCCTATGCGGTCTTGCGCTTTGAGTTCCGCAATTTTGGCTCTGAACGCCGAATTAAGTAACATGTCGCCGCTTTTGAGACGCTTGTTCAGATTGTCGAACGAGAAACTACCAAGGTTCGCCAACTCCTCGACGGTATTGCGCACGACATTATAACTGTTTTCTATATCTTTTCGCACAGCGACAATGCTGCGTGACTTCGACACAGGCATTGCATCCCACTCTTCGGGAGTGAGAGCTTTGCCGGTAGGATAATATTGCCGCGCACGCTTGTAGGTAACCCTTATTTTGACAGGGTATTTGCCGCCTTTTTTGGGGTGACTCGTGTCGATAAACGGGGCAACCGTAATGCCGTCTTTGGAGTAATTCATAGCTGTTGTTTTATGCGTCCGATTTTGTGTCGAAATTTTGTTTTTGGGTACACAATTTCGACACAAAGTTACATAAACTAATGAAATCGACAAAAAATACGAGAAATAAAATTGTTTATATATAACTGTTTAACAGCTTATTATGTCAAAATATAGAAATTATGTGAAATCGGTAAAAATACAGGATTTAGGACTGAAAATCCTTGTGTCCCCGGTTCGATTCCTGGTGGTACCACTTTTAAGATTAAATAGGACGTTGTAGGTGAATAACTTACAACGTTTTTTCTTTGTCTTGGGTAAAACATAGGTAAATCATATTATAGTTTCTAAATACCTATATATCAAATATTTATGTTTGCAAATATAAGATTTATTTTGTAGTTTTACGGTAACAAATCACAGAAAACTACATGACAAACGAGATTATTCGGTCAAATCGGTTGGAATTACTGAAAAACGAGGTATTCGGAGCATTGGATGTCACGGATACAACACGCAACGAATATCGGGTGCGGATTACGCATTTTATTCGGTATGCGGAAACACACGGCATCAACCGCAATTCTTATTTGGATTACAAGCGGTATTTAGCCAGTATCGACACATTCAGCGTATCGACCAAAAACAAATACCTGATTGCAGCGAAAATCTTTTTGGACGGGCTGCATCGGTTGAATTTGATTCCGCAGAAAATCACGGATCATATCCGCGGATTTTCGCAAAGCCGACTGCACCGCAAAGAGGGATTGCATGATGCCGACATCGAAAAATTACAACGATATTGTTCCGACTTACCGTCTACTCCGCAAAATTTGAGATTGAGAGCGCTTGTCGCTCTCTTTTTGTTTCAAGGGCTTCGGCAGATCGAGGTCGTCCGGTTGGATGTCGGGGATATTGACCTGCGAAACAAAACCGCATTTATCCGCGGCAAAGGCCGGGACGATAAGGAGCCGATTCATTTACACCCCTCGACGGTCCGAGTGCTGCGGGAATATCTGAATTGTTACCGATTCCGGAGCGGCGCACTGTTCCGCAGTGACAGCAACCATTGCCGGGGCGACAGGCTTACAACCAAATCTGTTCGGGAAATCATAAAACGGGTATTTGCGAAATTGGAGATTGACGGAAGTGTACACGGCTTCCGTCATTTCTTTATTTCCAAGTTAATCAAATCCTATAAAGGGGAGTTATTGATGGTGTCGAAATACAGCCGTCACCGGAGTATTCAGATGCTCGAGGTTTACAACGACGAGATTATCCGCAAACAGGATTTACCCCGGTTTTACGAAGTCTTTAAAGAGATACGGATATGAAGAAGCAACCACCCCGGAATATCTATTGTTTGGAGGGAAATTGGAGAACGAACCCGCGGTGCAAACAAAGCGTGCGCCCTATGCTCGACATATTGCGGAATGCCGCAGGAATAAAATACATTTACCGCAAGTGCAACACGCGGGAAGAGTTCTTCGAATATCTGCGGCAATACACGTTCGTACGTTACCGGAATTATACAATTTTATACATTGCCTTTCACGGTAGACCGAATAAAATCCAAATCGGGCGCGACCTTGTGACGTTACGCGAGATTACGGATGTTTTGGAAGGGCATTTAGCGCATCGGATCGTTTACTTCGGTAGTTGTAGCACCATGCGCACAAAACGCGCAAATATCGACGATTTCCTGCACCGTACAAAAGCAGACATCCTCGCAGGTTACCGCAAGGATGTCGATTTTATTCAAGCCACGGCGTGGGAGATGGTGTGGCTTTATAATATATAACACAAAAGTCTCATATATTGAATATATTATTATCTTGGAAGCACTATATTCTGTGCATTTTGAATAAATGCAATTCCATTTTGATTCTCTATGATTTTAAAAGCATTCGTTCCTGCTAATGTATGGATACAACTATGATGTATGGATAAGACCAAATCTTGAAGAAGGTTGTCATCCTCCAATTTAATTATTTTTAGTCCAATATCTTGACATTTTCGTAGCGATAAATGACGGGCATGGGCTTTGTTTACAGAATGGTCTCCTAATTCTTTTAGGATTATTCTTACTTTTTCAGTCCTTTCATGTTTTTCTACATCTGAGAACATATTTCGATTTAGCCAATTCTCGACCATCTTTTCAGACCAGTCAATAGCTTTTTCACATTCTCCAATTAACGTTGGATTATATTTAGCAATTATTGGTTGCCAAATGGCTATTTTTGCTTGGGCATTCCCCGCAGCCTCAGCACTCTGAGGACGGGCGGCAGCCTCAGCAACAGCTTCTTTTATCTCACTATGGGCCCTTCTAAATTCTTCGACTAACCCATGGGCCGGAATTCCATTGAATTGAGGATCAATAGGTCCTAAACTTGATTGCAAACCCATAATAATTTCCTTACAAGAACAGGCAATCATTGTCCCTGCCGACATTGCTAATTGGGGGACAATCGCTCGTATATTATTACCAAACATATTATGTAGGTAATCAACAATCGATTCAGTTGCAGCTGTATCCCCTCCTGGCGTATGTAAAATTAAATCAAGCCCTTTATCACGGTCTAATTGATGAATTACAGTCATTAAACCATTTTTGTCAGCATCATTAACAGCAATACCATCAATATTCCCTTTTTGTAACCAGCCAGAGTAATATATAATAGTATTACGTCCTGTATACGATGATAAACTGTGAATATATCCTCGTCTTATAACATCAAAAAACTACCCGCTCTTTTTAATTCTTCTCCGATTTCGTGCCAATTGGGCATAATTCTTCCGTATTAGTAGATTGCATTGTGACGAACCCTTTTTGATTCTGAGGATATTCAAAATCAAAAGTATTCTTTTTCAAAAAAGATAATCTTGAATACTCATCAGAAAAACCAATTTCTTCCAACATCAATGTAATATCCATTTTTTCCTTTTTTATCAGATGCATTTGTAGATTGCCTACTTTTAAAGATAATATTCTACCGACAATTTATAAAGTTGTACTTTTAAACCAAATAGTTATAATCCATTTCTACTTATTGGAGTGTGGAAATATTACACTTTTTTTGATCTTACGGCTCTTTTATAATCGTGAACTTTTGCAATTTCTTCAACAAAGCGTTCTTTCAATTCCTTTTCGTATTTACCGTATAAAAACGGGTGCATACTTTTAATTAAACGGATCTTGCTCCTTTTTGCCTTTTTATATTCGTTTTCCCCGACATAATCTTTGAGATAAGCGAGGTAACGATCATAGCCGTCAGATACAGCAAATATATATCTTTTTATCCTATTTTGCAATACTTTCGATGAGCAGTCCGGAATCTTTGAATAATCTACCATATCATTGGTGAAAACAATATCTTTCATGATAGATCGGAGCAAATAAACGCAAAATATAGCATACCGGCGTTTAAGTAAATTTTCTGCCGTCGGATCGGGAAACCCAAAAGTCATTAGTTGTTTCCTCGATAATTTTATTTCATAGCGAAGTAAATTTTTAGGCAACCTTTCTCTGTCGGCGACTTTTATTTTCTTTTCCCGAATATAGTCTGCAATTTTATCGTAAAATTTAATCTCGTATCCGGACAGTTTGCATCTGCGACCATATATCTTATTGGTTCCAGTCCTTGGTGTCATAGGTATAAATTTATTACCCTTGTATTCCAAAATCGTCTCAATATATCTCATTGGAAGTTCATTCACAGGAATATTCACTCCAATCTCAATACTGTTAATACTAAACGCAAAAAGAGGTATTTCAAGAAAACTTGCAATTTCTTGCAAAGCCGTTACCGCTTCACTATATGTAAAAAGCTCATAATTATTCTCTTTTACAAATTTATGGAGAGAGCCCTCTATTTTTAATATCGCCCTGCTTTTATAATATGTATACGTTAGAGAATTACGAACTCCGATTTGTTTGCCTTTAAATTCGTCGAATATGCCCATAACGTCTTCCAGTTTAAGATCAATTAAACTGGGCGCAACGCCTTTAATCTGCATTACTATTCGGTCAATCATCTAATTTGAGAATCAGAAAAAACTACGGTTGTTAATTCGGTATACCCAAATATACGAAATTTCTATGATAAATTTGACTGTTTATGTTCGATAACTGTAATTACAGAACTTTAAGAGACTGAAATAGAAAACGGAGGTTAAAGCCTCTGTTTTCTATTTATTCAATGACACCCAGTCTTTTTAATTTTAATTCGAGTGATGGAATACTACTATACATTATTTCTCGGGGAGCAGTCCCGATTTGCGGCCCAATAATGCCGGATTTTTCGAGTTGCTCCATAATTCGCTCTGCTCGATTAACACCAACTTCGAAAGTTCGTAGAATAGATACAACAGATATTGTTCCTTGTGCCACTGCTGTACGTGCTACCTCTACAAATAAAGAATCATATTGAGCAAATCCCAATTGTGCTAATTTTGATTCGAGAGATGGGATACTGCTATACATTATTTCTCGGGGAGCAGTCCCGATTTGCGGCCCAATAATGCCAGATTTTTCGAGTTGTTCCATAATTCGTCTTGCGCGATTAGAATTAACTTCGAACATGCGTTGAATAGATGGAGCAGATATTGTTCCTTGTGTCACTGCTGTACGTGCTACCTCTACAAATAAAGAATCATATTGTTTAGGAGAAGAATTTCTATCGGTTATTCCCTTGGTGAATTTAAGAAACAATTCGTATACCGTTTCTAATTCTTGTTGCCAGCGGGGATATTGTGCCGATAATTGTGCAAGTATATGGGTATACGGATGCTCTTGTTCCAATTTCTGCACTTTTGCAAGATAGGTATTCATACATTCAGTTTTTGCCGTTCTCACGTTTTCCAAATTTTCATATTGTAGTTTAGCCGCTGTCACTTGTTCTATGCCCATGTTTGATTTGTTAAGTTCCCAAAAAAGCAGACAGCCAAGGATAATACCCACAGGAAAGAACACAAACAGAAATAGAATAGTCAATAACCCCCAAATCCATATAAGAGAGCGATGTTCATTTGGAGTGTTAGCACGTTGTACAACCTTGGTAAAAGAAGCTTCAATTTGCTTCTTTTCTTCTTCAAATTCTTGTTCCAACACTTCCCGATCCTGTTCTAATTGCGCTTTCAAAGGCATCAGTTGAGCAAAACCACTTTGCAGATATTCCGGCAAGCAAATCTCTACTTCTGTTGCAATTTTTTGCAGGTGATCTAAAATAGATTGACAATGTCTTTTATCGGGTATTTCTTCCAAATGTTCCATAGCGTCTTTTGCGGCTCCTTCAATATAAGTAGCATACATCGGTAAAATAAATGCCCTTAATGTAATGGGTTCTATCTTTCCGATATGATCGCAAAACATAGCAAGGTTAAAAACCATCGCTTTATAAAACTTTTGTCGCTCTCTGTTTTCAATCTCACGTATTTGGTTACGCAAGATTTGCATGGAAATTTTATTCCCTTGATCGATTTGCTTCTGTAATTGGGTCAGCTGTTCACATTGCGCATATTGCGCTTTAAGCATTTCAACATTCAATCGCTTAATTCCTTCCAGCGAATAGGACTGATGAATACTTAACAATCTGTCAATGTTAAATGCCGGTTTGTCTTCCCTGACATTTAAATCAATCGGTATGTTTTCCATATTTATTTAAGGATAGTTATGATTGGATATAAAATTTTGTCTTTAAATAATTCAGAACATTTATAGATTTTTTCATCACTCAATGTTTCATCCACAGAAAACTCTACATATAACCGAGTTGGCCAAATACCACACAGATACTCATCTGTCGATTGTAAATCCGATATTAAACCGGATAAATCTATGTCTTTCGATTGATCTTCTATTAAAAAATAAATAACATGCTCATTTCCATCCAGATTATATGCAATCTCAATTACAAACGTATGAGGGTTACGCACTTTCTTCTCGTATAATTCAACAGTATAACCGATATATGCCGACCTTTCCAACGGCATTTTTTCGAAGCATTCAACGACGCAATCATTGGGAACAACATCATATCTTGATTTCGATTTCGGAATAAAGTAATTGTTCAGCAACGAACAATATTCCTTATAATAGTCCCCTAAAATGGCGTGCATTTGATTCATCGTTTCTGCCATTACGTCAATAAGCATCGGCATATCTATAAAGCATTGCTTGTGCAATTTTGTTAATTGATTCTTCATGGTATTATCAGTTTTTCTATTCGTTTCATATCACATAGACACGGAGTAATTTGTAAATTTATAGGCAAGAGTTTATAGAGAGTTGCTAAATAGTCTTCAATAATCCGATCACGATAGCCGCAATTTAATAACCCTTGGAATAAGGTCAGATAATCGCAGTATATCCAATCCTTTTCACATTGTCGACGATTGTCCCGTAAACTCAACAAAACGAAACATTGCTTAAAACGTGATGCCGGATATTTTTCTTCGACCCACTTTCGATAGCAAGCTAATTGGGAATCCGCCCTGCCATGTTTCGATACTTGGGCATTGATTTTATTCTCTATAACAATTATCCAACTTTTATTATCCGTTATTAAAATATCAATACGTTTCCCATTGCGTGTTTTATTCCGACTTTTGGTTAATGGTAATTCAATAGCTATTTCATACTCGCTTTGCGGAATTAATTGCGCGATATAATTAGCTCCAATTGATCGTATAAAATGGCAAAGAATTTCATGGTGTGAACGATTCCATATTTGTGCTAATATTTTGGAATGATAGGTTTCCCAACATTCTTTATCTATGATGGACAAAACTGAATCTGATCCTAAATAAGAATGTGATTGGAGAAAAGGAATTATATCCCGTTGATATGTTTCAACAACTTTTTGATATTGCAATCGTATTTTAGCAACACTATCCTTGAATTGATGTAGTAGATTTTGCAGGGCAATACACCCTTGTCTCTTGTCGTTTTCGACAAGAAACTTTATTCGGTTTATAAAAGTTTGAAACTGTTCGGGTGTAGGCATAAAAAACGTGGACTAAACTGTTTATTTGCTGTTGAGGTCTTCGACTACCTTGTAGACAAATAAATGAGTAAAGCCCACGTCGTGAAACGTGAGCGTTTACGCTTTACTCTTGTCTACTTTTGAAATTGTCGAAGTTTCAACAGCAAGAATGAAAGCTAACGCTTTATTTTAATATGTCAATCGTTTAAATTTTCTGCTTATTGTAATTTTAATTGGTTCCGTGAGCAAAGTTAGAAATTTTCTGCGGGACTGCAAGAAAAAATCACAATGGCTGGATTTCCCAAAATCCCTTCTTACCTATACAGGCTACCCGTAGCTATTTTGAAATTTATTCCAATTTAATGGGTGGTGTCTGCAATTCGCATCTGCTCGTAGCGCTACCTGCATAACCCTTACCTGCGAATCAGGTTGACACGGATTTATGCAGTCTTTGCATATAAGTATGTGCTTCATATTGATAAAACATTTCTTAATTACTTGCCGCGATCTGTTTTAACTTAGCTGTATCTGTAAATTTAATTTCAACTGTGCACTGAAACACAACCTCCTTTTTACCCCTTTTTCTATCGGTTGCTACGGGTAACCCAATTTCAATAAAACGCTATAACATACTATACATAAATAAATTAAATACATTTTCACATGTTTTGTAAAGTAGCCTTTTGATAGCCCGAAAATTTGATCCTTATAAAATACAAAAAAGAGGTTACCTATATGTAACCTCTTTTTTGTATTTTTGGGTGTCGAAAGATTTATTTAACCCGGTGAATTATATTTGACGATGCCTTTCTGCAACAATTTCTTTGCGCGTTCTTTCATGTAAAACGAACAATGTGTCGTTTGTAAGAACGCCCAAATATGTTGCTTAGCATAGACAATTCTACGTGGGCTGAACTTGTGATATTGTATGCGTCCTTCGTCTCTGTAATTTTTTAAGGTTCGTAGACTAATGCCCAAACCATCTGCGACTTCTCTCGAAGTGAAAAATTCGGATTTAATATCAACATCTAACCTCATGACTTGTGGGAGTATTTAACAGTTCGATAATATCGTCTTTTGATTTGTCAAGCATGTGTGCATAAGTTTGCGTAGTTTTCATATCGCCGTGTCCGAGAAATTCTTTTAAGGCGTAGAAATTTCCATTGCTTTTCAATAAGAAAATTGCGGAAAATGTATGCCGTCCGGTATGTGTGGAAAATGATTTTTCGATTTGGGCTTTTTCTTTGATTTTTTTCAATGCTTTGTTTATGCGAGCCGTTGTTGTTGAAATAGCTGTGAATATCACTCTTGCCGGGACTTGTTCGTAATCGTATTCGAGATAAGGGAAAATATAATCTTCGGGATTGATATCGAATCGCCGTAAGACACACCGTCTCCGTCTTTCGATCAGTTCAATCGCTTTATCTTGTAGTGGCAAATGGATTGTTTTTTTGGTTTTCTTGATGGTTTTATGAAGACGTTTTCCGTCAAAATCTTTCCATTTCAAAGTAAGAATATCCGAGATGCGTAATCCGGTATAGATTTCGAATAAAAATATGTTCCGTATGTCATACAGATAATTTGTCGGCCTTATTTTCAAGTTTTCTATTGCCGCGACTTCGGTTTCGTCCAAAAACACTCGGTCTACGGAGACATAACGTTTTTTATAGTAAGTGAACGGATTGAGAGTAGGGTCCAACCGGTACTCTTTGTAAAGGTCATTCACGAGTTTTCCTATGATTTTCATGTTTGCCACAATCGTGTTCGGTTTATTCTTACGAACAGTCGCTAAATGATGTTCATAGTCTTTCAATGTTTTTTCCGTAAGTGCATTTACCGGGAATGTAGTTCGGCCTATAAATTTTTGAAACCGTTCCATTGTCGAACTCACTTTCGCATGGTGTGCAAACTTTCCGACTTCTGCAAGCCGTTGTACATATGTTTCGGCGTATTGAAATAAATCCAGCGAGCAATTTTGGTGTATCTTATCCCGGATTGCCGTAATTCCGGCGTCTGCATTTTCCACGTCACACATATAAGCTGTTTTGGTATATTCAGCCAATGCTGTTTTTAATTTGAGATTTAAGACGCCTGCATTTGTCGCTGTTTTTCTGATTTCCTTGCTTTTTGCATCCCAATCTGTAATTGGGATACGGAATAGAGTTTTGTAAGTTGTTTTTCTGTCTGCGGTAATTCGGATGCAAACCGGTGCTTCATTACGTGCATTCACTTTGTCTTGCCTTAACACGACACTTGCAGTAATTTTCATACATCGATAAATTTAATTATTTATTTTTTTATGGAATTTCTGCGGGATGAGGGGTAAAACATAAGTAAAACAATTTTACCGTTCCCGATTGATTTGAATATATAAAAGAGAAATGAAATTTCCAAATGCCTAATTTGAACATTAGGCATTTACAACTTTTTTTCAAGCAAATAACGAAAGAAGCGGAAACACCGACAAAAACTGGTGGTACCACACGAAAAGAGTTGTCACGCGACAACTCTTTTCTTTTTTATTCGGAATCCGAATTTCACCGGCATAATCCCGTCAGGCACTCCGCAACCGTAAAACGGCTGCCAGACAGATCAAAACGTATCGAACTTTGTTCGGAAACCCCGCCCGCTACGGCCAGAGAAGCGAACATCGACCTGCAATTTTTCATTTTCGTTTTTAATTCGTATTTTTGTAAAATTATATACATATTAGAAACGTGAAACCGAGTTTACCGATTCTTTTGCTGGCTCTGGCCGCAGGCTGCGCCGGGCGGCGTCCGGCACCGTCGACAACGGCCGCACAGGCTCCCGTCGAACCCATGCAGTATACCTACGTCGTCAAGGCGAGCTATCCGCACCTGACGACGAGCTACACGCAGGGGCTCTATTTCGACGACGGCTTCCTGTGGGAAGGCACCGGCCAGTACGGCGCCTCCGCGATTCAGCGGCTCGACCTCCCGACAGGTCGCGCCGACGTACTCGTCCGCCTGCCTCAGAGCGAATTCGGCGAGGGAATCGCCCGCGTAAAAGACCGTATCTATCAGCTCACGTGGCAGAACAACACGGCCCACATCTACGATGCGCAGACGTTCAAGAAACTGCGCGACGTACGCTATGCCGGCGAAGGCTGGGGGCTCGCCACCGACGGAGAGACGCTCTATCTGAGCGACGGTTCGGAGCACATCTGGGAGGTCGATCCCGCTACGTTCCGGCGCGGACGCAAGATCACGGTCACGGCCGCCGGCCGCCCCGTGCAGTTCCTCAACGAACTGGAATGGATCGAAGGAAAGATCTGGGCCAACGTCTACACCACCGACCAGATCGTCATCATCGATCCCGCTACGGGGACGGTCGAAGGGGTCGTGGACCTCGCGGGACTGCTGCCCGAAGAGGAGATCACCCCCGTGACCGACGTACTCAACGGCATCGCCTACGACGCAGCCACGCGGCGCATTTTCGTCACGGGAAAGAATTGGAGCCGGTTGTTTGAAATCGAAATCGTCAAAAAATGAGAAAACCGATCGAAGAGATACTCGACGAACGCATCCTGCTGCTCGACGGCGGCTTCGGCACGATGGTGCAAGGCTACGGGCTGGACGAAGCGGCCTACCGCGGCGAACGGTTCCGCGACTGGGAACGGCAGCTGCGCGGCTGCAACGACCTGCTGGCGCTGACCTGCCCCGACGTGGTGCGCGAAATCCACGAAAAATACCTCGCCGCAGGCGCCGACATCATCGAAACCGATTCGTTCAATGCCAACGCCGTCTCGCTGGCCGACTACGGTCTGGAGGGCTGCGCCTACGAAATCGCCCGCGCAGCAGCCGGCGCGGCCCGCGCAGCAGCCGACGCCTTCACCGCACGCAACCCGCTCAAACCGCGCTTCGTCGCCGGCTCGATCGGCCCCACCAACCGCACGCTCTCGATGTCGGCGGACGTCAACGATCCCGCCGCGCGCGACATCACGTTCGCCGAGATGTGCGCCGCCTACCGCGAGCAGGTGCGGGGATTGCTGGACGGGGGCACCGACCTGCTGCTTATCGAAACGGTCTTCGACACGCTCAACGCCAAGGCTGCGCTGGCCGCCGTCGACGACGAGTGCCGCACACGCGGCATCCGCACGCCGGTGATGATCTCCGGCACGCTCTCCGACGCATCGGGACGCACCCTTTCGGGACAGACCGTCGAGGCCTTCTACGCTTCGGTAGCCCATGCACGGCCGCTTTCGGTCGGGCTCAACTGCGCCTACGGTGCCAAGCAGCTGCTCCCCTATCTGGAACGGCTGGCCGCCGTGGCCGAGACGCGCATCTCGACGCACCCCAACGCCGGCCTTCCGAACATCATGGGCGGCTACGACGAGACGCCGGCGATGTTCGCCGCCGACTGCGCCGAGTACATGCGGCGCGGGCTGGTCGACATCATCGGCGGCTGTTGCGGCACCACCCCCGAACATATCTTCGAACTTGCGAAGATCGCGGGCGACTACGCGCCGCGGCGTCTCCCCGCACCGCGCCATATCACGGTCCTGAGCGGTCTCGAACCGCTGCGCATCGTCCCCGAGGCCAACTTCGTCAACATCGGCGAGCGCACCAACGTGGCCGGCTCGGCGAAGTTCGCCCGTCTCATCCGCGAAGGCGACTACGACGAAGCGCTCACCGTGGCCCGCGCACAGGTCGACGCCGGAGCGCAGCTCGTCGACGTCTGCATGGACGACGGCCTGATCGACGGGCCGCAGGCCATGCGCCACTTTCTGAACCTCATGGCCTCGGAGCCCGAAATCGCCCGTGTGCCGGTGATGATCGACTCGTCGAAATGGGAGGTGCTCGAAGCCGGTCTGCAAGTCGTGCAGGGCAAGAGCGTCGTCAACTCGATCTCGCTCAAAGAGGGCGAAGGCACCTTTTTGGAACGTGCCGCTGCCATCCGCCGCTACGGCGCGGCGGCCGTGGTGATGCTCTTCGACGAACGGGGACAGGCCGACACCTACGCCCGCAAGATCGAGGTGGCCGAACGCGCCTACCGGCTGCTGACCGAAGCGGGATTCCCGCCCGAAGAGATCGTTTTCGACCCCAACGTACTGGCCGTCGCCACGGGCATCGAGGCGCACGACCGCTATGCGCTCGACTTCATCGAAGCTACGCGCTGGATCAAGGAACACCTGCCCCACGCCAAGGTGTCGGGCGGCGTTTCGAACCTCTCGTTCGCCTTCCGCGGCAACAACGCCGTGCGCGAGGCGATGCACTCGGTCTTCCTCTACCACGCCATCGCAGCGGGAATGGACATGGGCATCGTCAATCCCCAGCTGTTGCAGGTTTACAGCGACATCGAACCCGCACTGCTCGAACGCGTCGAGGACGTCGTCCTCTGCCGTCGTGCCGACGCTGCCGAGCGGCTCATCGACTACGCACAGCACCTCCGCACCGACACCGCGGCCGAAGGAGCCGCACACGAGGAGGCGTGGCGCACCCGGCCGCTGCCGGAACGCATCGAATACGCTCTGCTCAGAGGAGTGACCGACCACATCGAGACCGACACGCTCGAAGCCTACCGCGAACTGGGCGACCCGATGCAGGTGATCGACCGGCTGCTGATGCGTGCGATGGCGCGCGTAGGCGAACTCTTCGGCCAGGGCAAGATGTTCCTGCCGCAGGTCGTCAAGTCGGCGCGCGTGATGAAACGCGCCGTCGGGGTGCTCACCCCCTATATCGAACAGAACGCCGCCGGCCGAAAGTCGGCGGGCAAGGTGATCGTGGCCACGGTCAAGGGCGACGTCCACGACATCGGCAAAAACATCGTCGCGGTGGTCATGGCCTGCAACGGCTACGAGATCCGCGACCTGGGCGTCATGGTCGAGGCGCAGCGCATCGTCGACGAAGCGGCCGCATGGGGCGCCGACGCGATCTGCCTGAGCGGCCTGATCACCCCGTCGCTCGACGAAATGATCCACGTGGTCGAGGAGGCCGAACGCCGCTCGCTGCACATCCCCTTCATCATCGGCGGAGCCACCACCTCCGACCTCCACACGGCCGTGAAGATCGCCCCCTGCACGGCGGCACCGGTCATCCACTCGCGCGACGCGAGCGAGAACAACCGCATCCTCGCGGCCCTGCTGGGTCCCGATCGCGAAACCTATGTCGCCGAGGTGCAGGCCCGCCAGCAACGGCTGCGCGACGACTACCTGCGCCGCGAACGGCTGCGCGATCTGATCCCCGTCGCCGATGCCCGCCGCAACCGCCGCCCGCGTCCCGCATCGCAGATCGCGCCCGCAGCCCACACGGGACGGCTCGTCTTCCCCGACTTCGACATCGCCGACGTCGAACCCTTCATCGACTGGAACTTCTTCTTCCCCGCATGGGGGCTCAAAGGACGCTGCCCCGACCTCTTCGACCACCCCGAACGGGGCGACGAAGCCCGCAAACTCTTCGACGACGCACAGGCGTTGCTGCACCGCATCGCCGACGAACGGCTCCTCACGCTGCAAGGCGTCGTGGGAATCTACCCCGCCGTCAGCCGCGGGGACGACATCCTCCTCACCGATGCGAAGGGACGCCGCCATACGCTGCCCATGCTTCGCAACCAGACGCGCGGCGCCGAAAACCTCTGCCTGTCCGACTTCATCGCCGACCGGCGCGACGGCGCGACCGACTACATCGGCGCCTTCGCCCTCACGGCCGGAATCGGCCTGCAAGAGCTTTGCGACAAGTTCCGCTCCGAGGGCGACGACTACTCGGCCATCATGGCCAAGCTGCTCGCCGACCGCCTCACCGAAGCCTTCGCCGAAGTGGTGCACAGCTTCGTGCGGCGGCAGATGTGGGGCTACGAAACCGCAGAGGCGCCGACGCCGCAGCAGGTCATCGCGGGCGAATACCGCGGCCGGCGCATGGCCTTCGGCTACCCCGCCTCGCCCGATCACTCGCTCAAACGCGAAATCTTCGATCTGCTCGCCGTCGAACAGACGACCCGCATGCGGCTGACGGAGAACTGGATGATCTCGCCCGGCGAAGCGCTCTGCGGGTTGTTCTTCTCCGATGCCCGCTATTTCTCCGTCGGACAGATCGACGCCGAACAGCTGCGCGACTACGCCGAACGGCGCGGACTGGCAGTCGAAACCGTTGAAAAAATCATTCCGAACAACGTCTGAACATGAACGTACTGGATATCATCCGCGAAACCTCCGCACGGGAGACGACCCGCTTCTCGTTCGAATTGCTGCCGCCGCTCAAAGGCGACGGCACCCGCAGCGTCTTCACCACGATCGAAGCCCTGCGCGAATTCGACCCCGCCTTCATCAACGTCACCTTCCACCGCGAGAGCATCAAGGAGACGCTTACCCCCGACGGCCACATCGAGTGGCACCGGATGCGGCGGCGTCCCGGCACGGTGGGCATCTCGGCCGCGATCCGCGACCGCTTCGGCATCGAGGTGGTGCCGCACCTGATCTGCGGCGGCCTGTCGCGCTACGACATCGAGGACGCGCTCATCGACATGGACTTCCTCGGGCTGCACAACGTGCTGGCGCTGCGCGGCGACTGCGGCCCCAACGAACGCCATTTCATGCCCCATCCGCAGGGGCACTCCCACGCCATCGACCTCGTGCGGCAGATCGCGGCGATGAACCGCGGCGAGTTCGTCGACGGCGAAGTGGAGGAGTGCCACCACTCGAAATTCTCGATCGGCGTGGCGGGCTATCCCGAAAAACACGTCGACGCCCTCGACGCCGAAAGCGACCTGCGCCACCTCAAAGCCAAGGTCGACGCCGGCGCCGACTACGTCATGACGCAGATCTGCTACGACGCCGACCGCATCCTGGCCTTCATCGGCCGCTGCCGCGAAGCGGGGATCGACGTGCCGGTCATCCCGGGCGTGAAACCCCTCTCGACGCTGCGGCAGCTCACGCTGCTCCCCGAAACCTTCGCCATCGAACTGCCCGAAGCACTGCACAGCGAAGTCCGGGCGCACGCCGACCGCCCCGAAGCGATCCGCCGCATCGGCGTGGAGTGGGCCGTCGACCAGTGCCGCCGGCTGAAAGCCGCCGGCGTACCGGTGATCCATTTCTATACCATGGGCCGCGCCGAGAACGTGTGCCAAATCATCAAGGAGGTATTCTGACCATGGCCGACGAGCTCGACATCATCGCTTTCCGCCGTGCGCTGCACCGCCGTCCCGAACTCTCGTTCCGCGAGACCGGGACGCACGACCTCATCGCCCGCACGCTCGACGGGCTGGGCATCGCCCACCGCACCGTCGCCCGCACGGGCGTCCTGGCACGCATCGAAGGCCGCGGCGATCTTCGTCGTGCGGTCGTCCTGCGCGCCGACATTGACGCGCTGCCGATCCGCGAACAGGCCGACGTGGCGTGGCGCTCGCTCAACGACGGGGTGATGCACGCCTGCGGCCACGACGTCCACACGACCGTGCTGATGGGTGTCTTGCAGGAGCTCAATCGTTCGCGCGACTTCGAGGGGACGCTTCTCGGGCTCTTCCAGCCGGGCGAGGAGTGCAACCCCGGAGGCGCGTCGCTGGTGCTGGCCGAAGAGCCTTTCGCCGACTACGACGTGCGGGCCGTGGTAGGCGAGCACGTCGAACCGTCGCTCGAAGTGGGCACCTTCGGATTCCGCGCGGGCAAATACATGGCTTCGAGCGACGAACTGCGCTTCACCGTACACGGCACAGGGGGCCACGCCGCACTGCGCAATCAATTGCGCGACCCCATAGCCGCCGCCGCCGAACTCGTCGGCGGACTGCTGGCCCTCAACCTGCCGGAGCGCGTCCTCTCGATCGGCCGCATCGAGGCCGACGGCGCGACGAACGTCGTCCCCGACGACGTCCGGCTCGAAGGGACGCTGCGCACCTTCGACGAGGCGCTGCGCTGCGCCTCCTACGACGCGATCCGCGAAATCGCCGCCTCCGCCGACCGCCGGTACGGCACACGGACGGCCGTCGACATCGGGCGGGGCTATCCCTGCGTGGTCAACGACCCCGCCCTCGCCTCGCTCGCCCGCAGCCTGGCTGCCGAGCGGTGGCAGGCCGTCGACCTGCCGCTGCGCACGACGGCCGAAGACTTCGGGTTCTACACGCACCGCTATCCTTCGCTGTTCTACCGGCTGGGCGTCGGCGCGGCGTCGGGGAAACCGCATACATCGACCTTCTCGCCCGACGAGAAGGCCATCACCACGGGCATAGCCTTCATGCAGGCGCTGGCCCTCAAACTGTTGAATGAAAAATGACAAGAACGAAAAAACAAACCCATAACGGCGACGAACGCGCCGCGCTGATTCTGGAACTGTTCCGGCAGCTGCCCGACAACAAATTCTCGCTGCGCCACCTCGCTTCGGCATCGGGCGGCGCAAGCAAGGAGGGCCGCCGCGAGACGATGCAGATCGTCGAACAACTGCTCGCAACGGGCGTCATCGAGAGCTGCCCGCGCGACAAATACCGCCTGAGTCCCGCCCAGCGGCCCCGACTCGAAGGCACGGTCGAGATGCTGAATACCGGCTCGATGTTCGTGCATGTCGAAGGCATGGAGCAGCAGGTCTACATCCACTCGCGCAACTCGCTGAACGCTCTCGACGGCGACCGCGTGCAACTGGTGCTCACGCGCAAGGCACGGGGTTCCAACGCCCCCGAAGGCGAGATCACCGCGATCGTCGAACGCAGCCGCAAACGCTACGTCGGCACGGCCGAAGTCAACGAACACAATGTCTTCGTGCGTATCGACTCGCGCAAGATGCCCGTCGACGTCTACCTCCACAAGCGCGACTGCCCGAACGTGAAAAACGGCGACAAGGTCGTCGTACGCATCGCCGAATGGGCGCCCGGCTCGAAAAGCCCCGTGGGCGAACTGGTCGACATTCTGGGCAAGGCGGGCGAGAACGACACCGAGATGCACGCCATTCTGGCCGAATACGACCTCCCCTACCGCTTCGAGCCGGAGGTCGAGGCGGCAGCCGAAGCCATCGACGGGCGCATCACCCGCAAAGACTACGCCGAGCGGCGCGACTTCCGGCAGACGGTGACCTTCACCGTCGATCCGGCCGACGCCAAGGACTTCGACGACGCGCTGTCGGTCCGCAAAGTCCGAGACGGCGTGTGGGAGGTGGGCGTCCATATCGCCGACGTGACGCACTACGTGCAGCCGGGTTCGGTGGTCGACACCGAAGCCGAAACGCGCGGCACGTCGGTCTATCTGGTCGACCGCACCGTGCCGATGCTGCCCGAACGGCTCTGCAACGAACTCTGTTCGCTGCGGCCGCACGAGGAGAGCCTCTGCTTTTCGGCGGTTTTCACCCTCAACGAGAACCTCGAAATCCTCGACGAATGGTTCGGCCGCACGGTGATCTACTCCGACCGCCGCTTCGCCTACGAGGAGGCGCAGCAGGTGATCGAGACCGGCCGGGGCGACTACGCCGAAGAGATCCTTACGCTCAACCGGCTGGCGCAGGCCATGCGCCGCGAGCGGTTCCGCAACGGCGCGATCAGCTTCGACCGCGCCGAGGCCAAATTCCGGCTCGACGAGAAGGGCCGGCCGCTGGGCGTCTATTTCAAGGAACAGAAGGAGGCCAACCAGATGATCGAGGAGTTCATGCTGCTGGCCAACCGCCGCGTTGCCGAGTTCTGCGGCAAGGTCAGAGGGCGCAAGTCGGGCCGCACGATGGTCTACCGCGTCCACGACGAACCGAACGTCGACAAGTTGCAGAGCTTCCGGCAGTTCATCCTGCGCTTCGGGCACGTCTTCAAAGCCTCCGAGGGCCGTCCCGTCGCCAAGGAGATGAACAAGCTCTTCCAGAAGGTCAAGGGCCGCCCCGAAGAGAACGTCGTCACGACGCTGGCCGTACGTTCGATGGCCAAAGCCTACTACACCACCGACAACATCGGCCACTACGGACTGGCCTTCCCCTACTACACCCACTTCACTTCGCCGATCCGCCGCTATCCCGACATGATGGTGCACCGCCTGCTGGCACGCTACCTCGAAGGCGGCAAGACGACCGACAAGGCGGCATTCGAAGCGCTGTGCGAGCACGCCTCGGAACGCGAAGTGATCGCCGCCGAGGCCGAACGCGCCTCGATCAAATACAAGATGGTGGAGTTCATGCAGGCACGTCTGGGCGAGGAGTTCGCCGGCCACATATCGGGCATCACCGAGTGGGGCATCTTCGTCGAGGTCGACGAGAACCACATCGAAGGGCTGGTGGCCATGCGCGACATGCACGACGATTTCTACGACTTCGATCCGGCCGAATACACCGTGACGGGCCGCTCGACGGGCCGACGCTTCACGCTGGGCGATGCCGTGCGCATCCGCGTCAAGCGCGCCGATCTGCAAAAACGCCAGCTCGACTTCGACATGGTGCTGCCCGACGCCCCCCGCACCGACACCCCGCAGCGAGGCCGCCGGAGCCCGCAGGTAAAACGCCGCCGCTGACATGACGACCGACCGCATACTCGACAAGGCCGTGCGGCGCGAGCCGCTCACGCGCGACGAAGCCTATGCGCTCTACGAATGCACGCCCGTGCAGGAGCTGGCCGCAGCGGCCGACGCCGTACGGCGTGCGACGGTCGCCGACCCGACGGTCGTGACGTGGCAGATCGACCGCAACGTCAATATCACCAACGTCTGCATCTCGGGCTGCAAGTTCTGCAATTTCCACTGCAAGCCCCACGATACGCAGCGCGCCTTCGTCACCTCGCGCGAGGAGTACCGCGAAAAGATCGCACAAACGCTTGCGCTGGGCGGCGACCAGCTGTTGTTGCAGGGCGGGCTGCATCCGCAGCTCGGCATCGACTTCTACGAAGAGTTGTTCCGCGACCTGAAACGGATGTTCCCCCGGATCCGGCTTCATGCGCTCGGCGCGCCCGAAGTGGCCCACATCGCCCGCATCAGCGGTCTGACGACGCTCGAAACGCTGCGCCGGCTCATGGCCGCCGGACTGGATTCGCTGCCGGGCGCCGGAGCCGAAATCCTCGACCCCGACGTGCGGCGCGCGATCTCGCCCGCCAAGCCCTCGGTGGCGTCGTGGCTCGCGGTGATGCACGAAGCCCATACGCTGGGGCTGGCCACGTCGGCCACGATGATGTACGGCCACGTCGAGCAGCCGCGCCAGCGCGTCGACCACCTGCTCGCGATCCGCGATCTGCAAGCGCGCTGCCCCGAAGGGAAGCCCGGCTTTCTGGCCTTCATCCCGTGGATCTTCCGCTCGACGGGCACGCGGCTCGAAGCCGAAGGGATATCGACCGATTTCTCGCCGCTGGAATACATCCGCATCATCGCCGCCAGCCGGCTGATCCTGAACAACATCCCCAACATACAGGCGTCGTGGCTCACCGTCGGCCGCCAGACGGCGCAGGCGGCGCTCCACAGCGGCGCCAACGACATGGGGTCGATCATGATCGAGGAGCACGTCGTCTCGTCGGCCGGCGCCGACAACCGCTTCGACGCCGAAGGCATCCAGCAGGCGATCCGCGAAGCGGGCTTCACGCCGCGCCTGCGCAACCAACTCTACGAACTGCGGCCGTGGCCGCTCGACGACACGCTCCGATGAACCGCCCTGCAACCCTCCTCGTCCTCCTGCTGGCCGGACTGCTCGCCGGCTGCGGCGGCGGTTCCCGGCCGACCGGCATACGAGCCGCCGAAACGCCGGCCGACGACGTGGCCGAATACCAGCCCCGCTGGCGGTCGCACACGGTCGACTCGACGCAGTACCGCAAGGTCTTCCTCGCCGGCACGATCGACATGGGACGCAGCTCCGACTGGCAGGCGGCTCTCGTCGCCCGCTTCCGCGACAGCATCGGCGGCCGCTGGCTCTTCTTCAACCCCCGCCGTCGGGAGTTCCATGCCTCGCCGGCCGAAATGGAGTATCAGGTCGCGTGGGAGCTGGCGCACCTCGAAGCGGCCGACCTCATCGTAATGAATCTGCTGGGCGACAGCCGCTCGCCGATCTCGCTGCTCGAAATGGGACTTTACGCCCGTTCGGGCAAGCTGTTCGTGGCGTGCAGCCCCGACTACTACCGCTACGACAACGTGCGCATCACCTGCCGGCGCTACGGCGTGCCGCTCTACGATTCGCTGACGGCACTGCTCGACGACCTGCCGCAACAAAGCGACGAATGACATGGAAGGATTTCTGGACACGGCCACGCAGCTCTGCATCGACTGGGGCTATTGGGGACTTTTCCTCTCGGCCTTCGTGGCGGGGAGCATCGTCCCGTTCAGTTCGGAAGCGGTGATGGTCGTACTCGTCCGCTTGGGACTCGACCCCGCACTCTGTCTGCTGGCAGCCGCCACGGGCAACACCGCAGGCGGCATGACCTGCTACTGGATCGGTCATCTGGGCAAACGCGAATGGTTCGGCCGCTACCTCGGCATCGACGAAAAACAACTCGACCGTGCCGGACGCTTCCTCGCAGGAAAGGGGGCATGGAGCGCCTTTTTCGCTTTCCTGCCCTACGTCGGCGAAGCGATCGCCATCCTGCTGGGACTCATGCGCAGCAACGTGTGGATCACCACGCTGGCCATGTTCGCGGGCAAGGCGCTGCGCTACGTGGCTGTCCTCTACGCCGTGCAAGGCGCAATATCGCTGTTGTAGGGCGCGCACGGCGCGATTGTTGCACATCCGACAGAGCGTTATGAAACGAATCATCGCAGGGGGAATCGCCCTCATGGGAATTCTCCTCACGGTAAATGCACAAACCATGAAACCGCTCACACCCGACGAACGCCGGATCATCGTCGACAAGGGAACCGAGGCTCCCTTCACGGGAAAATACTACAAGCACAGCGAGCGCGGCCTCTACCGCTGCCGCCAGTGCGGCGCGCCGCTCTACCGTTCGGAGGACAAGTTCGATGCGGGGTGCGGCTGGCCCGCCTTCGACGACGAGATCGCAGGTGCGGTACGCCGCACGCCCGACGCCGACGGCCGCCGCACCGAGATCACCTGCGCCCGCTGCGGGGCGCATCTGGGGCATGTCTTCACGGGTGAACGCTTTACCGACAAGAATACGCGCCACTGCGTCAACTCCCTCTCGCTCGACTTCGTGCCGGCCGCGGAGCCGTCCGACCGAACCTCCTCCGAGGCGGCCGCCACGACCGAAACGGCGATCTTCGCCGGCGGCTGTTTCTGGGGCGTGGAATACCTGCTGGAACAACAGCCCGGCGTCCTCTCGGTCGAAGCGGGTTACACCGGCGGCCGCACCGACCGCCCTACCTACGAGGAGGTGTGCAGCCATACCACGGGACACGCCGAAGCGGTGCGCGTGACCTTCGATACGTCGAAGGTCTCCTACGAAACGCTCGCACGTCTCTTCTTCGAGATCCACGATCCTACGCAGATCGACCGCCAAGGGCCCGACATCGGCGACCAGTACCGCTCCGAAATCTTCTACACCTCGCCCGAACAACGCGCCGTGGCCGAACGGCTCATCGCCCTGCTCCGCAGCAAAGGTTACCGCGTCGCCACGCGCGTGACGCCGGCCGGCCCCTTCTGGCCCGCCGAAACCTGTCACCAGGACTACTACCGCCGCCGGGGAACGCTCCCCTACTGCCACGCCTACACCCGCCGCTTCTGAGGCCGCCTCGCTACTTCCAGAGAGTTTCTTCCGGTCGACCGCCGCGTCACACCGTTAAAAAAAGAGACGATATGGAAAATCTGAACACCACTCCCCTGCCGCGCATCGGCGACAAGGCCCCGTCGTTCGAGGCCGTCACTACGCAAGGCCCGATCCGCTTTCCGGAAGATTATGCCGGACGCTGGATCATCCTTTTCAGCCACCCGTCGGACTTCACGCCCGTCTGTACCTCCGAATTCATGACCTTCGCGGCGCGCAGCGACGAATTCGAAGCGCTCAACTGCCAGCTCGTCGGACTCTCGGTCGACGGACTGTACAGCCACATCGCATGGCTGCGCACGATCCGCGACAAGATCGTCTACCGCGGAATGCAGCACGTCGAGGTGCGCTTCCCGCTGATCGCCGATCTGCGGATGAAAGTCGCCAACCTCTACGGCATGATCCAGCCGGGCGAAAGTTCGACGTCGGCCGTCCGAGCCGTCTTCTTCATCGACCCCGACGCCACGATCCGCGCCGTGATCTACTATCCGCTGGCGCTGGGCCGTAACTTCGACGAGATCAAACGCGTGCTCGTCGGCCTGCAAACCGTCGACCGCTTCAACGTGGCGCTGCCCGCCGACTGGCATCCGGGCGACGAAGCGATCGTGCCCACCGCCTCGTCGTCGGCCGCTGCCGAAGAGCGCATGACCCGTCCCGACGAAGGGACGCAGTGTTACGACTGGTTCTTCTGCACGCGGCCGCTGCCGCAGGAAGAGCTCGAAGAAGTTCCCGTACAATAACCGCAAAACAACCGCAATCATGGCAATCACGCAACTGACCAAAACCGAATTCTCGGAAAAAATCGCCAACCTCGACTCCGCCATCTCCGAATGGCACTATCTGGGCTCGCGACCGGCCATCGTCGACTTCTATGCGACCTGGTGCGGCCTCTGCCGCACGCTCGCACCGATCCTGGAAGAGCTCTCCGAGGAGTACGCCGGCGAAGTGGATATCTACAAGGTCGACATCGACCGCGAACAGGAGCTGGCCGCAGCCTTCGGCGTGCGCTCCGTCCCCACGCTGCTCTTCATCCCCGCCCGGGGAATGCCGCAGATGGCTACCGGGGCATTGCCGAAGGAGACGCTGCGCGAAGCCATCGGCGAGCTGCTGCTCAAACTCCCCGCCGCCGAGTCCTGATCCCGCAGAGAAACGACAACGAAGGGGCGTCACTGATGTGACGCCCCTTCATGTTTGCAGACGGATTCCTCCGCTTAGAACATATATTTGATACCGAACTGCATCGTCCAATAGGAACCGATATCGGGTTTGTAGGTACGATCCAGCGAAATGTCGTTGCCGTAGATGTCCTTCAATCCGTTGGTCATCTTGTATTGAAGCGTATAGTCGTTGGCCGCCGTCGGCTTCTGCGTGACGGACAAGAACTGATACTGCTGACCGTTCGTCCCCAGATACTGCGAGTAGCTTACACCCCAGTTGCGGTTGAGCAGGTTGAGGAAGTTGTCGATGTTGAAACTGAATCGCAACTTGTGCTCGCGACCGTTGCGCTGCGGAACGATGATGTCGTGCGAAATGCTCAGGTCGAGCTGATTGGCGAAGGGTGCCACGGCGCCGTTGCGCTTAGTGTACTCGCCGCGGTGCTTGCTCAGATAGGCGTCCTGCTCGATGAACTTGTCCATCGCCTGCCAGGCATTCTCCCAGGCCTGCGCCTCGTCGAAATCCTTGTCACCGGCCATGTTGCCGTTGTTGTCGGCGAAACCGTCGGAAACCAGATGGCCGACCGCTTCGTCGCGGTTGGCCGGCACGTAGATCAGGTCGTTGGCCGTCTGACCGTCGCCGTTGGCGTCGCCGCCGTAGCAGTAGGAGAAGCGGAAAGGACGGTAACGCTGGTAGACCAGACCGAAGTTGGTCGCACCGTGCTTGCCCCAGCGTGCCGTGTAGAAGGCGCTCAACAACAGCCGCCCGTCGAACGAGCCGGCCGAATAGCCCAGCTCCTCGCTGTTGACAGCCACCTTCTGCGTATATTTCCAGGCCGACGTAGCCACCGACGACGTACCGTCGGTCACGCTGCGCGCCGTACCCATCGTATACGATCCATTGAGGTAGAGACCGCGCAGCGGCCCCTGCACGAACTCCTTCTGGATTTGGAGCGTGGTGTAGAACGAGTAGCCCTTGTTCGTATTGCGAAGCATCACGACGTTGTAGGTATTATCCGCCAGATAATTACCGGTGAAGGCAGTGCGTTGACCCTTGCCTCCATCATTGACAGACTTGCCCTCAGCCACTTCGATACCGATGTTGTCATGGTAGATCGCATTGACATCCTTCGTGTAGAGCGCTTCGAGCGTGAAGACCCAGCCGCGCCACTTGTAGTCGAGCGCAAGGTTGCTCTTCCACAGCATCGGATACTTGAAATCGGGATCGGTAATGGCGATATCGCTCTTCACGGGTTCATCCGATGCTGGCCAGTATTGCTGTATATTTCCAGTAAAGCCCAACTGATGACGATTGTCATAAGCGACACCGTCAATCTTGCCGACATACTCGGGAACACTTCCAAACAGACGGCCGTTGTTACCCGCCTGATTCGAAATCCAGACATAGGGAGGCGTACCCGTGAAGAGACCCGTACCGCCGCGCAACTGCAACGAACCGTCTTCGAGCGGTTTCCAGTTGAAGCCCACGCGCGGCGAGAACTGCGGATGCACGCCCGGATATTTCGAGACGTCGATCTTGATGCCATCCCGATAGGTGTTGGCTGCGACCGCGGGATTCTCCTGCAAGTCGGTCAGGAAAATCGGCATGTCGACACGCAGACCGTAGGTCAGCGAGAAGCGGTTGCTGGGCGTCCACTTGTCCTGCACATAGAAGCCGAGTTGCAATACGTCGACTTCGGCGAAGGGGAAACTGCCGTCGGGAGTAAGCGGATAGCGCTGCTGGAACTTCGTCTGCCCCGTACCTGCACTGTTGGCAAGACCGCCGTTGACGGGATTGAGGCCCCACTTCGCAGGATCATACGTGCGAATATCGAATCCGTTCATATTGCCGTGCGAAGCCATGTAATCCTTCGCGGCCAGCACGTTGAACTTGAAGTCGTCGATCGACGAGAAGACCCACGAGCCCGGATAGTTCTGCGCGAAGCCGTTCTTGAACGTACGATAGTCCGACTGCGTGCCGACGGTGATCTGGTGACGGCCGTAGTTCATCGTGAAGTTGTCCTGAATCTGGAAGATGTCGGTATCGAGCTGGTTGTTGTAGGAGTTGGCCTCGGTACCGAAGACCGTATAGCTCGATCCGTCTTTGAGGATGTCGACCTGCGGGAAGAAACCGCCGTCCATGTCGCGATAGTCGCGCAGACGCGAGTAGCCCACCTTCAACGTGTTGGACATGTGGTCGTTGATCGTCGAGTTCCAATCGGCCATGACGATGTTGAAATTGTTGTTCGTGCGGTAGTAGCTCGACGAGAAGGGCATGGCATAGGCGTTGGGGCCGCGTCCGTTGGCAGGAGCGCCCGACGTCGAAGGTGCGTTCGTATTATAGGATTTCAGGTAGTAGTACTTCAACGAGAAGGTATTCCGATCGTTGATATTCCAGTCGATACGCGCCGTAAGACGATCGGCCCGCGTCTCGGTCTTCGACAGATCGTAACCGCCCGGATTGTAGTTGAACTGATCGCCGAGAAACTTGGCCAGATCGTCCAGATCGGCGGCCGAGACACGCGAATCGGCCAGACGGTTCGAGATCGGTTCGTCCTGACGGTCCAGCTCGCCGTTGACGAAGAAGAAGAGCTTGTTCTTCACGATCGGGCCGCTCAGGCTCACACCGTACTGACGATTGGAGAACTCCGACACCTGACCGACATAGTCGCGCACGCGGTGGCCCTGCAACTCGGGACTCTTGGTATACATATAGGCCGAAGCGTGCCACTCGTTGGTACCCGACTTGGTCACCGAGTTGATACCGCCGCCCGTGAAGCCGCCGTTGCGCACGTCGTAGGGAGCGATCATCACCTGCACCTGCTCGATCGATTCGAGCGAGATGGGCTCCGTACCCTGGGCGCCCAGCGCCGACGACAGGCCGAACGAGTTGTTGAACGACGCACCGTCGACGGTCACGTTGTTGAAACGATACGACGTACCGGCGAAATTCTTACCGCTCGACATGGGCGTCAGTTTGACGAATTCATCGAGCGAACGGCTCGTCGTAGGCAGTTTCTCCATCATTTCGAGCGTCACGACCTCCTGCGCGCCCGTGCGGTTGGCATTGAAGACCGGATTGGCCTTGCCTACGACCACCACTTCGCCGATCGACTGCGAGTCTTCGCGCAACACGAAGTCCAACGTAGCCTCCTCGCCGATGGTCAGATAGATTCCCTCGATCTTTTCCGTATTGCAGCCGATAAAGCTGACCTCCACATCGTAAGGACCTCCCACACGCATACCGCCCAAGTTGAACTGGCCGTTGCGTGTCGATGCCGTAGCATACTGCGTACCCGTCGGCGTATGCACGGCGACGATCGTCGCACCGATGATCGGCTGGCCGTCGGTGTCGGCGACGCGACCGCTCATGCTCGACGTCGTCACCTGTGCCGAAGCCGTACAGAATGCGAACAGCGACAAAAATAAAAAGACAAGTTTCCTCATAAGTATAAGTTTAGATTAATAAAAAGGGCGATTTCCATTCGTCTACGGCATCTGGCTCCGAAAAACAGAGTCGCCATGCCACCCGTTACCCGTTGTCTTTTCGGATCGATCCGTAACATAAATCTGCTGCAAAGATAACGCTTTCCTACAAATTATAAACGCTTACCTATATATTTATAAAAATCCGACCGCTTTTACCTCCGAAACGCAAGTGGTCGGACTCACGTCGTGAGTCCGACCACTTTACGAATCGGGTGTTTTCGTCAGAAATAACGGCCGCTCAAATCCTTCATCTCGGCCATCTCCTGCAAAGCCGGCAGGAGGCGCTGCTGCATCATTCCCTCGGCCATCGCTTCGGCACGCACCTTCTCGTCCTCGGCCGTCTGCTGTCGCTCGGCCGGATCGATCGCAGTCACCTCGAAGAGGTAAACGCCCGAAATGCCCTTGACCGGAGCCGAAACCTTGCCTTTCTCGGTCGTCTCGGTGATCGCACCCACGAGCGCCGGCTCGACACCCGCACCGTCGATGTAGAACGACCCGAAGGTCACGTCCTTGAAATCGGTCACCTCGCTGCCGAAGCTCTCGGCGGCGCCTGCGAGCGACGCATCGGAGAGGTTCTTCACGATATAGTCGTATTTCTTGTCGCGCAGCAGGCGGTTCTGAATCTGCGGGGCAGCCTTCTTCACCGAAGCGTACTCGTCGTCGTCAATCTCCGTGAGCAGCGCCACGACATAGTCCTTGCCGACCTTGAAAATCTCCGACAGGTCGCCCTTGTCCGCGCCGTAGGCCCAGCGGGCCACTTCACGCGAACCTTCCAGACCGCGAACCGAGCGGTCACCCATGTTGAGCGTCGCTATGCGCGGCGTCACGGCAGCCTTCGAGGCGGCCTCGTTGAACGCGGCGGCGGAACCTTTGGCGTTCACGGCGAAGGTGCTGGCCTGATTGTGAACGTCGCGCAGCGTTGCGGCCGAAGCCTCCACGGGATAACTTACCGTCGCCACCTTGTAATGTTTCGAGGGTTTGTCGGCACGGTAAACATTGACGAGCTGGATGGCGTCGCCGCTCATCACCTTCACCACGTCGCCCTTTCTGGCGTCCGAAAGCGCTTCGGCCATTACGGTATTGAAGGCCGAGAAGGGGTAGACGCCCACCTCGCCGCCTGCGGCGGCCAACTCCTCGTTGGCCGAATACTGACGCGACAGATCGGCGAAATTCTCACTCGTCGCCACCGTTTTGAGACTGTCGGCCAGTTTCTCGGCGGTATACGGAAGCACGATCATTTTCAGACCGAGCGTATCGGGAGCCATGCGGCTCTCCACCACACGGGCCATCGTCCAGACGTTGTTCTTCAACTCAGGGCCGAACATCTTGCCCGCGACGAGCGCCTCGGCCTGTTCGCCCAGCTGCGCCGCCGTCACATAACGGTCGGCGATCTCGCCGTGGCGATCCTGACGCACGAAGAGTTTCACGTCCTCCGCGGCGTCGAACTTCTCTCCGACGGCGCGCACCTCCTTTTCGAGGTTCAGCATATCGTCGTCCGTAGCGTTCACCTCGAAGACCACGTACGACAGCGTGCGCGACGGCGACTGCTTGAACATCTCCTTATGGGCGTTGTAGAACGACTTGATCTCGCCCGACGAGACGCTCACCAGCGAATCGGGCACCGACGAATAACGCTTGGCGACGTACTTCCCGCCGAAGACCTGGTTGGCCGCATCGACACCGTCCTCGATTTCGAGTTTGTTGACATAGGCGCCCTTGCCGATCAGCGTGGCGTATTTCTGCACGGCGCGTTCCAGCCGGGCCTGCTCGTTCAGGTCGTTCCACGCCTGTTGCGCGCGGGCGTCGGAAGCGGCCTGCGACAGGAACTGCGACACGGCGGCAGCGTTGTAAGCCCCCGTACGCGGATCGCCGAAAGCCGAATAGAAGGCCTGCGAAGGGATCTTGCCGCTGACCATGTCCAGACGCTCCTGCTCGGGAACCTCGATCCCCATCCGCTCGAAGCCGGGGACGAGCACGTGGTCGGCGAAAAGCGCCTGCCACGTCGCGGCGGCCAGCTGGTCGGACTCCTGATCGGTCGAAGCCTCTACGCCGCCGTTGCGGTTCTTGATGGCGTCGTACTGATTCAGATACTCGGAGTAGCGGATCTTGTCGCCGTCGATCACGCCGACCTTCGGATCGTTGTCCGAGAAGCCCATGTCGGTCTTCAACGACAGAATGAATGCCAAGAGGGCGAGTGCGATAATCACCGACAGAAGCGCGCCGAACTTGGTCCGTAAAGTGTTCAAACTTGCCATAAAACTGTATTTATTTTTTCATTAGTTTGCTTTCCTGCGGACGTTTTTTCGCCTCGGCACAGCCCGAACGGGTGCGGCTCTGCATCCGGCTTATCGAAAACGTCCTTTTTTCGGGCCTCCAAAGATAGTAAATTATTCGTAATTAACCCGCTGATCGGCCGAAAAAAAGCTCACAACCGTCTGACCCGCGCCAGCTCGATGCGCGAACGGGTCGTGCGCAACACGCGGATTTCGAGGCCGTCGACCGTAAGCACCTGACCGGCAGAAGGAATCCCGTCCAGATGCGAGATGATGTAACCCGCCAGCGTGTCGTATTCGCGGCTCTCCTCGATGCCGAGCCCGTAGCGTTCGTTGAGGTATTTCACTTCGAGCCGGCACGAAAAGACGTACTCGTTCTCGTCGACCTGCTTCTCGATCATATCCTGCTCGTCGTGCTCGTCCTCGATCTCGCCGAAAATCTGTTCCAGCACGTCTTCGAGCGAGATGATGCCCGCCGTGCCGCCGAACTCGTCGATCACCACGGCGATGTAGGAGCGGTGCTTGATGAAGTGTTCCAGCAACGCCTGCAACGGCATGGTCTCCGGCACGAAATAGGCCGTCATCAGTACCTTCCTCAGATCGGCCGGCTGGCGGAACAGGCTCTTGGAGTTGACGTATCCCACGATATTGTCGATACTGCCCTCCCAGACGAAGATGCGCGAATATTTGCTCTCGACGAAGCGGCGCGTCAGCTCTTCGACGCTCGTCGACAGCTCGACGGCCTCGACATCGATGCGCGGCACCATGCAGTCGCGCACGCGCAGATCGGCGAAGTCCAGCGCATTCTGAAACAGTTTGATCTCGTTCTCCTCGTCGTGCTGCACCTCCGTCGACCCCTCGATCAGACTTTCGAGATCGGTGCGGTTGAAGTCGGCCGCCGGCGCCTGCCTCTTCATCCGGCAGCCGAACAGCCGCAGGATGACATACGAAACGACGGTCGTAAGCCATACGATCGGATAGAGCAGGATGTAAAAGACGAAGAGCAGCGGCGCGAAGGCTCGGTAATAGAAATTGGGATTTCCCTTGACGATCGACTTGGGCAGATATTCCGCCACGAAGATGATGACGACCGTCGAGATGAGCGTTTCGGCCAGCACCGACCCGCCCTGCGCCACGGCGTCCCAGCCGGCCAGCGCAGCCAGCGCGCGCAGCAGCGACGACATGTAGAGCGAATAGACGACCAGCGCGATGTTGTTGCCCACCAGAATCGACGTGATGTACTGCCCCGGATGCCGCTCGAAGACCTTCGCCACGAAATCGAGCAGGCCGCTCTGCTTGCGGTCGATCTCCAGTTTGAGGCGGTTCTTGCTCACGAAGGCGATCTCCATGCCCGAAAAGAAGGCCGAGAGGAGCAGCATCACGAGGATCAGGATAACGGATACGGTCATCGCTACGCTTCGGTTTGCGGTTCGCCCGCCTGCGGCGAAAGGGCCGCAGGGGCAGGATCGCCGTTATCGGGAGTCTTCTCTCCGGTCGGGGTTTCACCGGGGACGGCAGCCCCCGATCCGGCGGCAGGCTTTCCGCCCGCCTCGGCGGCCCGTTTATGTTCGGCTGCGGCAGGCTGCCCTTTTTTAACAGTATCGGCGGGATTGCCTTCGGCAGCAGGATCCGAAACAATTGCGGCAGCCTCCGATCCGGCAGCAGGCTTTCCGCCCGTTTCAGGCGCCGGCTCGCGTCCGGCAACGGTCTGTTCCTTCCCGACCGCACCGGCAGGGCCGCGTTCGCCCGTAGCGGCAGGCGCAGGTGCGGAACCGGCAGGCGGGCGGGTCGCGGACTGCGGCGTCTTTTCGCCGGCCGGCCGGTCTTCCCCGTCGGCAGCTTCCGATTCGGACGGTTCGTCGTCCTCCTGGCTCACATCGACATCCATTTTCCCCGTGAAGCGGCGGAAACGCCACTCCTTGAAGGCTTCGTCCGACTCGAAGCCCTCGCCCTGAAAGACGTTGCCGCCTTCGTTCTGGACGATCTTCGTATCGACGTTCGAATAGATGCGCTGCGTCTTGGCATTCCAGAAGAGCTGCTGGGTGTAGAGTGTCTTGCCGTCGGACTTGACGACCACCACGTCGCCCTTGGCCTCCCACAGTTTACGGTTCTCGTAATAGATCGCGTAGTTGGCCGTCAGCACGGCGTCGACCGTCGTCAGCGAGTCGTCCTGATAGGTGGTGATCTCGATCCCCTTGCGGAACTCGCGGTACGGCTCCTTGACCAGCGTATATCCTTCGAGCAGCGGCGCCTTGAAGAAATAGGAGCGCCGCCCGTTCTCGGACATGATGACCGACAGGTGTTCGCTGTACTCGGTCATCAGCGCCTCGTCGCCGCCGCTCGCTGCGGCAGGAGGCTTGTCGCACGAGAATAGCAAGATAGCACTCCCCGCAACGAGGAGTGCTACCAGAACATATCGTCCGATCAGACGGGCCATCTTCGCAGGCGCCTGATTAGCGGATGCAGCGAACCGTCGTCGCAATGCCGTTGACGACATAGCGCTGACCGGCCTGCACTTCGTTGAAGAAGCACTCCTCCTTCGAGGGCCATGCGCTGCGGAAGGCGGCCATCATCTTGGTCGCGGTCTCTTTCAGATCGGCCTCTTCGAGCAGCTGAGCGGCCTTCTCCATCGTGTCGTAAGCCACCCAGTACATCGCCTGCGAGGTAAAGTTGGCACCCGAAGCCTGTGCGCCGTAGCACTGCGCCAGCACGAAATAGGTCATGCCGTCCTCGGGATTGAGCGCCTGCGCTTCGAGCGCGGCCTTGCGGGCCTCGGCATAGTTCTTCGTAGCCAGCTGTACGACGCCGATGCGCACCAGCAGCTTCTCCTTCTCGACATTGTCGGTCTCGACGGCCAGCGCCTCGGTCAGATACTTGATCGCCTTGTCGTACTCCTGCTTGTTCTGGAAAGCCTGCGCGAGGAACAACGCGGTTTCGGCCGACGGCTTCACTTCGTAATATTTCTCGGCGGTAGTCAGATAGAACTCGCTGTCGCATTTGGCGCGCGTCATCAGATCGACGGCCTGCGCCAGCACGTCGGGATCGTTGTTGCTGGCGGCGATCTTTTCCTTGAACATCGCTTCCAGATTCTCGCACGAAGCCACGCCCGACAGGCCGAAGCACTTGTCGAACTGATCCTTATACTCGGCAGCCTGCCCCGTAGCGCCGTCGAAGACAGGCGACAGACGGTCGTACTCGGCGATGATCTCCTCGGGCGAACCTTCGCCGTCGTCCTTATAGTAGTCGGTGAGCTGCTTGAAATAGATCGCTACCAACTCCGGATCGGGCTGTGCGGCGATCGCCTCGCGGAACAGCTCCAACACCCGTTCGTGGTCGAGCGGATTATAGATCAGAAAGTCGCGTGCCTTGCGGTCGAGGATGTAGGCCTTGCCGCGGGTCGCATGATCGCCGAAATTCTCGATACGCAGATCGTAGAGCAGCATCAGCGAGTCGATGTAGGTCTTCTTCTCGGCTACGCTCTTGGCACGCGCGATCTTGTTCTTCATCACCGTAGCGCCCTTGGCATAGATATTCTCCGAAGCCTTGGGACACTTGTCCAGCAGTTGTTTGAGGTACCCCGAAGCAGTCTGGAAATCCTGGTTGCCGACCGCCTCGTTGAAAAAGTTGAGCAAATAGATGTTGTCTTTCCGTTCCTCGGGCGTTGCGCCGTATTTGCCGTACTTCGCATCGTCGCTGAAATCCTGGGCCATCGCCACCACTCCGACGACGGCCAACGCTACAGAGAGCAGAATTTTTACGCTTTTCATCTTAACTATTCCCTTCTTATTTTTAGATTTTGTCAAGTTTAATCGTATTTGTAACGCACGAACCACGAATCCTCGCCGAAGAGCGTCAGACCGAGCGAGAATTTCACATAGCGCTGCCGTACCAGCCCGATCTGCCGGTTGTCGATCCGAAGCGGCGAATCGTTTCCGCGCTGGCCGAACTCCACGCCGAAATCGATGCTCGACCGGCCCAGAAAACGCACCGGCATACCGAATCCGGCCGTCACGGCATATTGCGACAAGGTCTTCCCCTCGAAGGTCTGGTAGTAGGTTCCGTACCGGAATCCCACGCGGTAAGACCAGCGTTTCAGGTAATTGCGGATATCCATCCGGTTGGGCGTATACTCGAATCCCAACTTGACGGTGTTCGTGTTCTTATAGGCGACGTTGACCGCTCCGGGAACGGACTTCGGCGACTCGTTGTTCTCCCAATTCTGGTAGATGTAGTCGACGCCCGCCGCGATCTTGGCGTTCTGGTAGTAGAGCCCCACGCCCAACTGAACGGGCAATTTGAGTGCCATGCGCGTCGTATCACCCCGCACCACGGTGCCGTAAATATCGCCGTTGACGACCGTCTGATTCACCGACGGACGCAGATTACCGCCCATATCGTAGGTCGCGCCCAGCGTCAACACCTGCCGCTCGGACTGGATCAGATCGGCTTGCAGCCCCAGCTGCATCTTGATGCGCGAAATCCCGTAGGAGTCGGTGCCCGTCACCGTATTGACCGAACCGCCGTTGACGATGTTGTTCGAGACCACCGTCTGATACGTCCGCTCGATGTCGCCCCAATAGTATTGGGCGGCGACGCCGATCGAAACGCGCTTGACCACCTCCCAGCCGATGCCCAGCTTCACCTCCGTCAGGTCGCCCTCGCCGGCGTAAAGATACTGCACGCGGCCGATATTGCCCCACACGTCGTCGCTCTGTTCATCGGCCGAAACACGGTAGCCGACGCTGCTGTACGGCGTCAGGCTGAATCCCAGTCCGAGCCGCCTGGCCAGCGGCAGCTGAAAGGCGATGTCGTGGAAATTGAACGTATTGTAGCTCGTGCGCGACGTGGTCTGCGCACCGTCGGCATACTTCTGTTGGCGGTTGTAAAAGTTGACCCCCTCCACGCCGAAATCGAAGAGAAATCCCTGGCGGGGCGTCAGGCTGTACGCCGCAGGATTGAGCGGATTGACCATCACCGAGCTGCGCATCCCCAAGCCTACGCCTCCCATCGACCGCTGGGCCACCACGCCGGGCGTCTGCAATTCGCCGATGCCGTACATCGAATAGGGAGAAAAGGCATTGATACTGCTTGTCTGAGCCATTGCCGAAACCGGCACGACCAGCATCGCAGCGACAGCCAGTCTATACATTAATCTCTTCACTATCATTCGTTTTAGCATTCGGCATTAAACTCCAAAATCCGATTCAGACCCAAGAAGACGAGTTCACAGTCTGCAAATATCGCATTTTTAATTCTTTTCGCAAAGTTTTTTGCGGCGCCACCGGTAAAAATTATGCAAATATCCGCATTTTCCCGCCGGAAACGCGCGATGTATCCTTCGATTTCGAAGGCGATGCCGTTCATCACGCCCTGCTCGATGCAGGAGGTCGTAGTCGTCCCGTAAAGGCGCTCTTCGGCAGTCTCGCGGCACAACGGAAGCCTGGCCGTATAGCGGTGCAGCGCCTGAAAACGCATCCCCATTCCGGGAGAAATGGCCCCGCCGCGGTAGGTGCCGTCGCCCGACACGTAGTCGACGGTGATGGCCGTTCCGAAATCGACGACCAGCGCGTCGCGCCCTTCGGCCACGAGCGCCGCCCCCACCGCGGCGGCGAGGCGGTCGGCGCCGAGCGTTTCGGGCGTATCGTAGCCGTTGCGGATCGGCACGGGCGTCGCCGGTGTAAATTCCAGACACTTCACGGCACGCACCCGCAGCATCCGCGCCAGCGGTGCGGTACGGCCTCCGGTAGAGGCGATAATGGCCCGGTCGATCGCCGGCCAGCGCGCCAGCAGGCCGTCGAGCAATTTGGTGTCGCACTCCTCGGCGAGCAGTTTCTCGACGATTTCACCCCCGTCGAAAACCGCCATTTTTATCAGCGTATTGCCGATGTCGATCGTCAGGTTCACGCGTCTTGTTCTTTATACAACGATTTCAGTATCTCCCATGCCCCTGCGATGTCGGTTACCCCTCTAACGGTCATCGCCAAACGGTTATTGTGCTGTTTGAGCACAAATTTATCGGGCCGTCGGGTCACGCGGCGCAACAGCTCCGAGAAGACCTCGCTCTTGTAGAAGGGCGACGCCGCGTCGCCCACGAAGTGTACGATCATCAACCCGTTCTTGACCTTCACGCGCTCCATGCCCAGACGCACCGCCTCCCAACGCAGACGCACCACGTCGAGCAGCTCCCTGGCCGCCTGCGGCAGCGCCCCGAAACGATCGACGAGCCGCTGCTCGAACCGTTGCAGCTCCTCCTCGCTGCGCATCGCGTCGAGCTCGCGGTAAAGCCGCAGTTTTTCGGCCGTCTGGCTCACGTAGGAGTCGGGCAGCTCGGCCTCGACGTCGACCTCGACGGCCGTATCCTCCACATAGCGCAACTGTTCGACGACCTCCTGCTCGCGGTCGCTCAACCCCGCCACGTCGAGTCCCTCGGCCCGCAGTTCGGCCACCGCTTCGCGCATGATCTTCTGATAGGTCTCGAACCCGATGTCGGCGATGAATCCGCTCTGCTCGGCCCCCAGCAGGTTGCCGGCGCCGCGGATGTCGAGGTCCTGCATGGCGATGTTGAACCCCGACCCCAGGTCGGAGAACTCCTCGATGGCACGCAGACGCCGCCGTGCATCGCTGCCGAGCAGTTCGTCGGGCGGCGACAACAGGTAGCAATAGGCCTTGCGATCCGACCTCCCCACACGGCCGCGCAGCTGATGCAGGTCGCTCAGACCGTAGTTCTGGGCGCCGTCGACGATGATCGTATTGGCGTTGGGGATGTCGATGCCGTTTTCGACGATGGTCGTCGAGACCAGCACGTCGAACTCGCCGTAGATGAAATCCATGACGAGCCGTTCGAGCTGCTCGGCCGGCATTTTGCCGTGACCGACCCCGACCCGCGCCTTGGGGCAGACGCGCGTAATCAGGCCCGCGACGGTTTGGAGATCCTCCACGCGGTTGTGGACGAAATAGACCTGCCCGCCGCGCGCCAGCTCCGCTTCGACGGCATCGCGGACGATCTCCTCCGAGAAGACGTGCGACTCCGTGACGATCGGCTGGCGGTTGGGCGGCGGCGTCGAGATGACCGACAGGTCGCGCGACCCCATGAGCGAAAACTGCAACGTACGCGGAATGGGCGTCGCCGTGAGCGTGAGCGTGTCGACATTGACGCTCAACTGCGTGAGCTTCTCCTTGGCCGCCACGCCGAACTTCTGCTCCTCGTCGATGACCAGAAGCCCCAGATCGTGGAAGCGGACGTTCTTGCCCAGCATCTTGTGCGTGCCGATCAGAATGTCGATCCGTCCCGCTTCCAGATCGGCGAGAATCTGCTTGGTCTCCCTGGCCGATTTCGTACGGTTCAGGTATTCGATTTTCACCGGAAAGTCGCGCAGCCGCTCCATGAACGAACGGTAGTGCTGCAACGCCAGAATGGTCGTGGGAACCAGTACGGCGGTCTGCTTGCCGTCGCAGGCGGCCTTGAAGGCGGCGCGGATCGCCACCTCCGTCTTGCCGAAGCCCACGTCGCCGCAAACGAGCCGGTCCATCGGTTCGGCCGACTCCATGTCGCGCTTCACGGCCTCGATGGCCGCCTGCTGGTCGGGCGTCTCCTCGTAACGGAACGAGGCTTCTAGCTCGTGCTGCAAGTACCCGTCGGCCGAGAAGGCGAAGCCCTGCGATGCCTTGCGCTTGGCATAGAGCGCGATCAGCTCGCGCGAAATATCCTTGACGGCTTTCTTGGTAGCCGCTTTGAGCTTCTGCCAGGCGCCGCTGCCCAGCTTGTAGACCTTGGGCGGCTCGCCGTCGCCGCTCTTGTAACGCGAAATGCGGTGCAGCGAATGGACGTTGACAAAGAGTACATCGCCGTCGCGGTAGACCAGCTTGATCGCCTCGTGCGTGCGCCCGTTCTCGTTGATCTTGACCAGACCGCCGAACCGCCCCACGCCGTGATCGATATGCACCACGTAATCGCCCGGTTTGAGCTGGTTCAGCTCGGCGACGGTCATCTGCTCGTCGCGCCGGATCTCGCCGTTGATGCGGTAACGCTGGTAACGGTCGAAGAGCTGGTGGTCGGTATAACAGCAGAGACGGAGCGTATGGTCGACGAACCCCTCGTGCAGCGTGAGCGACACCGGCGTGAAGACCACCCCGCCGCGGCCGACCTGGTGGAAAATATTTTGCAGGCGTTCGACCTGAGCCTTGTTCTCCGATAATATATAGGTGCGATACCCTTTCTGCGTCGCGGTGGAAAGGTCATCGGCCAGCAGCTCGAAATTTTTGTTGAAGGAGGGTTGCGGCGCCGTGCGGAACTCCACCGCGACCGTCGCCGGCCGCTCGGCCAGCGTATCGCGCGCCGCGAAGAGTCTCTTCCCGGCCAGCGCGTCGAGCAGCTGCCGGCGGCTGGTAAGCGCACGGTCCACGCCGGCGGGATCGTCCGCCTCGGCGAGCATCCGCCGCCGCAGATCGTCCACGCGCCGCAGGGCGTAATCCGCATCGAAAAACCAATAGCACACGTCGCCCGCCGCCTCGACGAGCGACACCCGTCCGCCTTCGCGCGCATTGAGGTTGGGAATGATCTCGGCCTGCTGCAACTTGTCCTGCGACAGCTGGCTCGAAATGTTGAACCGCCGGATCGAGTCGACCTCCTCGTCGAAAAAGTCGAACCGGTAGGGCAGGCTCTCGACGTAGGAGAAGACGTCGACGATGCCGCCGCGCTGAGAGTACTGCCCCGGCTCGTAGACGAAATCCACCCGCACGAATCCGCTCTCGTCGAGCCATTCGACCAGATCGGCGGGGCGCAGATGGTCGCCCGCCCGCACGGTCATCGTCTCGCGCCGCAGCGCCTCCGCGTCGACGACCCGTTCGGCCAGCGCCTCCGGATAGGTACAGAGCGCCAGGTATCCCGCCGGCGGCGTCCGCAGTACATTGAGCGCCGCCGTGCGCTGCACGACGCCCTGCGCATCCTCGGCGCCGTAGACGATCGACCGCTTGTAGGACGACGGGAAAAAGAGGATGCGCCGCTCGTCCAGCAGCGCGTAGAGGTCGTTCAGGAGATAGGCGGCCGCATCGCGGTCTTCGGCGACGAAGACGTGCACGCCGCCCGTGCGGCGTATGGTCGCTGCGGCATACAACGAAAAAGCCCCGCCGACCAACTCTTTGAGATGGACGGTGACGCTTTCCGTTTCGTATTCGCGGCACAACCGCCGGAGGTTCTTCGACCCCTCGACGAGTGCCAGCATCTGCTCGCTCGCAGTCATAAAAAAGTAAGGCCGTTAGTACTCAATGCCCCGCGCCGTTCGCCCGGCTCCGCTTACAGCAGTTGTTTGCCCCGCTTGTCGAAGAAGCGCGTATCGACGATGCCGACGCTCTGGTCCGCGACGATGTGCAGCCACGTCTTGTAGCGCCACATCCAGCGCAGGCGCAGCGACCATACGCCCCGGTGAAGGAACGCCGAGACATAGGGGCTGACCTTCAATTTGAGGTATTTGTGCCCGCGGTCGATCGTCAGGTAGGAGATGTTGTTCTCGATCTTCTTGTCGAGCAGAATGGTCGGCTCGATCTTGCCCGTCCCGCCGCAGGTGGGGCAGACGTCCTTCACCTCCTCGACCGCCACGGGACGCACGCGCTGGCGCGTGATCTGCATCAGACCGAACTTCGTGAGCGGAAGGATCGTATGCTTGGCCTTGTCGGTGGCCATCAGCTTGGTCATCTCGTCGTAGAGCGTCTGCCGGTTGACCGCCTTGTGCAGATCGATGAAGTCGATGATAACGATGCCGCCCAGATCGCGCAGGCGAAGCTGGCGGGCGATTTCGCGCGCCGCAGCCAGATTGACGTCCAGAGCCGTCTGCTCCTGGTCGTCTTCGGCCTTGGTGCGGTTGCCCGAATTGACGTCGATGACGTTCATCGCCTCGGTATGTTCGATGATGAGGTAGGCGCCCCGTTTCAGCGACACGTACTTGGCGAAGAGCGACTTGATCTGCTTCGAGATGTCGAAATTGTCGAAAATGGGCACCTTGCCCCGATAGAGTTTGACGATCTTCTCCTTCTCGGGGGCGATGACGCGGATATAGTTGCGGATCTCGTTGAACATCGTCTCGTCGTCGACCGTAATCTGCGAGAACGACGAGTCGAGCGAGTCGCGGATGATGGTATTGGCGCGGTTCTGCTCGCTCAGGAGCAGCGCCGGAGCCGTCGATTTCTTGACGTTCTGCAAGGCCGTGTGCCACTTGTCGACCAGCGAACGGATGTCGTGTTCCACGTCGGCGTCCGAAGCGTTCATCGCCGCCGTGCGGATAATGACGCCGAAATTCTTGGGCAGCACCCCCTGCGCGATGCGTTTGAGCCGCTTCTTCTCGTCGGCGGAGCGGATCTTCTGCGAAATGAAGACCTTCGATGAAAACGGCACCAGCACGACGTTGCGGCCGGCCAGCGAGATGTCGGCCGTCAGGCGCGGGCCTTTGGTCGAAATGGCCTCTTTGGCCACCTGCACCATGACCGTCTGCCCCACTTCGAGGTGGGCGCCGATCTTGCCGCTCTTTTCGAGCGCCGGTTCCAGCTTGATTCCTTCGAGACGGACGCCGCGCTTGCCGGGCTGTTGCGCCGCCACGAGCTTTTTGAGCGACGAAAACTGCGACCCCAGATCGAGGTAATGGATGAAAGCGTCCTTTTCGTGTCCGATGTTGACGAACGCGGCATTCAGACCGGGCATGATCTTGCGAACCTTGCCCAGATAGATATCTCCCACCGAGAAGCCCGTCTGACACTGTTCCTTGTTGAGCTCGACGAGCACCTTGTCTTCGGCCAGCGCAATGGAGATTTCAGTCGGGGTTACGTTGATGATTAATTCTCGATTCATATGGTTTTCCTGCAAAAAGGCACTCCTGCGAACCGGCCCGCTCTTCACGAACGGACTCGGACCCGTTTCGCGGAAAGCGGCGGCGAACGCCTCTGCGACACCGCCGGCCGGCGAAGGATTTCCGCATTCGCTTCCGACCGCCGTTTCCGGATCCGGAAACGCATACCACCTCTTTTTCAGCCGGTTCCGGTCTGAATACGAAACGACCGGCCGACCGGAAACGGAGCAGGGCGGAGTTGCCTACGAAAAAATAGTTAAAGCTAAAGGCTTTCGGACCTTTAGCTTTACTATCTGTCAATACATAAGAGTGCTACTTTTTCTTATGACGGTTCTTGCGCAGACGTTTCTTCCGCTTGTGCGTAGCCATCTTATGACGCTTATGCTTCTTTCCGTTCGGCATAGTTGTAAATTTAATGGTTTGACTTTAAGTTTGGATCCGGTTCGGCCCTATTTCACCTTCGCGGCGAAGCTCTTGGCGGGCTTGAACGCGGGGATGTCGTGTGCCGGAATCGTAATCGTGGTATTCTTCGAAATATTGCGGGCTACCTTCGTGGCGCGCTTCTTGACGATGAAGCTGCCGAAGCCGCGGAGATATACGTTGTTCTTCTTCTCCAGAGATCCCTTGATGCTCTCCATGAAAGCCTCGACAATGGCCTGTACCTGTACCTTCTCGGCACCGGTGCTTTTGGCGATCTCGTTTACGATATCTGCTTTTGTCATAGTTGTAAAAAATTAAGAGTTAATATGTTAATTCCTTTCTATCCCTGCTTCTGCCACACCTTCTACACCTTTCGCTCACCACGGCAACCGTCCGCCTGCGGGTCGGTCGTTCAGCCTCGGATTCCGGAAAAAATCGCTTTTTCAGGTGTGCAAATATACTATTTATTTGATTAATCCACAATTCGCTAACATTTTTTTTCATTTCCGGCATCCGCGCGGCACCCTCCCGCAGGAAAAAATCTATCCGTCAGTGTGTGAGTGCCATATAACAAATAACGCGCCAAGCAGGAGGAAATTGCATGGCGGCCGGCCGGCGATGCGGAAAAAACGTCCGGCACGCAATATTTTGCCCCGAAATTGCATTATCCTATGGAAAACGTTACTTTTGCACAACCTAACCGACAGCGACATTATGGTGAAAATCCTATGGGTGGACGACGAGATCGAACTGCTGAAACCCCACGTGCTCTTCCTGCGTCAGAAAGGGTATGAAGTCGACACCTGCAACAACGGGTACGACGCGATCGACATGGCCACCGAAGGCGGCTACGACCTGATCATCCTCGACGAGATGATGCCCGGCATGACCGGACTGGAAACCCTCCCCAAGATCAAGGAGGTACGCCCCACCACGCCCGTCATCATGGTGACCAAGAGCGAGGAGGAGAACATCATGGACAAGGCGATCGGCTCGAAGATCGCCGACTACATCATCAAGCCCGTCAACCCCAACCAGGTACTGCTGTCGATCAAGAAGAACGTCCACCAGCAGCAGCTCGTCACCGAGCAGACGACGGCCGACTACCGCGTCGAGTTCGGCCGCATCTCCAATGCGCTGCAAATGGCCGAGAACTTCTCCGACTGGTGCAACATCTACCGGCGCATCACCTCGTGGGACATCGAGTTGTCGGAGTCCAGCGACGCTTCGATCAAGGAGGTGATCCAGTTCCAGAAGTCGGAGGCCAACCAGGCCTTCTCGAAATTCGTGCGCCGCAACTATTTCGACTGGATCAACCGCCGCGACGACCTCACGCCCGTCATGTCGCATACGCTCATGCGTTCGCGCATCCTCCCCGTCGCCGACGAAAATTCCAAGACGACGCTGCTGCTGATCGACAATTTCCGCTACGACCAGTGGCGTTCGATCAACCCGCTGCTGCGCGGCTACTACGACGTGGCCGTCGACGACTTCTACTGCGCCATTCTCCCCACGGCGACGCAATACGCCCGCAACGCCATCTTCGCAGGACTGATGCCGCTGGCCATCGACCGTCTGATGCCCGAACGGTGGCTCAACGACAACGAGGAGGGCGGCAAAAACCAGTACGAGGAGGAGTTCCTGCGCCGCCAGTTGCAGAGTAACGGCAAGAACTACCGCTGGACGTTCGACAAACTGGTACGCCCCGAAGCGGGCCGCAAGCTGGTGGACAACATCCAACGCATCTACGACGCCGATTTCTCGGTGATCGTCTACAACTTCCTCGACATCCTGTCGCACGCGCGCACCGAGACCGACATCATCCGCGAGCTGACCGAGGACGAGGCGTCGTTCCGCTCGCTGACGCGCTCGTGGTTCGAACACTCCGACCTCTTCACGCTGCTCAGACTCCTCTCGAAGCGGGGACACACGGTCATCATCACCTCCGACCACGGCACGATCCGCGTCGACAACCCGATCCGCGTGACGGGCGACCGCGAGACCTCGGCCAACCTGCGCTACAAGACGGGGCGCAACCTCTCCTACAACCCGCGCGAAGTCTACGAAATCACGCGGCCGGAAGACATCCAATTGCCGCGCATCAACCTCTCGTCGAGCTATATCTTCGCCTACAACACCGATTTTCTCGTCTATAACAATGACGCCAACCGCTTCATCCGCTACTACAAGAACACGTTCCAGCACGGCGGCATTTCGATGGAGGAGATGATCGTGCCCTATATCGTATTAAAACCCAAACAATAAGCATGAAAACGCTCGCTATCGATTCGCTCGACGACCTTCCCGACGCAGCCGAAGCCGTCATCGACGCCCTGGCAGGCCGCACGGTGGTCGCCTTTCGGGGCGAAATGGGCGCCGGCAAGACGACCCTCATCGGCGCGATCCTCGACCGTCTGGGTTCCGCCGACACGGTCACCAGCCCCACCTTCGCGCTGGTCAACCAGTACGACACGGCCGACGGACGCCCCGTCTTCCACTTCGACTTCTACCGCATCGACCGCATCGAGGAGGCCTACGACTTCGGCTACGAAGAGTATTTCTATTCGGGCAACCTCTGTCTGGTAGAGTGGCCCGAAAAAATCGAGGAGCTGCTCCCCGACGACACGATGACGGTTCGCATCCGCGTGGACGGCCCCGAGCAGCGCACGCTGTTCATCGACTGAGGCGGCCCGACGAACCGGCAGGGCGGCGCACTGTCGCAGTGCGCGCCGTGTCGTTCGCCCCGCAGGGGTCAGATGCGCGGTTTCTGCACGAGGCGGATCACCAGCGAAAGCGCATAGATCATCATGCCGTACATCACGGGGATCAACGACACCTTGAACCCGTTCAACAGCAACCCGACCGAAGGCCACTCGCCGACCTCGGCGACGACACCGGCCGCCTGAAACAGCCCCGCAAACTGCCAAAAGCAGCCTGTGACCAACGCCAGCAGGCCGATTTCACGCACCCACGCGGGGGCTTTCCACGCCGCGAAAAAGAGACAGACCAACTCGACGGAGAGCAGCGACATTGCGCCCGGACCGCCTGCAATGAAAAGATCGAACATAACGCACGGATTTTTAAGGTTCAACAATTCGGGGAATCCCCGCTGCAAAGATAGGCCGAACGCCGCACGCAGCCAAACGATCGGGCCGTCGAATCCCCCTCTTGCCGTGCAGAATCCCGTCGTCGCGCTTTTCCGGCGCCGGCGCACGGCGGAATCGGCCGAAAATCGCTACCTTTGCGTTCGCAAACCGACCGTCCGCACATGAAACGACTCTTCCCGCTGTTTTCGGCCCTCGCCGCCGTGCCGTTCGTGGCGCTGCTGCTCGTCAGCCTCGGTTACACCCTCGGCGAAGCGTCGCTGCTGGCCGTCATGTTCCTGCCCGGTCTGTTCGCCTTCCGCCATTTCCTGCCGCAAATCCGGTTCGCCGAACGACGGCGCGGGGCCCTGCAACTGTTCTATCTGACGGGAGCCGTCCTCACCTTCGAGTACGTCGCCCTGATGCTGACGAATTTCTACCTGCGCTACAACGCCTCCGTCTGGCGCTACGACATCACGATGCCCGATCTGCTGCAAAACCCGCTCTTCATCCTGCTGCTGCTCGCCGCCTGCGCGCTGCCGATGCACTGGATCGAACTCCGCTGCAACACGCAGCCCGCCCGCGACCGCTACGTCGAATTCATCTCCGACCGCCGCCGCGTCCGCCTCGAAACGGAGCGGATCTCCTACCTCGAATCCAACGATTCGGAGGTGTGGATCCACACCTCGACCGGCGAATCCCTACGCACCAAGACCAAGATTTCGCAGTGGGAGCAGCAGCTCGACGACCGCTTCCTGCGCATCCACCGCTCCTATATCGTCAACGCCGACCGCGTCGCAAGGCACACGGCCGGCGCGGTGGTCGTCGACGGACGAACGCTCGAGGTTTCGCGCAAATACCGCGACAGCGTCCGCGCGGCGATCCCCGAAAGCGCGCCGTCCGCCCGCGTCCGGCACATTTCGAACGACAAGCCCTCCTGAGCGGTGCGAAAGTTGGACGATTCCGGAAAAATCGTTATTTTTGCTCCTCCGAAAACAACTACGATCATGCAGGAATATACCTCCCGCCAACAGCAGATCCGCCGCTCGGCGCAGCAGATCTACGACGTCGTCAGCCGATTCGACAACCTCACCCCCGCCCTGGCCGACCGGGTCGAGGAGTGGCAGGCCGACGAAGACACCTGTTCGTTCAAGGCCAAAGGCTTCACCGTGAAGCTGCGCATCGCCGAAAAGGAGGCGCCCAAGACGATCAAGATCGTCGGCGGCGACGGCGGCGTACCGATGGATTTCGCCTTCTGGCTGCAACTCAAAGAGGTGGCACCCTACGACACGCGGATGCGGCTGGTGCTGCACATCGACCTGAACATGATGATGCGCATGATGATCGGCTCGAAGATTCAGGGTGCGATCGACCAGATCGCCGAGGCGCTCGCCAAGTCGTTCAACGCCGCCCCGCAGGTCTGAGCGGACGCCGCCCGCAGGGCGAGCGAGGAAGGCCGGAGGGCCTGCACCGGAGGTGCAAAGGCCCTCACGGACGGACGAGTCTCGCTTTTCGCAAGAAAAGCCGTCCGCCATACCGCCACAGGCGAAACGGTGTTTGCAGGACGACCGACACCGTCCGGCAAACGTCACGGTCCGCATCGGCCGATGCTGCCGATCCTTTTTTCCGACGGCGGGATTTTGAAATCCCGCCGAAATACGTTATATTTGTAAGAACTATCAACCACCAATACTCGGCTCATGGCACACCACGTTTTTATCAGTTACGCAAGTAAAAACAAACAACTGGCCGATGCGCTCTGCCACACGCTGGAACAACACCGCATCTCCTGCTGGATCGCCCCGCGCGACGTCCTGCCCGGAGAGCCCTACGCCCGCGAAATCATCCGCGGCATCCGCGACTGCCAGATCATCGTGCTGATCTATACCAACGACTCCAACGCATCGGAGCACGTGCTCAACGAGATCGACAAGGCGTTCAACTACGGGAAGGTCATCATCCCCTTCATCGCCGACGATACGCGCATGAGCGACGAGTTCGACTACTACCTCAGCCGCAAGCACTGGCTCACGGCCTTTCCCAACCCCGAACAGCACTTCGCCAAATTGGTGGAATCGATCGCCCGGACGCTGAAACTCGACACGACGCCCGTCGTGACACCGCCTCCGACACCCACGCCGCCGCCCACCACGACGACTCCGCCGCCCGCAGTGCCGCGCCCGACGATTACTCCCGTCGACGTTCCGCGCCCGCTGGCCGGACGCAATCGCACACGCGGCAAACAGAACTACGACAACGGCGACAGCTACGAAGGCGAACTCTTCGACAACAAACGCGACGGGCAGGGCACCTACACATGGAAAGACGGAGACAAATACGTCGGCGATTTCATCGATAACCAGCGTACCGGAAAGGGCACCTTCTACTGGGTCGACGGAGAGCGTTACGAAGGCGAGTTCCTCAACGGAAACCGGCACGGCCGCGGCATCTATTTCTTCAAGAACGGCAACCGCTACGAAGGCGATTTCCGCGAAGGGAAACGCACGGGCCGCGGCACGTTCCAATGGGCCGACGGAGACCGTTACGAAGGCGAGTTCATCGACGGCGACCGCACCGGCAAAGGCTCCTACTACTGGAAGAGCGGCTCCCACTACGACGGCGACTTCATCAAGGGCAGCCGTACGGGCAAGGGCTCCTACTACTGGGCCGACGGAGACCGCTACGTGGGCGATTTCGCCGACGACAAACTCCACGGCCAGGGCGTCTACTACTACAAAGACGGCACCCGCTACGAAGGCACTTTCGTGGAGGACAAGCGCACCGGCCGCGGTACGTTCTACTGGCCCGACGGAGACCGTTACGAGGGCGATTTCATCAACGGCGAACGCACGGGCAAGGGCTCCTACTACTGGGCCGACGGTGATCGCTACGAAGGGGATTTCGTCAAGGGGAAATGCCACGGGACGGGTACCTACTACTACAAGAGCGGGAACCGTTATACCGGCGCTTTCGTCGACGACAAGCGCACCGGCAAAGGTACGTTCTACTGGGCCGACGGCGATCGCTACGAAGGCGACTTCGTCGAGGGGAAATGCCACGGCAAGGGTACCTACCATTGGAATTCGGGCAACTATTACGTCGGCGACTGGGTCAACGACGAACGCACCGGCAAGGGCGTTTATTACTGGGTCGACGGCGACCGCTACGAAGGCGACTTCATCGAGGGCTCGCGCACGGGAAAAGGATGTTACTACTGGCCGGACGGCGACCGTTACGAGGGCGACTTCGTCGAGGGAAAGAGTCATGGCAAGGGTACCTACTACTGGGCCAACGGAAACAAATACGTCGGCGACTGGGTCGCCGACAAACGCACCGGCAAGGGTGTCTTCTACTGGACCAGCGGCGACCGCTACGAGGGAGATTTCGTCGAGGGAAAATTCAACGGCGAGGGCATCTACTACTGGGCCGACGGAGACCGTTACGAGGGAGAGTTCTCGGACGGCGATTTCCACGGTTACGGTATTAAATACCATGCCGACGGCACCCGCCAGGCCGGCCGGTGGGAACACGACAATTTCGTGGGATAAACGACCTTATCGAAAAAGCGGACGTCCGACGATTCAGACGCCCGCTTTTCCAATCCCTTCTGCCCGCCTACAATCTGGCGAAAACCCGCCGGATAGTCGGAAAAGTCTGCTGCAAATGCAGTTCTACCTCGTCAGGCGTACACCAGCATACGCGGTCGATCCCCTCTTCGGTCTGCGGCCGGAGCGTCGCGTCGGCCGCGGCCGCCATCTCGAACCAACGGGTGCGTTTCATCTCCCACTCCCCGCGCAACTGGTAACAATGGAGCGTGTCGCACAGGTGACGTCGGATCGAAGCCGCGACGCCCGTCTCCTCCCGAACCTCGCGCAGGGCGCACGCCTCGATCGTCTCGCCCCGCTCCCAATGCCCCTTGGGCAGATCCCAACGGCCGTTGCGGTAGATCATCAGCCGCTCGCCGCGGTCGTTGACGACCGCGCCTCCGGCCGCCTCGACGAGCCGGAACGCCGCGGCGAAGGCCGCGAAACAGCGGTCGGGGTCGGGAGTCACGACCGCCACGAAATTGAATGTTTCCAAAAAATTGAGTATCTTCGCCTGCGGAAGCGTCGTGCCGGCTTCGAGCGGAATCTCATGGTAAGGCTCTCCGACGGGACGCGATGAAAAAAGCAGAATCTTATCGGCGAAATAGATCGTTCGGCACATGAAGCATACGATTTGTTCCGGCAAAAGTACGAAGATTTGAACGAAATGAAGAAACCCAACTCGGCAAATATGAAAAAATTTTTCCTGCTTATGGCATGTACGGTTCTGGGACTCGGCTCCTGTACGGAGCGGCCCCGACCTCTCGAAATCGACAACGCGCTCACGGCCGAAGAGATCGCCGCGGGACGTTTCACCCCGGAGGTGATGTGGAAGATGGGAAGGCTCGGAGGGTCGCAGCTTTCGCCCGACGGCAAACGGCTCGTCTACACGGTCACCTATTATAATCTCGGCGAGAACCGCGGCGTGACGGCGCTTTACCTGCGCGACATGGCATCGGGCGAGGTGCGCCAGCTGACCGACCACACGTCGAACAACACGTCGCCGGCATGGTCGGCCGACGGGCGCACGCTCTATTTCCTGTCGGACCGCAGCGGCACGCAGCAGGTATGGCGCATGGCCGCCGCGGGCGGCGAGCCGCAGCAGGTGACCGCCTTCGACGCCGACGTCGAGGGCTTCGGCGTCAACAAGCCCGGCGATGCGATCTGGTACGTGCAGACGGTAGCCGTCCCCGGCGCCGAGAAGTGTTCGGCCGACCTCTATAAGGACATGCCCCGGTCGAAAGCGCACATCTACGACGATCTGATGGCCCGCCACTGGAACTATTGGGACGAGGGGCGCTACCGCCACCTCTTCATCGCCGCCCTCACCGACGGTAAAGCCGCCGAGGGCGTCGACATCGTAGGCGCCGACGCGGCGTGGGACGTACCCACGGCGCCCTACTTCGACACGGCCGAGATCGCATGGAGCAACGCCGGCGACCGGCTGGCCTACACCTGCAAGCCCCTCACCGGCACCGACTACGCCCTTTCGACCGATTCGGACATCTTCGTCTACGACCGCGCGAGCGGCCGCACGGTCAACATCTGCAAGCCGATGGAGGGCCGCGTCCGCTTCAACGCCATGGTACACCGCAATACGCCCTTCCCCGGCTATGACAAATACCCCGTCTGGTCGCCCGACGACCGCTACATCGCCTTCCGCTCGATGGCCACGCCCGGCTACGAGGCCGACAAGGAGCGCCTGATGCGCTACGACTGCCGCACGGCGGAGATCACCGACCTCACGCCCTCCTTCGACTACCACGCCACCAACGTGGCGTGGGCCGACGACCGCACGCTGTGGTTCATCGCCCCGATGGAGGGAACCTACCAACTCTGCCGCCTCGCGCTGCCGGCCCCCGACGCCACGTGCGGCACCGTCGACCTGCCGAAGGTCGTCACGTCGGGCGACCACGACATCAACGCCTTCACGATGGCCGGCGGACGCATCGTCGCCGAAGTGACGACGATGCGCATGGCCACCGAACAGTTCGAGGTCGACCCCGCCGACGGCAAGCTCACGCAACTCTCGGCCGTCAACAAGGAGATTTACGACCACATCCGCCTGGGAACGGTCGAAAAACGCTGGGTCGAGACCACCGACGGCAAGCGGATGCTGACGTGGGTCGTTCTGCCGCCCGACTTCGATCCGGCGAAGAAATACCCCACGCTGCTCTTCTGCGAGGGCGGCCCGCAGAGCGTCGTCTCGCAAGCGTGGAGCTACCGCTGGAACTTCGCGCTGATGGCCTCGCAGGGCTACGTCGTCGTGGCGCCCAACCGCCGCGGCGTACCCTCGTTCGGGCAGGAGTGGCTCGAACAGATTTCGGGCGACTATTCGGGACAGAACATCCGCGACTACCTCTCGGCCATCGACGACGTGGCGCGCGAACCGTGGTGCGACCGCGACCGGCTGGGCTGCGTGGGCGCCTCCTACGGCGGTTATTCGGTCTATTTCCTGGCCGGCTGCCACCAGAAGCGCTTCAAGGCCTTCATCGCCCACTGCGGCATCTTCAACTTCGAGTCGATGTACGGCCAGACCGAGGAGCTGTTCTTCATCAACCACGACTACGGCGGGGCCTACTGGGAAAAGGATAACCCCACGGCCATGCGTTCCTACGCCAATTCGCCGCACAAGTTCGTCGACCGCTGGGACACGCCCATCCTGATCGTCACGGGCGAATACGACTTCCGCATCCCCTACACGCAGTCGCTCGAAGCCTTCACAGCCGCCCGTCTGCACGGCATACCGGCACGGCTCGTGGCCTTCGAGGACGAGGCGCACCAAGTATTCAAGCCGCAGAACTCGGTGGTCTGGAACCGCGAATTCTTCGGCTGGCTCGACAAATACGTCAAGGAGGCCCGGTAGCCTCTTCCGACGAGCCCCGCATCGGGAGCGCACCCCTCCGGACAGGGATGCGTTCCCGATGTCGTTTTACGATTACTCCGACCTGTTCATGATGAAAAACGGGGTGTTCGTTGAAATTTTTTCCTATATATTATCGAACCGGCTATTTTTGTACACAAATTGAAAGTTGTGTTCAAACCGAAAAACGACGGCCGTCCCGCAGAAGGCCGCATCGAGATAACGAAGATGAAAAAGATCCTCCTGAGCGTTTCCATGTTGCTGGCACTGGCTTTCGCGCCGGTGTCGTGCGACCGCGAGAAGGCCGAATACGGCGACGGACAGCAGCCCGTCGGGACCGTCACGGGCACGTTGTCGCTCGCGGCGATGACCGTCGTCCTCTCCACCGAGACCGAAACGCACGACGCGGTCGTGCGCCCCGACGCCGCAGCCGCGACGAGCGCTCCGGCCGCCTCCGGCCGCCTGCAAACGGCCGCCCGTGCGGAAGCCGAGACCACCTATACATGTACCGTTACGGATGCGGCGGGCGCCGCCGTCGCGCAGTTCCCCTACGACCGACGCCCCGAGACGCTCACCCTGCCCGCCGGAGCCTATACGCTGACGGTCGAGTCGGCCGAACCGAAAGCCGCGGTATGGGACGACCCCGTCTACGCCGCCCGTCAGGAGGTGCTGATCGACCGGAACGTGACCGTCGAAGTGGGCGAGGTGCTCTGCACGCCGTCCGCCGTCGGCGTCGCGCTGGTCTTCGACCCCGCATTCGGTGCGCAGTCGACCGCCACGGTCGACTGCGGCGGCGAAGCGCTCGCCTTCACGACCTCCGAGAGCCGCACGGGCTGGTTCGCAGTCGGAACGGCGCGGACGCTGACCCTGACCGTCGAAGGAACCGCGGGCGAGGGAACGCCCGTGTCGTTCACGCGACGCTACACGGACGTGCAGGCCGGACAACTCTACCGCTTCACCGTCAAGGGCGAATCGCTCTCGGCGCCCGACATCGAATGGGTCGGCCACGACACCTCCCAGCGCTACGAAGCCAACGACGAACTCGAAGCGCAGATCGTCGTCACCGCCGCGGCCGGCATCCGCGCCTTCACCGTGGAGATCATCTCCGAAGAGGTGCTGACGCCCGAAGTGCTCGACGCCGTGGGGCTCGCGCCGGAGCTCGATCTGGTCTCGCCGGGCGATTACAAGGAACCGCTCGAAGGGCTGGGATTCCCCACCGGAGAGAAGGTCGTCGGCCAGACCTCCGTATCGTTCGACATCTCGCCCTTCATGCCGCTCATTCCACTGCTGGGTACGGGCGACAGCGATTTCCGTCTGACGGTCACCGACAACGAAGGGCAGACCACCGTCGCCTCGATCATGGTGCACAGCACCAACGGCGAAGCACCCGAACCCGAAGGCCCCGAAGAGGAGTATCCGGGCGGCGATGCCAAACCGCTGGAACCGCCCCACGCCGGACAACCCTATCCGGGCGGCGACGCCAAACCGATTCACAACACACAAAAATAACCACAATCCGATGATTATGAAGCAGAACATTACGAATTTCGGGGGGGGGTCGAAGACCTATCTCCGTCCGGAAGTCACCGCAACGGAAGTTGTCGTGGAGACCGGCTTTGCAGCCAGCGAGGCATTCCCCGGCGGAAATGCCAAACCTTTCAACGAGTGGGGCGATCAAATGCCTGATGCCTACGGCGATCCGATCGAAGAATAATAAAACAGACATCCATATGAAACACGCATTTACCAAGGGATTGTTCGTTGCAGCCACTGCAACGCTCATCGCGGCCTGCTCGACCGACGACGCAGCCGACCAAATGCCGGTAGCACCCGGCAAAATCGAGGTCAGCCTCAAAGCCGCGCTGCCCCAGAGCCGCGCGCAGATCGAGGTCGACGAGTCCAACGGCCGTTTCTCCGGTTCGTGGGAGGCGACCGACGAGCTGACGGTCTACGCCAAAGGCAGCACCTCCGGCAAGGAAACTCCGAAATTCACCTACGACGCCGACGCCAAAGTGTTCAAAGGCCAGCTGACTGAGAAGAAGCAGGACTGGACCTACCAGGCCGTCTACCCTGCCGTCGACGCTACGCCGCTCAACATCCCGTTCGGTGCGGAGCGTACGCAGAAGGGCAGCAATTTCAACGGCGCCTACGATCCCCTCGTGTCGGCACTCGTAACCCATGACGGCGCCGAGCCGGGCAAGACCCCGCAGGGCGAAGCCGTGACCTTCGGTCTGAAACGTCTGACGGCCATTCTGGCGCTCACGTTCAAGACCGACGACGCCACGGTCAAGGCCGAAAAGGTGAAGTCGGTAGCACTGACCGCCGCCGGCAAGACGATCGCCGCCAAGTCGTTCGACATCACGCTCGACGACCAGTCGGGCGCCCTCAACACCGACGGACAGTCGGAGACGATCACGCTGAGCTACGAAGCCGGCAGCGAACCGGCCGCCGCCTCGTTCAAGGCCTATTTCAACGTTCCGGCCGCCACCTACGGCAAGCTGTCGGTGGTCATCACCACCGAAGGCCACACCGCATCGCTCGACCTGACGACCGACGGCATCGAGCTGCTCCCCGGCGAGCTGGCCTACACGACCAAAGCCGTGAGCGGCTGGACTGCACTCGCTGCCGCTCCGACACTCGAATGGGTTGACAACCCCACCTTCGAGCCGCAGGAGATCAAGGAAGGTATGAGTGTAAAGGTCAATCTGCAAGCAGCAGCCGGTATCGAAGGATTTGTTATCAAGGTCGACTCAAAAGGACTGGCCACCATTCTCGGACAAATGCAAATGCCCGTAGTAGGAACCGTCACCACAATGGATATGATAAATGACCCTAACACGGAAGCGATCAAAAGCATGATTCCGGGATTTCCCGATCCGCTGGCCGGTCATACGGAGGCATTCCAGCTCGACCTTTCTACACTCGTTCCGCTCATTCTGGAATTGCCGGACATGGGAATTCCCGCAGAAGACATCTACGGCAACCATAAATTTACGCTTATCATGAGCGACGCTCTCGGCCGTTCGATCGAAAAGACATTGGTCTTTTATGTTCCCGCACCCAACCCGACGATTACCTACGCAGCGGGAGCATGGAACGATATGGCAACTTTTACATTGCAGAATGTTCCTGCCGATGCGCAAACGGTCAAGGTACAATACAAAACGACCGACGAATCGCAATGGCACGATGCCGAAGTAAATTCCGACCGCACGGCTGCGATCGCACGTCCGGAATTTACATCGCATACATCAGCCGATTGGACGACGCTCGAAGCCGCCAACGTCAAACCGTACAAGCGTAAAGTCGCCGGCACCGGTATTCTCGACGGAAAAACCTATCAGTATAAATTGATTGTAGACTCCTTCGAGTCCGAAGTCGCCGAATTCGATTCTGCCGCTGCCAATCTGACGAATCCCGCAATTCCGACGCTGGATCAGAATGCATCCACTTTCGACGCAACAAAAGTAACCTGCTATACCAAAGACAATAACACGGATGCAACTTGGTGGGCAAGTGGAAGCAATACAGCTTTCGGAATGGATATTACTCTTTGTTCTTATGACGCCACTTACAAAGGAGCTTACCTAAAATCAAAAAGTAATATTGTTCTTGTGAACATGGCACCTGGCAACCTGTTCTCAGGAAAATTCTACAAAGGGGCGAGGGACATGAACGGAACTGTATATTTTGGGCAGCCTTATAAGTGGGCAAAACGCCCTTCGGGGGTAAAAGTCAAATACGATGCAAAAACCGGTCTTGTCGATAACAATTACCATAAAACAGATAAGATAGCAATAGGGAATCCGGATTATGCCCGCATTTTTGTAGCCATTGTTAACTGGGAAAAAACCAGAGACGTAACATCGGGTGTATCCAAACCTACCGGATGTTGGGATCCCGAAATTTCTACCGACCTTTCGGGAGACAATTATGGAGGCGGTAAGATCATAGCCTACGCATCGTTGTGGATTAACCAGACGGAGTTCAAAGGTTCATTCAATGAAGTAACCTTGCCGTTCAACTGGTATGCAGAAGACGTGAATCCGGCGAATGCAAAATACAGCCTCGTTATTTCCTGCTCCACCAGTGCATACGGTGACTATTTAGCCGGATACAAGAGTGCCGAAATGTACGTCGGCGACTTCGAGTGGGTATACTAATCCTCTGAAAACGACAACCCTGCAAATTTCCGGGCGGCCCGACGACCGCCCGGAGATTCGTTAGGGTCGGAAACGGCTGCGGGGAGGGCCGCCGAAAAACTCCCGCGATACGCAAAGAACCGATTAACGCACTTCGAAATGCGCAAACTCAAACTTCTGACACTGATTCTGCTGCTGGGGACGGCCGTCGCGGCCGCCGCCCCGCGGCTGGAATCGCCCGTCGACCGAACGGCCTCCGCACCCGATCCTATGGCAGCGGAAACGTCCGACATCGCCGACGCGGTGCAGCCGCTCACCGCCGCAATCCTTCCCGCGACCGACGTCGCTCCGGTATCGGAGGCTCCCGACGGGCCGACTGCCACGACGCCGGCCGGCGACCGTGCAGCCGGACTCACGGCGATCGCGGACGGGAAACAGCCTCAGCCGGCGAAAACCGTCAACCAGCGGCGTGCCGAGCGCGGCATCAGCTCGCGGACCAGCCTCTTCGTCCCCAAGGGACAATGGGTCTTCGGCGGTACGGTCTCCTATTCGACCCACAACAACCGCGACTACGACGTGCTCGTAATCGACGACATCACCTCCGAAGGCTACACCTTCAAGGTCAGTCCGATGATCGGCTACGCGCTGGGCAACAACTCGACGCTCGGCGTGCGCTTCATCTACGGCCGCACGCTGCTCAAACTCGACGGGGCGAACGTCAGCTTCGGCAACGGCGACTCGTCGACAGACCTGAGCGTCGACTATTACTACGCGCTGCGCCACTCCTATTCGTTCGCTGCGGTCTACCGCCGCTACATCCCCTTCGGCGAATCGAAGCGCTTCGGCATCTTCACCGACATCCAGCTGCTCTTCGGCGGCTCGCAGGGCAAGTTCGCGGCCGATTCGCCGATCAAGGGCACGTTCCAGCGGGGCTTCGACTTCGAACTGGGCCTCTCGCCCGGCCTGATCGCCTTCGCCACGAACAGCATGGCCGTCGAGGTCAACGTCGGCATGATGGGCATCGGGTACAGCCGCGTGCGGCAGGTACACAACCAGGTGACGACCGGCACGCGCCACCAGAGCGCCATGAATTTCAAAGTCAACCTGCTCTCCATCGGGCTGGGCATATCGTTCTACCTCTAAAACCGCACGGCAATGAAGAAATTCCTACTTTTGATGCTCCTCGCGCCGGCGGCACTGTCGGCCGCGGCCGACTCCGGCGCCGACGCCTCGGTCGTCGTGCGCAAAGACTCGGCCTTCGTCGAGAAACACCGTTTCCTGCCCACGGCCAAGCGCATCGACCGCCGCATCGACCGCAACAAATTCGCCTACAAAGGCGAGGTGGCGCTCGGCATCACGGCCTCCTACGGCACGATTTCGAGCGACGACACCGACATGATGCTCATCCTCGACCACATCAACCTCGACGGGACGATGGCGCAGGTCAACCCCTTCGTGGGCTATTTCTACCGCGACAACAACATGGTCGGACTGCGGCTCGGCTACCGCCATATCGGCATGGGACTGGGCAATCTGGAAGTCGATCTGGGTTCTCAGAACGATCTGGACATTTCGCTCGACAACATGGACTACTCGGGCAACGCCTACTCGTTCGGACTCTTCCACCGCTCCTATACGGGTATCGACCCCAAGGGCAGTTTCGGTCTGTTCGCCGAATTGGAGCTGTCGGGCATGATCGGCCGCTCGGACTTCTCCTACCTGTCGGGCGACACGCCGAAATCGACCCACAGCAAGTCGTTCAAGATGAACATTTCGTTCAATCCCGGCGTGGCGGTCTACATCTTTCCCAACGTCTGCGGAACCCTCTCGTTCGGACTGGGCGGCTTCCAGTATTCGAAGATCGACCAGACCGACCAGGACGGCAAAACCGGCAGCCGCACGGCGTCGAAAATGCGTTTTCGGCTCAACCTTGCCAATATCAACGTGGGTATGACCGTTCATTTGTGGAACAAAAAGAAAGAGTAACCATGAAACGACTCATCCTTTTCGGCGCACTGTGCCTTCCGGCGTTCCTCGCCGGCTGCATCCATAACGACCTGCCCTACCCCGTGGTGACGATCAACATCGAGGCGATCGAGGCCGAAGGGCTCGACGGCGCAGCCCAGATCAACGCTGCGCAGCAGACCGTCATCCTGCCGCTTTTGGAGACCACCGACATCCGCAACGTGCACATCACCTCGGTGACGCTCACCGAAGGCGGGCAGTCGTCGGTAGCCTTCCCCGGCACGTTCGACCTGCGCACGCCGCTCTACACGACGCTGTCGCTCTATCAGGAGTACGGGTGGAGCATCGCGGCCACGCAGACCATCGAACGCTATTTCCGCGTGAAGAAGCAGGTGGGCGCGGCCGAGATCGATCCTGCGAACCGCACGGCGACGGCCTACGTCTCGCGCAGCACCGACCTGCAAAACGTCCCGGTCAAGGAGCTCAAACTCGGCCCGGCCGGAATCACGACCTACTCGCCCGAAATCGAGGGAACGACCTCGTTCGAGACGGTACGGCTGGTCGACGTCACGGCGCACGGCCGCACGGAGCAGTGGCGGCTCCGCGTCGTGCCGACCGACGTCACGGTGCGCATCACGCAGTGCGACGCATGGGCGCGCATCGCATGGCTCGCGGCCGACGGTCTGAGCGACACCGAAATGGGCTTCGTCTACCGCCGCAAGGGCGACACGGAGTGGCTCGCGGTACCCGACGTCGAGATCGAGGGCGGAACCTTCCGCGCGAAACTCGCCGGCCTCGACCCCGAAACGACCTACGAACTGAAAGCCTTCTCCGACACGGACCGCAGCAACGTGCGGGAATTCACCACCGAAGCGGCTCTGCAGCTGCCCAACGCCGGATTCGAGACGTGGAGCACCGACCGCAGCGACATCCTCTACCCCTACGCCGCCGACGCGCCGCTGGCCGAGCAGTTCTGGGGTTCGGGCAATCCCGGTTCGATGACGCTCAAAAAACTCGTCACCACCAACGAAAAAGACCCGCGTCCGGGTTCGGAGGGCCAATACTGCGCACAGCTCAAATCGCAGTACGTCGCCTTCCTCGGCGTCGGCAAGTTCGCCGCCGGAAACCTCTTCTCCGGCCACTACGCCGAAACGAAGGGCACCGACGGCATCGTGAATTTCAGCCAGCCCTTCACCTCGCGCCCCGTGGCGCTGCACGGCTGGGTGAAATACAACCGCGGCAAGATGGACTATATCAAAGGCAGCCCCATGGGCATGAGCTTCGCCAAAGGCGACCCCGACGAAGGCATCATCTACATGGCGCTGGGGCGCTGGACGGCCGCCGAATACGGCGGAACGGAGCAGTCGCCCGTGCAGGTCTACACCCGCGACACGAAGACCTTCTTCGACCCCGAAGGCAAGGACGTCATCGCCTACGGCGAGGTGGTCTTCACCACCAGCGTCGACGAGTGGCGCGAATTCACCGTCAAACTCGACTACACGGCCACGGACGTCGTACCCACGCATCTGATGATCGTCTGCTCGGCGTCGCGCTACGGCGACTACTTCACCGGCAGTTCCGACAGCGTGATGTGGGTCGACGACTTCGAACTGGTCTACGAATAACGGCCCGGAACACGATACGCGAGGGGTCGGCGCTTTCGAAAGCGCCGACCCCTCGCGTATCATTCTCCCTGCGCTACCGCCGCTTCAACTCGGCGCCCAGCATCACGCCGGGATAACGTTCCAGAATCGCGGCGATCTGCTGCAACTTCGGATTCTGCGCATACTGCTGCGACGAAGCGCGCAGCGAACCGAGCGCGGCATTCGCTTCGAAAAGCAGCGTCAGCACGCCGTCGGCATGTTTCGCCCGGCCGGTAAAAGAGACCGGATTGCCGGCGAAGAGGCACTCGACCGTCAGCTCCCCCGTATCTTCGTCGTAGCGGTACACCCCTTCTACCTTATAGGTGTCCAGCACTGCCTTGAAGACACCGCGACGGGAGAAAGAGACCGTCGCCTTGCCCGGTTGCAGCCCCGCCTGCTGGAAATAGGAGGGCAGCTGCCCTTTGAGCGTCGAGGTCGCCAGCGAGGCGAGCATATCGTCGCCCGTGTACTCCATCGCCGGCGCCTGATAGCTCCACGAGCCGAACAGCTCCTTCTCCGGAAGCGGTTCGGGGGCAGCGGTCGCCGCGGCGGACTCCGACGAAGTACCGCCCGTCAACGACTGGATGGCGCTCTTGAACATGTCCTGCCACGACTGCGCCGAAACGGGCGTCGCAAAGGCGGCGGCGAAGGCCGCGATCAAAAACAGGCGTCTCATCGTCATTGCTTCGTAAATTCGAATCCCAGATAGAGATCGTCGAACTTGCCGACCAGCGTGCTGACCGTCGCGGCCGTCGTGCTGAACGAAGCGAGTTTCTGCCCCAGCACGTCGACCATTTTCAGCAGCCGCGTAGCGGGAAAGAGGATTTGCAGGTCGGTTCCCGACAAGTAGGTCTTGCCGTTGAGCGTCCCCAGATCGTATTTCGACGACATTTCGAAATGCAGCGCGATATCGTGGCTCTCGCCCGTGAACTCGTAGGTTCCGGTGAACGTCCGGCTGCCGAACGTCGCCGTGAAGCGCTTGTCCGCCGCGAACGAGAACTTGCACGCACCGGCACGGATACCCGCCAGCGCGTAGAGCTTTTCGAGCTGCTCCTCCATTTTGCCCGTCACGGCCGACGCTCCGACGTCGGCCAGCGCGTTGTCGCTTTCCAACTTCACGCCCGGCGCCTCGTACTGCCAGTCGCCGATCATCAGCGTTTCGGTCGCCTTGCCGCCCGTCGCCTTGTCGACGACGTTCGAGGCCGCGCTCTTCAACGCCTCTTTCCAATCCTGCCCGACGGCCGGTACAACGCAGCACGCGGCCAGCAGGCACATCAAAAGTCTCTTCATAAATTCCGATAATTTGTTTCGTTCACTCCTTTTCGAGCCGGTCGATCTCGGCGAGCCATACCGCGGCGCTCGCATCCGACGGCATCCGCCAGTCGCCGCGCGGCGACAACGCCACCGAACCCACCTTCGGCCCGTCGGGCATCGCCGAACGTTTGAACTGCTGCGAGAAAAAGCGGGAGAAAAAGGTCTTCATCCACCGCAGGATCGTCGCCCGGTCGTAACGCCGGCCGAACGCACGTTCGGCCAGAAAAAGTATCTTCGCGGGCGAAAACCCCTGCCGGACGAAGCGGTAGAGGAAGAAGTCGTGCAGCTCGTAGGGGCCGACCAGCTCTTCGGTCTTCTGCGCGATACCGCCCTCTGCATCGGCCGGCAGCAGTTCGGGCGAGACGGGCGTGGCGGCCACGTCGCACAACACCTCGCGCACACTCCCTTCGGCGCAGTGCGCAGCATACCACTCGACGATATGGCACACGAGCGTCTTGGGTACCGAGGCGTTGACGCCGTACATCGACATCTGGTCGCCGTTGTAGGTCGCCCAGCCCAGAGCCAGTTCCGACAGGTCGCCCGTACCGACGACCAGCGCACCTTCGCGGTTGGCCACGTCCATCAGAATCTGCGTCCGTTCGCGCGCCTGCGCATTCTCGTAGGTCGTCGAGCGGTCGTTTTCCGGCAGCCCGATGTCGCGGAAATGCTGTTCGCAGGCGGCGCGGATCGGTATTTCGCGCGCCGTGACGCCCAGTCCGCGCATCAACGTCAGGGCATTGCCGTAGGTGCGGCCGGTCGTCCCGAAACCGGGCATCGTGATCCCCACGATCCCCCGCCGGTCGAGTCCCAGCCGGTCGAACGCACGCACCGTCACGAGCAGTGCGAGCGTCGAATCCAGTCCGCCCGAAATGCCGACGACAGCCTTCGTGCTCCGCGTATGCGCCAGCCGGCGCGCCAATCCCGTCGCCTGAATGTTGAGAATCTCCTCGCAACGGCTGTGCCGCCGGTCGTCCTCCGCCGGTACGAAGGGCATCGCCTCGACCGTGCGGTCGAACGGACGGTCGTCGGCCACGGGCATCGTCACGGCGACCGTGGTACGGCCGCCCGCGCCGCTGTGGCGGAACGTCGTCGTGCGGCAGCGGTCGTTGCGCAGCAGCTGGCAGTCGACGTCGGCCACGACGAGCTGCTCGCCGAGCGAGAAACGCTCCGACGCGGCCAGCACCGCGCCGTTCTCGGCCACCAGCGCATGGCCGGCGAAGACCAGATCGGTCGACGACTCGCCGAAACCGGCCGAGCAGTAGAGGTAGGCTGCGCGCGTGCGCGCCGACTGTTGTACGACCAGCTGCCGCACGTAGTCGCTCTTGCCCACGGTTTCGGGCGACGCCGAAAGATTGAGAATCACCTCGGCACCAGCCGTAGCCGCCTCCGCCGACGGCGGGGCCGGCACCCACAGGTCCTCGCATATCTCCACCGCGCACCGCGCACCGCCGATGTCGAACAGCAGGTCGGGTCCGAACGGCACACTCTGCCCGCACAACTCGATCTCGACCGTCGGGCGCCCCTGACCCGAAGCGAACCAGCGCGACTCGTAGAACTCGGCGTAGTCGGGAATATGACACTTGGGCACGACACCCAGTACTTCGCCCGCGGCCGCCACGACAGCGCAGTTGTAGAGCATGTCGTCCACCGCGACGGGCAGGCCGACCACGAATGCCGTGTTCAGTTCCGCCGTACGCCGCAGCAGCTCCGCAAGGGCCTGTTCGGCAGCAGCCAGCAGCGCCGGTTGCAGGAAGAGATCGCCGCAGGTATAGCCCGTTACCGACAGTTCGGGAAAGAGAACGACCTCGACGCCGCGTCCGGCCGCTTCGGCCACGAGCGCGGCGATCCGCTCGCCGTTATAGGCGCAGTCGGCCACCCGCACCGAAGGGATGGCCGCCGCCGTTTTCAAGAATCCGTACCGATCCATCGTCAGGCGCTATTTGGCCCACAGCTGCGCCAGGTTCAGGATCACCTGCACGGCCTTGCGCATCGTCGTGAGCGAGCAGTACTCGAACTTGCCGTGGAAATTCATGCCGCCCGTGAAGAGATTGGGGCACGGCAGTCCCATGAACGAGAGCCGCGCACCGTCCGTACCGCCGCGGATCGGACGCACGAGCGGTTCGACGCCCGCCATCCGCATCGCCTCCATCGCCTTGTCGATGAGCTGCGGATGCGGCTCGACCATTTTACGCATGTTGAAATACTGGTCTTTCAGCGTGAGCGTCAACACCCCGTCGCCGTATTTTTTCTTCAACAGGTCGACCGCGCTCCACAGATAACTCTTCTTCTGTTCGAACTTCGCGGTGTCGTGGTCGCGGATGATATAACTGATCTCGGCGCGCTCGACCGTCCCGTCGAAGCCCACGCAGTGGTAGAACCCCTCGTACCCTTCGGTATGTTCGGGACGCTCTGCGGCGGGCAGCATGGCGTTCAGCTCGCAGGCCACCTCGATGGCGTTGATCATCTTGTTCTTGGCATAACCCGGGTGGACGTTGCGGCCCTGCACGGCGATCTTGGCGCTGGCGGCGTTGAAGTTCTCGTACTCCAATTCGCCCTCCATGCCGCCGTCGACCGTATAGGCGAAATCGGCGCCGAAAGCCGCGACGTCGAAGTAATCGACGCCCCGTCCCACCTCCTCGTCGGGGGTGAAGCCGATGCGGATCTTGCCGTGCGCGATCTCGGGGTGCGCCAGCAGATACTCGGCGGCGGTCATGATCTCGGCCACGCCCGCCTTGTCGTCGGCGCCCAGCAGCGTCGTACCGTCGGTGTGGATGAGCGTATGCCCCTTGAAGAACGCCAGTTCGGGGAAATCGGCCACGCGCATCGTCAACTGACCGTTAAGCACGATGTCGCCGCCGTCGTACTCCTCGATCGTGCGGGGACGGACGTCCTTGCCGCTCATGTCGGGCGAGGTGTCGACGTGCGCGATAAAACCGACGACGGGCGCCGACTCGCAGCCCGGCGTGGCGGGCACGGTACCCATCACGTAGCCGTGCGCATCCATCGTCACTTCCGTCATTCCCAACGCCTTCATTTCGTCGGCCAGCTCGCGCAGCAGCACCAGCTGCTTGTCGGTCGAGGGGAAGGTCCGGCTCTGCTCCGACGACTGCGTGTCGTAGGAGACGTATTTCAGAAATCGATCTTTGAGTTCCATATCTTATTCGTTACAAATGAATTACTCCTGTTCGGGCTTCGCACGCATCGTGTGCCAGGCCATATAGCCGATCAGGGCCGCATACATCGCAAGCCCCAACCATTCGGCGCCGTTCGACGACGCCCACTGCCCGAAGTACCAGTCGGCGCCCGCGAATTTCAGCACGGCTGAAACGACACCCATCAGCGCACCGCCGGCGATGAAGCCCGACGCAATGAGCGTACCGCGGTCGAGCCGCGCCTTGTTCACGGCGTCATCCTTCGAGCGGGTCGAGACGTACCAAGCCACCAGACCGCCCACCACCAGCGGGGCGTTCAACTCCATGGGGATGAACATCCCCAGCGAGAAGGCCAGCGCCGGCACACCGATCGAGGTGAGCACCAGCGCCAGCACGGCGCCGATGAAATAGAGCACCCACGGCGTCGTGCCGCCCTCCATCAAGGGCTGGATCACGGCCGCCATCGCATTGGCCTGCGGCGCCACGAGCGCACCCTCGCCCACGAAACCGTAGGTGCGGTTGAGCACGATCATCACGCCCGCCACCGTCGCCGCCGAAACGGCCGTGCCGAGGAATTTCCACGCCTCCTGCTTGGCCGGCGTCGTACCGATCCAGTAGCCGATCTTCAAATCGGTGATGAAGCCTCCGGCCATCGAAAGGGCCGTACAGACCACGCCGCCGATGACCAGCGCGGCCGTCATGCCGCTCTTGCCGCTCAGTCCGATCGAGACGAGCACCAGCGACGAAAGGATCAGCGTCATGAGCGTCATGCCCGACACGGGATTCGTCCCCACGATGGCGATGGCGTTGGCCGCCACGGTCGTAAAAAGGAAAGCGATCACGAAGACGATCGCGAGCGCCACGAGCGTCTGCGCCCAGTTGCCCAGCACGCCGAACTGGAAGAAGACCAGCAACGCCGCCAGCGTGGCGATCACGACCGTGAGGATCAGCCGCATCGTCAGGTCGCGCTGCGTACGCACGGTCGTCTGCTCGGCGGTCTTCTTACCGCCCAGCTCCTTCACGGCCAGCCCCAACGCCTGACGGATGATCCCCGCCTGCCGCACGATGCCGACGAGCCCGGCCATCGCGATGCCGCCGATGCCGATCGGCCGGCCGAAATCCTTGAACAGTTGTTCGGGCGACACGCTCGCCGCATCGGGGATCACCGATCCCACCAACGGCACGACGAGAAACCACACCAGGCACGAACCCGCGGTGATGATCGTGGCGTATTTCAAGCCGATGATGTAGCCCAAGCCCAACACCGCCGCGCCGGTATTGAGACCGAAGACCACCTTGAACTTGTCGGCGCACATCGCGCCGAAATCGCAGATGCGCGTCGAAACCGATTCCGTCCATGCCCCGAAAGTCGACACCACGAAATCGTACAGTCCGCCCACGGCACCGGCCACGGCGAGCAGCTTGGCCTGCGCGCCGCCCTTCTCGCCCGACACGAGCACCTCGGTGGTGGCCGTCGCTTCGGGGAAGGGATACTTGCCGTGCATCTCCTTGACGAAATAGCTGCGGAACGGGATCAACAGCACGATGCCCAGCAGACCGCCGAACAACGACGAAAGGAAGATCTGGTAAAACGCCGCGTCCAGCCCCAGGATGTAGAGCGCCGGCAGCGTGAAGATCGCCCCGGCGACGATCACGCCCGACGAAGCGCCGATCGACTGGATGATGACGTTCTGGCCCAGCATGTTGCGCTTGCCGAGCACGCTGCCCATGCCCACGGCGATAATGGCGATCGGGATCGCCGCCTCGAACACCTGTCCGATTTTGAGTCCCAGATAGGCCGCCGCAGCCGAAAAGACGACGGCCATGACGATGCCCATCCCGACCGAATAGGGCGTCACTTCGGCGGGAGCGGCCGACGCCGGCAGCATCGGCGTGTACTCCTCGCCCGGCGCCAGCTCACGGTAGGCGTTCTCCGGCAACGAGGTCAATTGTTTTTCCTGTTCCATTCTCGTTTTTTAAGTTTGAATTCGCGTCTGATTGACAAAGTTAGGAATTTTTTCGAAAAATCGATCTTCCGCCCGCCGAATTCGGCCGATCCGAAAGGAACGAACGCGGACACCCGACGACCGTCGGGCATCCGCATACTATCCGCGCTTTCTCCTGCCGGACACAGGACAAGCATCAGCCAAAGCACTGACCGATCACAACCACTCGATCAATCGTTCCAGTCCGATCCCGTGCGACCCTTTCAGCAGCACGAACTTGCCCGCAAACGGCGACGCCTGCAACGCGGCGGCCGCTTCGTCGCACGTGGCGAACAGACGCACCCGTTCGTCGCCGCACCCCATCGCACGCCACGCGGCGGAGAACTCCGTCCCCACCAGCCACAACTGCTCCACGTCGCCCGCAAGCGCCTGTTCGACCGCCGCACGATGCTCCGCCGCACTCCACGCCCCCAATTCGAGCATATCGCCCAACACGGCGACCTTGCCGCCGACCGACTCCTCGCCGAGGAAATTGGCCAGCGACGCCTGCATACTCGACGGATTGGCGTTGTAACAATCGACGACGAGCGTATTGCGGGCCGTCGATCGCCGCTGCGAGCGGTTGTTGTCGGGCCGGTATGCGGCCACGGCGTCGCGGATACGCTCCTCGTCCACGCCGAAATAACGGCCTACGGCCATCGCCGCCGCTACGTTCAGGCGGTTGAACGCCCCTTCGAGCCGATGCCCGACGCCGTCGGCGATCGCCGGATCGTAGAATTCCACCGCCAGATTTCCCCGTTCGGCGGCCATTTTCACCAGCGTCCCGTCGTCGCGCCGCACGAAGGCACGGCCGCCGTTGGCAGCCAGATAGTCATACAGCTCGCCCTTGCCGCGCCGCACACCTTCGACACCCCCGAATCCTTCGAGGTGCGCCCGCCCGACGTTGGTAATCAGGCCGAAATTGGGCTCGGCGATCGCACAGAGCAGGGCGATTTCGCCGCAGGCGCTCGCCCCCATCTCCACCACGCCCAACTCCGTGTCGCGCGTCATCGCCAGCAGCGTAAGGGGTACGCCGATATGGTTGTTGAGATTGCCCTGCGTGGCGTAGACCGCGTATTTTTCGGCCAGCACGCGGCTCACCAGCTCCTTGGTCGTGGTCTTGCCGTTGCTGCCGACGATCGCCAGCAGCGGAATGCCGAGCCTGCGACGATGCTCGCACGCCAGCGCCTGCAAGGCCGCCAGCGCGTCGTCTACCGTCACGATCCGTCCGGCATAAGCTTCTCCGGCCGACGCCGCGACCGCCGGATCGTCGACGACGGCGCAGGCCGCACCGGCATCGAGCGCCGCCAGGGCGAAGCGGTTGCCGTCGAAACGGTCGCCCCTGAGGGCGAAGAAGATCGTCCCTTCACCTGCCCGCCGCGAGTCGGTCGCGACGGCGGGGTATCGCTCGAACAACGCATAGAGACGCTGCGTTCCGAGCCGTTCGTTTTCGTTCAATTGTCAATCGTTATTCATCGATTATCAGATATACTCCTCGCCCTTGTTGAACTTCACCTCGTCGATATACTTCTTGATGTTCTGCTCCTCGCCGCGCGGGCAGATCATCAGCACGTCCTCCGTATCGACGACGATGTACTCCTTCAACCCGCTCACGACGGCCACCTTGCCTTCGGGCAGCGAGATGATGCAGTTGCACGTATCGTAGGCGTAACAACCCTCCGCAGGCTTGGCGTTGGCGTAACGGTCCTTGCGCGAGAGCTGGTAGAGCGAACCCCACGTCCCCACGTCGCTCCAACCCACGTCGGCGTTGGAGCGCACGTAGACGTTGCCGGCCTTCTCCATGACGCCGTAATCGATCGAAATGGGATGGCTGCACGAAAAGACCCGTTCGACGGCCTCGTCCTCCTGCGGCGTACCGAACGCCGCCTCGACCGACGAGAACAGCGCATGATGTTCGGGCAGGTATTGGGCGAAAGCCCGCACGATATCGCGGACCTTCCAGACGAAAATACCCGAATTCCAGAAGAATTCGCCGCACTGCACGAAGGTCTGGGCCAGTTCCAGATTGGGCTTTTCCGTAAAACTCTTCACCGGACAAATGGTCTCGTCGGCCGAGGCCTGTATATAACCGTAACCCGTTTCGGGGCGTGTGGGACGGATGCCGACGGTCATCAACGCATCGTGGCCCGTCACGAAATCGAGGCACTCGCCGATGATCGAGCGGAACCCCTCCTCGTCGACCACCCAGTGATCGGCCGGCGTGACGATCATCTGCGCTTCGGGATCGTGTTTCCGCAACCAGTAGGCGGCGTAGGCGATGGCCGGCGCGGTATTGCGGCCGATCGGCTCGCAGAGAATCTGTTCCTCGCGGATCTCGGGAAGGATATTGCGGATCAGTTCCTTGTAACGTCGGTTGGTCACCACGATGAAATTTTCGTCGGGCACCAGCGGCGCGAAGCGTTCGAACGTATGGCGCAGGAATGATTTGCCCGTCCCCATGATGTCGAGGAACTGCTTGGGCTTGTTCTGCCGGCTCAGCGGCCAGAAGCGGGTTCCCACGCCTCCCGCCATGATGATACAGTAGCGATTCATATCGTATCTCGTTTGATTGTTCCTGAAATAATATACAAAGATACGAAAAGTCGAGGGCAGAAGCAAACATTCATGTTTGATTATGCCGAGACGGAGTATCTTCGGTGAAGTCAAAGATACGAATAAGTAAGGACAATGTCAAATTTATTCGAACATTGCCGAACGGAAATATCTTCGGCAAGCCAAAGATACGAAAAGCCGGAAGCAATGCAAATTAATTTGCTTTTTGCCGAGGCGAAATATTCTCGGTGCAGCCAAAGTGCGATCTCCCTTTGTCAGTCCGCGGCCGGCGGAGGATGTGTCGGAGGCCGCAGGCGGAGCGATGCCGCCCTCTGCATGGGCGGCTGCGGGCTTCCGCTCTTCGGCTGCGGCCGAAGAGCGAATCTTTCGAAACTGTATTTTAGCAGGCCTCCGGCCTGCGGGATCGCACTGCAAAAACAACCTAATTCTCACTTCGGGAAGCATCCCGCACCTCCGATTGGGTGTCTCCTGCAAGGAGCGGATTTACCACCTTTTGTCACCGAAAGGTGGCGCCAAAAGTGTCCGCAGAGCACCTCCGTCGGGATCGGACGGAGCAATGCGGAATTTGCGGTGCGCTGCGCGCAACGATGATTATTTGCTGGTCTCCTGTTTTAGCAGGTCTCCGGCCTGCCGGACCGCACTGCGAAAAGAGCGGAAAGATTCCTACGCTCCACTGCATTCCGTCCGGAACGACAAATCCTGTCATCCTCAGGAGGAAGTCCAAACCAATTCCGACACAGGCATCGCCCCCTGCATCGCCCCGCAAACAGCGGAGAAAAAGGCCGTGTCCGATCGGTTTTCGGCACATTTGCCCGAAAACCGAAAAATAATTCGTAACTTTGTCGGTCAATCTATCAATTGTCGGGCACGAATATGAAGATCAAGCTCTTTACCATTCCCAACCTGCTCACGCTCTCGAATCTGCTCTGCGGGATGATAGCGACGGTGGCGATACTCACCGACGGCGACCTGCATCTGGCCTTCTGGCTGCTGGTGCTGGCGGCCGTCTTCGATTTTTTCGACGGCTTCACGGCACGGCTGCTCCACCAGTCCTCGCCGATCGGGTTGCAGCTCGATTCGCTGGCCGACATGGTTTCGTCGGGCGTCGCACCGACGGCCGTCATGCTCACACTGGCATGGCAGGCCGGCAGTTCGTGGTGGACGGCCGATACGGGAGGCCCTTGGAGCTGGATCGTACTGCTGCTGGCCGTCGGGACGGCGCTGCGGCTGGCGAAATTCAACATCGACGACACGCAGCGTACCGAGTTCTGCGGACTCCCTTCGCCCGCGGCGGGCCTCTTCTGCGCCTCGCTGGGTCTGCTCCACGCCGAAGGGATGCTCTCGCTGCCCTATGAAGCCGTACTGCTCGCCGCGGCGGCGACGGCCTGGCTCATGATCAGCCCGATCCGCATGTTCGCACTCAAATTCCACGGCTTCGGCTGGAGGGGCAACCGGCTGCGCTATCTCTTTCTGGGGGCGTGCGTCGTACTTATTCTTACGCTCGGCGCATACGCAATTCCCGCGATTTTCGTTCTCTATGTCGTAGTCTCGCTCGTCCGGTGGCTCCTGCAAGGACTCAGGGCGGCCGAAGCCTAAGAAAGAAAACGCATGTCGAAACGGCTCGGAACATATCTGCTCCCGGCAGTGCTGCTCTTGGCGGCGCTGCTGCCGGGGCGTGTCTGTGCCCAGCTCGACGCCCGTTCTCTCATGCGAGCCCAGCAACGCGGCGAAAACACCAACCTCTACGGAGTACCGAACCCCGCGCCCGAAGACGAGGAGGGGCAGGCGCAGCAGCCCGTCGACTCGACCAAGGAGAAGCGCATCAAAAAACCGCTCGAATCCTACTTTTTCAGCGATTCGATCCGGGCGCTGCCCAACTTCAAATGGAACGTCTCCCAGGATTACAACCGCGTGCGGATCGAACCGCTCGACACCACGCTCACGGCGTGGCGAATCGACTACCCCTTCTACCGTAACGGCGTGGGTGATGCGCCGATCGGCGCGCTCGGCCAGGGATCGGTTCCGCTCAACTATTTCGAGCGGCCCCAGTGGCAGGATTTCAGTTTCGCCTCCCCGTTCCACTCCTATATTTATGACATGCGGAACGCGCCGTTCTACAACGGCAAACGTCCCTTCCTGCAAATGACCTACATCGAATCGGGACAGAAACGCTACCGCGAGACCAATTTCGAGATCCGCCACGCGCAGAACATCTCTCCCTCGACCAGTTTCAGCATCGACTACAAGTCGCGCGGCACGCGGGGACTCTACGAATGGTCGCGTACCAAGAATCAGAACATCGCCGTGACAGTCGCCCACACGGGCAAGCGCTACTCCGTACATGCCGGTTACGTCAACAACCACATCGAGACGCAGGAGAACGGCGGCGTGGTGGGCGAATGGGCGATCCGCGACACGGTCTTCGAGATGCCGTCGGGCGTACCGATGCGGCTGACGAACGCCAAGGCCGAAAACATCTACCGCAACCACGCCTTCTTCCTCACGCAGTCCTACGCCATTCCGCTGCAACGCGTCACCGAAAACGATTTTTCGCTGGCCGACCTCTCGGCCGTATTCATCGGCCACTCGATCGAGTACGATATTTGGAGCAAGACCTACACCGACATCTTCGGCACCTACACCGACGAACGCGGGTCGAAAGACGAGAACGGCAACTTCGTCGCCACCGAGGGCCACGAGTATTACGACAACTGGTTCATCCACCCCGACGCCTCGCGCGACACGCTCTGCGAACGAAGGCTTTCGAACCGCCTGTTCGTGCAGGCGCAGCCGTGGGACCGCAACGGCGTGATCGGCACCATCGACGGCGGCGTGGGGTTCGACATACACACCTACTCGCAGTTCGCGCTCGGCGACTACATCACCGGCAAATACCGCCGCACGCGAAAGACCAGCTATTTCGCCTACGGGTCGATCGCCGGCAAAATCAAGAAATACGTCGACTGGGACGCCAACATGAAGGTCTACCCGTCGGGGTACAGAGGCGGAGACATGTCGCTGGGCGCACACCTCGCGCTCAAAGGCTATCTCCGCGGTCACGCCTTGATTCTCGAAGGACGTTTCTCGAACGAGAAGCGTTCGCCGGGTTACTGGCAGGAGAATCTCTTCTCGAACCACTACGTGTGGTCCAACTCCTTGGCCAAGGAGAATGAAACCCGTATCGAGGCTTCGTTCCGCGTGCCGGACTACGCGCTGGAACTCGCCGCATGGCAGGGTGTCGTAAAGAACAAGATCTATTACGGCCCCGTCGGTCCCGGCGACTCCAACGTAGGCGTCCTGCAACACGACGGCAACGTCAGCCTGACGAGTTTGTATGCCCGCAAGGATTTCCGCATCGGCGGACTCCATCTGGACAACAGGGTATTGTTGCAGTGGAGTACAAATCAGGAGGTCATACCCGTTCCGCTCGTGAGCGCCTTCCTCTCGTACTATTACGAGTTCTGGGTGGTGCGCGACGTGTTGAGGCTGCAAATCGGTCTCGACGGCCGCTACAACACGAAGTATTACGCCCCGGGCTACAATCCGGCCCTGTCGGCGTTCTACAACCAGCGCGAAACCGAGGTGGGGAACTATCCCTACACCGACGTTTTCGTCATGGGCAAGTGGAAACGAATGCGCATCTTTCTGAAATATCAGCATGTCAACAGGGGGCTGTTCGGCAACGGCGACTACTTTTCCGTGGCCCGCTACCCGCTCAACCCCGGCATGTTCAAGATGGGTATTTCGTGGGGATTCTACGACTGATCGATCGGTGTACTGTACGGCACGCAGAGAGCTGCCCGCAACGTAAAACTTTATGTTAAAAAAGACATTTTTAACGTTCGTGTTCTTAACATTGCTGACTACCTTCTACGGTCTGAACGCCAATTTCGGCCCCTACGGCAACCGCACGGCAGGCAGCTTCATCGGCAGCGCCGAAAGGACGGAGATCGCCCACACCATCTCGGTTTACGACGAACTGATCCGTTCGGTCAGCGAAGAGGAGGGTTACGACTGGCGTCTGATGAGCGCCATCGCCTACCACGAATCGCGTTTCTCGCCCGACATCGTTTCGAAACGGGGCGCCGCCGGACTGATGCAGATCATGCCCGCCGTGGCGCGCCAGTTCAACGTGACGGGCGACCGGCTCCTCGATCCGGAGACCAACGTCCGGCTGGCGGCACAGGTGCTCTCGAAGATCGACGCCGGACTGCGTTTCGCGCCCGGCACGCCGGACGACGACCGGATGAGCATCATCCTGGCCGCATACAACGGCGGCATCGGCCACGTCAACGACGCACGCCGGCTGGCGCGCAGCCACGGCGAGAATCCCGATTCATGGGAGACCGTGGCCCGCTATCTGGCGCTCAAAGCGCTGCCCGAATACTACGAGCAGCAGGAGGTACGCTGCGGCCGGTTCACCGGCGGCAGCCAGACGAGGGCCTACGTCCGCGACGTTCTGAAACGCTACGACCGTTACTGCCGTATCGCAGCACGTTGAGAACCCGATCCCGATTCCGGAATAGAAAACAGCGAGGCAGTTTACCTCGCTGTTTTTTATCGAACTGCCGCCAGCCGAAATTCAGTACGCGCCGTGCGGAAATCAACGGCCACCTTCGCTGCTTCGGGATCGCGCCAAAAGCGGCAAAAGATCGAGCGGCGGAACGAGCGGAAGAGAATCCTTTCGCCGCACACCTACAACAGCAGCACGGCGAGCGTCGCGACGATGAACCCGCCGACATAACCCGCGGCGACCTGGCGGATCGTGTGGCATCCCAGCCACAGACGTGCCGAGGCGAGCGCACCCGCCGCCAGCACGGCCACGGCCAGCGCACCGGTCAGGTTCCCTGCGTTGCCGAAGGTCAGCAACACGAGCAATGCCGCGGCGGCTCCCTGCGCAGCCAGATGAAGACTTATTTTCCAGTAGAAGGTCACCGCCAGACAGAACAGTTCGCAACAGGCGCCCGCCAGCATGAATTTGCGCACGATCATCGCCGAAGGAATCCGCGCCACCGTAGCGGCGCAGAGCAGGTAGCAGACGATACCGATCGCCAGCGGCAGAATCCGCTCGCGCCGGTCGTCGATCGCAAGCGACGAAATACGCCCCACCGAGCGGAGCAGCCCCACCGAGAGCAACGGAATGACGGCCGTGTAGAGCACGGTCACCCACAGCAGGTAGAACTTGACCGACGCGGGGAAATAGGAGAGCTGGGTCGGTCCCGCCACCAGCAGCAAGATGACGTAGAGCGGCATCACCAGCGGATGCAGCACCACCGACACCGCTCTGGACAGGCGCGTGGGCAGGCTGCGGTCGCTACGGCGCAGTGCGGAAGAGGGATCGGCAATTCGGGATTCGTCCATCAGATCTGTTTTCGCAGACGCGCCACCGGAATGCCCAGCATTTCGCGGTATTTGGCCACCGTGCGGCGCGCGATGCAGTAACCTTTGTCGTTGAGTATATCCATCAGCGTCTCGTCCGTCAGCGGACGGCGCTTGTCTTCGTCGTCGATGCAGCTACGCAGGATGTTCTTGATCTCGTAACTCGAAACCTCCCCGCCCGATGCGGTCTGCATCGCCTCCGAAAAGAGCGATTTCAGGAGGATGATCCCGAACTGCGTCTGCACGTACTTGCTGTTCACCACGCGCGAAATGGTCGAAACGTCCAGTCCCGTGCGGTCGGCGATATCCTTGAGGATCATCGGGCGGAGCTTCGACTGGTCGCCCGTCTTGAAATACTCCTGCTGGAAATCCAGTATCTCCTGCATGGTGCGCATCAGCGTGTCGCGCCGCTGCTTGATCGCCGAGATGAACCACTTGGCCGAATCGATCTTGTTCTTGACGAACTGCACCGCCTCGCGGTTCTTCTCCTGCACGCGGCCGTCGGACGACACCATGTCGCGCATCATCTCCACGTAACGGCGGTTGATCCGCACGTCGGGAACATTGTAGGAGTTGAGCGACAGTTCGAAACGGCCGTCGTGATAGTCCAGGATGAAATCGGGCACCACGTAGGGCGCGGCGTCCGACCCGCCGTCGGAGTAGCCGTTGGCGGGCTTGGGCGAGAGGTGGCGGATCTCGGCGATGGCGTCGCGGAACTCGTCCTCGGTGACCTGCAACCGCGAGATCAGCTTCTCGTAGTGTTTTTTTGCGAATTCGTCGAAATAGGAGGTCAGTATCTTGCGCGCCAGCCGCCGCGAACGGGTCGTCATAGGCAGTTGCGAGAGTTGCAGCAGCAGACATTCGCGCAGGTTGCGCGCACCGATACCCGCGGGTTCGAGGTCGTGAATGACTTTCAGGATCGCTTCCAGCCGTTCGGGCGAGACCTCTTCGCCCAGCGTAAAGGCGATGTCGTCGGCCACCGATTCCAGATCGCGACGCAGATAGCCGTCTTCGTCGATGCTTCCCACCAGATAGACCGCCAGCCGCATCTCCTCTTCCGAGAGGTTGCGGTAGCCGAGCTGTTCGATCAGGTACTCCTGCAACGAACGACCGCCCGACAGGGGAATCTGACGGGGCTTGTCGTCTTTCGAATAGTTGTTGGCCCGCATCTTGTAGGCCGGCGTGTCGTCTTCGCGCAGATATTCGTCGACCGATATTTGCTGGGGTTCCTCCTCCTCGTTCTGCTGTTCGGCCTCTTCGAGCACGATGTTCTCCTCGATCTCCTGCTTGATGCGCTGTTCGAGCTGCACGGCAGGCAGTTCGAGCAATTTAATCATTTGGATCTGCTGCGGGGAGAGCTTCTGCTGAAGCGTCATCACCTGTTTCTGATGAATAGCCATGGGTCGATAAAATTAAAATCAATGCACACGAGGAAGGGAGCCGCCGCACACCCTCCGCACACCCCGTATGCCCGATTTTCGGTCGGCGGGCCGCTGCGCCTAAAATTCGGCGTGCTGCGGGGTACGGGGGAAAGGTATCACGTCGCGGATATTGCCCATGCCCGTAACGAAGAGGAGCAGACGCTCGAAGCCGAGTCCGAAACCGGAGTGGGGAGCCGATCCCCAGCGGCGGGTGTCGAGGTACCACCACAACTCGCGTTCGTTCATGTTCAACTCCTTGATACGGGCACAAAGCTTGCCATAATCGGCTTCGCGTTCCGATCCGCCGATGATTTCGCCGATTTTGGGGAATAATACGTCCATTGCGCGTACCGTCCGCCCGTCGTCGTTCTGCTTCATGTAGAAGGCCTTGATCTCCTTGGGGTAGTTGACGAGGATCACCGGACGCTTGAAGTGCTCCTCCACCAGGTAGCGCTCGTGCTCCGATTGCAGGTCGCATCCCCAGTCGCACGGGAACTCGAACTTGCGGCCCGAAGCTTTCAGAATCTCGATGCCCTCGGTGTAGTCGAGCCGCTTGAAATCGTTGTGCAGCACGAATTCCAGCCGTTCGATCAGCTCCTTGTCCCACATCTTGCACATGAATTCCAGATCCTCGCGGCAGTTCTCCAAGGCATAGCCGATCAGGTATTTGAGGAACTCCTCGGCCAGCTCCATGTTGTCCTCCAACTCGTAGAAGGCCATCTCCGGCTCGATCATCCAGAACTCCGAGAGGTGGCGCGGCGTGTTGGAATTCTCGGCACGGAACGTGGGGCCGAAGGTGTAGATGCGCCCCAGCGACAACGCGCCCAGCTCGCCTTCGAGCTGTCCCGATACGGTCAGGTTGCAGGGTTTGCCGAAAAAATCCTGCGAATAGTCGATCCGCCCGTCCTCGGTACGGGGCGGATTGTTCAGATCGAGCGTCGTCACCTGGAACATGGCGCCCGCACCCTCGCAGTCGGAGGCCGTGATGAGCGGCGAGTTCCAGTAGTAGAAGCCGCGGTCGTTGAAGAACTTGTGGATGGCGAAGGCCATCGCGTGACGGATGCGCAGCACCGCGCCGAACGTATTGGTACGCGGACGCAGGTAGGCGATGTCGCGCAGGAATTCGAGCGAATGGCCCTTTTTCTGCAACGGATAGGTCGCAGGGTCGGCCGTGCCGTAAATCTCGATCGAAGAGGCCTGCACCTCGACGCCCTGGCCCTCGCCGGGCGACTTCACGAGCCGGCCGTCGACACGGATGCAGGCGCCCGTGGCGATCTGACGCATCGTCTCGTCGTCGAACTTCGCCAGCTCGACGACCACCTGAATGCTCGCCACGCACGAACCGTCGTTCAGGGCGATGAAGGCGACGTTCTTGTTGCCGCGCTTGGTACGCACCCACCCCTTGACGGTCACATCGCAATCGACCGCATCCGACTTGATCAATTCTACGATTCGTAGTGTTTTCATAACGTTTTATCTATTTTAGCATTTTGCAGAATTCCGGCGCAGACGACCGCACGGGCGGAAACGGAACGGCCCCGATTCCGCGGTCGATCCGCATCGTCTTCTCCCCGAGTTACAAAAGTACAAAAAAAAACGCATACAATCGATCGTATCCGACGACGATTTATTACGACTCCGCACTGCCGCCGACACTTCATCCGCTATTTTCGCAATGCGACCGGACCGGCCTGCCGGCCTGTCAAAACCCGCAACTCCCGCTGCGACACTGCGGCGCCACGGCGCCGTGCGGGCCGAGCCTTCGCCTGCGGAGGCCCGCAGTACGCGTCCTCCGCAGATTTCGCCTTGCAAATACGAAAACCGCCGATCCTTACGACGAAAGCCTTTGCAGACTGTACCCTTAGGACGATAAATCAGAATTTTCAATTGCAAGGCATCACTTTTGCGCTCGGCAAAAAGCAAATAAATTTGCATTGCCCTCGTTTATTCGTATCTTTGACTTCGTCTTAGATACTTCGCCTCAGCCATGCAAATAAAATAAATTTGCATGGCGCTCGGCTTAATCGTATCTTTGTCCTCGACCTCCGGCATGAAGAGGCGGCGGGCACTGCGGTACGATCGGATTCGTTCCGCTCCCGCCGGCCTGCGACATTGCGGCCGGTAATTTAAGAATATCGAGATGAAACGATTCATTACACTTTGGGCGGCTCTTTTCGCCCTTGCGGGCGCGGGAGCGCAAACCGCCGAGGTATTCCGTTCGGAATTCGTCCCCTTCGACACGCGCGACGACGCCGCGCTGCTGCGTCGGGGCAACATCGCCCATTACGAAACGTTCTCCCCGCAGATCGTCGTGCAGCAGGCCGACACCACCACGGTGGGACAGGTCGTCGAAGTACCGCTGCTGCTGACCGACCGCGACATCTACCTCCATTTGGAGAACGTCGGCTCGGCCTACACGCTTCTGGTCAACGATACCCGCGTAGCCGACGTCGAGGACGACCGCACGCCGCGCGAATTCCTCATCTCTCCCTACATCCGCCCCGGACGCAACGCCGTGATGCTCGACCTGCGCCCCTCGAAGACTCCGCAGTTGCAGGCCGACGCACCGGCGCCGCGGCTGGCCTACGCCAACAGCTACCTCGTCTTCCAGCACCGGCTCCACATCGACGACTATTCGGTGGCGCTCGTTCCCGACTCGACGCGCAAATACGGCGTGCTGAAACTCGACATCGTGGTCGAAAACTCCTACAACGGCGAAGAGCCGATCACCGCCGGCTACGACATCTACGATCCGAAAGGTAAGCTGCTCGACTACGGTTCGCGCGAGATCATGGTGGAGGGCCGCTCGCGCGACACGGTGCACATCGAGCGGCTCATCTACCACGCCTACGCCAATCAGTGGGACGACAAGCGGCAGCCGCTCTACAAGGTGACGCTCTACACCAAGCGCAACAGCATGTTGTGGGAGTATATCCCCCTCTACGTCGGCTTCGGAGAGAGCGAATACCGCGACGGCCGCTTCTACCGTTTCGACAAGGAGCTTTCGCTGCGGCCCCAACGCTACAACGCCGCAGCCGACGAGAAGACGACCGCCGCCGAGATGAAGGCGCTCAAAGCCCTGGGCATCAACACCCTGCTGCCCGATTATCCGCAGCCCTACTGGTTCTATACGCTGGCCGACCGCACGGGGTTCTACGTGGTCGACTGCGCGGCAATCTACGCCCCCGACGCGCGCGACGACCGCTCGGTAGGCGGCACTCCGTCGAACGACCCGCGTCTGACAGACGAGTATCTCGGCCGCGTGAAGGCGATGTACCACCGTTCGCGCAACCACACCTCGATCATCGGCTTCGCGCTGGGACGCGATTCGGACAACGGATACAATATGTATAAGGCCTACCAGTGGCTCAAATCGGTCGAACCGTCGAAACCCGTCTTCTACGTCGGCGCCGACGGGGAGTGGAACAGCGACGCCATTCCGTTCCGAGTGCAATGAACATCGAACTGCTGGTCGTCGGAAAAACCGACTCGAAGGAGGTCGAAGCGCTCGTGGAACTCTACGTGCGCCGCGTGAACCGCTATTGCCGGTTCGCCGTCACGGCGCTGCCCGACGTGCGCAACACGCGCTCGCTCACGCAGAACCAGCAGCGCACGGCCGAGGGCGAAGCGATCCTGCGGCAGCTGGCCGCCGGCGACCATGTCGTCCTGCTCGACGAGCGCGGCGACGAGATGCGTTCGGTGGAGTTCGCATACTGGCTCCAAAAACGGATGCTGGGCGGCGTGCGGCGGCTCGTGCTGGTCATCGGCGGACCCTACGGCTTCTCGGATGCGGTCTACGCCCGCGCCGACGGCCGGCTGTCGCTTTCGCGCATGACCTTCTCGCACCAGATCGTGCGGGCGATCTTCGCCGAGCAGATCTACCGCGCCTTCGCGATCCTCAACCACGAACCCTATCACCACGAATAACCCATGCAGCCCCACCGTCCCGCCATCGCCGTCGTCACCCCCTCGATCCTCACGGGTCTGGGGCTGGAAAGCATCCTGCGCCGCATCATCCCGATGGCCGAGGTGGAGGTCTACGACCGTTTCGAGCGTTTCGCAGCCGACCGCCCCGACCGCTTTTTCCACTACTTCGTCGCCTCGCAGACCTTCGTCGAACACAACGCCTTCTTCCTCGAACGGCGGCACAAGAGCATCCTGCTGACCGACGGCGCGCCGCAGTCCACGCTGCGCGAACTGCATTGCCTCGACATCGCCCAGAGCGAGGAGGGGCTCGTGCGCGACATCCTGCGGCTGCACCAGCACGCCCACCGCGAGGGCTATCCCGACGGGACGGCCGCCGCATATCCGGCCACGCACCCGACGCATCCCTCCGCACGACCTGCCTGCGATCCGCACGGCCGCACGACGGACGAGACGGTGCAGCCATCCCTCACGCAGCGCGAAATCGACGTATTGCGGCTCGTCGTGGCGGGGCTGCTCAACAAGCAGATCGCCCAACGGCTCGACGTCGCCCTGACGACGGTCATCTCCCACCGCCGCAACCTCGTCCGCAAGCTCGGCATCCGCTCCGTGGCCGGACTGACGATCTACGCCGTGACCAAAGGGTACGTCGACGCCGAGCAACTGGGAGAACAGTAAAAGGGCACGTCCGACCACCGCTATCGCCGGCATCCGAGCGGCTCCGCGAGCTGCGCGAGCCGCAGCCTCCGCCGCCGGAGGCTCGCTATGGCTCCCCCTCCGCAGGTTATAATCCGCAAATCCAAATGTTCGACGGATTTTAAACGAAACGACTTCCTCAAAAAAACGAAGCGTACCCATTGGGTGCGCTTCGTTCACTTAAATTCGCTTATCGAAAGTTGCGTATTTCTCTATTTGTGGAACTCGCCGTTTGATACCTTTTTGTAGATCGTTTAAAGAGCGTTTTAATGTCCTTTGCATAGCCGGAATGATCTCCTGTTCATAAAACTCCCGCGGTCGAAGGTTGTAGTCGATCTTAACGATCTCTTGTTCGCAGATGTCCCCCGTATCAAGGCCACTATCCGCCCAAAACCATGTCGCAGCCGTAATAGGTTCTTGACGTCTATACGCCCAGCGTATCGAGGATGCACCTCTGCCATACGGAAGCGGTGACGGATGGAATATCAGCGTTCCCAGGTTGGGTTCTGCCAGTTCTTCGTTGCTCACCTTTTCAATCAATAACGGAGCGATAGCGACATCCACAAAAAAATAGGTTTCATTCCAAACTGCCAGCCCCAGCGACTTAACCACTCGTTCGGCCTCTTTATAGGCCGTTGTATCGGAGTTTCCTAATATCTTAACAACCATTATTAATATATTTAAACGCTTGTACGGCTCGGAAATGACCGCCATAGCCAGACGTTGGTCGGCCTGGTTGTCCTTTCCTTGCCGCCGATTTAATCATTGAGCTTATGGACTTCGTTTTATTCGCCCCATACAGGCTTGCCGCCGTCTGTACCCATTTCCGGGAATGACGGAGTGCCCCGCATAGCTGCGGGTGCGACGTATGGAAGAATACGGGCAGCATTTTGCCGCATCGGCCATGTCCTTGACGATGATATTCGCAAACGGCGGCGAGGAACTTTGTGCCAACTCCAATTCCTTGCCATTCGGGCATCACGACCAACCGCGTCGCCCTATAAGCTCCCGCGGTGAATAACGGTGAGACTGCTACATGACAGACAGGCTCACCGTTGATGAATCCGACGAAATACTCGGCAGCCACCGGGGCAGGCAGGTCTAAATAATAATGCTGCTTAAACAATCGGGGGAACACAGTTCCCCGGACTTTATAAATTTGAAGTTTGAGCTGGGGGCGGCGTTGAAGGCAGTCCCGATTGTAAAACCGGGCCTCCTGCATATCATATACCCAATCCGGCTGCAGCCATTCGATAATATCGTAGTGGCAGGAAAGCAGGACAACCTGCCCATCACCTTTTCGCCATGTCTTTGCGAAAGCGGCCGCTCCGACCTTGGCGATTTGTCGGTCGATTACCGAAGTGAACTCGTCGACGACTGCCCGTTTGGGCCGTTCACATACCAGGCGGGCCAGGCCAGCGCGGAACTTCTCACCGTTACTCAAGACGGGAAATGGCCGGAGCCATGCCGGGACATCACCCAGGCCGACGGCTGACAATGCACCCGTTACGGCATTGAAATCTCCGTCTGGGGCGATGCAATCGACGATAGGCTTCGTGGCATCCCACCCAGCGTACAAGTCATAGATGGGCTCACCGAAAATGCGGCTGCCTATACTTGTCTTGCCGCTTCCGGAAGGGCCGACAATAAGACCGATTTTCCAGTCCAGCCCCTCGACGGGAAGCTCGGCCGAGCGTTCCCAATCACAGCCGTTCTCAGCATTGAAAAGGCTTTTTACTCGTGCGGCTCGGTAACTGTTGAAGTCGCTGCAATGGTGTTTTACTTTTACAATCATACAGTAACAATTTTAAGAGTCAAACCTTGAGCGAGGAGCCGTTCGTAAATCTCCCGCTGCTCTTTTTCATCCTTGCAGATGACGATTACGCCATACTGCTCTTTGTAATTAAATGCCATTCAAATATTGTTTTAAGGTGAATAATATTTATCTTTGTCGCATCTCACCCACATACTGCATATAAATGCGCCGAAGACGCGACAGAAGGCTCCAGCCCTCGGTCGTGCGTCTTCGGCGCGCGCTTGCGTAAGTATGTGGGTGAGATCTCTACTTACGGCCGGGGGCTTTTTCATGCCCCCATGTTATGGATCAGTTCTTCATCATCGGCGGTCGTTTTTCAGGTGGGATGTATGGATATTTGCGGTTAGGGATGTAGGTGATCCACGCGAACAGATGCCGCCACCATCGACGGGTATAGAGGGGATCGTGCTGGTTGTAGATCGCCTCGGTTTCAAAACAACTGTTCCCGTAGGCGCGGTTGTAGGGCGGCAGGAGAACTTCTATTGCGACCGAAAGGCCGTAAATCAATAAGGGCGCCGGAACGGCCGCCAGCATCCACCATGCGGAAACCCCGAACAGGAGGTGTGCCGCCACCGTACCCAGCAGACAAACGGCGACGATCTCCAGTTGCTGCCGCATGTGGATTTTCTCGTGATTGAGTAGTCGGGCCGTCAATGCGACGCCCTCTTTCACGAACAGCCAGACCAGCACGGTCAATGCCGTGAAGCGGCCGAACGGAATAAAACGATTATATACGATTTTCATCATATTACGGAAACTCTATAACAGGAATATTTATCGGTATGGCCGTTCAACATCATAAAGCTCAAAGTAATCAGTTTTGAACCTTTCGGAATGGTGATACTCGAGTTGCTGGCATCGCCTGCCAACAAAATAGAAAGGTTCAGATTACTTGCCAGCCCCGCTCTGCATCTCAATACCAATTCGACAATCAGGGGCAAATCGTCAGTTGCCAAAACCGTGCTGTCGATAGTCAGGGAAGTGGCGGATTGAGCCAATAACCGTATCGACGAAATATACCCTTTCCCTTTGGTGTAACTTACATTGGAACTTAAATCCAAAGTTCCACTAACTGTCGTCGTCGAAGTCGATATAAGACATTGCGCCGAAATACAGTCGAGCTTCTCCTTATCAAGCGCAGACATCAGCCCTTTGGATATCTGGGTCGCTACATCCCTTGCGGCCTTGTTGTTCCACGATGATTTTTCAGTGTCGGTTACGAAGCGATGCGTCGAATCCTGTACGATCACCGAGGCGGGATGCGTGGCCGGATGCTGGTAGTTGTTGGCTCCGGTGGCTACACCATCGAGCTTCTTTTTGTCTGCGGCCGACATAAGTCCGTTTGCCGATTGGGTGGCGACAGTCGTCGATGCCTTACCGTTCCAGGTCGTTTTCTCCGTGTCGGTCACGAAACGGTGGTTTGCGTCCTGTGTGACGTTCGAGGCCGAAATAGGCCCCTCAAAATCCCCCCCCCCTCCGGCATACGGGAGGGCGTTCCATGAGGTGGAGCCATCTCCGACTTTGTGTTTGCGTGTGTCCGATTCATAGACGACCTCTCCTTTCAGCAGGACGGGGTTTTTGGCCTTGAGTACCGCTGCGGTATATACCGGATGCTGAATCCGGCTCTGAATGGTTTTACTCATATCTGAAATCAAGTTATCGTATTCCTTTGTCGCTTATTCTCGTGAAAAAGACGTAGCTTGTATGGCGAATGTCAGAGGTGCCGTAACTTCTCCTGCATTATCTACCCCTGAAAACATAATATTCGAACATTTATTAGTCTTGTCGGTAGCTGTAGATATGTATATCGTTGTGCATGTTCCTCCGGGAGCGCGAAAAGCAGCCGGTGTGAGTACGGACCCGATGATAAAACCGGGAAGCGTGAATTTGGCAGTTTTGAGTCCTCCAAATTGGACGCTTTTGATAATGAACAAGACAAATCCGGGAACGACTTTCACCATTACTCCCGATGCAGACATACTGACTTGATCGACAATTTCTACCTCTTCGTATCCTTCACCCGGTAAGGAGAGTATATCATCAGTAATTCCGTCAAGCTTCTTCTTGTCAGCCGCCGACATCAGCCCGTTGGCCGATTGGGTGGCGACGGCCGTCGATGCCTTACCGTTCCAGGTCGTTTTCTCCGTGTCGGTCACGAAACGGTGCGTCGAATCCTGTACGATTACCGAAGCGGGATGCGTGGCCGGATGCTGGTAGTTATTCGCCCCGGCAGCTACGCCGTCGAGCTTCTTCTTGTCAGACGCCGACATCAGACCGTTGGCCGATTGGGTGGCGACGGCCGTCGATGCCTTGCCGTTCCAAGTCGTTTTCTCCGTGTCGGTCACGAAACGGTGCGTGGTGTCTTGGGTAATGTCTGCGGCCGAAATAGGCCCCTCAAAATTCCCCCCCCCATACGGGAGGGTGTTCCAGGCAGTGGAACCATCTCCGATTTTGTATTTACACGTGTCCGATTCATAGACGACCTCTCCTTTCAGCAGAACGGGGTTCTTGGCCTTGAGTACCGCTGCGGTATATACCGAATGCTGAATCCGGCTCTGAATGGTTTTGCTCATCTTGAAAATACTGTTTGTTTGATGGCTCTTGTTGTTTCGTTAAAGTTTATATAAAAAAAGCAGAGTGCCTCTTATGGTTCGACCACCGATGAGTTTGGACTATTAGAATCTCACGAATGTGAAACTCATATCAGAGGTCCCCCGCTCAATAAAGTGCTTATCTCAAAAAATATCCGGAACCTACATTAGAGCAACATGCTTTGAAATACGAACGATTTCCTTCGATACGCTTTTCCGGTTTTCCCGTAAACATCACAATCCCGCAACGAACCGATGCAAACTGTTTTATCAAACCATACTTATCTTTACCCATATTTAATTTCGTGTCGGTGCTCGTGCCGTTATGAATGATTAACCGTATATTTTGGGCGTATGTACTATCTGCTACCTCCTCAATAAATCGGGCACAGATAGTGCGAACCTTGTTGACGCGCATCCACCCATTCGATGCCTTTGCTTGCTCGATATCGAAAGGTATCGGCGATAGCTTTTCGACTGCCCATTCAGGTTTCGGGAAATCATCGGTATCGACGAGGTGATAACCGATATCATCCGGCCGATCCCGATAGGGCATCACTCTTCGATCCTTTCGATTTCTCCGGCGCTTGTAACGAATGAATCCGATATAACACTGAGCCAAGATCGGATCATCTAAAGAACAGCTTGGTTTTATGAGGAATGAACCTTCACTGACCTTCCATATCAGATTCGGAACAGAAGGTGACACCGCATTCCATCGGTCTTTTTCCGTATCGGTCACGAAACGGTGCGAGGCATCCTGCTCGACGTTCGCCGCCGGAATCGTGTCGGGCGTATCGCCTCCCCCGGCATAGGGCAGGCTGTTCCAGGCCGTCGTCCCGTCACCGACCTTGTGCTTGCGCGTATCGGATTCATAAACGACCTCGCCCTTGAGCAGGACGGGATTCTTGGCGGCAAGTGTCTCCGCCGTATAGACCGGAAGCTGTGTCCGGGTTTGGATTGTCATTTTTGCTGCCATAGCGTCAATTCATTCCGGGGATTGAACATTGGATGACCAGCTCGCCGCCCGTCAGGTCGTCGAGCTTCTTCTTGTCTGCCGCCGACATCAGACCGTTGGCCGATTGGGTGGCGACAGTCGTCGATGCCTTGCCGTTCCAGGTCGTTTTCTCGGAGTCGGTCACGAAGCGGTGCGTCGAATCCTGTACGATTACCGAAGCGGGATGCGTGGCCGGATGCTGGTAGTTGTTCGCTCCGGCGGCCACACCCGCGAGTTTCGCCTTCTCCTCCGAGGTGTAGTCTTCGGTAGAAAGGCCCTTGCCCGCAACCTTATCGACCTTCTGGCCGATCTGCGTGGCAACGGTCGTAGCGAAATTCGGATCGTTGCCCAGGGCGGCCGACAGCTCCTTGAGCGTGTCGAGCGCCGCAGGGCTGCCGTCCACCAGTTCGGCGATGGCCTTATCCACGTATGCCTTTGCCGATTCGAGCGTCGTGCGGTCCCCGCTCTCACGAGCGGATTTCTCCGAAGCCACGGCCGCATCGGCGTGGCTGTTGGCCGACTGAAGCGTCGCAGCATCGCCCTGCCCGCGCTTCTGGGCCTCGTCCGCCACGGAGGTGTCGGTGTAGGTCTTGGCCGAAGAAAGGGTCGTGGCGTCGCCTTGCGTTCGTTCCTCGGCTTCCGCTGCGACAGAGGTATCGGTATAGTTTTTCGCGGCTTGAAGTGTTGTCGCATCGCCCTGTTCACGCTTGCCGGCTTCGGCTGCAACAGAGGTGTCGGTATAGGATTTGGCCGAGGAGAGCGTCGCGGCATCGCCCGCGGCCAGCTCCCTGCGGATCGCGGCCTCTTCATCTTTGGCACGTTCGATCTCGTCGTCGAGTCTGCCGTCGAGCGCCTCGATGTCGTTTTGAACTTCATTGAACGCCTTCTCGGAGGAGGCGACATGGGCGGAAAGGTCGGTGGTTACTTTCTGCACTTTCTTCTCCAGCTCCCGCCCTTCGGCCGTACTGTATTTCCCGTTGAGCTGGTCGGTAAGTCCCTCGACCCCGCTCATCGGGATTTTGTCCTCGGTCTTATGGAAGAAGCTGTCGAAGAGGTCCGAGAACTGCTCGGCCGTTGGGTACATTCCCCGGCCGAACCATTTGCGCAGCTGCGCACGTACTCTGATTGCCATTCTGTAATCGCGTGATAAGAATTTTACTTCGTCCGCATGACATAGGCCAGCGTGTAATAGGGCGGTCGGTTCTCGTGCGAGCTGCCGCCGCCCGTGCGGTCCGTCGTTCCGAAGGGCGTCGTGCGGTCATGCCACGACACGGCCTCGGGATAGGAGTTGTTGCCGCCGCTGCGCCAGCTGCCGTTACCTCCGGTCCAAAGATTCTCCCCGTGTGCGTGCGAGGGCATCTCATCGACGGTGAGCGTGTGTTTCTTCTCGCCGCCCACCTTGCCGTAGCTGCCGTAGTCGGCATCGCTGACGTTGTAGCCCACCACGAAGCGGCCGCGCAGGTCGGGCAGGCGGAAATAGCCGCTCGTGGTCGAGAGCTTCCGGCCGTTGCAGTCGTAGGCATTGTTGTAGGTGCTGCCGATGGCCTTGTAGAGTTCGGGGTACTCCGACTGCTTGAGCTGCTGCCCTTCGCAAAGGGCGTAGCCGTCGGGGATACGGGATCCTGCCCAGATTTCGACCATGCCCAGCGGTGTGCGCTGAATCTTGGCCAGGGCGGTCTGCAACGCCACGATCTGCGCTTCGAGTTCGGGCAGCGACTGCGCCTCGCGGAAGTCCTCCCATTTGTAGTTCTCCTCGCCGACGCCCGGAGCCAGCGACCGCTCGACGTAGGCCTGCGGATATTCGTATCCCTGGGCCTGTACCGGGATCGCGGCTTGTTTGAGGTACATACCGCCCGAAATGGAGCCGCCCTCCCAGTAGAGCACCTCCCCCTCGGGGTGTTCCTTCGTGCGCAGGAACACGTAGCCCTCGTTCCGCTGCGTGCCGCCGCCCGTGAGTACGCATCCCAGCAGGATCGCCTTGTCGCCCGCCAGGTTGCCGATGATCGACACCACGTGCGCGTTGGTCTGCATGTAGTCGAGCATCTCGCAGTCGGCCGGAAAGTCTTTGTTCGATTGCAGGAGGAACCTGCCCTGTATCTGTTTCATCGTCAAATGTAGTTTATGGAGAATCGTTTCGAAGCCAGCTTGTACGCATCCACCACGGCCCGGACCTGCGTGATGTCCAGCTTGTCGTAGAGCGCCAGCGGGATATTCACCCAGAAGTCGTAGCCGCTCACCCCGCCGTAGCCGCGGCGGTTGAGAATCAGGATCCGGCCCGATCCGCGGCGCGGGACCAGCACCTCGGCGTCCTCCTCGCGTTTGTGCAGGGTGATGAAGCCCACGTTTTCGACCGTTTCGGTGATTGTGATCCTTCGGTCGATGGGATCGAACTTGTCGTTCAGCAGCGCCCGCAGGTAGCACACCTGGCCGTTGTGTTCGAGGCGGTAGTCGCTCTCGCGCTTCCAGAGGATGAACCGCGTGTGCAGGTATTGCAGGGGCGACACGGCGGCGTAGGCCATCGCGGCGAAGAGTGGCCGCCGCCAGAAGGTCGGCAGCAGCAGGAGCGCCAGGCGCTTGAAGTTCACGTCGTACTTATCCATTGTATGCCTTCATATTGAGTATGACGTCGCCCATCTCGAAATAGCCCGCGGCCGGGATGCACCGCGCGTCGATCGTAACCAGCACCTCCTCGCCTGCCGCGACGGTCGTCGCCCCGCGGAACTCCACGATCCGCACGCCGTCGAGCGTCTGGAGCGCATCGACGAGCGCCATGTTGGTATATTCGCCATTGAAGGGCAGGTTCTCGATGTAGTTGCGGACAGCCTCCCGACAGGCGCTCTCGACCGTTTCGGCCACGAGCATCGGGTCGTAGTACACGTCCGCCTCGCAGTTGAAGCGGTCGGGGTCGATGTTCACCAGCGCCGTGCGCACGCCCGCGTCCTTGATCTCGGCGATGTAGGCCGCAAGCTGCGCCTCGGTCTCGGCGTCGAGCCTGCACCGCTTGCCGTCCTTCTCGCCCGCGACCTTGATCGTCAGGAGCGAAGCGTCCCGGTTCTCGACCGCCACGGCGTGCTTGACCACCCGCGCCGCCGCGATGGCGTCCTCGGTCATCCCCTCGGTGTCGTAGCGGTCCGTGTCCGCGATCAGCGTCTTGCCCTTCATGAACGCAAGCACCTTGTCGCGGTACCACCGCGGACGGTGCGGGATGATCTCCTCGATGCGTGTGTCCACCTCGCCCTTGTACGTGTCGAAGAGTTTCTCCAGCGCCCACGCCGCAACGGCGAAAATGTAGAACAGAATCCCGATGACGGATACCTTGCTGAAATGCGACGTGAAGCTGTCGCCCGGCGTAAATCCGAACAACTCCGCAACGGATTCGTTACGCATGAAATCCGCGCAGATCGTTTCCTTGATTTCCTCGATCGTTCTCATCGTACCACAAAGTCTATTTCGATACCCATAAACCCGATACCGCCGTAAGGAACCATTTCCGTCTCCTCGGCCGAAGGTGCGGTAGCTGGTTTTATTCTATCGGCCGCCAGTTCCTGCACGACAGACTCCTCTCTGGTTGTCGTCATGACGATATCGAGTTTCTGCCCCGTGTTCAGTTCGTCGGTCAGCGCAAGACCGTTACGTTCGGCAATTTCGAACGCGGCCTCGACAGTCCCGCATTCCTGAACTGCGATATCCAGCAGAGTCTGGTTATTTCGTGTCGTAGTCTGCATCGACGGTCAGTTTATTGTTCGTTATATCGACTTCTACATCGTTCACCCGCATACCGTCGGCCTTCAGTTGAGCCGTAATCTCGCGTGCCCATCCAGTCGTTTCGTGGTCATTGGCGATGTTCGTGATCCCGACCCCGAGGGTCGGATATTCTTTCAATTCTCCCTTCATTGCCTGAAGAATCGCAGCTTGGTTCTGAATCGTCACCTCTCCGACCTGCAGGCCCTGCACATAGACGTTTTGGTCGTTACGCCGAGGATCGATTTGCAGATCTCCTGTCTCGGGATCGATCAGTATGCCGATATTCTTAGCCATTATCAGTGTGTTGCTTTTTTATCCTCCAAATCTTCGAGAGAGATGGTTGCGGCCGCCATTTGTTCGGAGAAAATCCCTGCTCCCGTTCCTCCGTTGGCCGCAGCTCCAATGCCTACTCCTGTCAGTCCGGCAGCGACGGCCGTCCGCATCGTTTCGCAGTAGCGCTGAACGCTTTCCAGCGAACGGCGCAACGCAGCGGCCAATACCAGGCCGCCCTGCTTCCCGCCGTTGATTTCCACACCGTCAGCCGTAACCTTCAACTGCATCCGACCGACCGTAGCCGAAACATTGCTCCCGTTCATTGTGACGGTTGTATCGCCGTGACGGTAGGTCAGCGCTTCGATCTCTGAATAACCGATCACGGAGCATTCGCGCAGCTCGCCGCACGAAAGGTCGGCTACCAGAACAATACTTCCCGTTGCAGGTTTCAACAGCAGGCCGCCGTCCGCTCCGCCTTCGATGGCTGCCAGACGGATGCCCGGAATCTCCAGTTCGTTATACCGCGCCCGACAGGTGTCGCCCTCGACGGAGACGACCTCCATCGGGCGAAACAGGAATACGGACTGTTCCGTGCCCGTAATCTGCTGCAAAAGCTGTTTTATCTTCGAGGCGTTATCCATTGTTTTCTATGCGTTTTCCGATGGTGACAACCCGGCTCGCACCTTTGTCGCAAAAAGTCGTTTCGACGCCCAACACGTAATAGCTTCCGTTCTTGTATTCGTACTCCGTGTCGCGGATCTCGGCCAGCCATGTCGGCTCGACATAGGGTTCGAGCCATCCAGTGAACGAGCCCTCGTAGCCGGTATAGGCCCGCACCTTCAGCTCTTCGTCGGCCCGTTGTTCGAGCGATTTCCGATCCGAAACACCCGGCAATTTGAGTGTAAACTTGTCGCCGCCCGTCGTACCGCGTTCGATACGGATCGTCTTGCCTTTGGCATCGGTTCCCTCGACGACAGCCAGAAACTTCCGCTTCGAGGCGTCCCGGTACTTGAGGTCGGACTTCTCGATGTTCACGGCGAAGTCGTAAATGACCTTCTCTCCGATCTGGGCGTATTGCGGATGGACGTGCAGGGTTTTTCCGCGCAGGTAGATGTTGGCCTTCGTTTCACTCTGCACCTTGCGCAGCACGTCGTACCCCGTCGCTGCATGGATGGTGAAGTTATCATACGTGAAATCGTAATCGCATGCCACTTCATATTTTCCGACCTCTTCGGCGACCGAGGTCAATAACGTTTTCACCGTTACGCTTTTCAGGACACGGTCCTTGAGGTCTTTGCGGAATTTGTAGAGTTCATCTTCGCAATGAATACGCACGGAGTCGTTATCAGTAGCGATTTCGGAGACATACCCGGAAAATTCATCGCGCAATATCCGATCATATCCCAGGCGGATCCGAACAGCATCTCCTTCGGCGATTTTCTGTTCGACCTTCAATGCCCGGTTGAAAAGCGTCCCCGGCAGCGTAATATCGGCCGTATCAGCCAGGTTTTCGACGCTGCATTTGATCGCAACCTTTTCGAGCGCCGCCAGCCGATACTTCCCGATCGTTATGTCAAAGTTCATCGAATACATTTCGAACGTCGTTAAACCGGAATAAAAAGCGAAACCGGATTGTCGCTGTATGCTTTGATCTCGTAGTTCTGGTTTTGCAGGCCTTTTGTGTGCGGAAAGCTGACACTCTCTATGGCCAGACGCGTAATACCGAACAGCAGCAGAATATCATGCTCCACGTCGAGGTGACTGGCAGTATCGAACAGATTACGCAACTGCTGGACGCTCTCTTTCGGATATTCGTTTTCCGCGGCGATAAATATGCCTTGGATCGAAATTTCGTAGTCGCCCTGGCTCCATCGCTCTTTGACCGTTCCCGTTCCTTTGCCTTTGGCAGGAGTTCGTCGGATGATTTCGTTCTTGCCGCTGATCGACACCAGGGGTTCAAGCGGGAAAGTGAACCAATTCAGAATCCCGTCAGTCGAACGCTTGAGCCGCAACGGCATGACGGATTTTATCGTTCCGACGGTTGTCATTTCCGTCCGGATTTCGTCCGCATCGGCCGTCCGCACCCCGTCCGTGTCCCTGAGTAGGAAATACGGAGGCAGAGCTCCGAAGCCGCCGAGGGCCTGCGTCGTGCGGATGCGGAGCGGATCGCGCAAGCCATCCGATGAAACGATGACGTCAGGGGTCGCTTTCCCAATGTTGAAAAATACCTTGCCCATCCTATTGTGCCGTTGCGGCCATTTGCAATACCTGAATCAGTCTGTTCTCCAGATCGCGCTGCATGTCGTCGCGCGAACCCTCGTAGCCGCCCTCGAAAACCAGCTTATCGACCAGCGCCCCGAGTGAAATGTTGATCGTCGTGGATCGTTTGCCGCCCGTGGCGATGGCCGAAACGGCTCCCGCCCCAGCCGTACTGCCGGAGGTTCCGTTGCCACTGCCCGGGGTATTCGCTGCCAGCTCGCCTCCCATGCCAGGCAGGGAGGGCGACGCGATCCCCAGCGAGGTTTTCAATTTCGCGGCGACGTCGCCCAGCGACCGTTCGGAATCCCACCGAAGGCGGATGCCGTCGAGCGACACCCTGGCTTTGGCCGCATGGTCCGCGACCCGTTTCGCCCCTTCGATGATCGCCTGCTGGCGGTTCTCGATATCGGCGTTGATCCGGGCGATGGCGGCCTGGTTCTCGGCGCTGTCGCCCAGCCCCACGGCCTCCTTGAACTTGTACCATCCGAGTTTGATCTTGTCCAGGCCGATCATAAGGCCGTTTATCATCGTGCTGAAATAGAGCTTCACGCTCTCCACGAACCCCAGGAACGAATGTTTCATGAATCCGACCGTGCCGTCCCACAGCGTACCCCAGCCCTGCACCTTGTAGCAGACATAGCCGATTACGGCGATCAGTCCGATGACTGCGGCGATGATCCACGTCACGGGACACGCCAGCAGGGCAAGGTTCAACCCGTTCTGCGCTGCGGCCCATGCCCATTTCGCCGTGGTGACGATCCCCGCCCAGGCGGCCATCGCCTTGGACTGGAGCGTAACGAGGAACATGGACGTCGCCAGTATGCCGAGCGCTGTGCCCAATACCGCAACGACCGTCGCGTGCCGCTGCATGAACTCCGAGACCCATCCGATAGCTGCCCCCAAGGCGTCGATGCCTTTTCCGGCAAGTCCGACGATCCACTCCAGCGCGGTCATGGCAGGAATTACCAGCGGCTCGATGATCCCGTAGAGGCGGAACAGCAGGTCGCCCGCCAGTCCGAGAAGCGTGGACCACTTGCCCGCGGCCGTCTGTCCCATCTTTTCGGTCATGCCGTGGAACTGGCCCCCGGCCTGCGTCGCCGAATAGAATGCTTGTGTCACCATCTCGGCCGAGATCTTGCCTTTCTCCATCTCCTCTTTCAACACGCCGATGGATTTTCCTGTCTTGCGGGAAATTTCCGACAGCGGATTGAATCCGGCATTGATCATCTGCAGCAGATCCTGCCCCATCAGCCGTCCCGACGCGGTCATCTGCGAGAAGGCCAGCGTCAATGAGTTCAATTTGTTCCGGTCACCCATTGCGATATCGCCCAGCGCCTTGATGTTGGGCATGATCCGATCCTGCGCGATGCCGAATGAAAGCATCATTTTCGCGGCATCCTGCAACTCGGCTGTCATGTAGGGTGTTACCATCCCGTATTGGCGAATCTCCTCCCGCAGCGCTTCCGATGCTTTCGTGTCACCGCGCAGCAGCACGTCGAAGGCGACCTGCACCTTTTCCCGTTCGAAACCTGTTTGCAGCGCCTTAAATCCCGCCATGCCCGCCATGACGATTGGATTGGTCAGCGTATTGGCGAACGGGATGCTGTTGAAGGCATCCGACAGCATGGTCTTGATCTTGCCACCGTTCACCCGTTCGAGCTGGCGGATCTGTCGTTCGAGGGCCTTGACCTCGATGTTGGTACGACGTATGGCGTTGATGTTACTGGCCGGAATCCACTCGCGCTCGGCACGTAGCGCATCGACACGCTCGCGGAGACTGCCCAGCGTGACACCGCATTTCTGCATGGTGTTGCTCGCACTGTTCACCCGCTGCTCGACCTTCGCCCAGACTTCCAACGCCCGGTTGTTGGTGATGTTGATCTTATTCAACTTCCCCGTGATCCGGTCGTTCAGAGAGAGCGTATATTCGACAACATTTGCCATTGTGTCCGTTTTTTCGTATCTTCGCTGCGTATGGTAGCAGGACTTATAGGTATTTGGTTCGTCGTCGCCGTGGTTTTCTATGTGTTGAAGGCTGCGCGGGCCGTGCTGCCGTGTATCCCGAAAGCGCTCGGCGTGTTGCTCTGCCTGCCTGCGATGCCCTTTGCCGTAGCGTATAAAAACCGTGAAACGCATCCGTGGCAGGCGCGGTGCATCGTCATCGGCTGGTCGCTGCTCTACCTGCTGCTCGCCTTCATTCTCTATATGGAAAATTAGAAAAGGTCCGGATCGCGGGGTTCTTTCCCCCGTGCGTGACAACGGCGCGACTTGCGGAAAGTGACCCGCGGACGATGCCGGCGCGGCCCTCGGTGTTGTCCTTCGCACGGAAGTAAATCTCCCGACAGTCCGAACCTTGTGATTCCGGGCCTGCTATTGCTGCCGTGCGGCTTCCGCCTCCTGCTCGCGTATCCACATCAGTTCATTCACACGCATGGCCCATTCCCAGTCGGTGAGGCTATCGGGGTCGATATGGAGGTAATAGCGCAGCTGGGTATCCAGTTTCCGGATCCAGTCGTGGCCCTCCGCAGGATCGACCTCGGTAGCCTTTAAAGCTTTTCCAGCTCGGCCTCCGCGTAGGGTACGATCTTGTCGAGCACTCCCGACGCGCCCATGAACTTGTCATCGTCGCGGCGGATTGCCTCGCTACCGCCCAGCCAGCACCCGCGCAGCAGGGTTTCGTTGAACTTCAGCGGATCGTTCTTGCCTGCCGTCGTTGCGAACGAGAGTTCGCGGCGCGTGGGTTTGCGCAGGTAGCACACGTGGCCGTTTACCTTGATGGCGAATACCTCGCCGTGCTGTTCTTTCCAAGCGTTGATTTGGTCGGCTGTAACTTCGCCGATAAGGGTTTGTTTGTTCTCCATTTCGATTTTTTCGTTGTTTTGCCCGGCCGGAGCCGGATCGTTGTTCGTCTTCGTCTACTCTCTCCGTAAGAAGAGGAAAGGCAGCTTGAGGTCCTGGAACTTATCGCCCTGGTTGGTTTCGCGCGGATCCTCCGTGAACTGTACGCCTCGTAGCTTGTGGATCGTCGGGAGGTCGCCCTTCTCCGGGTCGCCGTAGGAAACCACTATGTCGAGCTGAATGTCGAGCAACGAGCCGCCCGATGCAATCTCCAGCGCCTCGACTTCGGATTGCGTGAGTCCGATTTCTCCGTCGTTCGAGATATTCCCGCTCTGAATAGCCAGCGCTTTGTTCCCTTTGCCATAAAGCGCCTCTTTCTCCTTCTTGGTCGTGTACTTGATCGAGCGGAAGCCCATCACGTCACGGCCGCCCATGTAGGCGGTGATATCCTCCCAGCCGTATTCTTTGCCATTGATCATTGTCCTGTCATTTTATGCGGTTTTGAACCCAAGCTCCACGTCGATATACTTTGCATATCCGTTGGGCTTGACGCGCAGCCCGATCTTTACCTGCGAAGTGGCCAGAATGTTCTGGTCGTAGTCGATCTTGCACTCCACGCCCGTATCGGACGAATCCGACTGATCGTTGCCCAAGTTGCCCTGTGCGGTCATCTGCGTCTCGATGGCCTGCTCGACGTCGGCTTCGACGGTCGAGCACCAGGCGGGAACCAGAGTGCCGGACTTCGAGACCGGAACCTCGTCGTTGAGCCACTCGACCAGCTGCGCGTAGGCGATGCGGTACGCCTTGTCGATGACACGGCGGTTGGTCAGCGCGCGGTAGTCGTCCTCGGGCGTCGTGGCCAGGTTGTCGTCGGTGATGAAATACCCGGCCTTGCCGACGAACGTGCGGAAGGTGATATAGCCCTTGTCGTTGATCGTCTCCAGGTCGGCCAGTTCGGCGGGCTCGGCCCCCACGTAGAAGGTCAGCGGCTGGAGCGCACCGTCGCGCACGCGGCTGATTTTCCGCTGGACGGCCGAGGCGGCGATGCGCCCGGCGACGACACCCATCGCGGCGTTCTTCGACGAGGCCGCGGTGTCGCCGAGCACCACGCCCGCGCGGTTGTACTCCGTTTCGGTAAGGTCCTTCAGCGCCGCGGGGTCCCCGGCATAGCCGTAGCCCTCGACCAGCGAGAAGATTGGCGCACGCAGCGTGTCCGTGGCCCAGTCGCCCAACTGCTGGGCTTTCGGCAGCGCGGCGAACACGTCGGCGTCGAGACCCTCGGTGGTCGTCAGTTCGTAGGCTTCGGCCGGAGTCTTGAAAGCGACCAGACCGCGGATTTTGCCGTTCGACGCCTTGAGCAGGGCCACGGCTCCGGCGGCGTTGTCCTTGTCGAATGCGTTGGCGAAGGTCTCGCTCTCGGCATAGCCCGTCAGCCAGAGCTCCGTTCCGTCGCCCGCCTCGGCGTAGAACTCCTTGACGTTGCGGTAGAGGTTCGGGTTGTTCTCCGACGTGACGCCCAGCGCCTCCAGGTCGGCGAGCTTGCGCAGCGTATACGCCTTGCCCAGCTTGAACTTGTCGTCGCCCGTCACTTCCTTCGCACCCAGCGCCATCATGCCGAGGCAGCCGTCCGCCATCGCGGCCACCTGTCCCAATGTGCCGTTGGCGTAGTTGATTCGTACTCTCGGTAACATTTATTTGCGTTTTACGGTGATTACTGCCTTGTCGCGGAGCGTGGCCGCATGGTTGCGGGCCTCGGATTCCCTGAAGAACCCGAACCCGTTGGAGGTCATGTAGACGACAGGGGCATCCGGGTATGCGGCCAGGATTCGCCCGGCCTCGGCCTTCAGACGGCTCCCGACTCCCGATTCCGTGGTTGCACGGTCTGCCGACTCACGGGCCGCCGCCTCGGTAGCCTGGCGGGCCGCCAGTTCCTCCGGGGTGTCGGCGAATGCCGTTACCGCAGAAAGTGGCCGCTCGTCCTCCCCGGCCGTTGCCGGGGTGTCATCGGTCTGCCGATCCGCCGTGCCGCTCTCATCATCGGATGCGGAGTCCGGCCGGAGACCGGGTGTCGTGTCCGGAGCTTCGGGGACCGACGGCGTCGGTTCCGCCTCCTTCCCGGCGGCGGGTTCCGTGTCGGGAGCCGGCTGGAGATCGGGCGATTCGTTCCCTACCTGCATAGACACGTCCGCGGTCTGGACGGAGGCTCCGGCCGTTTTCGGAGCTTTCCCGGCGGTTTTTGCGGTATGATTGTTTTTTGCCATTCAATTGTTGTTTTAACGGTGTTTGAATAATCTGTAAGTGCCATAAGCCACGACCAGCAGTCCGGCAATGCACAGGGCATGCTGCCACCAGGTAAGGCCGCGACGCTGGGCCGTCGTGAGATCTGTTTCGGCGGCTTCCTGCCGGGAGGTATTTCCTTCCGTCCGAAGCTGCTGCCTGGCATGACCGCCGCCGAGGATCGTGTCGGCCTGGATTCGGTGTTCGGTCTGTCGTACACGGTCCGCCTCGTGAGTGGAATCCGTAAGGCGCCGCCGTTGGGTGGTCTCCCGCCGCAGGGGCGGTGTTCCGGTCAGCGTATCGACTGGACGGGAGGTGTCGTATTCCCGTGTGACGGTCTCGACCTCCTCCCCGACAACCCGGTGCAGATGCCGCTCGCCGTCGAGGTTGCGGATCAGTTCCTCGCACAAGGCCCGGAAAAACAGGCTGTCGCGCGTCGAGAGTTCCTCGCGGAGCACCTGCATCCGAAGGTCGTTTTCCGCTCGGCTGTGCACCGCCGCCGTCCGGCGGGAGGGCGCGCAGGCGCAGAACAGTGCTGCCAGGAGGAGCGGGAGGAGGATTCGCCGCCGTGTCATACAGGGTACTTTGTGAACAGATCCCAGCCCGCCCGAACCTCGTCCATGCGTGCGGGCGTTCCGTTCTCCACGCGGCTCATGGCCGCAACGACCGGAATCATCCGCTCGCCGCTCTTGGTGTCGAGTGGCTCGTCGGGCGACACCTGCGCTCCGGCAGCCACGGCCCGGATGTAGTTCTCCGTATGGTTCTCCATGGGCGGCGCATAGCGCGAGATCATCTCCCGCAGCGTGCGGCATCCGTGACGCACCCGGTAGGTGTGGAGCAGCACGAACATCGCCCGGTAGCCCCACGGCATCGACTCGAACGCCTTAAAGGCCGGGTCGGAACTCCTCGTCTCTCCCTTGTATTTGGTCGCACTCCGGCGGATATTCCCCGGGTTGCAGTTTCTTAGTCCTCTGCTCATCTTCCTTTTGATCGTTGAACTCGAATAACTTGATTAACACGGGGCACTTGTGCGAAGGCGTCTTGCAGCGGAAAGCTTCCTGGATTATCCCGCTCTTGCGCTCCGACTCGTGCTCCTTGATCTCGACCTTGGCCTCCAGCTTCTCGACTTTGGCCGTCAGACGGGTGATCTCCTCCTGAAGCAGGGCCACCAGTTTGGACGTCTCGTCGATACGCCGTCCGTTCTTGCCGAGAATCCAGCTTACCAGCGCGATGGCGATAGGTGCAATGACGTAAATAATCCAGGTCTCCATCCGCTACTCGGCTGCCGCCTGCCTGATCAGTACCACGCCCGCCTTGTCTGCCCGGATGCTCTTGCCTCCGGCGCGCTGGAGGAACGAAATGATGTCGCCGTAGTAGAGCGGGTTGCCCTGGTCGTCGAACAGAAGCGAATCGCCCAGCGCGCGCGACACACAGTCCTCGTGCCATGCCAGACCCGCGGCGCAGTCCGTCGCAGCGTTGGCCGCGCTCCAGGGCTTCAGCGTGCCGTCCGTAGCGACCTTCGCCACCTTCGAACGCTTGTAGAAGTCGAAACCGAGGTATTTGCCGATCACACCGCGGGCGGGGTCTGCGCATACCAGGAAGCCGTTGCGCTCGGCGTCCGTCAGGGAGTTCAGCAACTGGTTGTACATCCGTGCGTCGAGCAGGATGCAGCGGCCCTCCTCCGGGATGTCCTGCTCGTCGAAAAGCGTCTGGAGCTCCTCGACGGTCTGCTTGGTCATCCGTTTGCGGTTGCCCGTGGCCTCTTTGATGTGTGCGGCGACGGCCTCGCCGAGCGTCTCCACGACCTTCACCCCTTCGGGAATCCAGTTGTAGATGATCGACTCGTAGATGTCCTGCGCGAGTTTGCGGCGCGACTGGCGTGTGACGCTTTCGCGCTTGTTGTAGGACAGCTCCACCTGCTCGGCATGGGGGATGCGCACCGGGTCCACGGTGAACTCGTCCATCTGATAGATCAGATCGACGTCCTTGCGTTCGGTCACGCTGGCGGGGAAAACCGTTCGGTTTTTCTCCACGTTCGGAGCCGCCCCGGCGTTCGGAACGTGCACCGTCTTTTCGTTCACGAACTCGCTGTGATCGACCGAGCGGGCCGCGAACGTGTTGTTGGCGAACAGTCCTTCGATGATGGACTTCACCCAGATTTCAACTTGTAATGCCATTCTGTTTTGATTTGTTGATGATGCGTTTTCGGCTATCCCCGGCAGATGTGCAGCGAGGCGGCCATCTCCTTGTACTTCTTCTCGTAGAGGTCGGGGTGGTTGGCTTTGAGCTCGGCGAGCAGTCCGGCACGGTCCAGCTCGTCCCACGACTTCGCGGCATACTTGCCCGCGTCGCCGCCCTGCGTCCCTGCCAGGCTGGAGAGCTTCGTGCGTTCCGGTACGCTGCCGAAGATCTTGCGGGCGTTCTCCGGGTTGGCCTTGAAGGTCTCGACGGCGGCATCCCTGGCATCGGCCGAAATCTTGCCCGCCTTGACGAGCGCGTCGGCGAAACTTACCGCCTCGGCGGCCACGGCGTCCTCCTTCTCCTTCCTGAGCCGGGCGATTTCCGCTTCGGCCGTCTCCTTCGCGGCCTTGAGGTTGGCGATCTCCTCGTCTTTGGCCGCGACGGCCGCGACGATCGCTGCGCTGACGGCAGCTTCGTCCATCTGGCCGCTTTTGCTGCCGAGGGCAACGATAGCCTCGGCCGACAAATTGATTTTTTCCATTTGTTCTTGATTGTTGGTTTGGTATTCTGCATCGACCGCAGCGACAAGCTGCATGGGGTCTAAATTCATGAACTCGTTACGGGCCGAGGAGGTGATCTCGTCGCACAGCCCCGCATCGAGCGCCTCCGCTGCCGAGAACCACGTCTCCTCGCGCATCAGCTTCGCCATTGTCGCCTCGTCCTTGCCCCGGCGGACGAGGACCTGCCGCAGCATGTCGGTAAGCCGCGCCAGTGCCTTCTTCTGCTTGGGGCTCGTCGCCTTTCCGCTCTCCCCCGTGAAATAGGGGTCGTGGATCATCATTTTAGCGAAGTCCATCATGCACACGCGGTCCGCAGCCACGGCGACAACGGCGGCCATCGACGCCGCGATGCCGTCGATATGTACGCAGACGGGGGTGTTCATGGAGAGGATGGCCGAAACGATGCTCATGCCCTGGAAGACGTTGCCGCCCGGAGAGTTCATCCGGATATGAATCATATCGAAGTCGCCCCGGTCGAGCGACGCGAGCTCCTGGGCGAAATAGTCGCCGTCCACCCGCGGGCCGATTGCGCCATAAAGCCGCATTACGGCTTCCCGCGGTGTTTCGTTTACGGAATCTATGTACGTTTTTTCCATCGCCGTCAAAAAGCAGCGGCTTAGCCAAGGTAGCAATCACCGCTGCGCGATCTTATCGCTCAGAGCCGACCGTTGCTACTCGGCCCCGGCTCTGTCTGTCCGTCCATAATAAGACTTTGTAGCGGAAGGGGGATTCGAACCCCCGACCTTCAGATAATGAGTCTGACGAGCTGGCCTCTGCTCCATTCCGCGATTCATGGTGCAAATATCGCCCGGGTAAACTCGCGTAACAAATAGAGTGTAAATAATTTACACTCTATTTTTATTCGGCGGGCGAATGCCCCAATTTTGCACCGTACAAACCGCCCGGAAGGGCTGAATAGAATCGCTGTGAATGGCTAAAACGACCAAAAAGCCGAGGACGAAGCGAGAGCTTGACGTTCTCCGGGATTATGCGTGCCGTCTGTTTCTGAGCGGCGAAACGCAGCGGGTAATCGCCGCGAAAACCGGACTGACGGAGGCCACCGTCAGCAGGTGGGCCAGGGAGGAGAACTGGGACGCCCGGCGCCGGGAGCAGAACTCCTCGTCGGCCGCTCTGGTCAATTCACTGATGTTGGCAGCGAAGAAGATTTCCGAGCTGATCATCACCAAGCTGAACAAGGGCGAAACGGACGACATCGACGGCATTACCAAACTGTCGGACAACATCGCCAAGGTCATGGCCTCGGCAAAGCGCATCGCAAAGGGCATCACCAAGGACGAGATCATCGACGTAATCATCGATTTGGAGCAATGGATGATGCAGCGGGCCGAGACCGACGAGGAGCTGACGCCCGAACTGCTCACGACCATAAACAGCCTGCACAAGAAGTATATCGAATACATTTCCGCACAGGAGGCGTAACGAATGGCATCCGTCAGCAGAAAATACAAGGAGGCGCAGGAACGCTGGATTCAGCATTGCCACGACATCGAACGATCAACGGCCAAGATTCCGAAGGGAACGGAGCAGGAGCGAAAGGACCGCATCGCCCGTGCGCGAAAGGATTACAGGTATTTTGTCCGCACCTATTTTCCCCACCTTGCGACGACCGAGTGCGCGGACTTCCAGGTCGATGCCGCGATTTACATGCGGGACCATGAAAACGCCCGCGGCCTGTTCGAGTGGGCGCGCGGGCACGCCAAGTCCACGCATATTTCGCTCTTGCAGCCGCTCTGGCTGAAGATCCAGCCCAACGCGCAACCGTTGATCATGATTCTGGTGTCGAAAAGCCAGGAAGCCGCCCGGCGCCTGCTGGGCGACTTGCAGGCGGAGCTGGAGTCCAACGACCTCTATAACGCAGATTTCGGCAATCAACGGGGAGCGGGAATATGGACGAACGGCGAGTTCACGACGGCCACAGGCGATCTGTTCATCGCGCTGGGACGCGGACAGTCGCCGCGAGGCATCAAGAAGCGCGGGCTGCGGCCCAATTATATCGCGGTGGATGACATCGACGACGACGAGCTGGTGCGCAATCCCCGGCGCGTGGGCGAAGCGGTGGACTGGCTGATGACGGCCCTGCTCGGAACGATGGCGATGGGTCGCGGACGCCTGGCCGTCGTAGGCAACCGGATCGGCCGCACGTCGGTCATCGGCACCCTGGCGGATAATCCGCATTTCCACCATACCGTCGTCAATGCGCTCGACAGAAAGGGCCTTCCGTCCTGGCCGCAGAACTACACGCTGCGGGAGATCGCCGAAATGCGCGGCATCATGGGCGAGCGGCGTTTCCAGCGCGAATACATGAACAACCCCGTCAATGCGGGAACCGTTTTCGAGGAGAAGCACGTCCGCTTCGGAAAGATGCTGCGCATGCGGGAATACCGCGCAATCGTCTGCTACACCGACCCTTCGTTCAAGGCGTCGGCGACGGCCGACTTCAAGGCGACGATGCTCGTCGGCATCACGCCCCAGGGCAAATACCACGTGCTGAAAGCCTATGCCGACCAGACGAAGGTCTCGACGATGGTCGAATGGCACTACGACGCCCACGATTACGTCGGGGACAACCCGGTGCGGTACGAAATGGAGGCGGGATTCATGCAGGACCTGCTCCTCGACGAGTTCCGCAAGTACGGCGAGAAGGTCGGCTACCAGATACCCATCGTCGGAGACACGCGCAAGAAGCCGGACAAATTCGCACGCATCGAAGCCTTGCAGCCCCTGTTCGAGCGCGGGGACATCATCTTCAACGAGCTGGAGCGAGATTCGCAGGGAATGCGGGTCCTCGTCGAGCAGCTCCTCTGCTTCGAGAAAGGCAGCAAAATTCACGACGACGCCCCGGATGCGCTGGAGGGGGCGATATGGAAACTGAGCAACTCCGTGCGTAAGACCAACAACCGCTATGCGGTGGGCCATCGGGCCAGCCGTAGGTGGTAAAATCAATAGGACAATGTATCTGACACCGGAAGAACTGAAAAGCCACATGTACGCCCATATCGTCGAGGAGATCACCGAGGGCGACGAGCAGATCGTACTGCAAGCCATCGAAGCCGCCGTCGAGGAGGTGCGCTCCTATCTGCGGCCGCGTTACGACACGGACCGGATTTTCGCGGCGGAGGGTTCCGAGCGCAATGCGCTCGTTCTGGAAAACACCAAGATCGTCACCGTGTGGAACCTTATCAAACTGTCGAACGTCGAAACCATATATGAGATATGGAAGGAGCGCTATGACCGTGTCATCAAATACCTGGAGGGCGTGGCCGCGGGGACGCGCACCCCGAGTCTGCCGTTGCTGACCGACGAGAAAGGCGAAGTCCGGATCAAGATGCGCTGCGGCTCCAACTCTAAATTCAGACACTCGTTCTAATGAAAAAGATCGGATATAAAACAAAGGCGGCAGCCGCTGCGGAGGCAGCCGCCAAGATGGAAAGAAAGCCCGCTCGCCGGAACGATGCGCGGATCATTCGCCGCGTCATCAGGCGGCAGGAATCCGTGACCCGCAAGGACATCGCCGACTGGAAGCGTGCCCGCCTGCAGGCGACGAGTACCTATGAACCGAAGCAGGTGTTGCTGCAACGGCTTTTCTCGGAGGTGATCGACGATGCGCTGATGACCTCGCAGGTGTCGGTTCTCCGCATCGGCAAAAGCCAGGGCGCGGAGTTCGAACTGAAGATGAACGGCCGCAAGGACGAGGCCGAGACGCAGAAGTTCAAGGATTCGGGCCTGTACGAGGACCTCGTCGAACTGATCGTCGAAGCGCAGTTTTTCAACCACTCGCTCATCGAGTTCGACTATGATCCGGCCGGAACGGTCGTGGCCGACCTCGTGCCGCGTGAGAACGTGTCGCCCGAAGTCGGGAAATTCTACCCCGACGCCGAAGGTTCGGAGACGGTGGATTATCGACTTCTGCCGGAGTTCGGCCGCTGGCTCGTCGAGATCTACCCGCGCAAATGCGACCTCGGGCTGCTCAACAAGGCCGTGCCGTATGTGTTGATCAAGAAGTTCGCCCTCTCCTGCTGGAGTGAGCTGTGCGAGATATTCGGCATACCTCCGCGCGTCATGAAGACGAACACCACTGACGACGAAATGCTGGAGCGGGCCGAAACGATGATGCGCGAGATCGGATCGGCGGCCTATTTCATCATCGACACGACGGAGGATTTCGAGTTCGCACAAGGTGTAGCCACGAACGGCGATGTCTATAAAAATCTCATTTCGACCTGCGACCAGCAGCTCTCGCTGCTCAACCTGGCGGCCGTGCTCGGTCAGGACACCGAGAACGGCAACCGTTCGAAGGAGGAGAGTAGCACCAAGCTCATGGAGGCCGTCGTGAAGGCCGACAAACGGCTGATCGAGTCCTCCTTCAACCGGAAGATTCTCCCGGCATTGGCCGCCATCGGCTTCCTCAAACCGGGCCTGCGGCTGGAGATCACCAAGGAGGTGGACCTGGAGAAACTCTGGAAGATGACTTACGAGGCGTCCCAGAATTACGACGTCGATCCGGAGTGGATTCGGGACACGTTCGGAATCGCCGTGATCGGCAAGAAGCAGCAGGGGCTCCTTCCGCCCGGCGGCGACGGGGAGCGGCAGGATGGGGAAGGTACGGAAGACGGTGCGGACGGACACGCTTTTTTCGCGGAGGCCCCGCAGGACGGGGCATCCGATGGAGAATCCCTCACGCCGCGGGACGAGGCGCTCGTCGGGCGCGTGGCGGCCGGGAAGTCTGACTACTGGGACGCCGAACTGTTCGAATACATCGCCTCCGACCTTTTGAAGGCCGTTCGAACCGTATTCGCACACACCTCGGGAACGGTCGAGGCGGCCGTCGAATACGACGTGCCGGACGACGTATATACGGCGGCCCTCGAACAAAACCTGTTCCACTTCTCCGCGGCCAAGACGCTCGCCGAGGTGCAGGAGCTGAACCAGGCGTTCCGTGAAAGCAAGAGCTATAACGAGTTCAAAGCCCGGGCCGCGGAGATCACGCGCACGTTCAACGACCGATGGCAGCGCACGGAGTACCGCACGGCCGTGCAGGTCGCCGAGGCGGCGAGCAACTACCGACAGCTCCGGCGGCGGGCCGATATTTTTCCCTATTGGGTCTATCGTACCGCAGGCGACGGACAGGTGCGACCGTCCCATGCCGCGCTGGACGGACTGACGCTCCCGGCGTCCGATCCGGCATGGCGGAAGATCTTTCCGCCGAACGACTGGAACTGCCGCTGCCGGGTGGAGGCGATCATGGCCGACGAGTTCGAAGGGGATTTCGGCGAGGAGCAGAAGAAGATGCAGGCGTTTCTAACAAGCCCCGAATGGAAGCGGACGACGGCTCAGGGCTGGGGCGTGAACCGGGCCGAGACGGCTGAGATCTTCACGGCGAATCAAATGTACATCCGCAAATTCCCCGACCGGGCGGCCTCGCTTCTCGGCAAACTCCATTGCCAGCATTACGGGCTGCCGTCGTTCGGGAAGCGGCTGGCGGCCGCAACACGGGAGTTCGTCCCGTTCACGGGCGATCCTGCGGGATGGTTCGCCCAAAACGGCCGTTTTACGGACTTCTCCGGCAAAACGATAGAACTCCCCGAGCGAACGTTCGCAACGCATACGTCGGGCAAATACACCGCGGCGCGCGTGCCTTTGCTCGACGTGATCGCCGAGGTCCTGCGGCAGCCCGACGAGGTATGGCTGAACAATTACGACGGTAAGGTGTTCGACTGTCTGAACTACATCCGCTTTTACCGCGACAAGGCGATCAACGTCGTGTGCCGGATCGAGAACGGAAAGACGCTCGCCGTCCGGACGTGGTTCGAAATAGCCATCCGCCCGACGACCAGAAGCGGTGGGAAGATGGCACCGGAGAAAGATCCCCGGCTCAAGTATCGGCGCGGGCTGCTGGTAAAAAAGTAAGGGGAGCCTTTTAACGCTCCCCTGTGCTTCGCAGCCCGGTTCCTGGTAGTCGCCCGTGCTGTTTCAACGGGTTGAGGTCCCGGTGCTACCGATCCGCTTCGGATTGACACGCCCCGCCGCCGTATTGTGCCCGGACTCGCCCGGCCCCCGTCATCCGCGAGGGTTGGCCGGGATGATTCATCCCCGGCGCTGCGCGCTTCGATGCAAATATAGTGAATTTTGAACAAACCGCAATGATACCGAAACAAATACTCGACAAGACGCGGATCGACATGCAGGACGTCGCCGACATCGCAGCCATGACCGGAGTGTCTTATTTCAAAGGGGCTTTCCGGAAGAAGGGATTCGACGGCACGCCCTGGCCGCTGGCGAAGAAGGACAAGGCAGGAACGCGGCGGCGCGGGTCGCTCATGATCGATTCCGCCGCCCTGATGAACAGCGTCCGCATCGCCCGCGCGACCCCGCAGGAGGTCGTATGGACGGCGGGCAACGCAAAAGTGCCCTATGCGGAGGTACACAATACGGGCGGACGGGCCGGGCGCGGCCGGGGTTTTCAAATGCCCAGGCGTCAGTACATGGGCGACGCCGAGGAGCTGCGGCAGAAGATCATCGCACGTCTCAAGGCATACATGCAGAGCCGGATCAAATGAAGAAGGGGGCCTCGCGGCTCCCTTCTTTCGTCGGATCATTTCATCTCCAGACGGATGGACGATGGCGGCAGTTTGGCGCTTTGCCCCTCCTGCACGCCGGGCAGGGTGTAGGCGGTCTGGTAGAGGACCTTGTAACATTCGCCCGCACGGACCGCGGCGATCTTCTTGATCTGCGTGCGGAACATCGGGCCGAACGTTCCGTCGGTGAAGCGCTGGAGGGCCGAGTGAATCTTGTCGAGCAGCTCGATAAGCAGATAGGCATCGGCCTTGCGGGGTGCGGCGGCCGACGAACTGACCAGCCGCAGGTTCGCCGCCAGAATCTCCACGGTCACCCCGTCGGCAATCTGTCCGCCTCCGCCGATCTGCGAGAACGGAACCTCGTCGATATCGAGCAGCGCACAGGGCCATTTGACCGGAGGCGCCTCGTAGTCGAGCTGTCCCCAGTTCTTGTCGATATAGGCCAGCTCGGGGACCCGCTCGGCCAGCCGTTGCTGGACGGCCAGCAGAATCGTTTTGATGTTCGCTTCCATTTTGTTACTTAAAAGAGTTTCAGTTGCCGTTTGTCATCGGTTGGCTCCAGTCCTTTCAATTCGTTCGCGGGAGTCTTCAGATAGCTGAGCATCGTCCGGTAACAGCACGGGTAAACGGGATTCACGTACCGCTCCCAGACTTTGTAGTAGTTCTTCGCATTGTTCCCCGGCTCGTAGTGCTTTTCCACGATGTCGAGGACCAAACGGATGCGCCGGAGTGTATTTATGTGGTGCTTACCCATTGCTTTGGCAGGTTTTGTGATTATTTTTGTAGTGGCTTTCTTTAATCACTCGACCCGCTTTGTCGCACTCCGGCAGGCGGGTTGTTTACATTACCCCCCCCCGCGCGACCGGGGCTGTTATGCCTCGGTCATGCCCAGCGGGACGTACCGCCAGACGCCGTTGTCGTCTTTCCATTCCGCGCGGATATAGGTTTTCGACAGGTTCGGAATATAGGATTCCTTGATGATGGCGATACCCTCGTTGAGCCGTTCGTTGTGCAGCTCCTCGGCCAGCGTGTCGAGCTGAAGCACCTTGCTCGCCTTGAGGTTCCCGTTCTGATCGCGGGCAATAAGCCGCATGATCTGGTTGATCATCGCCTTCGTCTCGTCGTCCTTGATAAGACCCATGACGGCCTCCTTCACGATGGCGATGCCGTCCTCGACTGTATCGCGCCAGCCGTCCACGACGCACCGTCCGATGGTGATGCGCTTGTCGCCCGTCGAATTGGTGAACGTGTGGCTTTTCTGCCCGTCCTTCGTCCGTTTCAGCACGTCGGCCTTCATGTCGAGGATCTGCCGGAAATTGTCAAGCACCTGCTCCTTGACCGTGCGGATGTCGCCGCTCAGCTCCCGGAGCATCGGGAGGGCCTGTTCGATCTCCTCGTCCACCATCTGACCGTAAACCTTGCGGTCCTTCCGGGCCTTGTCGGCTGCCGCCTTCCGTTCCTGCTCGGCTTTGAATGCCGCGTACTGCGCCGCTTCCTCGGCGGTCATCTGTACTGTTTTCACTTCGTTGTCGTTCATTGCTGTAATGTTTAAGAATTGATTTGGTTTCGGAAATTTCGGGCAAGTTCATCGCCCAGGTAGTTGAAAATAGCTCGTAATATCATCGGAATGATTATATCCGCTTTCGGCGGATAACGCATCAAATGCCGATAAGGAAAGCCTTTCATAAAAGAGAGCGAATGAAGAGTGACGGTAAATCGAATGCCGTCCAAACATAGTTCGAACCCTATTTGAACAGAGAATGCGGAGTGAAGCGTGGCGAAATACGCAATGCCCCGCGCCATTTTTAGTTGTCGGTCTATGGTGAACCCGAATCGTTCCAGCGAGGCCAACAGACACTGCTCGAAATATAATTGATCGTCCATCGTTAAAACAGTTTGTATTGTCTGATCTCGAAAATGCGTGCTTTTACGGTCTTGATCGCGGCCGGAGGCAGCACGCCCTCTTCGGCCAGCAATTCGCCGAACGCCCACAGCAGAGCGTTCTGTTCCGAGGCGAACTCGCCCCATTTCCGGCCGGGATGGCATCCGCGGCTCGATCCGCCGATCATCCAGGTCGTAGCGGCCACCCAGACGCCGTCCTGTTGCCCGATATGGACTTTTACATAATCGCGGCCGTTGGTGTAGAGAATTTCGGTTCTGTATTCGCCCGACTGTAATACGGGGTAATCGTACCACGGGGCCGGGAGGTCGGCCCGATTGTCGATTCGCAGGTCTGCGTAAGGATTCGATTTCATAATGCGTTGTCAATTAGGAAGTCCGCCGAGCGGCATGTAGATTATCTGCGGCCGGGGCTGCTCGGCCTGTCCGGTCGGCCGTTCCGGCCGGGGATTCAGCCCGCCGCTGCGTTGGATCGCGCGGAGTTTCAAGGCCAGCACGTCCAGCTCCGGCAGGGTCAGCGCACCGAACTCCTTTCCGGCGATCCGGCGGTCCCGGCAAAAGGCATTGATCCGCGGCCAGTCCGTCGTGTCGATGCCGAGCTGCTGCATCAAGCGGAGCGCCGCCGACCGTTTCTTTTTCCGGAGTTCGTGCTGCGGGTCGGCCGTCGAACGTTCCAGCGCGTCGCACAGGGCGTCGTACTCGGCGGTGGACATGGCCCGCAGACTCGACGTCCGGCCGTTGGTGTACTGCTGCACCAGGCGCTCCTTCATTTCGTCGTCGTGGAGCGGCAGACGGTTGAATAGCTTGTAGAATCGTTTGTAGGTCATGGCGGATATGGTTGTTTATTCGGTCAGATAATATTTCGCGGCGCCCTCCTCCCAAATGGTGAAGTACGCCTCCGCGTCGTCGGTATAGCGCCCCTGACAATATGCCCGGTAGCCTTTGGTGTGGATTTTCACGCCGCAGTCGAAGCGGATGTCGTCGGCCATCTTGCCCTTCGGCCGCCCCTTGTAAACCTGCGACACGAGGATGAACGACTTGCGCGGAAAACGGTCGAACAGCTCCTTTTTCAATCGGTCGAAACTCCGCACGTCGAGGTACTGCACCGAGTCGATGATAACGAAATTCGCACTCTTGGGCCGCTCCAACCGTGCGACGAGATCGGCCACCGTCAGCCCCGTCACGACCTTGAATTTCCCTGCGACATCCTTCATCCCGAGCCGCTTGATCCGTTTCTTGAACGAGAGGTTTGCACCCTCCTCCAGACTCACGTAATCGACACGCCCATAGTCACAGAGTTTCTTGCCTAACAACATGACGAACGTACTCTTACCGCTGGCCGACTCTCCGTCGATGAACCAGCGCTCGAAGCGGGAGGGGCGGCCGAAGGCGGCCTCCCACTCCCCGTCCAGCGGAAGTTCCGGGATATTCAGATTCTCGATCTCCGAGGGTGAATAGGCCCGCATGACTATACCTCCTCTCCTTTGGTGATCAGCGAATGGACCCGACGCAGGCTGCCGTTGCTCCGACGGGCGATCTGCCGGAAATCCGTGCCCTCCGGAGTGTTCGCCTGGGCGATCATCATGGCCTGGCCGAGCAGGAACTTCCGGCGCTCGTCGCCCTCGGGCGGCGTGATGCTGTTGTACTTGTCGCCGCAGCGGCTCCGGATCTCGGCAAACCCTACCGTCTTGAACTCGATGCCGCGCTCCAGCTTGGCCTTGAAGCCGTCGGCCCCCATCAGATACCACGAGCAGCAACCCTCCGTGCCGTTCCATGCGGCCTTGATCTCCAGGAACGCTTCATACACCAGGTCGCCCGCCTCGTCGAGGATGATCTGCGGATGGTCAAGCGTCCGCAGGTAAAACACAAGGTCGTCGTAGACGTCCGCATAACGGCTGACGGAGTTCAGACCGAACTCGCGGGCGATGAAGCGCACCAGCCGCTGCTTGGTCTTCACCTGCGAGCAGTCCACGTAGACGACGTTCTTGTGCGTTTTGGCGTGGTATTGTGCGGCGACCGTCTTGCCGATGTTCGGAATATCGCAGAACATGCCCGAAAGGCTCTTTGCGCGGCACAGTTCCAGTTGCGAAGTGAGGTATTCGAAAGTCGGCGTCTTGACGATCTTCCACTCCGCGCCGTCGTCGAGGCTCACGCCCAGCCGCCGGGCGATGGACATCCATTTCGCGTCGCTCAGCTTCTGTTCGGTGTTGCCTTTCTTGATCTCGCTGTAAACTGAGGTCGAAATGCCCAGGGCGACGGCGTGTTTGGCGTCCGTGGCGTAATTCTGCCTGTTGCCGGATATGGCCAGCACGATGCGGGTTTTAATGTCGTTCGAAATCATATCTCAACGTGTTTTATTATCGTTCTAAAGCTCATGTTTTGCCAGCGCCGCGTAGTCGATGCCGAAATCGAATCCCTCCGCCTCCTCCGGCGGTGCGGCAGGGGCCGCTTCGACGATCTCCGGCTCCTCATGGGTCGGAACATCACCGGGCAGGAGCCGCACCTTGCAGATCTTCTCCCGAGCCATCATGGCGTCGAACTGCGCGTTGTATTTCGCCTGCTCGGCGTAGGCTTCACGGTCCCGCTCCGTCTGCTCGGCCGTGGCCTCGTTATAGGCTTCGATACGGCGGCAGGTGGCGATATAGGCCCCGTGCTGGTAAATATACACCTCCGGGACATTGCCCTGCTCGTCGGGCAGATAATAGGCCTCGACGGTGTAGTCGTTCGGCGCGAGCCGTCCGATCAACTCCGGCGAGGGCAGCGCATAATCTTCGTAATGGACCCGGCAGTACTTGCTGCGCCGGATCGACGTGCGCACCTCCTCGCCGATGAAGCGGTAGAGCAGCGCCTTGTCCACGGGCGCGAGATCCGGATTCTGGTAGCGGCAGAGCACCTCCCAGCGCGTCAGCCCCGGGTAGAGCTTCTGGTTCGGATGCAATGCGTTATTGTATTCGTGGATGGCCCGGATGTCGTCGGCCACGAGCTGCTCGTAGGTATAGGTCGCCTCCTTGTAGGTGTTGTTGAACTCGTCATAGACCTTTTCCTCTTTCGGGCGGTTGGCTTCCAGGCGGGCGTACCAGCGGCCGATGCCGACCTGCGAGCGCTTCTCCACGCCGTACTTCTTCACCCGGTTGAAGTGCTCGGCCCGTTTCTCCTGCGAGTTACCGGGGTTGCACCACCGCACGAAGGGGAACACCACGCCCGCGCGGATCAGCCCGTCGGCGAAGTTGTTCACGAGGTGGTGTTCGACCTCCACCTCGGCCGGGCAGTTCCAGCCCTGGTGGTCGATCAGCCGGAACATGTTCCGCACGCAGTCGATGAACAGGTCGGCCGTTTTGAGGCGGTTGTAGGCGTAACCAACGACGCAGCCGCTCGCCACGTCGTAGGCATAATAGGCTTTGACACGGTTTCCGTCGGCCATCTTGCGCGGCAGGTCGCGGTCGTCGAGCGAAATCTTCGAGAACGCCCAGACCGGGGCCTTGCGCTTGTGGTGTGGACGGTAGCGGTTGTTGAAGTCCCACGCACTGTCGTGCAGTTTCGACCGTAGGGCGCGGTTCTTCGGGTTGTTCAGGTAATTGGCGACGGTCGTTTCGCTCAAAGCGATCGGCTCGCCCTCTTTGTCCGTGAACTCTTCCGGGTCGAATAGTTCCCCGGTTTCCGGGTCGTACACGTTCAGCTCGCCGCAGACGAACTGATTGTACATCTCGGCCACCGTCGTATTGAAGGGACGCTCCGGCAGGCTGTCCAGCGAAAGGATCAGCCGCTCGATCTTGTAGTTCACCTTACGGGAGTTCTGATTTTGGAACCGACCGGAAATAAGGCAGGCATATCCTTCCCGTTTGAACTGGGCGACCTTCTTGCGAAAACGGAGCATGCTTTCGGGCAGCGTGTGGCCGAACTCCCGTTTGAAATAGGTAATGGTTTCGGCCATTGAGTCCCATCCGATACGGCCGACACGTCGCAGGGCATTGGCCGACGCCATCAGCCGCAGCACCGCCTTGATTACGGAAGCGTTTACCGTGTATTCGTTGATCTTCTCCGCCGGAAGGGCCGAACCGTTATCGAATCGGAAGGCCGAGAAGTAACTCCGCGCCTCGGCATCGGGCGTGTAGTTCGCCCGAAGCCACTCCTGCAACGGCATCGTCGAAATGTCCGGTTTGCGTTCCCGAACGGCCGAACGGTATTTTCCCGGCAGGCTGTCGAAGACGATCAAAGCCTGTCGTCCGTTACCTCCTCTGCGAGCCCGGCTGATTTTGCCCCGCCGAACCATCTGTTTGTAGTTCGACTCCGACATGACCTCCAGAAGCTCCGGCTGCGTAATACAAAGTATGTTGTTGAAATACTCCATTTGTCGTTTTCTGTGCTCCCGTGGCCGGATTCGAACCGACAACCTTCGATACTTGACCGGGTCCGGCCATTTCTCGATGCTCTGTCCATTGAGCTACACGGGAGATTATTCCATGTTATTTTCTTGTCTTAAAAACCGCCATGACCGCAAAGGTGCTGCCTGCGAAGTTCGCCGTGATAACCAGTAGCGGCCATTGCTGTTGTTGTTCCACGTAACCGCAGATAACCATCAGCGAGAAACTCCACCACAGCCCGGCCAGCTTGCACCTCAGGGGCAGGATGATGAATCCACGGCCCAGCAATCGGATCATCCAATATTTCAAGAAACGTCGCATGACTGTCCGATTTATTGGATTGCCGCCCGCACTTTTGCCTCGGCATGTTTGGCCTTCGGCGTATAGGCTGGATGCGGATCGGCGAGTCTGTTGTAAATCAGTTGTAGGGAGTAGAGCATGTTGCCCCAAGTCGAAACGGTGAGATCGTCGAAGCTGGCGACCCTCTGCCCGTCGATGTGGATTGTCGTCCGGTTGCTTCCCAAATGGACGACGACCTCGATCCGGCGGCCGAACCGCTGGCGCATGCAGCCGTTTTCGAAAGTGGTATCCACGTCCGGCAGGTAACCTTTGGGAGCGGTTATTCCCAGATAAATCACGCCGCCACGCTGGAAGGCCGCTTTCCGCAGCATATTGTCGCGCGCGCTGTTTCCTTTGTACTTCAAAGCCCGGTCGAGGGTCGAGCGCGTGATTTTGAAGGTCTTGACCATCTCCATCCGGACTGATGTTGGTAATAAGATTTGTCGTGTCATGATTTATAATTCTATTTGTATCATATCGAGAATATTGCTGGTTACCATGCTATTAACAGCCAAAATTGCACTATTAATGTTGTTTTGTTTCATCCAGCGTTTTGCCAGGTTCGTGGCTGAAATTTTGCTTGATCCGTCAGGGATACAAACATTCAATTCATCATAATTGCTTGTTAGTAGCTGGAACCAATACCGTTTCATATCAATTTTTTTTTCGTAATTTTACCCCCGTGATACATTGTATCAACGCTGCAAATATATACATATTGCGAATATAAACCAAACAAAATGCGAAGTATTTTTAATCAATTCGCATAATATTTTTTGTCTATGGATAGAAAAAGAATGGTGTCATCTCTTGTTGAGTATTACACAAATGGCAATAAATCACAATTTGCCAAAATGTTAGGCATAACTCCGCAGACAATAAATACGTGGATTTCTCGCAATACTTTTAATGCCGAATTGATATATGCAAAATGCGAAGGCGTGTCAGCCAATTGGTTGCTGACAGGTTGCGGTAGTATGATAAATGAACAGGAAAGGGAGGTGAATGCAAGTTTGCAAGTGCAGGAAAAGTTCCCTCTCAAAACCGACAATCTGGTCGATCTCCAGCGCATTCCCCTTTACAATCTGGAGGCGACGGCCGGATTGGTTTCCTTGTTCAACGATGTCGATGCGATTCCGATCAGCTATATATCGTTGCCGGATCTGCCTGCATGCGATGGGGCTGTTTATGTGCGCGGGGATTCGATGTACCCATTACTCAAAAGCGGCGATATTGTCCTTTACAAGCAGGTACACGACATGCAGTACGGGATTTTCTGGGGTGAAATGTACCTTATATCGGCCAATGTCGATGGGGACGAGTTCGTGACGATAAAATACATCCATAAATCCGAACGGGAAAACTGTGTGAAGCTCGTCAGCCATAACCAACACCACGAGCCTAAAGATATTCCAATCTCGATGATCCGTGCCCTCGCATTGGTGAAAGCAAGCGTGCGTTATAATACGATTCGATAGGCCCTCGTGCAGCCCTATTGCACCCCGCAAAGAGGGTGCGCACACGCTCAAAGTAGGATAAAATAGACTAACTGAATAAATATCAATCGATTAAATAAAAATCAATCCCCAAATTATAGGGCAGTTTCCTGCCTTCTATTCGCCGATTTTCGGGGTTTAGCGCCGATTTTCGGGCGGTTTCCTATGTTTTGGAGGGGGTCAAAAACCGGGTTTTGTAACCCCAACTTTCCCAAAATGTAACCCCAACTTGTAACCCCTGATGTAACCCCAACTGAAAAATTGCCGATTTCCCGCATTGCAGGTATTACACAAGGAAAGGAGGGACGACGCCCCGTTTTAACGTCGTTCAACCGCTATTGAAATAGCCTTTGTAGAGCCAGAAAATGCCGTCAGACATACACGAGGCCGCGAATACAACGAAAGAGGGCGGAATCGCCTGATTCTGCCCTCTGAAATTATACCGACATTATAGCGGTTGCCGGATTTGGTCCGGTTTATTATACCGAAATTATATCAAATTATACGTTTCGTTTTGTGTGGCGCGTCCGGGGTTTGTCGCGTATCTCTTTGTCGTACAATGTACTACCGCTGTTCTCTGCCGATGCTTCTATATACGTTTCGTTCTCCCCCTCATAAGGTTGCGGCACGCCTCCACCTCCGCCGTCTTTTTCTTCTCCTTACAAATGAGGATTGCGGGAACGGAAATAATGTCGTTACTTTGCCGTGAAATTCAATGCGATGATTCCGACACCGTTCCGCCGCCGTTTCTGCGTATGCCTCCTGCTTTGCGTCGCCGCGCTATGCGCACACGCCGAGCCGCGTCGCACCGTGCGCACGCACGACGAAGCACCGGAGGCGATCGACACAGCCGTAGTGATGGACAACGTGCAGGTGACGGCGATCAAACAGGGACTTACGCTGCGCAACCGCCCCGTCGCGGCCTCGGTCGTGGGACGCGAGACGATCGAGCGGCGCGGCGTCACCGCCATCAAGGAGCTCTCGCAGCTCGTTCCCAATTTCTACATCCCCGACTACGGTTCGCGCATGACCTCGTCGGTCTACGTGCGCGGCTTGGGTGCACGCATCGACCAGCCGGTCATGGGCCTCAACGTGGACAACGTCCCCTACCTCTCGAAGGACGACTACGACTTCGACCTGGCGGACATCGAACGCATCGAGGTGCTGCGCGGCCCGCAGAGCACGCTCTACGGCCACAACACCATGGGCGGCGTGATGAACATCTACACCCTCTCGCCGCTCGCCTACCAGGGGACGCGGCTGGGTGCGGAGTATGCTTCGGGCAACACGCTGCGGCTGCGCGCCTCGACCTACCACCGCCCCTCGCCCCGCACGGGTGTCTCGCTGGCGGCGCGGTTCATGCACGGCGACGGCTTTTTCACCAACGAATACACGGGACGCACCTGCGACTGGGAGCGTTCGGGCGGGGCACGGATGCGGCTTCAATTCCGCCCCGACGAGCGGTGGAGCATCGACAACACCCTCGCGTTCGGGATGCTCCGGCAGGGAGGCTACCCCTATGCCTCGGCCGCGACGGGGCGCATCGCCTACAACGACCCCTGCGGCTACCGCCGCACGACGCTCAACGACGGCCTGACGATACGCTACGCCGCCGACGGGTGGGAGATCGCCTCGATCACCAGCTACCAGTACAGCGACGACCGCATGACGCTCGACCAGGATTTCCTGCCCGAATCCTATTTCACGCTCACGCAGGCCAAACAGGATCACGGGCTGACCGAGGACATCGTCGTCCGTTCGCGCGGCGAGGGACGCTACGGCTGGCTGGTGGGCGCCTTCGGCTTCTACCGCCACCGCTCGATGCAGGCGCCCGTACTCTTCAAGGAGGACGGCTTGGAGCGTCTGATCGCCGACAAGGCCGAGCAGTACACCGGCCTCCGGCCGCATTTCGCCTCCGACCGCATGGCGCTCGACAGCGATTTCCGCAACCCCACGTGGGGGGCGGCGCTTTATCACGAGTCGCAGTTGCGGCTGGGACGCTTCGACCTCTCGGCGGGGTTGCGCATCGACTACGAGCGCACACGTTTGCGCTATCTCAGTTCGACCGACATCGACTGCACGTTCGGCGACGGACGCATCACGCCCTTCACCGAACGGGGCACGCTGCACAAGTCGTTCGTGCAGCTGCTTCCCAAAGCGGCGGCCGTCTACCGCATCAACGACGGCAATTCGCTCTACGCATCGGTCGCCAAGGGTTACAAGGCGGGCGGATTCAACACCCAGATGTTCTCCGAAGTGTTGCAGAACAGCGTCATGGAACGCATGGGCGTCTACTGGGACCGTCACTACGACATCGACCGCGTGGTAGCCTACAAACCCGAAAAGAGCTGGAACTTCGAGGTCGGCAGCCACTTCGCGTTCGCAGACGGCCGCATCCGCGGCGAGGCGACGCTCTTCTACATCCTCTGCCGCGACCAGCAGCTCACCGTCTTTCCCGAAGGGCAGACCACCGGACGCATGATGACCAACGCCGGCCGCACCCGCAGCCGCGGCGGAGAGCTCTCGGTGCAGGCGCTCGTCGCACGCCGGCTCGACCTGCGGCTGAGCTACGGCTTCACCCACGCCACCTTCGCCGAATTCCGCAGCGGAAACGCCGACTACGCAGGCAAGCGGATTCCCTACGCACCGCGCCATACGGCGGCTGCCGTGGCAGAGTACACGGTTTCCGTCGGCCGCAGCTGGCTCGACGGAATCGTCCTGAGCGTCGACGGCCGGGGCGTCGGGCCGATCGAATGGAACGAAGCCAACTCGCTGCGGCAGAAATTCTATGCGCTGGCAGGCTGCGCGATCCGGTTCGAACAACGGCACGGCTCGCTGAGCCTCTGGTGCCGCAACCTCACGCAGACACGCTACGACGTCTTCTATTTCGAGTCGATCGGCAACGCCTTCCTGCAACGCGGCCGGCCGCGCGAATGGGGCGTCACACTGACAATCAATTTACAACATAACGAACGATGAAAAAATTTCTCCTTCTGGCCCTCGCGGCCTTCGCACTGGCCGCCTGCAACGACGACGACACCCCCGACGAGTTCGTACAGGGCGACAACACGATCGCCGTCTTCGAAAACGACCGGCTCGTTTTCTACGACTACGACGTCTTCTGGGAATACTCCGAGCCCTACACCGACCCCTATGGCGTGACGTGCATCGACCTCTACATGAACAAGACGCGCTTCGTCCAGAACATGCCGGCGCTCGACATGGAGGTGCCGGGAATCCCCATTCACCCGACTCCCGCCGGATTCGAATTCGACTTGCGACAGGCAGTCCCCTATTATCGCGGAGAACCGATGCCGCGCTACACGCTCTACGACCTCGAAGGCGAGCTGAACGGCACGCTTCTCGAAGTGGAGTTCTCCTGCATCGGCTACGACGTCGAATATCTGGGACGGTTCTGAACGCACGCCGCTCGCCGCCAAAGAGCGCCGAGACACTCCGGGCCGGAAAGGAAAATCGGAGCGCGGCGCATTTTTTTGTCCGGTGCCAGACGAAACGCCGCCGCACGAACCATTTCGTTAAGCCGAGCGCAGAGCCGAACTTGTTCAGGCTATGCCGAGGCGAGAAAACGAAGAGAGAAAACCAACGTTTTCGTTAAGCCGAGCGCAGAACCGAACTTGTTCGGACTATGCCGAGGCGAGAGAACGAAGAATGAAATTCAACCTGAACTCCCGATAGCCTATGAAGTAGAACGATCCCGAAAAAAAGAGACGGAGCGATGCGCCAACACCGCCCCGTCCGGCAGACTAACACCTGCGACTTACCTATCCAAGTATTAATCTTTTATTCTGCAAAAGTATGAATAAAAACGCCAGTGTCGGTATCCCGATGAAAAAAATATGCGGGCGCCTGACCAGAATCCTGTGTACCTGTGCGGTTTTCGTGTCGCTGACAGGTGCGGCCTACGCCCAGAGCGCTCCGGTGACGCTCGACAGGAAAAAAGCTCCCGTCAGGGAGATTCTCAACGAAATCGAACGGCAGACCGACTACCTGTTCGTATACAGCAGCGAACAGGTCGATTTCAGCGTCTCGGTAACCGCGCACGACGAACCCGTGCAGACGGTGCTCCGACGTATCTTCGAGGGCACGCCGATCCGTTTCACGCTCGAAGGAAAACATATCGTGCTGCGCAGGCAGCCTCAAACGGCCGCGAACGCCGCCGCGGCTTCGCCTGCGAAACAGACCGTCACGGGTACGGTGACCGATACGGCCGGCAAACCCGTCGTCGGCGCCACGGTGCTCGTCAAGGGCGGCACCGTCGGTACGACGACCGATGTCGACGGACGCTTCTCGCTCACGATCCCCGCCGGCAGTCCGCTCGAAGTGTCGTTCCTGGGCTATGCCCGGCAGGAGATCGCCACGGCCGGCCGCACGTCGCTCGACATCCGTCTGGAAGAGGACGCCGCGACGCTCGACGAAGTGGTGGTCGTGGGCTACGGTACGATGAAGCGGCGCAATTTGGTCGGAGCCGTGGATCAGGTCGACAGCCGGGTGATCGGCGACCGCTCGAACGGCAATCTGGCGCGCTCGCTTCAAGGCGAGCTGCCGGGCCTGAACATCTCCTTCTCCGACAGCAAGCCGTCGCGTTCGGCGTCGTTCAACGTCCGCGGCGAGACTTCGATCGGAGCGGGCGGCAATGCGCTGGTGCTCATCGACGGCGTGGAGGGCAGCATGGATGCGATCAACCCGCAGGACGTGGAGTCGGTCTCGGTGCTCAAAGATGCCTCGTCGACGGCCGTATACGGTGCGCGCGGCGCCTTCGGCGTGGTGCTGGTCACGACCAAGAGCCCCAAGCGGGGTGCCCCCGAGATCAACTACAACGGTTCGGTCACCTTCAACCGCCGCACGGTGATTCCCGACGTCATCACCGACGGCCTGACGTGGGTCAACTGGTGGAAGGATTCGTACAACGGTTATTACAACGGCTCGAAATCCCTGCTCAGCCATATCGACAGTACGGTGCCCTATTCGGAGGCAATCTATCAGGAGTTGATCCGGCGGCAGGCCGACCCGTCGCTTTCGCGGACCACGACGTTGGAGGGCGATTCGATGTTCGGATGGGCCTACATGGAGTCGACCGACTGGCTGGACTTGTTCTACAAGGACTGGAACCTCTCGCACGAGCACAACCTCTCGATTTCGGGCGGCAACGAGAATGCCGATTATTATGTGTCGGGCCGTTTCTACGACATGGACGGTATCTACCGCGTCGGCGACGAATCCTACAAGAAATACGATCTGCGTGCCAAGGGTTCGCTGAAAATCCGCCCCTGGTTCAAGGTGACGAACAACACCTCGCTGGCGATCATCGACCAGCACGAACCCAAGCACTCGCGCAACAATTTCGCCGTGCAGCGCGCGATCAACCATGCCGCCATGCCGCTCTCGCCGGTGAAGAATCCCGACGGCTCGTGGACGACGGCCGCCGCCATTTCGGGCTACGCCGCCTTCTCGGAGGGAACCTCCTACCGCAACAACGACTATGTCTATTTCCGCAACAAACTCTCGGCCGATATCGACATCGTCAAGGAGGTGTTGAAAGTGCAGGCCGACTACTCCTACAACTATACGACCCGCAAACGGATCGACGTTCAGAATCCGGTCAAATATTCGAAGAAGCCGGGCGTCTATCTGCTCGAATCGGAGTCGGCCGGTGCGTCGCTGTCGCAGGTGGACTACGACACGCGCTACCAGGCGGCCAACGCCTACCTGACCTATACGCCCAAACTCGGCGCCGACCACGATCTGACGGTGCTGGCCGGCTGGAATATCGAGGATCAGGTCTACAAGACGCTCACCGTTTCGCGCACGGGTTTCGTCACGCCCAACAAGCCCTCGTTCTCGCTGATGAACGGCGTGGCGGAGAACCCCACGGCGGGCGGAAACGCCTGGTCGTACGTCGGCGCCTTCTACCGTGTCAATTACGGCTACAAGGGGAAGTATCTGGTCGAGGTGAGCGGCCGCTACGACGGTTCGTCGAAGTTCCCGACCAACTCCAAATGGGGATTCTTCCCCTCGGCATCGGTGGCGTGGCGCGTGTCGGAGGAGCCGTGGATGAAATGGTCGGAGGAGTGGCTCGACAACGCCAAGATCCGCCTTTCGGCCGGTTCGATGGGCAACGGCAACGTGAGTCCCTATTCGTATACCTCCGAGATGACGGTCTCGACGGCCGACGACATCGTACTGGGCGGGTCGTATCCCTCCTATACGTCGGTGGGCAGTACGGTGCCCGTGTCGCTGACGTGGGAGAAGTCGACGACCTACGACGTCGGCCTCGACCTCGATTTCTTCAACAACCGTCTCTCGGTCAGCGGCGACTACTACCGCCGCTACACCACCGACATGTATACGGCCAGCGTCGCGCTTCCGGCCGTCTACGGAACGGGTTCGCCGAAGGGTAACAATGCCGAGATGAAGACCGACGGCTGGGAGCTGTCGCTCTCGTGGCGAGACTCGTTCAAACTGGGTGGAAAACCGTTCGATTACAGCATCAAGGCGATGGTGTGGGACAGCAAGTCTGTCATTACCAAGTATGTCAACGATACCGGTTCGCTGGGAACCGTCAAAGGCTTTATCGAGAACGGCGGTTCGCCCTCCTCCTACTATGTCGGCATGACCGTCGGCGAGATCTGGGGGTACACCGTGGCCGGTCTGTTCCGCGATCAGGCGGACATCGACTCTTCGGCCATTCACGACTTCGTACAGGCGTCGGACAAGGTGACGCGCCCCGGGCAGGTCAAGATCGCCGATCTGGACGGCAACGGCTTCATCGATCCGGGCAATTTCGCCGTCGACGACCACGGCGACCTGCGCATCATCGGCAACCAGTCGCCGCGCTACCGCTACGGCGTGAATCTCTCGGCCCGCTGGAACGGCATCGGATTGTCGGTCTTCCTGCAAGGCGTCGGCGCGCGGGACTGGTATCCGGGTTCCGATGCGGGCATGTTCTGGGGAAAATACGGCCGGCCGTTCTTCGCGCTCATACCGAGCATCCATAACTACACGGACGACATGTACAGCGCCGAGCGCAACAACTGGGATACGGCCTACTGGCCCCGCATGACGACCTACCAGTCGAACGGGACGAAGAACTGGACGCGTCTGCTCGAAATCCCCAATACGCGCTACATCCAGAGCGCGGCCTACCTGCGCGTGAAGAATATCCAGCTCGACTATTCGTTCCCGAAGCACATCTGTTCGGCCATTCGGCTGCAAGGGCTGAAAATCTACGTGAACGCCGAAAATCTCTTCACCTTCACGCCGCTGCACAAGTACGCTCCCAACTTCGATCCCGAAGGGCTGTCCTACGACTCGGACTTCGCATCCGCAGCGGACGGATACACCTATCCGATCCTGAAAAGCGTGACCGTCGGGGTCAACATCACATTCTAACGCAAGGAGGACTATACAATGAAAAACCATATCGCAATTCTGATCGGTGCGCTGGCTCTCTGTTCGTGCGAAGACTATCTGACGCAGGAGAACCCCAACAAAATCGAGAGCGAGTACTACTTTACCGACGAATCGTCGCTCGAAATCTATACCAACGGTTTCATCCGCAGCTTCGCCACGGCGATCAAGAGCTTCGTCGACGGCGACAAGAATGCCGACACGCACTCGTGGGACGGTCAGGCCGCCTATTTCATGGACAACTATTCGGCCGACGACGCGACCAACTGGACGACGAGCAACTGGTCGCAGCTGCGTTCGATCAACTACTATCTCGACAATATGCGCAATGCGGTGGCTTCGGACGCGATCCTCGACCATTACGAGGGCGTGGGGCGTTTCTTCCGCGCGCTGTTCTACATCGACAAGGTGCAGACCTTCGGGGCGGTTCCGTGGTACGACACGTCGATCGACGCGACCGACAGGGAGGCGCTCTTCAAGGATCGCGACAACCGTGAATTCGTCGCATCCAAAATCCTCGAAGATCTCGACTACGCCTGCACCTACTGCCTGACCTCGGACAAATACAGGGTGCGCGCGTCGTACATCCACCGTTACGTGGCCCTCGCTCTTAAAGCGCGTTTCTGCCTCTACGAAGGGACGATGCGCAAGTACCACGCGGTCGACCCGTCGACCGGACGGGCGTGGACGAAGGACGAGAGCCGGTTCTATCTCGGCGAGTGCGTCAAGGCCTGCGAGGCGATCATGGGCGACGGCGTCTATAAACTCACGGACGACCCTGCGAAGCGGCAGACGCAGTATCGCGACATGTTCACCAACGCCGATGCCTGCGGCGTCTATACCGACGAATTCATCTGGGCGCGCGACTACGACATCGATTTGAAGGTGACCTATGCGATCAACAACTACATGGTCAATCCGCAGCACGCCAACTACGCCTTCACGCGGCAGTTCATCGACACCTATCTGATGACCGACGGTACGCCCTTCACGAGCAAGTATCCCGATTACGACGACCTCGACCTCGTGGCCGAGTGCACGGATCGCGACTACCGTCTCGCACAGACGATCCGCACGCCGGGTTTCACGCGCGACGGCGGCACGACGCAGTGGGCTCCCGACGTGAAGTTCTCCAAGACGGGTTACCAGCCGATCAAGTGGCTTACCGACGATTCGTCGAAGGATACCAATGTGGCTGCCATCGCTTCGGACGTGCCGCTGATACGTTACGCCGAAGTGCTGCTCGCCTATGCCGAGGCGAAGGCCGAACTGGGCGAGATGTCGGAGGAGGTCTGGGACAAGACGATCAAACCGCTGCGCGAACGCGCGGGAGTGAAGAGCATCTATCCCACGGCGGCCGACCCCTACATGGTCGAATATTTCCAGAATCAGGTGACCGATCCTTTCATTCTGGAGGTGCGCCGCGAACGGGGTATCGAGCTGACGATGGAGAACAGCCGCTACCAGGACATTATCCGCTGGCATCAGGGCGAGTTGTTCGCGCGGCCGTGGAAAGGCGTCTGGATCTCGGCCGTCGATACGCCGCTCGATCTCAACGCCGACGGCACGCCCGAAACGATCGTCACGGCCAATCCCAAGTTGCAGTCGACGCTCAATATCCTGATGATCGACGGCGCCTCCGAGGCGGGGCACAAACTGTCGCGGGGTACGTCGGGCAATATCCTGCCCTCGACAGCGCTCGAACGCAAATGGCAGGACTACAAATACGTGAAGCCGATTCCGACGACGGCCCGTCAGGAGAATCCCAACCTCACGCAGAATCCCAAATGGTAATAACGCTGTAAACGACGAGAAAACAATGAAAACAATCGATAAATTAAGCTTCGTTCCGCTCCTCGCCCTGCTGCTGTTCGCCGGTTCCTGCGAGAAGGACGGAGGGGTGTTCATGCGGGAAAACGATGCGATCGCCTGCGACTGTACGGAGCAGTCTATTTCGCAGAACGTCCTTTGCGACGGCGAGTGGGTCGCCGACTGCGGCGACGTGGGGTGGATCGCGATCACGCCCGAACGCGGTTCGGGCAACGGGAAGGACTACGGGTTCTTCACACTGAACATCCAGTATAATTCGGGGGCCGAGCGGACGGCGACCGTCCATCTGGTCTACGACGGCGCGGCCTATCCGATTACGGTCACGCAGGGCGCGTGCGAGTTCGCCTACGGCGAGCCGCGCGTCGAGGGCAATCTCTTCCGGAATATCGAGAGCACGGCCACGCTCCGTCTGCCTTACGTTTGCGCTTCGGGACGCGAGTCGGTCGAAATTTCCTGCACGATCACCGGTGCGGCGGCCGACGGACTCTCGGTGACGAAACAGGTCTACACCGGATTCGCCAAAGGTTCGGGCGAGTTGACGATTCCCGTCGAGGGGGCGGCGACGCGTGCGGGTGCCGTGGCGTTCGAACTCTTCGCCGACGGCGTGTCGGTCGGGAGTTGCCGCGCCAATGTCATCAGCGATCCCGACGCCGTGCCCGAAGGGCTCCCGGTGGGGTGGAATTTCTATGCGCTCGGCATGACGGGCACCGCACCGCGCGGTTCGGAGTGGGATTACAGCTGGACGACCGATGCGATTCATCCCGCGACCGATACCAATCCGCTCGATGCGCACCGGCTGCTGCCTACGGCCGGCAACGAGAATGCCTATCTGACGGCGAGCGGGGTGGTTTCGGATAACGGGAATTATACGTTCAATCCGGGTATTCAGATCAAGGGGCTGATGGAGAACGATTACTTCCTCTTCGTCATTCCGGTCAGGAACATCAAGGCGGAGCACAAACTCTCGGTGGAAGCTTCGATGGGCGCCGCGGGTTCGGGTCCCGGATATTACGCGCTCGAATATTCGGCCGACAACAAAACGTGGATGTTGGCCGAAGGCAGCACGCTCATGGAGGTGTTCGGGACGTCGGCGCAGGTACATTACTACGTTCCCAAGGAGAATACCAGCGGGGATCGGAAAACCTACGACAAGTCCACCGACAAGGGGTATCGGAAATACGTCTTCCCGCTGACCGGTATGGAGACCATCTACGAAGGCAACCTCTACCTGCGTCTGCGCATCTGCATGGACCGTCGTGCCAACGGCTCCGAAAGCACGAATACGATCGCCTCGGCATGGGCCGACCTGAAAGGCTTCGAAGTCGCCCTGGTCGAAGAATAAACAATCATCGGGCGTCCCCGGAGGGGAATCCCCGGCCGGGGCGCCCTCAACAGAAACATTAGATTATGAGAAGTGTAAAAAAGATCCTTTGGTCGTGCGCCGTACTGGCCGTTGTATGCGGATGCACCAAACTCGAAACGCCGCCCAACAAAAACCAGCCGTCGGGCGACGGTACCGGCGTCTATAAAGTCGTGGCGCACCGCGGCGGTTACCAGGAGTGCGCCCGTCCCGACTGCTCGATCTCGTCGCTCAAATATGCGATCATGTTGCGTTGTTTCGCGTCGGAGTGCGATATCGTACTCACGGGCGACAACGACGTGCTGGTGGCGCATCCCCAAAGCGGATATCTGGTCAACGGGCTGGAACCGTTCGACCATACGGTGGCCGAGATCCGTGCGGCCGGAACGCTCGCCAACGGCGAACCGGTCCCGACGCTGCGCGATTTCATCCGCGTGTTGCAGGACCCCGAACTGAATCCGCACGGAATGCGGCTCTGGCTCGATGTGAAGCGCCTGACCAAGAATGGTGAAGAGATCGACGTGAACCACAGCATCAATGCCTGCTACCGTGCCTGCGAGATCATCAAGGAGATGAAGGCGCAGAGTCTGTGCGAGTTCCTGATTCCGACGGGCGGCAGCATCTTCGACGTCGTGCGCGATAAGGTCATCGACGAGTACCGGATCAACCTTGCGTGGATGACCTGCACGCATCCGGACAACTACGGGAAGGCCTGGGCGCAGTTGTCGTATGACAAGATTTTCGGCGACAATACCGCCTACGGGCCGATGGATTACATCAGTGCGGGCGTACCGTTGAGCGTCTACAACGTCGACGACGACGAGACGATGGATGCCGTCATTCCCTATTATCCCAAATTGAAGGCGATCTTTACGAACTATCCTTCGAAATTGATTCAGAAACTCAGGGCGCAGGGATACGCCGACTGACGCCCGCCGTTCCGGCGGCGAACCGCTGCGGACGCAGCGGCCGAACCGACCGGCGGCACGGATGCGCCCGCCCTTTCGGCTTCGCGACCGGCTGACGGCCGGATTCGAAAGGCCGCGGCGCAAAACGAATTCCTCTTCAATCTTCTTTTCTCGGGCTCCAACACCCGGCCTCCCCCGCAACCGACGCATCGTCGCCGGAGGCGGGGGATTTTTTGCGCATAGAGGGATAAAAATGATAAAAAAAGTTTTTCTTCGGTAATACTTTTCGGGGAATAGATTGTATATTGATACGGAACTACCAACCAGAACCGAACCTATGCTGCTCGAACCTCAGGCTCTTCTTTCCGGCGTGAAAAACGGAAACCGACTGATGTTCACCCTGTGTTACGACCGATACCACAGGGGGATCTATCTCTTCGTGCTCAAATACGTGCGCTGCGAAGCGCTGGCGGAGGATATCGTGCAGGAGGTGTTTTTCCGGTTGTGGTGCAACCGCCGCGGACTGCGGGAGGAGGGAAATCTGGCCGCGTTGCTCTATGCCATGGCCAAGAACCTGACCGTGAATGCGATCCGCAAGCATAAGATCGTCGAGACGGGCAACGTCCGTTATTACGATCTGCATGAGGGGAGGCAGGAGCCGGCGGGCGAGAGCGATTCCGACGAAACGATGCGGCGGCTTCGGCTGGCCGTGGGGGAGTTGCCGGCGCGGCAGCGGACGATCTTCAACCTGAAAATTTACGAAAGCCGTTCCAATCAGGAGATCGCCGACATGCTCAACGTCTCGGTCAACACCGTCAAGGTGCATTACGCGCGGACGATGAAGCACCTGTGCCAACGATTGAAGAAAAATTAGGAACCATTTCGTTAAGCCGAGTGCAATCGAGTTTACTCGAATTGCCGAGGCGAGAAATGGAGCATGAAAATGAACGTTTTCGATAAGCCGAGCGCAGAGCCGAACTTGTTCAGGCTATGCCGGGGCGAGAAAACGACTGTTGAAAACAAGCGAAGAATGAAATTCAACCTTTTCGGTAAGCGGGAGCGGAAGCCGTCTGCGGATTATGCCGGTGCGGAAAAGGAGCGTTGAAAACAGACCATATGGGAAGAAAATCTTTCGAAAAAGCCGGCGGCCTTTCGCCGGAACGCATCCGGCAGATGGACGCCGACATCGCGCAGGCGCTTTCGTCCGAACGGGAGACCGGCGGAGTCGATGTGCCGTCGCTCAAACTGCTCGACGCGATCGACGCCAAGATCCGCCGGCGCAACCGTCGGTCGGTCGCAGGTGCCTTCGCGGCGGTGTGCCTGCCGCTCGTCGCGCTCTGCCTGACGGCGTTTGCGGAGTTGTACGGCTGGGGGCATGAACCCGTGATGCGGAGCGTGCAGGTGCCGGCGGGCGAGCATCTGCGGGTGTTGCTGGCCGACGGTTCGGCCGTGACGCTCAATGCGTGCAGCGAGCTGCGCTATCCCGAACGCTTCGCACGCCGTCGCCGCGAGGTGCGGCTGGTGCGCGGCGAGGCTTTCTTCGAGGTGGCGCACGATGCTTCGGCACCCTTCACGGTCGAGACCGACGACGTGTCGGTCGAGGTGCTCGGAACGAAATTCAATGTCAACGCCTACGACAAGGAGGTGACGACCGTCTATCTCAAAGAGGGGAAGGTCCGCCTGACCGAGCGGGTGACGGGGCGGCAGAACCGGTACCTCATGGCGCCCGACGAGATGCTGGCCGTCGACCGGAACGCCCGCACGTGCCGTGCCGTGCGGCCGGCCGGGAAGTCGGCTCCCGAAGCATGGCTGCACAACAACTATGCCTTCACGAACGCGCCGTTGGAGGATGTCGTGGAGTTCCTCGAACGGCATTATGCCGTCGAGATCGAGGTGGCCGACGCGCGCATTCTCCAATACAGCTACACGATGGAGTTCTACAACGAGACGATCGACGAGGTGCTTTCGGTGATGTCGCAGATCACGCCGATCCGCTATTCGCGTGTCAACGACCGGATTACCGTCCAAGCCGCCCGATGATTTATACCCGACTGAACAGATAACCTAACTTTATCATTATGAATCTATTTAGACTTCCTTGCGGAATTCCGTGGGGAGGGGCGAGACGGCTCGTGCTTACGCTGGCCTGTCTGTTCGCCCTCTCCGGTCTCTCCGCGCAGAACGTGACGCTCCGCTTCGAGCGGGCGAAGCTGAAAACCGTGATGGACGAAATCACGAGGCAGTGCGACCTGAGTTTCGCGTACAGCCGCGAAGTGGTCGATGCCGACCGGATCGTCAGTATCGATCTGAAAGACGCGCCGATCGATGCGGCGTTGCAGAGCCTTTTCCCGTCGGGGAACGGGATCGACTATGCGATCAAGAACCGCAAAATCCTGCTTTCGGCCGGTAAACAGGCCGTACGTGTCGATTCGGTTATCAAGGGACGGGTCGCCGACGATAAAGGCCAGCCCGTCGTGGGAGCGACCGTCGTAGTCGTGGGTACGACGCAGGGCACGACGACGGGACTTGACGGAGAGTTCTCACTGCGTGTCGCGGCCGACGATCCGGTGTTGAAGGTGGATTTTCTGGGGTACGAACCGCAGGAGTTGCGTATCTTGCCGTCGCAGACTACCTTCGACATCACGCTTGTCCCTTCCTCGAAAGAGATCGATGCCGTGGTGGTCACAGCGCTCGGTATCACGCGCAAGGAGAAGAGCCTCGGCTATGCCGTGTCGAAGGTTTCGAGCGAGGAATTGGCCAATACGGCGGGCGGGAACTGGCTGAGCGGCATGGCCGGTAAGGTGGCCGGACTGAATCTCGACCAGTCGTCGGCCGGTCCGGGCGGATCGATTCGCGTCACGTTGCGTGGCGAGGGTTCGTTGTCGCATGACAACAACTCGGCGCTCTTCGTAGTAGACGGCGTGCCGATCAACAGCGGCATGTCGTCGAATACGACGAGCGGTTCTTACGATGCGGTCGATGCGCCGATCGACTACGGCAACGGTGCGGGAGACATCAATCCCGACGATGTGGAATCGGTGTCGGTGCTCAAAGGCCCCGCCGCTACGGCGCTTTACGGTTCGCGTGCCGCCAACGGCGCCATCGTCATCACGACGAAATCGGGCCGCAAGCAGAAGGGTATCGGTATTACGTTTTCGACCGGCATTACGTGGGAGAAACCGGGATTTTGGCCCGATTTCCAGTATGAATACGGTGCCGGCGACTATCGTAAGAGCACGCTGGCTTCGCATATGTCCAACGGCATCACTCCCGACGAATATTCGTTTTACACCGTTCCTGCCGAGCAGAGCTACAACGGAGAGAAAATTTCTTCGTTCCACTCGCGCTATCAGTTCGGCGAGAAGGTCGAGGGGCAGCTCCGTTACATGTACCGTTCCTACGATCGTGCGTCGGGCACCTACACGCGTGTGCCCTACGAAGTTTGCGACTGGTACAAGGGGTTTTTCGATACGGGGGTAACCTACACCAACAGCGTGGCCGTCGATGCCAGCGACGGCCACGGTTCACAGCTGCGCGTCTCGGTCAAGGACGCGCGCACGGACTGGATCGTGCCCAATACGGGCTACGACGTGCAGACATTCAGCGTATCGGCGCTCAGCAAGCGCAACAAGTACATCGAAGCAGGTGTCAAGCTGACCTATTACCGCAAAGATTCCGACAATTTGCCTATCAGCGGTTACAGCAACTCGTCGCCGCTCAAAAGTCTGATCTGGCAGCCGACCTCGGCTTCGGTCGACGACCTCTACAACGAGTGGTCGAGCGGGTTGATCCGCGACTATTATGCCGGCGTAGGCGGGATCAAACTCTGCGATTCGAGTCTCGACAATCCCTATTTCGTCGCCTACGAACAGCTCAATACGATGGACCGTGATCGCATTTACGGTAACATGAGCGTCACGGGGCACATCATTCCCGAACAGTTGTCGCTTACGCTGCGGGCCGGTGTCGATTTCAGCAACGATTTCCGCACGCAGCAGAAACCGCAGTATTCCCACTCCTATACTAACGGCATGTACCGCGAGCAGACGGTGCGCAACGTCGAGTTCAATACCGACTTCCTGCTCAGCTGGCGACGGACGTTCGGCGACTTCTACCTCAACGCTTCGCTGGGCGGCAATGCGATGCTGAGCAACAACTCCAACGTATCGCTGCTGGCCAATCAGCTGGACGAACCCAATGTGTTCATCCTGCAAAACGTCAGCGGACAACTCGATGTCCGGGCCACGCGTACCAAAAAGGCGATCAACTCATTCTACGGTTTTCTGTCGATGAGCTGGCGCGACATGATCTTTATCGACGTGACGGGACGCAACGACTGGTCGAGTACGCTGGCGCCCGGTTACAACTCCTATTTCTATCCTTCGTTCAGCGGAAGCGTTCTGCTCGATCAGGTCTTCGATTTCGCCGAACGGGCGCCGTGGGTCGACTTGCTCAAAGTGCGCGGTTCATGGGCCAATGTCGGCAACGACACCGATCCTTATAACCTGCTGGCCACCTATGCCAATTCTCCCAACTTCACGGGTGCCTACCTGCTTCCTTCCGAAACGCTCAACTACTACATCAAACCCGAAAACGTCGAGAGCTGGGAGGTGGGTCTCGAAGCTTCGTTTTTCAAGAAGCGGCTGGCATTCGACGTAGCCTACTACTTCTCCGAGACGACCGATCAGATCATCAACGTCCCTTCCGACTGGGCGACGGGAGCTTCGTCGATTCTCATCAATGCCGGTTGCGTGCGTAACAAGGGGGTCGAGGTGGCGGCCAATTTCGTACCTGTCGCCACGAAGGACTGGCGCTGGTCGATCAATCTCAACTGGTCGAAAAACTGGAACAAACTGGTCGAACTGGCCGACGGAGTGGAGATGTGGCAGCTCAATGCGAAAAATACCGTCGGCAGCCGCGTCTTCGTCTACGCCTATCCCGGCACGGAGCTGGGACGTATCTACGGCGTCGGCTACGAACGCGCTCCCGAAGGTGCGTTCTATTACGACGAAGCGGGACGCAAGGTCGACTGCGGCGGCGAGGTAGTCGTCAATGCCGCGACGGGCAATCCCGTGTTGGGTACCGAGGTAAAGGACCTCGGTTCGATCTATCCTCAGTGGAAGGCCGGCATGACCTCGTCGTTGCGGTACAAGAATCTGTCGCTCAACATGACCTTCGCCGCCTCTTACGGCGGGCGGGCCTATTCGCTCACCAACGCCATTCTGGCCTATATGGGCAAGACGACCGCTTCGCTGCCGGGACGTTACGACGGTCTGGTGCATCCGGGCGTAAATCGCAACGAAGACGGAACCTATGCGCCCAACCGTACCGTGACGACCGATATCGTCGAATATTACAACCTCTATACGTTGAATCGTAATAACGTGGAAGCCAATACGTTCGATACATCTTACCTGAAAATGAAGGAATTGCGTATCGAGTATTCGCTGCCCAAGCGCATCTGTTCCAAGCTCAAAGTTTTTCAGAACATCACGTTGGGCGTTTACGCTACCAATCTCTTCTGCATCACCAACTGGCCGCAGTTCGATCCCGAAGTGGCCTCGCTGTCGGGTTCGTCACTCTATCGCGGCGTCGAAACGGGCGGTTTCCCGATGACGCGCAACTACGGTTTCAGTCTCAAACTGGGATTCTAAACAAGTCATGATTATGAAACGAAACATATACCTGCTTTTCGCCCTTTGGGTATTCTCGGCAAATGTGGGTTGCACCACGAATTTCGACGAGATCAACCGCAATCCCAACGAGATGGACGAAGGGGCCATCAGCCCCACGGGAATGCTTCAGGAGACGCTTTACACAGGCGCCGAAGTACTTCTCTACCGTACGTGGCAGCTTAACGGCGAGTTGATCCAGTACACGGTTTCGGGTACGGGCAACAACTCCTACCACCGCTATGTCATCACCAATTCGGTGATGGAGTCGGCATGGAGCAATCTCTTCAAGTGGGCGGCCAATGCCGAGGCGATGCGCCGGCTGGCCGTCGACCAGCAGAACGTCAACTGCGAGGCGGTCGCTATCACGCTCAAAACGCTCTATCTGTCGAACCTGACCGATATGTTCGGCGAAATTCCCTGTTCGGAGGCGTTCAGAGGCTCCGGCGAAAACCTGACCAAACCGCGTTTCGACACGCAGCGCGCGGTCTACGAACAGCTTCTCGCCGATTTAGAATATGCCAACTCGATCTACGACACGTCGGTTGCGATGAGCAGTGCGCAGCGCGATCTGCTCTACGGCGGCGATATGATGAAATGGCGCAAGTTCAACAACTCGCTCTATCTGCGTCTGCTGATGCGTCTGAGCAATCGCGACCGCGAGATGGGTATTGCAGCGCGAGTGCGCGCCGTCTTCGAAGATTCAGCCGAATGGCCCGTTTTCACGAGCAACGACGACAACGCCACCTTCTATTATGACGAGGTCAACCCCTTCGTCAATTATTTCGGCAATATCCTCGAATCGGCCTTCACTACCATGGGACGCCGTCCCGCCGAGCAGATCATCGGTATGATGGACGCTCCGGGCGACCCGCGCATTTCGATCTGGTTCAAACAGGCTTCGGGCTACGACGGCTGGAAGGGCGCCGAGAGCGGCAAGGAGGCGCAGGAGTCCGACAATTCGGGCGTCAGCCTGCTCAATAAGGCCAATCTGGGCGATTACGCCTCGCCCTATTCCCACATGAAGTACGACGAGGTGCTCTTCATCTTCGCCGAAGCGATCAAGCGCGGCTGGATCGACGGCGGCGACGCGCTGGCCGAACAGTATTATAACGATGCCGTTCGGGCTTCGATCCGTTTCTGGTCGGATGTCAACAAGACGGGAAATCCCGTTTCGGAATCGACCGTCGAACGGTTTCTGGCCAATATCCCCTACGACGGAACGCTGGAGTCGATCCTCGACCAGAAGTACGTGGCGCTTTTCTGGACGGGTTTCGAAGCCTGGCACGAGTACCGCCGCACGGGCTATCCGGCTCTGGTGATCGGCGAGGGAACGCAGAATGACCACGTGCTGCCCACCCGCATGGCCTATCCGACGATTGCGATCAAGACCAATCCCGACAATTATGCCGCGGAGGTAGCGCGTTTGCAGAGCGTGTTCCGTGGAGCCGACGACATGAAGACTCCCGTATGGTGGAGTGCGGAGGCCGTTCGGAAGGGTATCGAATAACGAAAAACGACATTTCAGATGAAAACCGATAGAATCTTTGAATTTTTTGCCTCGGCACAGCCCGAACAAGTTCGGCTCTGCGCTCGATTCAACGAAATGGTTCGATTTCCCGCCGTGCTTCGGCGGATCTTGCCGGTGCTCTTCGCGACTGTGCTTTGCATGGCATGCAGCGATGACGACACCGATGCGCAACCCTATCTGCACATCGTCGACGACCTCTACGAGGTGAACTACGATGTGGAGGGCGGCGTTCAGGATTTTGTGATGTACTCCTCTTACGGCCACTGGACGTTGCAGACGACCTATGCCGAGGATGAGGAGTGGCTGACGGCATGGCCCGCCGAGGGCGACGGCGATGCCCGCTTCGCCGTCAAGGTGAACAAGAACGATCGTGCCGCTTCGCGGCAGGCGACACTCAACGTCGTCGTCGAAGGCGAGTCGGTCGCCACGATCACCTTCAATCAATCGGGTGCCGAACCGGTACTCAAAGTCGACGTCAAGGAGAGCGGCCGCACTGTTTCGGTCAAAGGCGAGACATTCAACGTGGGGGTCGAGGCCAATTTGGGCTGGGTAGCCGAACTGGTCGATCCGGCCGATGCCGCGTGGGTGACCGTCGGAGACTATACCGACGACATGCAGACATTCGTCTGCGCTGCCAACGAGAGCGATACGCCCCGCGAGGCGAAAGTGACGATCAAGGCGTACGGCACGTCGTTGTCGCAGACGTTCTCCATTCACCAGGCCGACCGGTCGAGTGCATTCGAACTGGCCGAGAAGGTGACCGTCGCCGAACTGCTGGCGCTGGGCGAAGGCAAGATCGCACGCAACGTCTATGTCGAAGGTACGGTCATCAGCGACCGCACGACGCGCAACTATCCGTTGGCCTATCTCGACGAATACACCGCCAATACGATGTTCGTCGAAGACGCTACGGGCGGTCTGTGGATCGAGTTCGACGATGCGGTCGACAATACCTACGATCTCAACGACGACGTGGCGATCCACATGTACGGTCAGTCGATCGCCCGCGATACCTATACCAACGGTCTGAAAATCGACGGTCTGACTTCGTCGGCCGTGCAGAGCGCCGTTCCGGGCAAGGGTGTCGAACCGATCGTCGTGGAAGACATTTCGCAACTTTCGCAGTATGAAAATCGTCTGGTGACGCTCCGCGACGTCGAGTTCGTCCTGCCCTACGGTACGCTGTGCAATATCAACGAGGCGGTGGCGGCTTACGGCATCGAACAACCGGCGAAGTATCAGCGGTCGGCCGACTATAACGATCTGACGCTCGAATACGGCCATTATCTGCGCGACGGCAAGGGTCGTTTGGCCAAACTCTATACCTCGTGGTCGTTCACCGAACGCGGACTGCACCTCATCCCCGAAGGGGCGGGTGACATCACGGGTATCGTGAACAAACGTTACAAGGCGGATCGCTATCGGCCTTACAGTGCCGTGCGACAGAAGGAGGAGAGCTGGTGCATTCGCGTGCGGCGCGAGTCGGACATCACCAATTTCTCCGCTTCGGATGCTACGCGCCACTCGAAGACCGTGATGCAGATCGGTCCGTGGTCGCTCAACAAGACTGCGTTGCCGGAGATCGTCGCCTCCGTCGGCAAGGGCCGGCTGAAACACTCGGTGGGTGTGACGGTCAAGGGATCGACTACCGGAACGACCGACGAGATGTATTGGGCCTGGGCCCACGTGCGCAACGGTGCGGCGACGTTCGACGCAGGGAACGATCGCTGGCTTCCGGCCTACGGCAATGCCACGACGGTGCAATACACGGCTGTAATGGCGCAGAACTGGTGGAAGAACACGGCGGCGCAATATTCGTCGACCGACGGGTGCTGCTGGATCCTCACCGATCTTTCTACGGTGGGGTATACTGGAGCGCTGTCGATTGCCTTCACCGCATCGAGCAATACGATCGGCCCCATTGAGTTCCAGATGGAATGGGCCGACCGCGAAGATGCCGCCGAATGGACGCCGATCGGTACGCCCTATGTCTGTGCCAACTGGCACTGCGATATCCACGCGCCGGAATATGTCTTCCCGCTTCCCGACGAATTGAAGGACCGCGAGAATTTCTGCATCCGCCTGCGTGCGACCATTCAGCGCAACGCCAGCGACGACGCCGACGTAGCCAACGGTACGAGCCGTATCGGCATCGTCCGCATCTCGTGTCTGAATTAACCCGAAAACAGGAAAAACGATGAAAAATCACATAAAAACGATTGCGGTCTTTTGTTTCGCCCTTCTCGTCGCGGCCTGCGGTTCCGATGAGCAGAAGCGTTTCGAACAATCGACGCGCATGGTGCGCGACGTCTACGTCAGCACCTCGATGACCGTCTATGCAGGTCAGTCGTACTATATACAAGGCGTCGGATTCGAAAAGGGCGACCTGCTCTCGTTCCGCTCCGATGAGGGCGAGGTCGAGATTCCGGTGCAGGACGCCACGCCCAAAACCGCCTGCATCATCATTCCCGAAGCCCTCGGCAAGGGAACCTACCGCCTGTGGATCGAGCGCGGCGAACGCGAACAGTTCCTTTCGGTGGTCAAGGTCTATCTGACCTCCCATTTCGACGTGCCCGACAAGGAGGGGGCGACGATCAAGGGAGCGGTCTTCTGCGAGAACAGAGGTATCGCCGGCGTGCGCGTGTCGGATGGTATCGTTACCGCGACCACCGACGAAAACGGATATTACTGGCTTGCGTCGGACAAATCGACCGGCTACGTCTTCTATTCGATGCCGTCGGGCTACGTCCCTGTCGATTTCGACTATGATGCGATGGGTTTTTGGCAGCCGTTGACGGCCGATGCTACGGTCTGCGAGCAGCACAATTTCGGTATGCGGGCCGTCGATAACGACGAATTCGTCCTACTGCTGGGCGCCGACCTCCATCTGGCCAACAAACAGAAGGACATCGAGAACTTCAAGAACGGATTCGTCGCCGACAGCAAACGCATGGCCGAGCAATTCTCCTGTCCGGTCTACTGTCTCTTCGCGGGCGACATGACGTGGGATCGCTACTGGTACGACAACAAGTTCACTATTCCCACCTACAAACGACTGTTGCAGGAGGTGCAGTATCCGCTTCCCGTCTTCCATCTCATGGGCAATCACGACAACGATCCCTATGTGACCGGCGACGAAGCGGGGCAGGTACCCTACCGTCTCTCGCTGGGGCCCAACTACTATTCGTTCGATCTGGGCGAAGCGCATTTCGTGGTGCTCGACGACATCGACTGGATCAACACGGGCGGTGCGCAGGGCATCGTCGGAGCCCGCGACTACAACCGGCTCGTCTCGTTGCAGCAGATGGAGTGGCTGGCTGCCGATCTGGCCGCCGTGGCTGACAAGTCGGCGCCGCTGTTCATCGCTCTGCACGTGCAGCTCTACGAGAATTATAACGCCAAGTTCGAGAACAAGCCCAAGATGTCGAGCACTACGGGCGGCACGCAGGCGCTCGTCGATGCGGTGGCCGGTTTCACCGACGTCCATTTCCTCTCCGGCCATACCCATTACAACGCCACGATGGAGATCAGCGAGCGGATCATGGAACACAACCATGCGGCCGTCTGCGAGACGTGGTGGTGGAGCCAGTATCTTTCCGACCGTGCGATCTGCGTCGACGGTACGCCTGCGGGCTACGGTGTCTACCATGTCACGGGCGATGACGTGAAGTGGATCTACAAGAGCATCGGCGAGCCGGAGAACCGTCAGTTCCGGGCTTACGACATGAATACGGTGAAGCCCGTGTTGGGAACCGAGAAGGCCAAGGCCGATCTGGCGAAGTATCCCAGTCGCAAGAACGGCGGCGACGACTACGGTGCGGTGGGCGAGAACGTCGTCTTCATCAACGTTTGGAATTACGATCCGCAATGGACGATCCGCGTCACCGAAAACGGGCGCGAACTTCCCGTCGAGCGGGTCTTCCAGCGTGATCCGCTCCATTCGCTGGTCTTCGACCTGCCGCGTGTGCAAAAGGGATACGACGCTACCTCCGACTGGGCTTCGGCCGAGACCTCGCACATGTTTTCGGTGACGGCTTCGGCTCCCGACACGCCGATCGAAATCAGCGTTACCGATCGTTTCGGGACGACCTATACCGAGACGATGACGCGACCCAAAGCATTTGTGAAAACCATGCAATAATCCGAAAAGCGATGAACAAACTATATCGAATCCTGTTTTTGTGCGGAACGCTGTTCGCAGCGGCCGCTTGTTCCGAAACGGAGGTCGACGAGACGGCAGATCTCTCGCTCGACCGGACGACGCTCAGCGCCAATAAGCGCGGCCTGACTTACGAGGGCGGCGAGGTGCGTTTCGAGGTCGAGTCCAATGTCTACTGGGTCATCGAGGTCGACGAGTCGGTCGACTGGCTGACGCTCTCGCCGCGTGCCGCTTACGGCAGCCAGACGGTGACGGTCTCGGTCGATCCCAATGAGGGCGATTCGCGTCGCACCGTGTTGCATTTCGACTCTTACGACGGCGTGACGGCCGAGATCGAGATCGTGCAGGCATCGGCTTCGGAGTTGATCCGCTATGCCGTGACCGGTTTCGGCGACGGGAAGGTCGCCGAGCCGGTCGCCATCGCCGAGTACGACGCGATGGACTGGACAGGCGTCGGCGTGGCGTCGACGCTTGCGAGCGGAACGGAGTGTCGCGTCGCCGTTCCTCCCGTCGAATCCTCCTATGAGGGTGCGTCGGGCGGTAATGCCGTGCAGTTCGGCAAGGCGGAGGAGTTGCCGGCCGCATTCGTCGCTGGCCCGATCGACCAGAAGGACGACAGCTATTTCGTCTGCCGCTTCGGTGTCTGGAATCCGGCAGGGGCCGTCGAGAAGGAGTCGCTGAAATTGCAGATCAGCAACGACGGCGAGGAGTTCGTCGATCTGAGCTACGAGTGCGAGCCGGCGACGACATGGACGGAAGCCGTTGCGAAATTCTATATTCCTGAACCCGACGTGATGTATCTGCGCATCGTCGCGCCCGAAGGCTACTGGATCGACGATCTGCATGTGCAGGAAGGGAACGAGGGCGAGGGTCAGGAGGTGGTTTACTCCGTCGGTGGCGACGATGGCCGCGAGTTCGGGTACGTCTATTTCCAAGACGACTTTTCGTGGGTGACCGAAGATTACAAAGGCACCGATTACATTGCGGGTTGGCCGTCGAATACGGCCGAGACCTACTGGAACGGCGTAACCGCCGCGACGCACGGTCAGACTGCCTACGATGCGCTGATCGCATCGGGATGGACTACTGACGACAACAAACTCAAAGAGCGTGTCTACCTGCGTATCGGTTATCTTAAAATGGGGCGTGCAGCCAATGTCGCAGGGTGCGGCGGCGGAGTCGTTTCGCCGGCGCTTCCGATCAAGAAGAATTGCGCGGCGACGGTCAAGGTGTCGTTCGACTGCTGCGCTTGTTTCAGTACCGGCGGCACGTGGGATCCGACGACGACCATGCAGGTGCGTCTGATCGGCGACGGTACGATCAACGACGATGTCGCGACGGAGAAAATCTTCCAGATGTCGACCTCTTCGGCCGTCGAGGCGATCTGGAAATCGGGGCTTCCCGACAAGAATCCCTGGGAGCGTAAGGAGTTCATCGTGAGAGGTGCGACGGCTTCCACGCAGATCGTCTTCGAATCGGTAGCCGAGACGACGGCCAACCGTTGGTTCTTCGATAACGTGAAGGTGGAGAAGGTGAAGTCCGACGCGCAGATTGATCCCGAATTGGTACCGCTGGCCGTGCCGGTGCCCGAAGCCGACGAAGCTGCGGCGACCGAAACATCGTTGAAGTTCCGTTGGGAAGTCGTCGAACATGCCGCGGCCTACGAGTATGTCTACGTCTGTACCTATTGCGGAGAAGAGGTAGCTTCGCGCAGCGGCACCACGACCGATCCTTTTGTCGAATTCACGGAGCTGGAACGCGGTACGGCCTGCCGTGTCAGGGTGCGTGCGCTCCCCGCCGAAGGGGATACGAACTACTGTGAATCGGAGTGGAGCGAGTATGCTTCGGCCGAGACCAAACGGCCGGACGCCGGAGTAGCCGATTCGCATCCCGAAGGATACGAATTTTTCCGCGACGACCTCTCCTGGGTGACCTATGCGCTCTTCGGACAGGCCGATTTCGTAGGAACTTATCCCGGCAATCCGGCAGGGGTCAGCTTCGCCAACGCCCGGAAGCTCTCCGCGGCTGCGGCCGAAGCGCTCGATGCGTCGGGCTGGACGGAGGTCGCCAAAGCCTATCTCTACGAAGGCTGCATCAAGCTCGGCTCGGCTTCGGCGGTAGGTTCCGTCTCGTCGCCGGCGATGTCGCAGATCGACGCCGGTGCGACGGCCAATGCGATGGTGACGCTCGGTGCGACAGCTTTCCTCGGGACCAACGACCTCTACGACGACGATCTGGTTTCGCTCTCGATCGAGGGCGGCGGCAGTTTCTTCGACGGTGCTACGAGTCGCGAGTTCCGGTTGGGATCGTGGAACGACTGGGTGCGTCACAGTTTTCCGGTTCGGGGGATTACTTCCGAAACGAAATTCGTCTTCGCATCCCGTACGGCGTCCAAGGGACGGGTATTCCTCAACTTCTTCAATGTCGTGAAGCTGGCCGACGACTACGATCCTGCGGCCGGTACGCAGCCTTTGGAGACGCCGCAGAAACCTGCGGTCGCTGCGGCGACAGCCTACGGGGCCGACCTGAGCTGGCCGGCGGTGGCGGGGGCGACCGATTACGACTATGCCGTAGTACGTCCCGACGGGCGGATTGTGGCCGAGGGCAAGACGTGGGAACCCCGCGTTCATCTCGGAGGACTTGCCGGCAAGACGGTCGGAGGACACGGCTATTACAATGTCCGTATCCGTGCCAATTACTGCAATTACGATGCTTCGAAGAACGAGACTGCGCCGGTACCCTCTTCGGAGTGGGCTCCGTCGGTGCAGCTCGCATTGGCGGCTTCGTCGGCAGAAGTCTATTTCGAGGACGATTTCTCCTGGATATCGCCCGACAGCGGCAGTGCGTTGTTGAAGACCAATACCGATTGGATCAACACCTATTGCACGACCGATACGATGGTCCGGCTCGATATTTTGCTCAACGAAGGATCTGTCACGCTCAACGGGTGGGGGTACGATGCGACGAACAAAAGCGTCTATACCCGTCCGGGCTATATCCATATCAATTCGTCGAAGGCGTTGGGAACACTCATTTCACCCGCGTTCAGTGCGATCGACGGCACGCGCGACGTGGTGGTCTCGTTCGATGCGACCTACTTTTATCAGTACTTTTCGAAGACGGCCGAAACCGGCCGCAACCTGACCGTGACGTTAAGAGGCAGCGGCCGGATCGAGGGTGCGACCGACGGCGTGCTGACCCTGACGCTCGCCCGCGGAAATGCGTGGGAGGGTTTCTCGTTCCGCATTACGGGTGCCGATGCTACCACGCAGTTGCTCTTTACGCCCGCTTCGGCCGCGAAGAACCGCGTGCAGTTCGATAATTTCCGTGTGGAGGCCGCGCAGTAGTCCCGCGACCTCGAATTTCGGCGGGCGGAGTCCGGCATATGGTCGGGCTCCGCTCTTTTTTTTGTGCGACAGTTGGAAATGCGGGGGCGAATCGCTACCTTTGGAGGGTCGAAATCAAACAGCAACAGCATAAGCCCATGAAAGCTACCTATCTCGGACTGGAACTCGACAGCCCGATCGTCGTGAGCAGTTCGCCCTATACGGCGACGCTCGCCAATATCGAGAAGTGCGCCGCCGCCGGAGCGGGCGCGGTGGTTCTGAAATCGATCTTCGAGGAGCAGATCATGCACCACGCCGCTTCGCTCGAACAATATTCCGATTCGCCCTACGGCGATGCGGGCGACTATCTGCAACGTTATCTGGGCGAGGATTACAAAGCGGGATTTCTGCAACTGATCGCCGATGCGCGGCGTGCGACGCGGATTCCCGTCATCGCCAGCATCAACTGCGTGGCCGCGGGCGAAGAGTGGATCGAATACGCCGCCGCGATGGCCCGGGCCGGAGCCTCGGCGCTCGAACTGAACATCTTCATCCAGCCCGTCGACGCCGCACGTTCGTCGCAGGAGCTTGAACGGCTCTATGTGACGATCGCCCAGCGTGTCTGCGCCGAGGTGAAGATTCCCGTTTCGGTCAAACTCGCGATGCGTTTCACGAACGTCGTGGCGATGGCCGCCGCGTTGGAGAGCGTCGGGGTGAAGGGTGCAGTGCTGTTCAACCGTTTCTTCGAACCGGACGTGGATGTCGAGCGGATGACCTTCGTCGAAGGGTCGCCTTACAGCGAAGCGTCGGAGTTGCGCAACGTATTGCGTACGACGGCTATCTGCGTCGGTGCGCTGCCGCGTATGGATTTCGCCGTTTCGACGGGCGTGCACGACGGCGAGGCGGCGGTCAAGGCGATTCTGTGCGGTGCTGCGGCCGTCGAGGTCTGCACGGCGATCCACCGCGAAGGTTTCGACGTGATCGCGCGCATGAATGAGTGGATCGACGCCTGGGCGGTGCGTCACGGCATCACGGCGCTCGACGAATTCAAGGGCCGGCTCGGTTTCGGCAAGAGCGACTCGGAGTTTTTCCAGCGCGTGCAGTACATGAAGTATTTCCCCGGAAAGGATTGATTTTTTCGGACAAGGCAGCGGGGCGGAACTCTCGACAGAGTTCCGCCCCGCATTGTTACTTGTCGGGATCGTACTCCCGTGCCAGTCCGCCCTCGCCCGTCTCCTTGTAGATCGAGGGAAGGTCGTGCCCCGTCTGTTTCATCACCTCGACCACGCGGTCGAACGAGACGCGGTGTCCGCCGTCGGTGAAGGCCGAATAGAGGTTGGCGTCGAGCGCGCGGGCCGCAGCGTAGGCGTTGCGTTCGATGCAGGGGATCTGCACCAGTTCGCATACGGGATCGCAGGTCATGCCCAGATGGTGTTCGAGCCCCATTTCGGCGGCATACTCGATCTGCGAGGGGCTGCCTCCGAAAAGCTGGTTGGCTGCGGCGGCCGCCATGGCGCAGGCGACGCCCACCTCGCCCTGGCAACCCACCTCGGCGCCCGAGATCGAGGCGTTGTGTTTGACGACGTTGCCGAACAGGCCGGCCGTGGCCAACGCGCGGTAGATGCGTGCGTCGGAGAAACCGCGGCTCTTTTGAAGATGGTACAACACGGCCGGCACCACGCCGCTCGACCCGCAGGTCGGGGCCGTCACGATCCGTCCGCCCGAAGCGTTCTCTTCGGCTACGGCCAATGCGTAGGCGAAGACCAGACCGCGCGATTGAAGGCTCTGCTTGTAGCCCGAAGCGCGCACGTGATAGGTCGCGGCGCGGCGCGTGAGGTGCAGCGGACCGGGCAGGACGCCTTCGTGGTCGAGCCCCCGCTCGACGCTTTCGCGCATCGCCTGCCAGATTTCGGCCAGGTAGTCCCAGATGTCGTCCGACTCGCACTCCTCGACATATTCCCAATAGGTGCGGCCCGTGCGGCGGCACCAGGCGAGGATTTCGTCGAGCGTGTTCATTTCGTAAATCTCCTCCGCCTGCCGCGGCGGTACGCCCTCTTCGGCCAGCTCGCCGCCGCCGATGCTGTAAACCGTCCATGTGTCGGTGGGGGTGCCGGCGGTGTCGAGCGCCTGGAAACGCATTCCGTTGGGATGGAAGGGAAGGAACTCGCGTGCCTGCCATACGATGTCGACGGGGGCGGTCGGCAACAGCGTGTCGATAATGGCACGGTCGGTCATGTGGCCGCGGCCCGTCGCGGCGAGGCTTCCGTAGAGCGTCACGCGGAACGCCGCCGCTTCGGGATGGCGTGCGAGGAACTGTTCGGCGGCGCGGCGGGGCGCCATGGTGTGGCTGCTCGAAGGGCCGGTGCCGATACGGTAGAGTTCTTTGATGCTTTTCATGCGGCAAAGATACGATTAAGCCGAGGGCAAAAGCAAATAAAATTTACTTTTTGCCGAGACGGAATATCTACGGCGCAGCCAAAGTACGATTTTCCTTTGTCAGTCCGCGGCCGCTCTTCGATTGCAGCCGATCGCATTTACCGCCTTTTGACACCAAAGGCGGTGCCAAAAGTGTCCGCAGGGCACCTCCGTCGGGATCGGACAGCGGTTCTCACTGAGCGGGCGCAAAACGACGTTCAGCAGGCGAGCGCGGAGGCCGTTCGCGGACTTTTCCGAGCCGTCGCAGTCGAAGCTGCGCAATCCTTTGCGCCGCAACGGCGCAGTCTTTCGTGATCGTTCTGCGAGGTGCGCGGCGAATTCCCGCGCATTTTCGCCTCGCGGTCTTCGGTGCCCCTTTTCGACGGAAAGAGCTGAGGTGTCCTTTCCGAAAAGCGGTCGCCTGCTGCGGTCAGAATCCGTATTTGCTGCGGTACTGCGTGGCGGTGATCTTTTCGCGCTGCCGGAAGAAGGCCGAAAACTGGCTGACGTTCTCGAATCCCAGCTCGGCGGCGATCTCCGAAACGGTGCGGTCGGTCGTGGTGAGCAGCTCCCGGGCCTTGTTGTGGCGCAGTTGCAACTGGTATTGCGCCGGGGCGATGCCCACGTAGGCGCGGAACGTACGGCGAAACCACGTGTAGCCGATGTTGAGCCGCCGCGCGATCTCTTCGGGCGGGAGGTTGTCGCCGATGTGGCGGCGCATCATTTCGCGGGCGCGGTTGATCTTCTCGACGATCGGGTTGTCGAGGTATTGCAGGTTGTCGCGTTTGAAGAGCACCGAACCCAGCAGGTGAAGCACGATGCCCGTGACGAGCTGCTGGAAGCCTTTGCGCTCCTCCTCGGCCGAGCGGATGATCTCCTGATAACAGCTCACGATGCCGGCGCTGTGGCCGATATGCAGCAGCGGCGTCTTCGGCGAAAAGAAGCCTTCCGCCACGCGGCGGTCGATGTTCTCGCCGCGGAATCCCACCCACCACTCCTCCCAGCCCGTTTCGGGGTCGGGTGCGTAGGTGTGCCATTCGTCGGGGAAGAGCATCACCACCGTGCCGGCTTTCACGGGCGCGGCGGGCGAGGAGGCCGAGCGGAATTCGCCCTGTCCCGAGACGATGTAGAGCAGTTGGTATTCGCCGAGCACGCGCCCCCGCGAGCGGGTGAACGAGTAGCTGTCGGGATGCTGCGTCAGGGGATAGGGGCTGCCGGGCGGAACGTTCTGGTACCCCGCCGTGGTGCAGACGATGCCCCACCGCTCGTCGTGGTCGGTGACGGGCAGGTAGTGGACGATGCTTTGCGGGAAAGAGCCCATAACGTGTCAGATTTGAAAAGTAATTTGTCAAATGTTATAACAAAGATAATACTTTCTTCGGTATTTTTGTATCAAATAAAGACTCTAACCTCAAACCGTTTTTTCACGTTATGCAAAAAAATATAATCGGTGTCGACCTGGGCGCTACCAGCGGCCGGGTGATTCTGGCCCGTGCGGGGGACGACCGGCTCCGAATGGAGGAGCTGCACCGTTTTCCGAACCGTATGCGGGAGATCGACGGCCGCTTCTATTGGGACATTCACGCCCTCTACGAGGAGATTCTGAGGGGATTGAGCGTCGCGGGCGGCCGCGGCGAACGGATCGACTCGATCGGCATCGATACGTGGGGCGTCGATTTCGCCTGCGTGGATCCCGACGGCGATCTGCTGGGGCTTCCGCGCGCCTACCGCGATCCCTATACCGACGGAGTGCCGGAAGAGTTTTTCCGTACGGTGCCTCGCGAAAGCGTCTATGCGAAGACGGGCATTCAGGTGATGAATTTCAATTCGCTCTACCAACTCTACGCACTCAACCGCGAACAAAGCCCCGCGCTGGCGGCCGCCGAGCATGTGCTCTTCATGCCCGACGCGCTGTCGTACCTGCTTACGGGCGAACAGGTGTGCGAATATACGATCCTCTCCACCTCGCAGCTGATGAATCCCCGCACGCGGGAGCTGGACGGGGAGCTGTTGCGTGCGGCCGGCGTCGACGCATCGCTGTTCGCCCGGCGTGTGATGCCCGGCGAGCGTGTCGGCGTGCTGCGCGACGAGGTGGCGCGCCGCACGGGACTGGGGCGTGTGGAGGTCTTCGCCGTGGCGGGACACGATACCGCTTCGGCCATCGCCGCCGTGCCCGCCGCCGACGAGCGCTTCGCCTATCTCTCGTCGGGCACGTGGTCGCTCATGGGCATCGAGTTGCCCGCTCCGGTCATCACGGAGGAGTCGTGCGCGATGAACTTCACCAACGAGGGCGGCGTGGACGGTACGACGCGGTTCCTGAAAAACATCACCGGCATGTGGTTGTTGGAGGAGTGCCGCCGCATCTGGGCGAAGGAGGGGCGTACCTATACCTACGCCGAGATCATGGCCATGGCTGCCGCCGCCGAGCCGGGCCGGACGCGCATCGATCCCGACGACGAGGCCTTCGCGCATCCGGCCGACATGCCGGCGGCGATCCGCGATTGGTGCCGCGGCCGGGGCAAGGTCCCGCCGGCGGACGATGCGGCGCTCGTGCGCTGCATCTTCGAGAGCCTGGCCGCCCGCTACGGCGAGGTGCTGGACAACTTGCGCGGCGTGGCGCCCTTCGCCATCGAGCGGCTGCACGTGATCGGCGGCGGCGCGCAGAACGATTTGCTGAACCAGCTTACGGCCGACGCCTGCGGGATTCCCGTCGTGGCCGGCCCGTCGGAGGCGACGGCCATCGGCAACGTCATGGTGCAGGCGCGTGCGCTGGGGCTGGTGGGGTCGCTCGCCCGGATGCGCGACTACATCCGCCGCTCGGTGGAGGTCAGGGAGTTTCTGCCGCGAACGAAATGAATCTTAACTAAAAATACATTGAAACGATGAAAACCCAATTGATCGAAGAGGCTTACCGCATCGCTCGCGAGCGGTATGCGGCCGTCGGAGTCGATACCGACGAAGCCCTGGAAAAATTGCAGCGCGTCAGCCTGTCGCTGCACTGCTGGCAGGCGGACGACGTCACCGGATTCGAGAATCGGGGCGGCGAGCTGACGGGCGGCATTCAGACCACGGGCAACTATCCGGGCAAGGCACGCAACGTCGAGGAGCTGCGCGCCGACATCCTCAAAGCCGCCAGCTACATTCCCGGCACGCACCGTCTGAACCTGCACGAGATCTACGGCGAGTTCGGCGGCGAGAAGGTCGACCGCAACGAGGTGGAGGTGAAACATTTCGCGGGATGGATCGAGTGGGCGCGCGCCCACGGCATGAAGCTCGACTTCAACTCCACGTCGTTCTCGCACCCCAAGAGCGGCTCGCTTTCGCTCTCCAACCCCGATCCCGAGATCCGCGAGTTCTGGATCGAGCACACCAGGCGCTGCCGCGCCATCGCCGAAGCGATGGGCGAGGCGCAGGGCGATCCCTGTATCATGAACCTGTGGGTTCACGACGGGTCGAAAGACCTGACGGTGAATCGGATGCTCTACCGCGAACTGCTGCGCGACTCGCTCGACCGGATCTTCGAGCAGAAGTACGACCACATGAAGGACTGCATCGAGTCGAAGGTCTTCGGCATCGGTTTGGAGAGCTATACGGTGGGCAGCAACGATTTCTATATCGGCTACGGCGCCAGCCGCGGTAAGATCGTCACGCTCGACACGGGCCACTTCCACCCCACGGAGCTGGTGGCCGACAAACTCTCGTCGCTGCTGCTCTTCACGCCCGAGGTGATGCTCCACGTCTCGCGTCCCGTGCGCTGGGATTCGGACCACGTGACGATCATGAACGACGATACGTTGGAGCTGTGCAAGGAGATCGTGCGCTGCGACGCGCTCGATAGGGTGCACATCGGTCTGGACTATTTCGACGCTTCGATCAACCGCATCGGCGCCTACGTGATCGGTTCGCGCGCCACGCAGAAGTGCATGATGCAGGCGTTGCTGGAACCGCTGGCCAAGCTGCGCGCGTACGAGGCCGACGGACAGGGCTTCGAGCGTCTGGCGCTGCTCGAAGAGTCGAAGTCGCTGCCGTGGAACGCCGTGTGGGACATGTTCTGCCTGAAAAACGACGTGCCGGTGGGCGAGGAGTTCATCGCCGACGTCCAGCGCTACGAAGCTGAAGTAACCTCCAAACGATAGAGCCATGTACAGAATCGTATTGAACGAAACCTCCTACTACGGTGCGGGTTGCCGCTCGGTGATCGCCGAGGAGGTTCGTAAGCGCGGCTTCCGCAAGGCGCTGCTGGTCACGGACAAGGATCTGATCCGTTTCGGCGTGGCCGAAAAGATCGAGCGCGTGCTCGCCGATGCGGGCATCCCCTATGAGATTTACAGCGAGATCAAGGCCAACCCCACGATCCGCAACGTGCAGCAGGGCGTCGGGGCCTTCAAGCGTTCGGGCGCCGACTTCATGGTCGCGCTGGGCGGCGGCTCGTCGATCGACACGGCCAAAGCCGTGGGGATCATCGTCAACAATCCCGAGTTCGCCGACGTGCGTTCGCTCGAAGGGACGGCGGCGACCAAGCACCGCGCCGTGCCGACCTTCGCCGTCCCCACGACGGCGGGTACGGCGGCCGAGGTGACGATCAACTACGTCATCACCGACGAGGAGGCCAAGCGCAAGATGGTCTGCGTCGATCCCAACGACATCCCGATGTGCGCCGTGATCGACTGCGAACTGATGTACTCGATGCCCAAGGGGCTGACCGCCGCCACGGGTATGGATGCGCTGACGCACGCCGTCGAGGGCTACCTCACGCCGGGGGCGTGGACGATGAGCGACATGTTCGAATTGAAGGCGATCGAGCTGATCGCGCGACACCTGAAAAACGCCGTCGACGACGGCAGCGACGAGACGGCCCGTGCGGGCATGGCCGAGGCGCAGTATATCGCCGGCATGGGCTTTTCGAATGTGGGGCTGGGCATCGTCCACTCGATGGCTCACCCGCTGGGAGCCTTCTACGACACGCCGCACGGCGTGGCCAACGCCACGTTGCTGCCCTACGTCATGGAGTACAACGCCGAGTCGCCGTCGCGTGCAAAATACCTCGATATCGCCCGCGCCATGGGCGTGAAGACCGACGGCATGAGCGTCGACGAGGGGGTGCGCGCTGCCGTCGACGCGGTGAAAGCCCTCTCGCTGAGCATCCGCATCCCGCAGCGTCTGCACGAGCTGGGCGTGCGCGAGGAAGATATTCCGGCGCTGGCGGTGGCTGCGTTCAACGATGTCTGCACGGGCGGCAATCCCCGTCCGACGTCCGTCGAGGAGATCGAACGGTTGTACCATATCGCCTATTGACATGGAAATTCTGATCGGATTGTTGATTATCGCCGTCGGGAGCTTCGGACAGTCGAGCTCCTACGTGCCGATCCGCAAGGTGCGCGACTGGTCGTGGGAGAGCTTCTGGCTGGTGCAGGGCATCTTCGCATGGATCGTCTTCCCGTGGCTGGGTGCGAGTCTGGCGCTGCCCGAAGGGGTGACGCTCGGTGCGCTGTGGGCGGCGGGCGGCGCCTGGCAGTCGGTCTTCTACGGCGTGCTGTGGGGTGTCGGGGGACTGACCTTCGGCCTGTCGATGCGCTATCTGGGCGTGGCGCTCGGACAGTCGATCGCACTGGGTACCTGCGCAGCGTTCGGCACGCTCTTCCCCGCGCTGCTGGCGGGGCAGAATCTCTTCCGCGGCGAGGGGCTGGCGCTGTTGCTGGGCGTCTGCATCACGCTGGCGGGCATCGCCGTGATCGGCTATGCCGGTTCGCTGCGTTCGCGTCTGCTCAGCGACGAGGAGCGCCGTGCGGCGGTGAAGGATTTCGCACTGACCAAGGGGTTGCTGGTGGCGCTGCTGGCCGGTGCGATGAGCGCCTGTTTCAGTCTGGGCCTCGAAAGCGGCGCGGCCATTCAGGCGGCGGCCGTCGCAGCCGGCGTGAAGGAGCTTTTCGCGCTGAATCCGGTGATTCTGCTCGTGACGCTCGGCGGTTTCGCGACCAATGCCGCCTACTGCATCTTCTGCAACGTGAAAAACCGCACGGGCCGCGACTACTTCTCGGTACCGGCGGGCGTGTGGGTCAACAACGTGCTCTTCTGCGCGCTGGCCGGCGTGCTGTGGTACTCGCAGTTCTTCGGGCTGGGCATGGGCAAGAGCTTCTTCGCAGAGGCGCCGCTGATGCTGGCCTTCTCGTGGAGCATCCTCATGTCGCTCAACGTGCTGTTCAGCAATCTGTGGGGCATCCTGCTGCACGAGTGGCGCGGCGTCGACCGCCGTACGGCGGCGGTGCTCGTGACGGGTCTGCTGATCCTGATCTTTTCGACCGTATATCCGCAACTGGTAAAATAGAGAAAACGATGAAACTGATTGATAACGAATCGCTCGACCGCCAGATCGGGGTAGTGGCCGAGGTGGCCGGCTACCTCTGGGAGCGCGGCTGGGCCGAACGCAACGGCGGCAACATCTCGGTCAACGTCACCGGACTTTGCGCCGATGCCGTTTGCGAACTGCCCGCGCTGGACGGGCCTTACCCCCTTCCCAAACCGGTGCCGCACATCGCGGGCGGCTGTTTTCTGGTCACGGGCACGGGACGCCGCATGCGTTACGTGGCGTCGCAGCCGCTGGCGAACGTCGCGCTGATCCGCGTGGCTGCCGACGGTGCATCCTACGAGATCGTCGCCGACGAGCCGGTGCGTCCGACCTCCGAACTGCCCGCGCACCTCTCGGTGCACGACTATCTGATCGGTGCGGGGCGTCTCGAGCGGGCGGTGGTGCATACGCATCCCATCGAGCTGGTGGCGATGACGCACAATCCCGAATTTCTGGGCAAAGACGTGCTCACGCGGCTGTTGTGGAGCATGATCCCCGAGACGCGCGCCTTCTGTCCCAAGGGGCTGGGCATCGTTCCCTACACGCTGCCCGGCTCGCAGGAGTTGGCCGACCGGACGATCGCCCTGCTGGACGACTACGACGTGGTGATGTGGACCAAACACGGCGCACTGGCCATCGGCACCGACCTGATCGAGGCGTTCGACCAGATCGACGTGCTGTCGAAATCGGCCAAGATCTACGAATCGGCCCGCTCGATGGGATTCGTCCCCACGGGAATGAGCGACGCCGAGATGCAGGAGCTCAAAGAGGTCTTCGGCCTCTGACGAAAAGGTAGGATCGGTTTTTCGGTACCCTTTTTTACCCTCGCCCGATCGGGACAGGTTCGCCTTCGGCGGTCCTTTTCTGCGTTCGGCATAGTCCGTGGGCGACTTGCGCGCCCGCTTACCGGAAAGGTTAGTTTTTTAATTAGGTGGTGCGGACTGTTCCCTTGCGGAACAGTCCGTTTTTTTGTGCCGCAGGGTTGACTGTCTGCCGGAAATTGGCTATCTTGCGGGAAAAAGATTCCGTATATGAAACAAAAGATCGCGCTGCTGCTCGCTGCGGCCCTGCTGTTGTGCTCCGGCGTGCAGGCCCGCCGTGCTCCGCGCCACGTCGCACCCCGCGCTGCGGAGCTCAATTTCGCCTTTCTGACCGACGTGCACGTGACGCCCCGCGGCGAGTCCGACTCGCTGCTGCGGGCCGCTGTGGCCGAGATCAACGCCTCGGCGGTCGATTTCGTACTGGTCACGGGCGATCTCTGCAACATGGGCAGTGACGCCGAACTGCATTGCGTGCACGGCATCCTCAAACGTTTGCGCAAGCCGTGGTTCGCCGTGCCCGGCAACCACGAGACGACGTGGTCGGAGAGTGCCTGCACGACCTTCGGCCGTCTGTTCGGCAACGACGGCCGGCTGGCGTTCCGTGCGGGCGGCTACCTCTTCGTCGGCTTCACGGCGGGACCCTACATGAAGATGGCCGACGGTTCGGTGCGGCGCGAGGATCTGCAATGGGTCGAAGAGCAGATGCGGGCGGCGCGTCCCGGCGAGCGGATCGTCACGTTCTGCCACTATCCGCTGACGAACGACGTGACCAACCGCACGGCCGTCACGCAACTGCTGCGCCGCTACGACGTGCGTTTCGACCTGTGCGGCCACTACCATACGCTGCTTCTCTGCAACTTCGACTCGATTCCCGGGCTGATGGGCCGTTCGCTCATCCCGAAGAACCGCAGGCAGGAGCCTGCGGCGGGTTACAACCTCGTGCGGGTGTGGGGCGATTCGGTCGCCCTCTACGAGAAGCGGCTGGGCGAGGCGCCGCGGCTCTCGTTCGCAATCCCGCAGGGCAATTCGGCGGCGTTGACCGCGCTGCCGTGCGATCCGCAGCCTGCGCCGATCACCTACGAACGGACGGGTGCGGCGCTCGTGGTCGAGGACGAGGCGTCGATCTATACGGGCGTCGCCGTGGCGGGCGATACGATCTTCTACGGCACGTCGCTGGGAGTGCTGAAAGCCTATGACGTGAAGAACCGCCGCGAGGTGTGGCGGCGGCAGTTCGGCAATGCGGTCTACTCGACGCCGCTCGCGGCCGGCGGCGTGGTCGTGGCGGGCGACGCCGCGGGGGCCGTGTGGGGGCTGGATGCGGCCACGGGCCGCCGTCTGTGGCGGATCGCGGCGAAAACGCCCGTGATCGGCGACGGACTGGTTGCGGGCGACTGGCTCTACATGGGGCTGGGCAGCGGGTCGATGGCCAAGATCGAGCTGCGCACGGGCCGTATCGCCTGGGAGTTCCGTTTCGGCGAGGGGCAGCCGCAGGGGCGCCCTGCCGTGGCCGACGGGCGCGTGGTCTTCGGGGCGTGGGACACGAACCTCTACTGCCTCGACGAAGCGACGGGCGAACGGCTGTGGAGCTGGAACAACGGCAGCCCGCAGAAGCTCTACTCGCCGGGCCACATCGTGCCGCGCATCGTCGGCGGGCGGATATTCATCGTGGCGCCCGACCGCTGCATGACGGCGCTCGACCTGGCGACGGGCCGCGAGATATGGCGCGTCAAGCGGCGCAAGGTGCGTGAGACGACCGGCGTGAGCGCCGACGGCTCGGCGGTCTACGCCAAGACCATGGACGGCGAACTGCTGGCCGTAGCGACGGATGCCGACTGTTACACGGAGCTGTGGACGGTCGACGCCGGTTGGGGCTACGACCACAACCCCTGCCCCGTCGAAGTGCGCGAAGGGGTGGCCTACATGGCCAACCGCACGGGTTGCGTGGCGTCGGTGAGCGGCGACGGACGGCTGTTCTGGGCCGAGAAATTCGCCTCGTCGGCTGCCAACGACTTCTTCGTCGATGCCGACAACCGGCTGTGGGTGACCTTTATCGAGGGGAAGATCTTCTGTTTAGGCGATCCCGTCGTCCGTTAGGAAGACGCGGCGGAATTCGCTCTCGAAATTGGGCGTGAAGAGACCCGTGCCCAGTGTGCGGAGGATCTCTCCGATCGTCCAGAACCGTCCGCCGTCGGTCTCGTCGCTCGGTGTGACGGGGCCGTCGTAGACGGTGCGGTTGACGTAGACCAGTTCACGCTCGCGCACCGAGTCGAAGATGTACTGCGTGAGCCGTTCGGGCGTGAACTCCGTGACGCCCAGTTCCTCGCGCACTTCGCGGCGCAGCGCTTCGTCGGGGGTCTCGCCGTAGTCGATGTGGCCGCCGACGGCCGTGTCCCAGCGCCCGGGCTGAATATCTTTCCACAGCGGGCGTTTCTGCAAATAGAGTTCGCCCCGGCTGTTGAACAGGTGCAGATGTACGACCGGATGCAGTAACCGCCGCCCGTCGTGGCATTCGCCGCGCGTGGCGCAGCCGACGACCCGTCCCGTCTCGTCGACGACGGGGAAGAGTTCCGAAGGATTGTCCCGATTCATTCGATACCTTAATATTTATGTTTCGCGCGATCTGTCCGGATCACGGCCGAACGGACGTATTCCGATCCGCGAGATTCAGCAGATAGACGTTCGCATCGGTGTAACGGCCGTCTTCGAGCAGTTCGGCGCGGTGTTCGACGTGGTCGAGCGTGAAGCCGAGCCGCTGCGGGATGCGGTTGCTCGGCCCGTTGCCCGTGGCGCATTTGATCGCGACGCAGCGCATCGCCAGCTCCTCGCGCGCCATGGCGGCAAAGCGCCCGGACGGCCGTCGTGACGATGCCGCGCCCCTGCCACGCCTCGCGGAGCCAGTAACCGATTTCGGTGGTGCGGGCAAGCGGATCGGTCGACTTGAACCCGATGAGTCCGATGAAACGCTTCCCGTCGCGGATCGTGAAGACCGCTTCGCGGTAGGGAGCTTCGAGTACGGAGTGGACGAAGCGCAGCGAATCCTCTTCGCTGCGGGTGAACTGCACGAAGGGCAGCCAGCGTCCCAGGTAGGCGCGTTCGCCGTCGATGGCGGCGAAGATGTCGGCCGCATCGGCCGTCCGGAGTTCGTGCAGCGCGATGCCGGGCAGGATCGGAATCGTTTTCATGCGGACAAAGATAGCGCAAGCCGAGGGCAAAAGCAAACGAAGTTTGCGGCTTTGCCGAGGCGCCGCCTATCTAAGCGGAAGCTCGTCTTCCGCAAAGTGCGCAAGCCGAGGGCAAAAGCAAACGAAGTTTGCGGTTTTGCCGAGGCGGAGTATCTACGGCACAGCCAAAGTACGATTTTTCTTTGTCAGTCCGCGGCCGGCGGAGGATGCGTCGGCCGCCTGTGGTGGGACGATGCAGCCCTCCGCATGGGGCGGCTGCGGGCTGCGGCTCTTCGGGTTTTGACCGAAGAGCGAATCTTTTTAGCAGAATTTGACTGTGAACATGTCAGAAATATCCCGACCTTCGATTGGGCATTTCCTGAGAGGAGCAGGTTTACCACCTTTTGTCACCGAAAGGTGGCGCCAAAAGTGTCCGCCAGGCGAAAACGTCGGGGAACGGCCGTCGGCTTGCGCCTGAAACGCTACGCGGACAAGCTCGCGCCCGCGTTTTCGCCGGCGCATCCGCGCCCGTTCTTCTTCCCGCGTTTTCGCAAGGCGGAACAATAGTGCGCTGCGCGCGACGATGATTATTCGGTTGCGTCCAATTCTTAGCAGGCCGCAGGCCTGCCCGAATGCACTGCGAAAATAGCGGAAGCAGTGACGGCAGCGGCGCGAGCGCCCGGAGCGATCGTGCGAAAAGCGAAGTCTTTCGTGATCGCTCAGCGAGCGCGGGTGTCGTCATCCGCTACTTTTCGCCGTGCTTGATCTTTTGGCGCTTTTGGATCAAGCCAAAAGCACGGAAAAAGAATTTTAAGAGAAGATAAATTTTCCGATCGATTCTTCGGGAAGCATCCCGCACCTTCGATTGGGCGTCTCCTGCAAGGAGCGGATTTACCACCTTTTGTCACCAAAAGGTGGCGCCAAAAGTGTCCGCAGGGCACCTCCGTCGGGATCGGACGGCGGTTCTCACTGAGCGGTCACAAAAGACTGCGCTGTTGCGGCGCAAAAGATTGCACCGCTTCGACTGTGGCGGCTCGGCAAAGTCCGCAAGCGGCCTCTGCACTCGCCTGCTGCCCGTCGTTTTGCACGCCCGCTCCGGGCGCTCGAACCGCCGTCCGATCTGTTTCCTCCTCCGGTGCAATGCGGAGATTATTGTGCGCTGCGCGCAACTGTGATTATTTGTTTGCGTCCGCACGTGGCAGGCCTCTGGTCTTCCGACGCGATGGGTGCCTGTCTTCCGGATCAAGTTAAAACCCATCCTCTCTTCCGTATCGGCTGTGCGGAAAAAGGAGCGATTCTTCCCGTTCGGGTGCCGGAGGTGGTAAAAACCATTTATTTTTTGAAAAAAAGAGCCCGACTATTTTTTAATTCGCAAAACTATTCTATCTTTGCACTCGATTTCGCCGAATAAGCGGAATCGGTTGACGCAAGGTTCTTTGAGACAGATAGGAATGGAAAATCCTGCGCCGATATTTGGCGGTTCGGAATATTATTCTTATCTTTGCAGTCCAAAACGGTTCATGCCGATGTAGCTCAGCCGGTCAGAGCAGCTGATTTGTAATCAGCAGGTCGTGGGTTCGAATCCCTCCATCGGCTCTACATCGCAAACCAACAGGGGAAGTTACCAGAGTGGCCAAATGGGGCAGACTGTAAATCTGCTGGCTTACGCCTTCGGTGGTTCGAATCCATCACTTCCCACTCAAAAAGAGCGCCGAACGGGTTGCCTGTATTTCCGAGTCGATCGGGAAGGGGAAACTCCTTGCGGTGCGTTTTTGCGGAAGTAGCTCAGTTGATAGAGCATTAGCCTTCCAAGCTAAGGGTCGCGAGTTTGAGCCTCGTCTTCCGCTCCAAGATTCAGAAAACGGGTGATGTAGCCGTCGTGCGGCATGCGTCGCACCGTTGTTCTGCGAAGAAAACGGCTGTTAAGAGATTTTTTGAATTCTAATACATTACAACTATGGCAAAAGAGAAATTTGACCGTTCGAAACCGCATGTGAACATCGGTACCATCGGACACGTAGACCACGGTAAGACGACGCTGACCGCCGCAATTACCACCGTACTTGCAAAAGCGGGTCTGTCGGAGCTTCGCTCGTTCGACTCGATCGACAACGCACCCGAAGAGAAGGAGCGCGGTATCACGATCAACACGTCGCACGTCGAGTATCAGACCGCTAACCGTCACTACGCTCACGTGGACTGCCCCGGACACGCCGACTATGTGAAGAACATGGTTACGGGTGCCGCTCAGATGGACGGTGCCATCCTCGTAGTTGCCGCTACGGACGGTCCTATGCCTCAGACCAACGAGCACGTGCTGCTCGCCCGTCAGGTGAACGTGCCGAAGATCGTCGTTTTCCTGAACAAGTGCGACATGGTCGACGATCCCGAAATGCTCGACCTCGTCGAGATGGAGGTACGCGACCTGCTCAACAAGTACGAGTACGACGGCGACAACGCTCCCATCATCCGCGGTTCCGCTCTGGGTGCCCTCAACGGCGAGCCGAAGTGGGAGGAGAAGGTCATGGAGCTGATGAATGCCGTGGACGAGTACATTCCGCTGCCGCTGCGTGAGAACGAGAAGCCCTTCCTGATGCCTGTCGAGGACGTGTTCTCGATCACGGGCCGCGGTACGGTGGTTACCGGCCGTATCGAGACCGGTGTCATCAAGGTCGGCGATCCCGTAGAGATCATCGGTCTGGAGGAGAAGGTGCTCACCTCGACCTGCACGGGCGTGGAGATGTTCCGCAAGCTGCTCGACGAGGGCGAGGCCGGCGACAACGTGGGTCTGCTCATGCGCGGTATCGACAAGAAGGAGGTAAAGCGCGGTATGGTCGTTGCCAAGCCGGGTTCGATCACTCCCCACACCAAGTTCGAGGCTGAGGTCTATATCCTGAAAAAGGAGGAGGGTGGCCGTCACACGCCGTTCCACAACAAATACCGTCCCCAGTTCTACCTGCGTACGATGGACGTAACCGGCGAGATCGCTCTGCCGGAGGGTGTAGATATGGTGATGCCGGGCGACCACGTTACCATTACCGTAACGCTCATCTACCCGGTTGCACTGAACGAGGGTCTGCGTTTCGCTATCCGCGAGGGCGGCCGTACGGTAGGTGCGGGTCAGATTATCAAGATTCTTGAGTAATACGACCGATAACAGGTGCGGAATTCCGGTTCCGCACCCCTTTTTAGGAGCATAGTTCAAGGGTAGAATAGCGGTCTCCAAAACCGTTGATGGGAGTTCGAATCTCTCTGCTCCTGCTAAAAGATAAAAGTTCGCAATATGCTTAACTACATCAAAGAATCGTACAAGGAGCTCGTCGAGAAGGTGTCCTGGCCTACCTTCGCACAATTGCAGAGTTCAACGATCGTCGTCATGGTGGCGTCGTTGATTTTTGCTTTGGTCGTGCTGGTCATGGACATTTCGTTCGAGAACCTTATGAAAGGCATATACAGTTTCCTCGGCAATATCGGTCACTAATCTTCAATGCGACTGACTGGCTATGAGCGAGATTAAGAAACAATGGTATGTGATCCGCGCCGTGGGCGGTAAGGAGAATAAGGTGAAGGAGTACATCGAATCCGAAATTCGCCACAACCACCTCGAAGATTACATCTCTCAGATACTGATTCCTACCGAAAAAGTCTATACTATCCGCAACGGTAAGAAGATTTCGAAAGAAAAAGTGTCCTATCCGGGCTACGTCCTCATCGAGGCGGCCTTCGTAGGGCAAATTCCGATCATCATTCGCAACACTCCCAATGTGCTGGGCTTCCTGGGCGATACCAAGGAGGAGAGCCGGAAGATGATTGCGACTCCCTTACGTCCACAGGAGGTGAGCCGCATTCTGGGCCGGGTCGACGAACTCAGCGAAATGGAGGAAGAGAACGAGGTTCCCTTCTTTGTCGGCGAGACCGTCAAGGTTACGGACGGTCCTTTCTCGAGCTTCCAAGGTACCATCGAGGCCGTCGACAACGAGCGCAAGAAACTCACGGTATCGGTGAAGATATTCGGGCGCAAAACTCCTATGGAGTTGGGTTTCACACAAGTAGAAAAAGAATAATTAACCAAGGAAAATTATGGCAAAAGAGGTCGCTGCATTTATCAAATTGCAGATTAAAGGTGGTGCTGCCAATCCTTCACCCCCAGTGGGTCCTGCGTTGGGTTCCAAGGGAGTCAATATCATGGACTTCTGTAAACAGTTCAATGCACGTACCCAGGACAAGGCGGGGAAGGTCCTTCCAGTCATCATCACGGTTTATAGCGATAAGTCGTTCGACTTTGTTGTTAAACAGCCGCCCGTAGCCATCCAGCTCAAAGAAGCCGCGAAGGTCAAGAGCGGTTCCGCGCAGCCCAACCGCGACAAGGTCGGTGAGGTCACGTGGGAACAGATCGAGGCGATCGCCAGGGACAAGATGCCCGACCTGAACTGCTTCACCGTCGAAGCTGCCATGCGTATGGTCGCCGGTACTGCTCGCAGTATGGGCATCAACGTAAAAGGCGAATTTCCTAAAAAGTAACGTAGCATGAGCAAGTTAACGAAAAATCAGAAAAATGCCTACGCGAAGGTCGAGCCCAACAAGGCGTACAAGCTCGCTGAGGCCGCAGCTCTTCTGAAGGAAATTACCTTTACGAAATTCGATGCTTCGGTCGACATCGACGTCCGTCTGGGCGTCGATCCCCGCAAGGCGAATCAGATGGTGCGCGGCGTCGTGACGCTGCCCCATGGTACGGGTAAGACGGTGCGCGTGCTGGTGCTCTGCACTCCTGAAAAGGAGGAGGAGGCCAAGGCCGCCGGTGCCGATTACGTCGGTCTGGACGAATACGTCGAGAAGATCAAAGGCGGCTGGACCGACGTGGATGTCATCATCACCACGCCGAACGTCATGGGCAAGGTGGGTGCGCTGGGCCGCATTCTGGGTCCCCGCGGCCTGATGCCGAACCCCAAGACGGGTACGGTGACGATGGACGTTGCCAAAGCTGTAAGCGAAGTTAAAGCCGGCAAGATCGACTTCAAGGTCGACAAGTTCGGTATTGTTCACACATCGATCGGTAAAGTTTCGTTCTCGCCGGAGCAGATCGTCGACAATGCCAACGAGTTCCTCTCGATGATCATGAAACTCAAACCGTCTGCCGCCAAGGGCTCTTACGTGAAGAGTATCTATCTCTCGTCGACGATGAGCCCCGGTTTGCAGATCGATGCGAAATCAGTTGAAACCAAATAACGAAGGAGGATTTAAGAGATGACCAAGGAAGAAAAAGCGGTTGTAATCAACAACCTCGCCGAGCAGCTCAACGAGTATCCTCACTTCTATCTGACCGACATCGAAACGCTCAACGCCGAGCAGACCGCTCAGTTGCGCAGAAAGTGCTTCGAGAACGAGATCAAACTCGTCGTCGTGAAGAACACCCTTTTCGGCAAGGCGCTCGAAAAGGCCGAGAAGGCGGATGCTGATCTGATGAAGGTTTTAGAGGGTTCGACCTCGGTAATGTTTGCAACGACGGCGAAGGCCCCTGCCGTTGTCATCAAGGAGTTCCGCAAGAAGAGCGAGAAACCCGTCTTGAAGGCAGCGTTCGTGGAGGAGTGCGTCTATGTCGGCGACAACCAGTTGGATGCCCTGTGCAACATTAAGAGCAAGGAAGAACTCATCGGAGAGATCGTTTCGCTCCTGCAGTCGCCTGCGAAGAATGTTATCTCTGCATTGCAAGCTAATGCAGGCCAAAAGATTGCGGGCCTCGTGAAGACGCTCGAAGAAAGAAACTAATTACGAACAAAAACAAGAATTTAATAAAAATTACAACTATGGCAGATGTAAAGAAACTGGCAGAAGAATTGGTAAATTTGACTGTTAAGGAAGTAAACGAATTGGCTACCGTCCTCAAAGAGGAGTACGGCATTGAACCCGCTGCTGCAGCTGTTGCGGTTGCTGCTCCCGCAGCCGGTGCCGGCGAAGCTGCCGCCGCCGAGAAGACGTCGTTCGATGTCATCCTGAAAAACGCAGGTCAGTCGAAACTCCAGGTGATCAAGGTCGTTAAGGAGATCGCAGGTCTGTCGCTGGGCGATGCCAAGGCGCTGGTCGACGGTGCTCCCAAGGCCGTTAAGGAGGGTGTCTCCAAGGAGGAGGCTGAGTCGATCAAGGGCCAGCTCGAGGAGGCAGGTGCTGAAGTTGAAGTCAAGTAGTTTCGTCACTACTTTCGTAGTTTCAGACAACTCAGGTGTAGAGTTTACCCCCAAAGTAAGCTCTATGCCTTTTCTCGTCTAAGAAAAGGGAGTGCCGTCGGAGCTGTGCCCTTTTCTTGGATTTTGGAATGCTCTGAGGGTATAATGTGTTTACGCTGAGAGCATTGCCGCAGGTTATGGAGACCTGTCGGAAAGGAAGGTACCCGATTGAAAGAACAAACTTCAACTTAATTTGGATTTACCGATGTCCACAAATACAACACAACAAAGAATTAGCTTCTCGACAGTGAAAAACCGGGTTCCCTATCCGGATCTGCTCGAGGTACAGCTGAAATCATTCCGAGATTTTTTCCAGATGGACACCACGGCCGAGAATCGCAAGAACGAGGGCCTCTACAAGGTGTTTCAGGAGAATTTCCCAATTACGGATACCAGAAACAATTTCGTTCTCGAGTTTATCGACTACTACGTCGATCCGCCCCGTTACTCGATCGAGGAGTGCTTGGAGCGCGGTCTGACGTACAGCGTGCCCTTGAAGGCCAAGTTGAAGCTCTATTGCACCGATACGGAGCACGAAGATTTCGGTGTCGTCGTTCAGGACGTCTATTTCGGTACGATTCCCTATATGACCGAACGGGGTACGTTCGTCATCAACGGTGCGGAGCGCGTCATCGTGTCGCAGCTGCACCGCTCGCCGGGTGTCTTCTTCGGACAGAGCATGCATACCAACGGTACGAAACTCTATTCGGCGCGTATCATCCCCTTCAAGGGGTCGTGGATCGAGTTCGCCACGGACATCAACAACGTGATGTACGCCTACATCGACCGCAAGAAGAAGCTGCCCGTCACGACCCTTTTGCGGGCCATCGGTTTCGAGGCGGATCAGCAGATCCTCGAAATATTCGATCTCGCCGACGAGGTGAAGGTCACCAAGGCCAATCTGAAAAAGGCCGTCGGCCGGATGCTGGCCGCGCGCGTGCTCTCGACATGGGTCGAGGATTTCGTCGATGAGGATACGGGCGAGGTAGTCTCCATCGAGCGTAACAACGTCATCGTCGACCGCGAGACCGTCTTGCAGGAGGAGCACATCGAACAGATCATCGAGAGCGGTGCCAAGACGATCCTGCTGCACAAGGAGAATCCGTCGGGCATCGATTTCTCCATTATATATAATACGTTGCAGAAAGACCCGTGCAACTCCGAAAAGGAGGCTGTCGTCTACATCTACCGGCAGCTGCGCGCTTCCGAACCGCCCGATGAGGCTACGGCGCGCGACGTGATCGAGAAGCTCTTCTTCTCGGACAAGCGTTACGATCTGGGCGACGTGGGCCGTTTCCGTATCAACAAGAAGCTGGGGTTGGAGATCGATCCCGAAATCCGCACGCTTACGCGCGAGGACATCATCGCCATTATCAAGTATCTCATCCAGCTCATCAACTCGCGCGCCGAGGTGGACGACATCGACCACTTGTCGAACCGCCGTGTGCGCACCGTCGGCGAGCAGCTGTCGAATCAGTTCTCGGTGGGCTTCGTGCGTATGGCGCGTACGATCCGCGAGCGCATGAACGTGCGCGACAACGAGGTCTTCACGCCCGTCGACCTGATCAACGCCAAGACGCTGTCGAGCGTCATCAACTCGTTCTTCGGCACCAGCCAGCTGTCGCAGTTCATGGACCAGATCAATCCGCTGGCCGAAATTACGCACAAACGCCGTCTGTCGGCGCTCGGTCCCGGCGGTCTGTCGCGCGACCGCGCCGGTTTCGAGGTGCGCGACGTGCACTACACGCATTACGGCCGTCTCTGTCCGATCGAGTCGCCGGAAGGTCCCAACATCGGTCTGATCTCGTCGCTGTGCGTCTATGCCAAGATTTCGGACATGGGCTTCATCGAGACGCCCTACCGTTCGGTGAACGACGGCGTGATCGATCTGGACAACAGCCATATCCGCTACTACTCCGCCGAAGAGGAGGAGGGAAAGGTGGTCGCCCAGTCGAACGTTCCGATCGACGACGAGGGCCATTTCCTCCAACCGAACCGTATCAAGGCGCGTAAAGGCGCCGATTTCCCCGTGGTGACGGACAAGGAGGTCGACCTGATGGACGTGGCTCCGAACCAGATCGCTTCGATCGCCGCCAGCCTGATCCCCTTCTTGGAGCACGACGACGCCAACCGTGCGCTGATGGGATCGAACATGATGCGCCAGGCCGTTCCGCTCGTCACGTGCGAAGCGCCGATCGTCGGCACGGGCATCGAGAAGGACATGATCTCCGACAGCCGCATCCAGATCGTCGCCGAGGGCGACGGCGAGGTGGTTTTCGCCGATGCCACGCAGATCCGCATCAAATACGAACGTACGCCGGACGAAGTCGTCTGCTCGTTCGCTCCCGAGGTGACCACCTACGAGCTGCCGCGCTACCGCCGTACCAACCAGAATACGTCGATTACCTTGAAGCCGGTCGTACTGACGGGCGACCGCGTGACGAAGGGGCAGATCCTTACCGAAGGCTACTCGACGCAGGGCGGCGAGCTGGCGCTCGGCCGCAACCTGAAAGTGGCCTACATGCCGTGGAAGGGATACAATTTCGAGGACGCGATCGTGATCTCGGAGCGTATCCAGCGCGAGGATATCTTCACCTCGGTGCATGTCGACGAGTACATCATGGAGGTGCGCGACACCAAGCGCGGTGTCGAGGAGCTGACCTCCGACATCCCCAACGTGAGCGAGGACGCCACGAAGGATCTGGACGCCAACGGTATCATCCGCATCGGTGCCAACGTCCACCCGGGCGACATCCTCATCGGCAAGATCACGCCCAAGGGCGAGAGCGATCCTTCGCCGGAGGAGAAGCTGCTGCGCGCCATCTTCGGCGACAAGGCGGGTGACGTGAAGGACGCTTCGCTTAAAGCGCAGCCCTCGCTGCACGGCGTGGTGATCGACACCAAACTTTACAGCCGCGCCGGCAAGGAGGCCAAGAAGTCGAAGGCCGCCGAGAAGGCGATGCTCGAAAAGCTCGACGAGAAATTTGCCGCCGAGATCGCCGATCTGACCAAACTGCTCGTGCAGAAACTCTGGTCGCTCGTGCAGGGCAAGACCACGACGGGTGTCACCGACTATTTCGGTTCGGAACTTTACGCCGCCGGTGCGAAATTCTCGCAGAAGATGCTCGAGGAGCTGTCGCGTCAGACGACCGACGAGCGCACGGGCGTACCGACGGGCTATTTGAATCTCGGTTCGTGCCGTTGGACGTCGGACGAGCATGTCAACGCCATGATCGAGGCTACGATCAACAACTATACGATCGAGTGGAAGAAGGCCGATGCCGCGATCAAGCGTGAGAAGTACAACCTCACTAACGGCGACGAGCTGCCGCAGACGGGTGTCATCCAGATGGCCAAGGTCTACATCGCCAAGAAGCGCAAACTGAAGGTGGGCGACAAGATGGCCGGTCGTCACGGCAACAAGGGTATCGTGGCGCGTATCGTGCGCGACGAGGATATGCCTTTCCTGGAAGACGGTACGATCGTCGACATCTGTCTGAACCCGCTGGGCGTGCCTTCGCGAATGAACCTCGGCCAGATCTACGAGGCCGTGCTCGGTTGGGCGGGCCGCGAGCTGGGCGTGAAGTTCGCCACGCCGATCTTCGACGGCGCTTCGCTCGATCAGGTGAACGAATACACGACCAAGGCCGGTCTGCCCCGAAGCGGCAGTACCTACCTCTACGACGGCCAGACGGGCGAGCGTTTCGACCAGCCGGCCACCGTCGGCGTGACCTACTTCCTCAAGCTGGGCCACATGATCGACGACAAGATGCACGCCCGTTCGATCGGTCCCTACTCGCTTATCACGCAGCAGCCGTTGGGCGGTAAGGCGCAGTTCGGCGGTCAGCGTTTCGGTGAGATGGAGGTCTGGGCGCTCGAAGGCTTCGGCGCCGCCAACATCCTGCAGGAGATTCTGACGATCAAGTCAGACGACGTGGCGGGCCGCGCCAAGGCCTACGAGGCGATCGTCAAGGGCGACAACCTGCCCAAGCCGGGCATTCCGGAGGCGATGAATGTCCTGCTGCACGAGCTGCGCGGTCTGGCGCTTTCGGTCAAACTGGAGTAAAGGGTAGTAAAACGAGAAAGAAAAACTGAATCATTATGCCATTCAACAAAGATAACAAACCGGCTGGCGGCTACAATCGCATTTCGATCGGACTGGCATCTCCCGAGGAGATTCTCGCCCAGTCGAGCGGCGAGGTGCTCAAACCGGAAACGATCAACTACCGAACGTACAAGCCCGAACGCGACGGTCTGTTCTGCGAGCGTATCTTCGGTCCGGTGAAGGACTACGAGTGCCACTGCGGCAAGTACAAGCGTATCCGCTACAAGGGCATCGTCTGCGACCGCTGCGGCGTGGAGGTGACCGAGAAGAAGGTGCGCCGCGAGCGCATGGGCCATATCTCGCTGGTCGTTCCGGTGGTGCATATCTGGTATTTCCGTTCGCTTCCTTCGAAGATCGGCTACCTGCTGGGTATCCCTTCGAAGAAACTCGAAGCGATCATCTACTACGAGCGTTACGTGGTCATCAACCCCGGCGCTGCGGCCGAGCAGGGCATCGAGCGTTTGCAGACGCTCGCCGAGAAGGAGTACCTCGACGTGCTGGCCGCGCTGCCGAAGGGCAACCAGTCGCTCGACGATTCGGACCCCAACAAGTTCGTCGCCCAGATGGGTGCCGAGGCGATCTACACGCTCTTGCAGCAGGTCGACCTCGATTCGATGTCCTACGCCCTGCGCCACAAGGCTTCGACCGAGACCTCGCAGCAGCGTAAGAGCGAGGCGTTGAAGTGCCTGAACGTCATCGAGTCGTTCCGCGCTTCGAACGGGCTGAACAAACCCGAGTGGATGGTGTTGAAGGTGATCCCCGTCATCCCGCCCGAGTTGCGCCCGCTCGTTCCGCTCGACGGCGGCCGTTTCGCCACGTCGGATCTGAACGACCTCTACCGCCGCGTCATCATCCGCAACAACCGCCTCAAACGCCTGATCGAGATCAAGGCGCCGGAGGTGATTCTGCGCAACGAGAAGCGCATGTTGCAGGAGGCCGTCGACTCGCTGTTCGACAACTCGCGCAAGAGCAACGCCGTGAAGAACGAGTCGAACCGTCCGCTCAAATCGCTGTCGGATTCGCTCAAAGGCAAGCAGGGCCGTTTCCGCCAGAACCTGCTGGGTAAGCGTGTCGACTACTCGGCGCGTTCGGTCATCGTCGTCGGCCCCGAGCTGAAAATGCACGAAATGGGTATCCCGAAGGATATGGCGGCCGAGTTGTACAAGCCGTTCATCATCCGCAAGCTCATCGAGCGCGGTATCGTGAAGACGGTCAAATCGGCCAAGAAGATCATCGACCGCAAGGATCCCGTCATCTGGGGTATTCTGGAAAACGTCATCAAGGGGCATCCGGTGCTGATGAACCGTGCCCCGACGCTGCACCGTCTGGGTATCCAGGCCTTCCAGCCCAAGCTCATCGAGGGCAAGGCCATGCAGTTGCATCCGCTGGCCTGTACGGCCTTCAACGCCGACTTCGACGGCGACCAGATGGCCGTCCACCTGCCGCTGGGCAACGCCGCCATTCTGGAAGCGCAGCTGCTGATGCTGGGTTCGCACAACGTGTTGAACCCCGCCAACGGTGCGCCGATCACCGTCCCGTCGCAGGACATGGTTCTGGGACTCTACTACATCACCAAGCCGCGCAAGGGCGTCAAGGGCGAGGGGCTGGTCTTCTACGGCCCTGAGGAGGCGATCATCGCCTACAATGAAAAACGCGCCGACCTGCACGCCGAGGTGAAGTGCATGGTGAACGACATCGACGAGAACGGTCAGCGGGTGAGCGTCCTGAAAGATACGACCATCGGCCGCATCCTCTTCAACCAGGTCGTTCCCGAGGAGGTGGGCTACATCAATACGGTGCTTACGAAGAAGTCGCTGCGCGACATCATCGCCGTGGTGATGAAGAAGGCCGGCGCCGACAAGGTGGCCGCGTTCCTCGACGACATCAAGAACATGGGTTACCGCATGGCTTTCCAGGGCGGTCTGTCGTTCAATCTCGACGCGGTGATTATCCCCGAGGAGAAGGAGAAGCTCGTGCAGGAGGGTTACGACCGTTCGGACTCGATCATGGAGGACTACAACATGGGTCTGATCACCAACAACGAGCGTTACAACCAGATCATCGACGTCTGGACGAACATCAACACCAAACTCACGAAGGTGGTGATCGACACGCTGGTGAAGGATCAGGACGGTTTCAACCCTGTCTACATGATGCTCGACTCCGGCGCCCGAGGTTCGAAGGAGCAGATCCGCCAGCTGTCGGGTATGCGCGGTCTGATGGCCAAGCCGCAGAAATCGGGTGTCGAAGGCGGTCAGCAGGTCATCGAGAACCCGATCCTCTCGAACTTCAAGGAGGGTCTGTCGGTGCTCGAATACTTCGTCTCGACGCACGGTGCCCGTAAGGGTCTGGCCGATACGGCGTTGAAAACGGCCGACGCCGGTTATCTGACGCGCCGTCTGGTCGACGTGGCGCAGGACGTCATCATCAACGAGGAGGATTGCGGCACGCTGCGCGGTCTGACGGCTACGGCCATCAAGCGCAACGACGACGTGGTGCAGACGCTCTACGACCGCATTCTGGGCCGCACGGCGCTCAACGACGTGATCCACCCGCTCACGGGCGAGGTGATCTGCAAGGCGGGTCAGGAGATCACCGAGGACATCGCCGAGGCGATCGAGAAGTCGCCGCTGGAGTCGGTCGAGATCCGTTCGGTGCTCACCTGCGAGGCGCGTCACGGCGTCTGCGCGAAGTGCTACGGCCGCAACCTGGCCACGGCGCGCATGGTGCAGAAGGGCGAAGTGGTCGGCGTCATCGCCGCACAGTCGATCGGCGAGCCGGGTACGCAGCTGACGCTGCGAACGTTCCACGTCGGCGGCGTGGCCGGCGGCTCGGTCGTCGAGACCAACGTCGTTTCGAAATACGAAGGCCGTTTGGAGATCGAGGAGTTGCGCACGATCAAGGGCAAGAACGCTCAGGGCGAGGCGACGAACGTCGTCATCTCGCGCCAGTCGGAGATCCGCATCGTCGATCCCAAGACCGGGATCGTACTCTATACGCATCCGTTGCCTTACGGTGCCACGCTCTTCATGACCGACGGCGCCGAGGTGAAGAAGGGCGACCTGATCTGCGAGTGGGATCCCTACAATGCGGTCATCATCTCGGAGTTCGAGGGCAAGGCCTCCTACGAGAACGTCATCGAGGGCGTCACCTACCGCGAGGAACGCGACGAGCAGACGGGTCTGTCGGAGAAGGTGGTCATCGAGTCGAAGGACAAGACCAAGAACCCCGTCATCAAGATCGTAAACAAGGAGGGCGAGGAGGTCAAGCAATACAACCTGCCCGTTTCGGCCCACGTCGTGGTGAAGGACAACGCCAAGATCCATGCGGGCGACATCCTGATCAAGATTCCGCGTGCCGTCGGCAAGTCGGGCGGCGACATCACCGGCGGTCTGCCGCGTGTCACGGAGCTCTTCGAGGCGCGCAACCCGTCGAATCCGGCGATCGTCTCCGAGATCGACGGCGAGGTTTCGTTCGGCAAGATCAAGCGCGGTAACCGCGAGATCGTCATTACCTCCAAGCAGGGCGACGTGAAGCGCTATCTGGTGCCGCTGTCGCGTCAGATCATCGTGCAGGAGAACGACTACGTGAAGGCGGGCAGCCCGCTGTCGGACGGCGCCATTACGCCGAGCGACATCCTGCGCATTCTCGGCCCGACGAAGGTACAGGAGTACATCGTCAACGAGGTGCAGGAGGTCTACCGTATGCAGGGCGTGAAGATCAACGACAAGCATTTCGAGGTGATCGTCCGTCAGATGATGTCGAAGGTGCAGATCGAGGATCCGGGCGACACCCGCTTCTTCGAAGATCAGATCGTCGACAAGTGGGAGTTCATGGATGTCAACGACGCGCTGTACGACAAGGTGGTCGTCACCGACGCCGGCGACTCCACGTCGGTGCAGCCGGGGCAGATCATTTCGCTGCGCAAGCTGCGCGACGAGAATTCGAGTCTCAAACGCAAGGACATGCGTCAGGTGCAGGTGCGCGACATCGTGCCCGCGACCTCGAATCAGGTCTTGCAGGGTATCACCCGTGCGGCGTTGCAGACGTCGAGCTTCATCTCGGCCGCTTCGTTCCAGGAGACCACCAAGGTGCTCAACGAGGCTGCGATCCAGGGCAAGGTCGATCCGCTGGAAAACTTGAAGGAGAACGTGATCTGCGGTCACCTGATCCCCGGCGGTACGGGTCTTCGCGAGTACGACGACCTGCTCGTCGGACTCAAATCCGACGTCGAGAATCTGACTGCCGCCGCTCAGTAGAGCCGCAATATACGATTGTGAAACCGAGGAGATTTCCATGCGGAAATCTCCTCGGTTTTTCGTGGACGGCGGTCTGCGGGAAGGGTGCCGCGGCTGGCGGGGCGGTTTGCCGGCCGCGGCGGAGTGCTGCCGAAGCATTGGCCGCAGTCGGGGATGAACTGCCGGAGCCGTGTCGGCAGAAGGATGTCGGGAACGTCCCGCCTTTCGCCGGACCATCGGCCGTGCGGCGGAAAGCGGCTGCGGATGCCGTGCGGCCCTGCGGATCGGGATATTCCGCAAAAAAGGAGCGTACCCGCGAAGGTACGCTCCTTTTCTGCGATCCTGCGGAGGCAGGACTATTTCATCGCCTGCTCGACAGCCACCGCGACGGCCACCGTAGCGCCGACCATCGGGTTGTTGCCCATGCCGAGGAAGCCCATCATCTCCACGTGTGCGGGAACCGACGACGAACCGGCGAACTGGGCGTCCGAGTGCATACGGCCCATCGTGTCGGTCATACCGTAGGAAGCGGGGCCTGCGGCCATGTTGTCGGGGTGCAGTGTGCGGCCCGTGCCGCCGCCCGAAGCCACCGAGAAGTACTTCTTGCCGGCCAGCACGCGCTCCTTCTTGTAGGTGCCGGCCACGGGGTGCTGGAAGCGGGTAGGGTTGGTCGAGTTGCCCGTGATCGACACGTCGACGTCCTCCTTCCACATCACGGCCACGCCCTCGCGCACGTCGTCGGCGCCGTAGCAGCGTACCTTGCCGCGAAGTCCGGTCGAATAGGGGGTCTCCTTGACGATCGCCAGCTCGCCCGTGTAGTAGTCGAACTTGGTCTGCACGTAGGTGAAGCCGTTGATGCGCGAAATGATCTGTGCGGCGTCCTTGCCCAGGCCGTTGAGGATCACGCGCAGCGGATTCTTGCGCACCTTGTTGGCCATTTCGGCGATCTTGATGGCGCCCTCGGCTGCGGCGAACGATTCGTGGCCGGCCAGGAAGGCGAAGCACTGCGTCTCCTCGCGCAGCAGACGTGCGGCCAAGTTGCCGTGGCCGATGCCCACCTTGCGGTCGTCGGCTACCGATCCGGGAATGCAGAACGCCTGCAACCCCTCGCCGATCGCCTCGGCGGCGTCGGCCGCATTCTTGCAGCCCTTCTTGATGGCGATGGCGGCGCCTACGACATAGGCCCACTTGGCGTTCTCGAAGCAGATCGGCTGCGTCTCCTCGCAGGTCTTGTAGGGATCGAGCCCCTTCTCGGCACAGATCGCCTTCGCGTCTTCCACGCCGTTTATCCCGTACTGAGCAAGTACAGCGTTGATTTTATCAATTCTGCGCTCGTAGCTTTCAAACAAACTTGCCATATCTCAATTTCTTATTATTCGGTTAAACAACGGTTATTCGTGACGCGGATCGATGTACTTCTTGGCCTCGGCGAAACGACCGTAGCAGCCCTTGGCCTTTTCGAGCGCCTCCTTGGGATCGATGCCCTTCTTCACGAAATCCATGAACTTGCCCAGATGCACGAACTCGTAGCCGATCACCTCGTCGTTCTCGTCGAGCGCCATGCGGGTGCAGTAGCCTTCGGCCATTTCGAGGTAGCGCGTGCCCTTGGCCAGCGTGCCGAACATCGTGCCCACCTGGCTGCGCAGGCCCTTGCCCAGGTCTTCGAGCGAAGCGCCGATGACCAGGCCGCCCTCCGAGAAGGCCGACTGGGTACGACCGTAGACGATCTGCTTGAACAGCTCGCGCATGGCCGTATTGATCGCGTCGCAGACCAGGTCGGTGTTGAGCGCTTCGAGGATGGTCTTGCCCGGCAGGATCTCCGATGCCATGGCGGCCGAATGCGTCATGCCCGAGCAGCCGATCGTCTCGACGAGCGCCTCCTGGATGATGCCGTCCTTGACGTTGAGCGTCAACTTGCAGGCACCCTGCTGGGGTGCGCACCAGCCCACACCGTGCGTCAAACCCGATATGTCCTTGATCTCCTTGGCTACAACCCACTTGCCCTCTTCGGGGATCGGTGCGGATTCGTGATTTGCACCCTTCTTAACGCAACACATCTGTTGCACTTCGTGTGAATAAATCATAACCGTTAAATTTTATTGAAATTCGTTGAACGTGTAACTGTATTCCGCCGCAAAGGTAGTAATTTTGTTCGGTTCCCGCCACAGAAAACGGCGATTTTTCACTAATTTCGCCCCTCGAACGAATACTCCGGAACATGGTGATTCTCCCCGCAACCGAGGCCGATTTGCAGGCCGTCATCGAACTCGTCGCCCAGGGGCGCGCGGCATTGGCCCGTCAGGGCGTCGACCAGTGGCAGGACGGCTATCCCTCGCCGGAGACGATCCGGCGCGACCTGCTGCGCGGCGACGGACGCATCGTGCGCATCGACGGTGCGGCGGCCGCCTACGCCGCCTTCGTCTTCGACGGCGAACCGGCCTACGACCGGATCGAGGAGGGCAGCTGGGCCGCCGAAGGGCCTTATGTGGCGGTGCACCGGCTGGTCGTGGGCGAGCGCTTCGTGCGGCGGGGAGTTGCCGCCGCGTTGCTGCGCGAAGCCGCCCGCGAGGCGCTCGTGCGCGGCATCCGCTCGTTCCGCATCGACACGCATCCCGACAACGGGCTCATGCGTGCGCTGCTCGTGAGGGAGGGGTTCGCCTGTCGGGGCAAGGTGCGTTACGAAGCCGTGCGGCTGGCTTACGAGAAGCCGATCCTCGGCTGATCCGCTCAGGTACGTTACCGCCTCCGGTGACGGATGCCGGAATATTCGTGCGGATGATTTGAATCAAGGCGGCTATATCCCGTTTTGCACCGCCGCTTCTCCAAAGCGGGCTTTGTCCGAAGCCTTGCCCGGGCGGGGCCGATCTGCAAACGCGGCTTTGCCGCGAATGCTCCGACAGTCGGTCGTGTGCAGCGGCTCGGAAAACCGACGGGGTGCAGAGTTGTATACAGCTGCCTGAATTTTCCTGCCGCCTTTTACCTTACGCGAAACATACGGATGAAAACGACCTACACCCACCTGCTGTTCGACCTTGACGGTACGCTGACCGACCCCATGGAGGGGATCACACGATCGGTGCAGTACTCCCTGCGCCATTTCGGCATCGAGGTGACCGACCTGCGCAGCCTGACGCCCTTCATCGGGCCGCCGCTGGCCGAGTCGTTCCGCGAGTTCTACGGCTTCGACGACGGACGCATCCCCGAGGCGATCCGCCTGATGCGCGAATATTTCAGCGAACGGGGCTGGCGCGAGAACCGCCTCTACGACGGAATGCCGCAGCTGCTCGAACGTTTGTGCGCATCCGGACTTACGCTGGCGGTCGCCACGTCGAAACCGGTCGTGTTCGCCCGGCGCATTCTCGACCATTTCGATCTGGCGCGCTACTTCGCCTTCGTGGGCGGCGCCGAACTCGACGGTAGCCGGCAGGCCAAAGCCGACGTGATCGCCCATGTATTGCAGGGGTTGGGCGGCGTCGATCCGGCGACTTGCCTGATGATCGGCGACCGGCGCCACGACGTCGCGGGAGCGGCCGCCGCCGGCATGGATTCGTGCGGCGTGCTGTGGGGCTACGGAAGCCGTGCGGAGCTGACCGGGGCCGGAGCGACCCGTATTGCCGCCGACCTCGGCGAGTTGGGACGGATCGTAACCGGTCGGTGAGCGGCAGCGGCCCGTGCGCTACTCCTGCCGGACGGCCTCGAAGAAGGGCTTCATGCGCTGCGGGTCGCCCACTGCCCAAACTACGTCGCCCGCGCGGAGCCGTTCGCCGGCGGAGGGATTCGTCACCGGCCCTTCGGGGCGTTCGATGCCCAGCACCAGCGCCGAGGCGCGGCGGCGTACCTCCGCTTCGCCGAGCGTCGTACCGTCGAGCGCCGACCGGGCAGGCAGGGTGTAGGAACCTATCCGCAGAGCCGTGGCGGTCTTCTCTTCGCGGCGGCGTTTGCGTTCCGACCGCTGTTCGTCCAGTACGCGGTGGAAGATGCGGAACTCTTCGTCGGTGCCTACGACCGTCAGACGATCGTAGGGAAAAAGCATCGTATGGCCGTCGGGGAGTTGCAGCCGGCGTTCGCCGCGGCGGATGGCCACGACCGTGACGCCGTAGCGGCGGCGGAAGTCGATCTCGCGGAGCGTCCGTCCTGCGACGATCGATTCGGCCGCGACGCCGAATTCGGCCATGTGGAGCTGCTCGAACGGCAGCTGCCCTTCATTCAGCGGCCGTTCTGCATCGGCCGTGTCGTCGCCGCCGAAGTTCTCGCGCAGACGCTCCTCCATTTCGAACGAACGGCGGCGGAGCCGTTTCGAGAAGACGATGCCGGTGAGCAGCGCCAGCGACACGGCGAAGCCCATGCCCGAAGCGGTGTCGAACAGCGACGCCACGACGGTCATCAGAATCCCGATGCAGAGCAGGCATTTGATGAGAATGAGCGAGACGAGCGGCCCGCGGTTGAATTTGCTGTCGTTCCACAGCTGTCGGAATTCGGGCGAGCGGTTGCCCTGCCGGAGCACGACGAGCAGGATCGGCGCCAGCACGGCGAGGATCGCCGCCAGACTCACCGCAGCGCCCGTCCGACCCGGAATCCGCGCCTCGATCCACGGTGCGGCGTAGCGCAGGAAGGCCGCTTCGGCGAAGATGCAGAAGACCAGATAGAGTGCGCCGGGCAGCATCATGCGCCGCAGCAGCCGCAGCCAGGTGTTGTGGCGGCTTTCGGGGCCTGCGCCCGATGCGTAACGCGCCAGCGACCGCTGCCATTTGGCAGGCAGGTGCCGTTCGAGATAGTCGCAGGCGGGGTCGGCGGCCCGCATCATGTAGGGCGTCAGGAAGGTCGTGACGACCGATACGGCCACGATGACGGGATAGAGGTAGTCGTCGGTCACGTGTAGCGTCGTGCCCAGGGTGGCTATGATGAAGGCGAACTCGCCGACCTGCGTGAGCGAGAATCCCGACTGCACGGCTACGCGCAGCGGTTGTCCCGATACGAGCACGCCGAGCGTGGCGAAAGTCGCCTGTCCGGCGAGTACCACGACCGTGAGCAGCACGATGGGGCCGGCGTAGCGCACGAGCAGCGCCGGTTCGATCATCATGCCTACCGAGACGAAGAAGATCGCGCCGAAGAGGTTCTTGACCGGTTCGACCAGTCGTGTGATCCGTTCGGCTGCGACCGTTTCGGCCAGGAGCGATCCCATGACGAAGGCGCCGAGTGCAGCCGAGAAACCGGCCTTGACGGCGATCATCACCATCCCCAGACACAGGCCGAGCGCCACGATGAGCAGCGTTTCGTCGTTGAGCAGCCGTTGCAGCCGTTTGAGCAGCGTGGGGATCAGGTAGATGCCCAGCAGCGACCAGAAGATCAGGAAGGCTCCCAGTTTGAGGATGCTGCCCAGCATCTCGGCGCCTTCGAACTGCTTGCTCACGGCCAGCGTCGAGAGCAGCACCATCAGCACGACGCCCACCAGATCCTCGACCACGAGGATGCCCAGCACCACGCCCGTGAAGCGCTGTCCGCGCAGCCCCATGTCGTCGAAGGCCTTGAAGACGATCGCCGTCGACGACATCGAGAGCATCCCTCCCAGGAAAATGCTGCTCATGTGGGAGAAACCCAGCGACATGCCCGTGCCGTACCCCACGAACATCATTCCCGCCACGATCGTCACGGCGGCCGTGACGGCCGTGCCGCCCACGCTCAGCAGTTTGCGGAACGAGAATTCGAGTCCCATGGCGAAAAGCAGGAAGATGACGCCGATGTCGGCCCACACGCGGATGCTCGACGCATCGGAGACGGTCGGGATGAACGATACCGAAGGGCCTGCCAGCACGCCGGCCACGATGTAGCCGAGGATGACGGGTTGGCGCAATCCCTTGAAGACGAGCGTAGAACAGCCGGCGGCGACGAGGATGATCGCCAGGTCGGAAATGAGCGGTGCGATGGCGGACATGGGGCGTAGGTTGAACCGGTCGGAGGCCGCGGGCGGGCCGTAGGGTGCCGTCGCCGCCGGCCGGAGGTTTCCGACTGCAAAGATAGGCAATCGGATGCAATGTTGTGCGCGCGGTGCGCGCTTCCGCGGAAAGAGGATTCGTTGCGCGAAGCGCTGCGGCGCTTCGAACGAACGATTCCCTCGTTCCGGACGGAACGAGGGAATCGTCGCCTTTCATTCTCGATTCGATCGCACGGGGGTTAGACGGCCTCCACCACCGTCACCTCGATACCCTGACTGCGCAGTTGCGCGAGGGTGTGGGGCGAGACGTTGCTGTCGGTGATGATCTGGTCTACGTCGCTCAGGTCGCAGATTTTGCTGAACCCGCGGCGGCCGAACTTCGAGCTGTCGGCCAGCACGATCGTTTTCTGTGCGGTGCGGATCATGGCGCGGTTGAGGCCCGCCTCCATGAGGTTGGTCGTCGAGAGCCCGTATTCGAGGTCGATACCGTCCACGCCCAGGTAGAGTTTGCTGCACGAGAAGTCTTGCAGCATCCGTTCGGCATAGACCCCGACGGCCGAAACCGAGGTGTTGCGCACCATGCCGCCCAGCTGCACCACGTCGACGTTGTGGTCGCGCACGAGGATCGGGACGATGTTGACCGCCGAGGTGATGACCGTCAGCCGCCCCTGCGCCTTGATCTCGCGGGCCAGGAAGAGCATCGTGGTTCCCGACGCGATGAGGATCGAGTCGTCGGGCGTGACGAGCGACGCGGCGCGGATGCCGATGGCACGCTTCTCGGCGGCGTTGTGTTTCTCCTTTTCGTTGACCGGACGGTCGTTGATATAGGGATTGATCAGAATGGCGCTTCCGTGGGCGCGGTAGAGCATCTTCTTCTCTTCGAGCAGCGTGAGATCCTTGCGGATCGTCACCTCCGAGACTTTGAGCCGTTCGGCCAGAGCGGCGACGCTTACCGAGCCCTGCTGTTGCAGCAGATCCATGATGAAATCGTGTCTTTCGGCCAATGTCATAATCGTATCATTAGGTATATATTCAAACAAAAATAGTGATTTTCTCGGAATCGGTCAAGCGAAATCCGAAATTGTTGCTCCTTTCTCTGTTACTGCGCGCGCATGTGCGCTTCGTTCGTTCCGGATATTCGGTGGGCTGCGCACCTTTTTTCCCGCGGCGGGCTGTCGGGGGGGCTTCCGCTGCCGGAATGGCGGGAGTTCGGGAGCGGGAATACTCCGAAACACAACGGAAACCAATCCGGGATTCTCTTTTCTTGCACTTCGGGTTGACAAGATCGAAAGAATTGATTACCTTTGCCTTTCGGGTAACCGCAAAACCCGCGGGGAGCCGGCAGGTCGCCGGGCCTTCGCAAACCGCTAACCTGACTTACGACATGCAAAGTTTTACACCTGAAGTACAGAAACGCTTCAAGTACTGGCAGATGCGCACGCTCATCGCCACGATGATCGGTTATGCGCTCTTCTATTTCGTCCGCAAGAACTTTTCGCTGGCCATGCCGGGGCTCGAAGCCGACCTGGGTATTTCGAAAACCAGCCTGGGTATTTTCCTTACGCTCAACGGGCTGGTCTACGGCCTTTCGCGTTTCGTCAACGGTATTCTGGCCGACCGGCTCAACGCACGCTTCTTCATGGCCACGGGACTCGCGCTCTGCGCGCTGGCCAATTTCGCCTTCGGTTTCGGCGTCGACGTGAGCGAGTGGATCACGGGCGAGAGTTCGGGTTCGCAGTTCAACAATACGCTGATCCTCTTCATGGGCGTCATGTGGGTGGTCAACGGCATGTTGCAGGGGACGGGCTTCCCGCCCTGCGCGCGGCTGCTCACCCACTGGATTCCGCCCAAGGAGCTGGCCACCAAGATGTCGGTGTGGAACACCTCGCATTCGATCGGCGCGGGACTGGTCGTCATCCTCTGCGGCTACATCATGAGCCACATGGGCACGGGCGACGCCCATGTCGGCGCATGGCGCTGGTGCTTCTGGATTCCGGCGGGCATTTCGTTCGCCGGCGCGATCGGACTTTTCATTTCGCTGCGCGACACGCCCACTTCGGTGGGACTGCCCGAACTGCCCGGCACCGAGAGCAAAAAGAGCGGGGACGCTCCGTCGGCGGCCGACAAGGCCTTCCTGCGCCGCAAGGTCTTCGGCAATCCGCTGATCTGGATTCTGGCCTTCGCCAACTTCTTCGTCTACATCGTCCGTTTCTCGGTGCTCGACTGGGGCCCCACGCTGCTGAGCCAGTCCAAGGGGGTCAGCATGAGCCACGCCGGCTGGCTGGTGGCGATGTTCGAGATCGCCGGCATCGTGGGTATGCTGGTGGCCGGCTGGGCGACCGACAAGTTCCTCGGCGGACGCGCGCACCGCACCTGCGTCTTCTGCATGGCGGGTGCGGCGCTGTTCATCTTCCTCTTCTGGCAGCTGCCCGTCGGCGCGCCGCTGTGGCTGACGTTCCTCTTCCTGATGATGGCCGGTTTCTGCATCTACGGGCCGCAGGCGCTCATCGGCATCGCCGCCGCGCAACAAGCTACCAAGAAGGCGGCCGCCACGGCCAACGGCTTCACCGGCCTGTTCGGCTACGCCTCGACGATCGTGTCGGGTGCCGGACTGGGCTATCTGGCGCAGCACTACGGCTGGAACCACGCCTACATCGCCATGATCGCCATGGCACTCGTCGGCATGGCGGTCTTCCTGCTGATGTGGGGCGCCGGACGCGACGGGTACGAGACGGACGCCGAATAACATCATCGGTCTGCGACGGTCGTTTTCTCGTTTCGGCGTAGTCCGGGCGAATTCGGGACTCGTGCTCGGCCTGGCGAAAACGTTTTGCATAGGACACAGGGGCGGGTGTATTCTCGGAATGCACCCGCCCCTGTCGGTTTTCGGGGCACGCCCGATCTTCGCGGAACCGCTTCGGCTTCTCTCTCCGACCGATTCCGGACGTCTCGGCCCGACCTCTCGCCGACGGTGAACACGGACTGCCCGCCAAGAGCCCCGCAAGGTGTTTTTGCGGATTGGAGTTTGGGTCTCCGATCGCGCTTGAAAAATAATCGGCATAAAATTTTGAAAAATGCCTGATTTTTTCATATATTTGCGCAAACGATTGTGCAAGCTCTCCGGCTTCGGTATCCTAATCTTCGATACGAAATCGGCCCCGCTCGGAAGGGCGGCCGGGCGGTGAAGGCTGCAAGAAGGCGCTTTCGGTCGGTGCGATGCGGAAGGGCGGGCGGTCGCGGAGGATTTTTATCCGGCTGTCTTGCATCGCGTTTTGTGCGGAACGGCGGTGCAGACGCCGTACGGGAAACCTGAACTGATCTAACCTGAATGTATATGAAGCGAATTTCTATGATTCTGTTTGCCGCGGCGCTGTTGCTGCCGTGGTGCGCCGGCGCCGCAGCGCCGGAGAAAGGGGCTGTCCCCGTCATTTTCGAGACCGACATGGGCAACGACATCGACGATGCGCTGGCGCTCGACCTGCTCTATAAGGGCATGGACGCCGGCCATATCCGTCTGATCGGCGTGAGTCTCAACAAACGCAGTTCGACCTCGTTCGAGTTCATCGACCTGATGAATACATGGTACGGCTATCCCGATATTCCGATCGCCTACACGCCCCGGGCGGTGGACAACAAGGATCGGGACTATACGACGCCCGTCTGCGAATTGAAGGCCTCCGACGGCAAACCGCTCTTCAAGCGCAGCCGCAAGCCCGGCAGCTGGGAGGATCCGGTGGCGATGTACCGCCGGCTGCTGGCGGCCGAGCCCGACAATTCGGTCGTGGTCGTCTCGGTGGGCTTTTCGGGCAATCTCGCGGCGCTGCTCGCCAGCGATGGCGACGACGTGTCGCCGCTCACGGGCCGCGAACTGGTGGCGCGCAAGGTGAAGTATTTTTCGGTCATGGCGGGCAGCTTCGGGGTGAAGAAGCGCGCCGAGTACAACGTCATCAACGACATTCCGGCCGCGCGCAAGTTCTTCGCAGAGTGCCCCTCGCCGATCGTGCTGACGCCCTTCGAGATCGGCAAGCAGGTGGTCTATCCCGGCCGCAGCATCGCCGAAGATTTCGGTTGGGCGGAGCATCATCCGATGGTCGAAGCCTACAAGGCCTATCACGAGATGCCCTACGACCGTCCTACGTGGGACGTGATCGCAACCTACTACGTCCTGCCGCACGAGCCGTCGTCGCTCACGCTCAGCATCCCCGGCCGCATTACGGTCGACGAGCAGGGCTTCATCTTCTTCACGCCCGACAAGGCGGGACAGCACCGCTACATCACCGCTTCCGACCGGCAGGCGGGCATGATTCTCGGTTATTTCCTGCGTGCGCTGCCCGAACGGCCGCTGCGTTACATGCGATAGTCTGAGCAAAGAGGCGCAGATGCACCTCGTCTGCACCTCTTTTTAACCTTAAAACTTCTTAAAATGGAACAATTAACCTCATTGAAACCGATGAGGCAGAGGGGGGGGGAATTCTACGACTCCTGTCCCTGGCTCTGTTGCTCGCCGTAGTTTCCGGGGAAGCCGCAAAGGCTCAGTCCCGGATGGTCGAAGGCACCGTTGTCGGTCGTGAAGGCAGTCAGGCCGCCGTGCCGTTGGTCGGCGTGGCGGTGGTGGTGAAGGGGTCGCTCCGAAACCATGCCGTCACCGATTTGCAGGGACGTTACTCGATCCGCGTCCCCTCTTCGACCGACACGTTGCAGTTTACCTATCTGGGTTATAAACCGTTGGAGCGGGTGGTCGGTTCGCGCACCCGCCTCGATGTGGAGATGCTCTCCGAATCGCAGCAGGTCGACGCCGTGGTGGTGACGGCGCTCGGACTGACGCGCAAGGAAAAAAGTCTGGGCTACGCCGTTTCGACGGTCGGCTCCGAAGACCTCAACAACACCGTCACGAACAACTGGCTCAACGGGATGGCCGGGAAGGTGGCGGGTCTGAATTTCGACACTTCGTCGGCCGGTCCCGGCGGATCGATTCGCGTGACGCTGCGCGGCGAGGGGTCGTTGGCTTATGACAAGAACGAAGCGCTGTTCGTTGTCGACGGCGTGCCGATCAACAGCGGCATGACCTCCAATACCGAGAACGGCTCCTACGGTAGCACCGTCAGTACGATCGATTACGGCAACGGCGCTTCGGATCTCAATCCCGACGATATCGAGTCGGTATCGGTCTTGAAGGGCCCCGCAGCCACGGCGCTCTACGGGTCGCGCGCAGCCAACGGTGCGATCATCATCACCACCAAGTCGGGACTCAAATCCGGAGGGCTGCGCGTGACATTCAATTCGAATGTCACGCTCGAACAGGCCGGTTTCTGGCCCGATTTTCAGGAGGAGTACGGATCGGGCGTCTATGAGTCGGCGCAGATCGACGGCGTGACCACGCCGCCCGAATACTCCTACTGGAACGTGGCGGCCGACAAGAGCGACACGGGGCAGAAGATCACCCGCTATCACGCCCGTTCGTCTTTCGGCGAGCGCTACGATCCCTCGAAGATGCGCTACATCTACTCGTCCCGCAACTGGGATACCGACGAGTATACGCGCAAACCGTGGGTGGCGCAGGACTGGTACAAAGGATTCTTCCGTACGGGCGTCACCTATTCCAATTCGATCTCCATCGAGGGCGGCAACGGCAAGGGCAATTCGGCCCGCGTGTCGTTCAAGGACATGCGCAACGACTGGATCGTCCCCAATACGGGTTACGAGAGCCAGAATCTCAGCTTCTCCTTCTCGACCCGCATTTCCAAGGCCGTTACCGTGAGCGGTAAGGCCAACTACTATCGCAAGAACAGCGACAATCTTCCTTCGGCCGGTTACAGCACGGCTTCGCCGCTCTATGCGCTGATCTGGAATCCTTCGTCGGTGAGCGTCGACGATATGTACGCCGAGTGGAGCGAAGGGCGTATCGCGGCCATGAATGCCGCAGGAACGACCGGATCGGGCAATCTGATCAACCCCAGCAGCGACAATCCCTATTTCATGGTTTACGAGCAGCTCAACACGCAGGATCGCGACCGCGTGTACGGCAACGTCTCGGTGAATGTCAATATCTGGCGCGAAAAGCTGACGCTCATGCTGCGCGGCGGCATGGATCTCAACAACGATTTTCGCACGCAGCGCAAACCGCAGTATTCGATCGGGCACACCAAGGGGTGGTACCGCGAGCAGACGGTGCGCAATTTCGAGATGAACACGGATTTCATGTTCAACTACAAGGACTCGTTCGGCGATTTCCATCTTTCGGCGGCGTTGGGCGGCAACCGGATGTATCAGAAATTCCAGAATGTGACGCAGACGGCCGAGAATCTTCAAGAACCCGACGTCTTTCTGCTGGTCAATGTCGACGGACGGTTGCTGTCGTCCAACACGCGGCGTGAAAAGGGGGTGAACAGCCTCTACGGTTATGTGAACCTCAGTTGGCGCGACATGCTGTTTCTGGATCTGACGGCACGCAACGACTGGTCGAGTACGCTGGCGCCGGGCAACAACTCCTATTTCTATCCTTCGGTGGGAGTCAGCTTCCTGCTGGACGAGGCGCTCGGTTTTCGGGAACGCGCACCGTGGATCGACATGCTGAAACTGCGCGGATCGTGGGCCAATGTGGGCAACGATACCGACCCCTATCAGCTGACGGCCATTTACAGCAACAGCGATTTCCAGGGAGGCTATCGTCTTTCGAGCGCGATCCAGAACTACAACATCAAACCCGAGAACATCGAGAGCTGGGAGACCGGCATCGAAGCCCGTCTCTTCGGCGGACGCATCGGACTCGACGTGGCGTATTACGATTCGACGACGACCGACCAGATCATCACCGTTCCCGCCGACTGGGCCACGGGTGCGGCATCGAAACTCATCAATGCGGGCGAGGTCAACAACCGCGGTGTGGAGGTGGCGCTCGATCTGCGTCCCGTCGAGACGAAGAACTGGCGCTGGGACATCGGTCTCAACTGGTCGAAGAACTGGAACGAGCTGGTGGCGTTGGCGCCGGGCGTGGAGATGTGGCAGCTCAATTCGAAGCTGACGGTCGGCTCGACGGTCTTCACCTACGCCTATCCGGGCGGTGTGCTGGGACGCCTTTACGGGATCGGCTACGAGACGGCGCCCGAAGGAAGTTTCTACGTCGACGAGGCCGGGAAGTTCGTGGATTGCTCCGGAGCCAGGATCATCGATGCCGAAACGGGAAATCCCGTGCTGACGGAGACGCTCAAAGATCTGGGCAGCATCTATCCCAACTACAAGGCGGGTCTGAACACGCGGCTCAGTTACAAGGGACTGTCGCTGGCGATGACTTTCACGGCGCAACAGGGCGGACGGGCCTATTCGGTGACGAGCGCCGTGCTCTCGACGCTGGGCAAACTCGAAAATTCCCTGCCGGGTCGTTACGACGGTCTGATCGCCGACGGGGTCAATCTCCATGCCGACGGAACCTATTCGAAGAACCGTACGGTGACCCGGAATGTCGTCGAGTATTACAACCTCTATGCGCAGTACCGCAACAACATCGAGCAGCACGTCTACTCGACTTCGTTCCTGAAACTCAAAGAACTGCGGCTGGATTACAGTTTTCCCGAACAGATCTGCCGCCGGCTGCGTGTGGTGCGGTCCATTCAGCTGGGCTTCTTCGCCACGAACCTCTTCTGTTGGACGAAATGGCCGCAGTACGATCCGGAAGTGGCGTCGTGGGCCGGCGGGTCGCTCTCGAAGGGTGTCGAGACCGGCGGCTATCCGATGACGCGGACTTACGGATTCAATCTTAAACTAACCTTCTGACGCGATGAAAACGATACGATTCAAATGCTATGCGGCGTGCTGCATGGCGTTTCTGGGGATGGGCTGTACGGCTTCGTTCGAGGAGTACAATACCAATCCCAATCAGATGGAAATGTGGGAGATAGGCCCCGAAAGCCTGTTGGAGAATCTGGTGTTCAAGGAGTTCGAATGCCTGCTCCACCGCACGTGGTACATCAACGGAGAACTGATCCAGTACACGGTGTCGGGTTCGTCGCTCAATGCCTTCCATCGTTACGTGATTTCGAACGGCGTTCCCTCCGACCACTGGGCCACGCAGTTCCAGTGGGCGGCCACGGCCGACCACATGTATCGCCTGGCGTTGGAACAGAACGACGTCAACTGCCAGGCCATCGCGCTGACGATGCGCGCCTTCTGCATGGCGCACTGCACCGACGGTTTCGGCGACGTCCCCTTTACGGAGGCGTTTCAGGGACGCGACGGCCTCGCCCAGCCGCTGTTCGATACGCAGCGGTCGATTTACGAACGGCTCTACGAGGATTTGGAGTTGGCCAACAGCCTCTACGATGTTTCGAAATCGCTCAAATCGCCTTCGCGCGACCTGCTTTACGGCGGCGACATGGCCAAATGGAAGCGGTTCACCAATTCGCTGCACCTGCGGCTGCTGATGCGTTGCATCAACCGCGACGGGGAGTTGGGCATATCGGAACGTATCCGTTCGCTCGTTTCGCAGCCGACGCTCTATCCGCTGTTCGAGAGTAATGACGATAATGCCACGCTCTTCTATACGGGCGTCGTGCCTTTCGTCAACTATTTCAAGAATACCACCTACGAGAATTTCACCACCTACGGCCGTCGGGCCTCCGCATCGTTCGTAGACCGCATGGCTGCCATCGGCGATCCACGGCTGTCGATCTATTTCGTGCGCCGCGGCGACGCATGGGGCGGCTATCCGAGCGGCGAACCGGTCGACGAGACGACTACGACCGAGAACGTGGCCAATCTCAACTGGGAGGTGCTGGCGCAGAGTACGTCGCCTTTTTCGGCGATGCGCTACGACGAAGTGCTTTTTCTGCTTGCGGAAGCCGCGCAGCGCGGCGTGATTGCGGGCGTCGGGGCCGAGGAGTATTACGAAGCGGCGATCCGCGCTTCGATCGGTTACTGGCACGGCGTCGATACGTCGGGCGCCGAGTTGCCCGAAAGCGTGATCGAGGCCTATCTGCAAAATGTCGCCTACGACGGGACGTTGCGCTGTATCATCGAACAGAAATACATCGCCCTGTTCTGGTGCGGTATGGAGGCGTGGAACGAGTATCGCCGCACCGGATATCCGGAGCTGGCGATCGGGTCGGCGACGAGCAACGACCATATTCTGCCCACGCGTTTCGAATATCCGGTCAACACCTCCACGACCAACCCGGTGAATTATGCACAGGCAGTCGCGCGTCTGGCCGAGTCGTGGCCCGGCGGCGGCGACAACATGCGCACGCCCGTGTGGTGGAGTTTGCAGGCGGCGCGACAATCTCAAAAACCTTGAAACGATGAAGACGATACACTATTTGCTCCTTGCCGCCGGCCTTTGCGTGCTGACGTCCGCCTGCGACGACGAGTCGTCCGAAGGGGCGCGTTTGACGTTCGAACCGGCGCTCGAATCGCTCGAATTTACGACCGAAGGAGGTTCGCAAACCTTTCTGCTCTACTCGAATGTCCCCGAATGGTCGATTCGTTGCCGTTACGGCGACGAGTGGATCGACGTGTGGCCCGCCGAGGGCGATTTCGACGGGCGTTTCTCGGTGACCGTCGACGAGAACGACCGTGCCGAGTTGCGCTACGACCATTTGGAGATCTATGCCGGCGGCGAACTGATGCGCACGCTCGAAGTGCGGCAGCAGGCGCCCGCGCCCGCGATTGCGACGAATTTTACCGAAAAACAGGTGGCGGCGTCTGCTGCTTCGTTCGACGTGTTGGTGACCTGCAACGCCGAATGGCGTGCCGAGGTGTCGCCGAAGGACGAGGCATGGCTCTCGCTGGGCGAACGTACCGCCACCCGGTTGAATGTCGTTTGCGCGGTCAACGACACGGGTGCATCGCGCGAGGGCGCGGTGCGGCTCTACATTCCCGGAACGGCGTGCGAAGTGTCGCTCGCCGTGAAACAGTCGAACAACTAAACAATGAGAACCGATTATGAAACGCTGTTATAAAATTGCCCTTTGCTGCCTCTTCGTCCTCTTGGGCGGGGTTGCCTGCACGGGATCGTCCGTGCAGGAGGCTCTGTCCGACGACGGGCGTTTGGTTACGGGGTTCTGGATTGCGTCGCCGCTGCCGGTTCACGCCGGTCAGACATTGACGATGCTGGGAACGGGGTTCGCCGAAGGCGATGTCGTCCGTTTCGAGAGCGGGACCGGAAGCTTCGAAAGTCCGCTCGCACAAGTCTCCGAGAGCTTTGCCTGCACGACCGTTCCGGCCGGCATGGCTTCGGGCGGTTACGACCTGACACTGGTGCGAGGGGCGGCATCGCAACGTCTGGCGCGGGTGAACCTGCGCATAACGCTCGATCCGACACGGATTCCCGACCGCGAAGGGGCGACGATCAAGGGCGTCGTCTACTGCGGATTGGAACCTGTGGTCGGCGTGCGCGTGTCGGATGGTTTCGAGACCGCCGTGACCGATGCCGACGGTTACTATTGGCTCGCGTCCGACAAGCGGCAGGGGTATGTGTTCGTCTCGTTGCCGTCGGGTTACGAGGCCGAGAGCACCGACACGACCGCTCCGGCTTTCTGGGCGCCGCTCGCGGAGGCGGCTGATGTCTGCGAGCAGCACGATTTCGAGTTGCGCCGCGTCGATCAGTCGCGCCATGTGATGATCGTGGCCGCCGACCTTCATCTGGCCAACCGTCCCACGGCGACGGGCGACCTCCGGCAGTTCGCCGAGGGGTTTATCGCCGAGACGACGGCCTTCGCTTCGGCACAGAGCGTGCCTACCTATCTGATGGTGTTGGGCGACATGACGTGGGACGAGTTCTGGTACTCCAATCTTTACAGCCTGAGCAACTACCGCACTACGATGCAGGGGTATCCCGTGCCGATCTACCACACGATGGGCAACCACGACAACGATCCCTATTTCGCCGGTGATTTCGCCGCCGAAGCGGCCTACCGCAAGGCGTTGGGTCCGACCTATTACTCGTTCGACGTGGGCGAAGTGCACTACGTCATGCTCGACAACACGGTTTACATCAATACGGGCGGCACCGAAGGTTCGATGGGCAAACGCAACTACCACTCCTATGTGACCGACCAGCAACTGGCATGGCTGCGCGACGATCTGGCGGCCTTGCGCGACAAGTCGCAGCCCGTGGTCGTGGGGATGCACTGTCCGGCGATGAACAACTACAACGCGGCGTTCGAGAATAGGGAGAGTTTCAATCCCGCGGGGAAAACGCAGGAGTTGTTCGATTGTTTCGAAGGATTCTCGTACGTCCACTTTCTGACGGGACATACCCATTACAATGCCAATATGGAGCGGGGAGCGATTTTCGAACACAATGTCGCCGCCGTCTGCGAGACGTGGTGGTGGGCCGGCAAACTGTCGGGCGTCGGGGTTTGCAAGGACGGGGCGCCGGCCGGTTACGCCGTTTACGAGGCCGATGGCCGCAAGCTGAACTGGTACTACAAGGGTGTCGGTCAGGATCGCGACAAGCAGTTCCGCACCTACGACATGAACAAGGTGCGTGAATTCTACACGCCGGCCGTGATCGAGATTCTCTCGCAATGGCCGCGGCGTGCGGACGACGGTGCGGGCGACGACTATTTCGACGTGGCCGACAATACGGTCTTCATCAATGTCTGGAACTGGGATTCGCAGTGGACGCTCCGCGTGACGGAGAACGGCCGCGAGTTGCCCGTCGAACGGGTGTGGCATCGTGATCCGCTGCATACGATCTGTCTGGACTATGCGCGGATTCTGAACGGGCTCGATCCGGTCAACGACTGGGAGTCGCTGCGTCACTCGCACATGTTCCGTGTCGTGGCTTCGTCGCCGCGCACATCGTTGCATGTCGAGGCGACCGACCGTTTCGGCCGCCGTTACGAGGAGACGATGCGCCGCCCCAAGGAGTTTACTGCGGATATGAACTGATAAAGCGAAGAGACGATGAAAAATAATCCATTTCTATCTATTCTCATCCCGCTTTGGGGAGTTGTCTCCTTGCTGGCGGGGTGTGCCGACGGCGGCGATGCGGTGAGCCTGTTGCAGGTCAGCGCCGCGAGGGTCGAGGTCGGAAAGAACGGACTGACCGCCGACGGCCGCATCCCGTCGATCGAGGTCGAGTCCGACGGTTACTGGCGCGTGTTCGCGGAGTCCTCCGCCGCGTGGGTGCGGACCGATCCTTCGGCTGCTTCGGGGAGCTGTACGGTGACGTTGAGCGTGGAGGCCAACGACGGCCCGGCCCGGACGGCCGTGCTGCGGATCGGCTGCGGCGACGGTACGACGCAAGAGGTCGAGGTGCGTCAGGAGGGCGCCGGCTCCCGCTTGCGCTACTATGAAGATTCGTTCGGCGCCGGTGCCGACGAGGCCGTCGCACCCTCCGATTACGAGGATTTCCGCATCGCGGGCTGCGGTGCGCTCGAAACGGTCTACGGGGCCGAACGGGCGACGATGGCCGCCGACGCTCCTTCGACGGGATACGAAGGTGCGAGCGGCGGCGGGAATATCGTCCTGGCTGCGGGCGGACTCTTTACGCTGGGACCGGTCGATGTGAAGGGTGCGCTCGATCTGCGCTTCTCGACGGGGCTCTATCTGCCTTCGGCCGAAGCGGCCGGAAGCGTGCGGTTGCAGGCCAGCCGCAATGCGACGCAATGGATCGACGTGCCGTTCGCGGTCGCGCCGGAGGCAGGGTGGAGTTGTCCGATGACCGCTTTCTACATTGCCGAAGACGTGACGCAGCTCTGGTTCCGGCTCTCGACCGGGGCCGATGGCGTGCGGATCGACGATCCGGCACTCGTCGAGGGAGAGGAAGCCGAGGGCGAATTGCTCGAACTGGGCGGGGAGCTGGCTGCGCCGGAGGGGCTCGAATGCGCGATCGCCGAACGGTCGCTCACCTTCTCGTGGGATGCCGTGCGCAACGCCAAGAGCTACGATTACGAACTGTATACGAAACAGGGCGTGCGGGTGGCCGAAGGGTCGACGCCGCTGACGACGGCCGCCGTCGAGGGGTTGGAGATGGGTACGACCTATCGTTTCTCGGTGCGTGCCGTACCTGCCGAAGGGACGATTTACAGTGCGTCGGAGGCCGCCGAGTTGGAGGCGACGACCGTCGGGCTGCTGCCCGATCCCGAGGTGCGTCTGCTGCGCAAGACGCACGGGATGCTGGTCTTCGAGTGGACGAAGGATCCGTATACGACGACCTACGGCCGCCGTTACAATTTCGTGTTGGTCGACCGCGACAGCGTGGTCGTCCGTCAGCAGAGTCGGGTGAATTACGCCAGCAACGCTACCTACAACCTCTCTTACGTCTACAACCGGCAGGCGTTCGGCGGATTGCAGCCCTCGACCGATTACAGATTCTATGTGCAGTATGTTTCGGATTCCGAGCAATACAGGGATTCGAATTGGGTCTGCTGCGAGGCGACGACCGATCCGCGGCCGCAGTTGCCGATCGGTTGCCTGCTTTACAAGGATTTCGAAGAGGCGTGGTTCGGCGGCAGCGCCATCGATGTGGCGTGGGGACAGCACCCGTCGGGCAATCAGCTCGATCTGGATTACGATGCCGAGGAGAGCATCGAACTCTATGTGGTCTACCCGATTCGTTGTATGGAGGACAGTTTCAATACGGCCAAGCTGCCCGAACAGTATCGTCGCAAATATTGGAGCGGCTGGGATTGGAGCGATATCGGTGAAAAAGATATCGCCAGAAAGTCGAATACGGGACTGTTCCTGATCTGCGGGGCCGTGAAGTTCGGCAGCGGTTCGGCCTACGGCCGTATGACCACGCCGGCGCTGGGGCAGTACGGTCTGAGCGGAGTTTCGGATATCGTCGTCTCGTTCAAGGCTTGTCCCTACACCGAACCGAATCTGACCACGGGCAATCTGATGGTTTCCCCCTATATTCTCTGCGGCACGACCTTCAATATCTCGATCTGGGCGGGTGCAGGTACGTTCGAGAACGGTTCGACCGAGATGACGCTCACCAATCTCACCCCCGATCAGACCGATGCCCAGGGCAACGGACATTATTCGTGGACGGAGCATTCGGTGCGGATCAAGGGTGCCGATTCGCATACCCGCGTCTCCATCTCGACCGTTGCGCAGAAAGGCTACTATCGCATGTGGTTCGATGATCTGATGATCGTGCGCGACGACGGCGGTCAGAGCGAAGGATCGTCGGGCTCGGGTTCGGGCGGCGATTACGGCGACGGCGGGGACGGTTTCGATACGGAGGGTTCCGCCTCCTCGGGCGGTTCGGCCGGAGGGGGATCCTATGGCGACGGCGGCGACGGGTTCGATACGGGCGGCACTCCGGGCGGCTCGGCTTCGGGCGGCGATTACGGCAGCGGAGGCGACGGTTTCTGAAAATAAAATCAAAGTATGAATCGTAAAAAAAAACAGATAAGGAAATGATACGTGAAATGATGTGTTTGCTGGCCCTTGCGGGAGTGATGGCCGGTTGTACGAACGACGGAAGTTCGGAGTTGCAGCGCCCGGAGACGACGGTCCGGCTCACGGCGGAGTTGCAGCAGGGGTCGCGTACGGTACTCGGCGACGACGGCCTGAAAGTGCTGTGGGAGAATCAGGATCGGTTGGGCGTATTTTCGGACAAGGGCGATGCCAACGTTTCGTTCCTGCTTTCGGAAGGAGCCGGAGAGTCGGTGGGACGCTTCGAGGGGGCGCTCTCGAAGGGAGCTGTCCCGCAGTACGTCTATTATCCCTATTCGGCCGACGCGGGAACGTCGACCGCGACGCTGGCCGTGACCGTCGACGCGGAACAGACACAAAACGGTACGGCGGCATCGATCGGCGCCAATGATTTCAAGATCGGTTCCTACGATGCCGCGCAGAAGCGTTTTTCGCTTCGCAACAAGTTGTCTCTGCTGGCTTTTACGGTCGATGATCTGACGGGTAGCGAGTTGTTCGGCCAGCCGCTCGACCGGATCGTTCTTGCGGTGGACAACCGCGATCTGTCGGGTGATTTTACTGCCGATCTGACCGATCCGGAGGCGGCGCTTACGCCGGTGTCGGCAAGTGCGGAATCGACGCTTTCGTTTTCCGGCAAGCCCGTGCTGGAAAAACCGGTCTCCGGCTGGCTGCTGGTCAATCCCGTCGTCGAGGAAGGGGACCCGATGACCGTGACGCTCTATGCCGGTTCGAAGAAGGCAACGCTGCGGGTCAGGGCCTCCAAACGTTATGAAGCGGGGGTGCGTTATACGATGCCGTTGGATGTCAACGAATTGGTAGCCGACGGCAGCATGACGGTCGAGACGCTCTCCGAAGAGCTTCCCGCGCCCGGGATCAAGGTGTTCCGCAAGACGCACGGCATGATCGTAGCCGAGTTCGAGCAGTCGGTGGACACCTATGAAACGCAGGGGCGGACGTTCAATATCCGTCTGTTGGAGGGCGACAAGGTGCTGCGGTCGTATGACAAATACAGTTTCAAATACGGAGGCAAGAACGGAACGATCTACTCTTATCTCTACAACCGGTTCGCTTTCGGAGGTTTGAAGGCTGCGACGTCGTATACGATTCGCGTACAGGCCGTTTCGACCGATGCCGCGCGCTTCGAAGACTCCGCGTGGACCGACATCTCCGTGACGACCGACGCTGCACCCGTTCTCGGCGACAAGGTGTTGCTGTATAAGGATTTCGAGGATGCACGTTACGGAGGGTCGTCGATCGATAACGCATGGGCGCATAAGGTCAAGGGGACGCAGGCTTCGATCGACTATACCGAAGAGTCGGTCGAGGATGCGTTGCCCGTGTCGGTCTGCCATCCGATGGGATGTATGGAGGATGCGTTCGGCACGAAGCAGCACGCTTCGTATCGTGCGGTGCACTGGTCGGATTATGCGTGGTCGGCCGACAAGGCGGACAATACGGGTCTCTTTCCCGTCTGCGGTGCGTTGAAATTCGGTTCCGCCTCCGCGATCGGCAAGTTGACTACGCCGACATTGGCGTCGCTCGGCGTCGATGCGCCGGCGAATGTCGTGCTGTCGTTCAACGCCGCGCCTTATTATGAGCCCAATCTGGCTACCGGCAAGTTCGAGACGGCTCCCAATCAGGGGTCGGGAACGACCGTCGTGGTGACCGTCAACGGCGACGGAACCTTCGACGACGGCACGCAGACGCAGACGCTCCGGAATCGTACGCCTGTCGAAACGGGCGCCGATGCCAAAGGGTATATGGAGTATACGCTCCATACGCTTCGTGTGACGGGCGCGACGGGCGCGACGACCTTTACGATCGCTACGTCGCTCGACGGAACGGGAGCCGTGACGGGATCGAACTCCTGCCGGATGTGGTTCGACGATTTGCGCATCGAACGGGAATAGGCCCTGAGAAATCCGAAAAAAGCAGCCGTCCGATCGTCGGACGGCTGCTTTCTCGATAAGGGGAGGTCGTAGGTCGGGGAGCGTTCAATCCTTGCGGGCGAGGTTCAGTTTCTTGCGGATGAACTCCTCGGCGAAGGCGGCCGTGCCGTCGATGCCGAGCACCGACGAGTCGATGCAGAGGTGGTAGGTCGCGGCGGCGCCCCACGTGCGGTTGCTGTAATAGTTGTAGTAGTCGGCGCGCTTTTCGTCGGTCGAATCCATGAGCTGTTCGGCCGCTTCGGGAGTCAGCCGGCGCGTGCGCACGAGCCGTTCGATGCGGTCCTCGCGCGACGCCGAGACGAAGATGTTGACGCAGCGGGGATGTTCGCGCAGGATGTAGTCGGCGCAGCGGCCCACGAAGATGCACGACTCGCGCTCGGCCAGCTGGCGGATTACGTCGCTCTGCATCTTGAACAGCGCGTCGTGGCTCAGCGGGTTGTTGTAGATCGCGTCGTCGCCCGCGAACGGACTGCGCAGATAGCCGAGCAGGGTGGCGAAGAACCCCTTGGCAGGCTTTTCGTCGGCCTTTTCGAAGAATTCCTGGCCGAAGCCGCTGTGTTCGGCGGCCATCTTGATGAGCCGCTTGTCGTAGACGGGGATGCCGAAACGCTCGGCCAGCCGTTCGCCGACGGCCTTGCCGCCGCTGCCGAGCTGACGTCCGATGTTGATGACGAATTTTTCGTTCATGGTAGGGTAGAATCGTTAAATCTGCATTCGTTTGCGGAAGCGGCGCAGTTCGCGCAGCAGCATGAGGGCCGCGACGAGCGATGCCAGAAGGTCCGACAGCGGCATACTGCACCATACGCCCCAGCTGCCGTTGTAGCCCATGCCGGCGAGGATGTCGGGCAGGAATAGCAGTCCGGGCAGCAGGAAGAGCAGCTGGCGCGACAGCGACAGGAAGATCGCCTTCGGGGCCATGCCGATGCTCTGGAAGAAGTTGGTCGTCACCATCTGGAACCCGATGATCGGGAAACAGAGGAAGACGATGCGCATTCCTTCGGCCGCGAGCCGGATCAGCTCCTCGTCGGTCGTAAAGACCGCCACGGCCCAATGGGGCAGCAGCTCGCCCAGCAGGAATCCGAGCGAGGTGACGCAGGTCGCGCCGATGACGGTGAGTTTGAGCACGTGCATCAGACGGTCGTACTGCCGTGCGCCGAAATTGTAGCCTGCGATGGGCTGCATCCCCTGGTTGAGCCCCATGACGATCATCACGAAGAAGAAGGCCAGCCGGTTGACGATACCGTAGGCCCCGATCATCAGGTCGCCGCCGTGCTCTTTGAGCCCCTTGTTGATGAGGATGACGATGAAGCAGGCCGTCACGTTCATCAGAAAGGGCGACATGCCGATGGCCAGAATCTCCTTGACGATCCGCTTGCGCGGCCGGTAGATTCCCCGGTGGAAATGCAGCAGTTCGCTCGAATCGGAGAGCAGCCGGAACTGCCAGACGAGCGAGATCACCTGCGCCAGCACCGTGGCGATCGCTGCGCCGCGGATGCCCCAGCCGAAGCCGTAGATGAACAGCGGGTCGAGGATCGTGTTGATGACTACGGTGTTGATCGTGGCGTACATCGACTTGCGCGGGTGTCCCGCCGAACGCAGGACGGAGTTCAGTCCCAGATACATGTGCGTTACGACGTTGCCCATCAGGATGATCGACATGTAGTCGCGGGCGTAGCCGATCGTCGCCTCGCTCGCCCCGAAGAAGTAGAGGATCGGGTCGAGGAAGAGCAGGGTGACCAGTCCGAAGCCGAGTCCGATGATGAAGTTGAGCACCACGACGTTGCCCAGTATGTATTGTGCCGAGGCGTAGTCCTTTTGTCCGAGCCGCATCGAGATGAGCGTGGCGGCGCCGACGCCGACGAGCGATCCGAACGCCGCGGCGAGGTTCATCAGCGGGAAGGTGAGCGCCAGTCCCGAAATGGCCATCGGTCCGACGCCCAGCCCGATGAAGATGCTGTCGACCATGTTGTACAGCGAAGAGGCCGTCATGGCGATAATGGCCGGTACGGAGTATTGGACGAGCAATTTGCGGATTCGTTCCGTTCCGAGTTCAGTAGCTGCTCCCTTGATGACTGTCATAAATGCGATGAGATGTTAGCGGCTTGCCGGAGGCCCGCGGCGGCGGGTGCGACGTAGATTCCGATGCAAAGATACGATTAAGGTTCGGAAAAAGAAAAAACGACCGTTTTTCTTTTTCCGAACCGCAGTATCTAAGGCGCAGCCAAAGATACGAATAAGCGAGAGCAATGTCGAATTTATTCGAACATTGCCGGACGTAAGTGTCTTCGGCGCAGCCAAGGCGCGGAAAGTCGGACGTAGAGGCGCAAACGCGGGTTTTGCGATTAAAAATCGGGCGAGCCTGTTTCAGCGGTGCAATCCGCTGTCGGGGTTGCGGATGCGCCCTTCGTCCGCCCGCCGACGCTCCGATCCGCTGTCGGGCTCCGGCGGTGAAAGTGCGAATAATCTCATATTTTTCGCCGCGGGAGCGCATCGCGTCGGGAAAAATCGTAACTTTGTCAGGGTAAAAGAGAACCCCCGCATTATGATTTACGACAATATCCTGGGAACGATCGGTTCGACGCCGATGGTGCGCCTGAACCACTTTTCCCCCAACCGGCAGGTCAATATTTTCGCCAAGCTCGAAGGCTTCAACCCTACGGGCAGCATCAAGGACCGCATTGCGGTCAAGATGATCGAGGAGGCCGAGCGCGAGGGGAGGCTCACGCCGGGCAAAACCATCATCGAACCCACGTCGGGCAATACGGGCATCGGCCTGGCGATCGTGGGAATCGTCAAGGGGTATCCCGTGGAGATCGTCATGTCGGAGGCCGTGTCGATCGAACGGCGCAAGATCATCCGCTCCTACGGCGCCAAGGTGATTCTCACTCCCGCCGAGGAGGGTACCGACGGAGCGATCCGTTATGCGCGTGCGGCCGTAGCGTCGGACCCCGACCGCTATTTCATGCCCGATCAGTTCGCCAACGCCAGCAACTACCTGGCGCACTATCAGTCGACGGCGCTCGAAATCTGGCAGCAGACGGGCGGCGAGATCGACTATCTGGTCTGTGCCCTCGGCACGTCGGGAACGCTCATGGGGCTGTCGCGTTTTTTGAAGGCGATGAAGCCCGACATCAAGGTGGTCTGCGCCCAGCCTACGCGCGGGCACTACATCCAGGGATTGAAAAATATGGAGGAGGCGATCGTACCCGACATCTACGACCCCTCGAAGATCGATATTCAGGAGATGGTCGAGAGCGAGGAGGCGATCGCCATGGCCCGCCGGATCATCGCCCGCGAGGCGATTTTCGCCGGCATGTCGAGCGGCGCCGCCCTGCTGGCCGCCGTACGGACGGCCGCCCGCATCGAGCGGGGCAACATCGTGGTGGTCTTCCCCGACCGTGCCGAGAAGTATCTCAGCACGACGATGTTCGACGAATTCAACGACTGATCTTCCGCCGTATGCCGCGCCTTTCGCTCATCGTCGCCACCTACAACCGTGCGGAGCAGTTGCTCACGACGCTGCGGTCGGTCGCCGCGCAGACGGCGCCCGCGGCCGAGTGGGAGTGCGTGGTGGTGGACAACAATTCGACCGACGATACGGCCGCGCGTTTCGAGGAGTTTCTCTCGGCGCATCCCGGGCTGCCGCTGCGGCGGGTGTCCGAGACGCGGCAGGGCCTTTCGTGGGCCCGCAACCGCGGCATCGCCGAGACGACGGGCGACATCGTGGCCATCATCGACGACGACGAGCGCATCGTGCCGGAGTTCATCGCCGCATACATCGCCTTTTTCGATGCGCACCCCTCGGTGGCGTCGGCCGGCGGCCCCATCGTAGCGGAGTATCCCGCAGGGCGTCCCGCGTGGATGTCGCGCTATACCGAACGGCCGATCGCCAACCCGATCGATCTGGGGCCGACGCCCCGTCCCTTCCCGCGCGGGCGGATTCCCGGCGGAGGGAACATGGCGCTGCGCCGCACGGCGCTGGGGCGCTACGGAGCGTTCGACCCGCAACTGGGACGGCGCGGCGCGCGGCTGCTGGGCGGCGAGGAGAGCGACCTGTTCGCACGGCTGCGGCGCGGCGGCGAGCAGTGCTGGTACGTGCCCGGGGCGGTGATGTACCACATCATCCCGCCGTCGAAGCTCACACGCGGCTATTTCGACCGTCTGTGCCGCAATATCGGCGTGAGCCAGCGCACGCGGGCCGCAATCGACGGCGGTCTGCTGCGCCTGTGGACGGGCGAGGCGGCCAAGTGGTGCGCCACGCTGGGGATCGCCCTCGGCTATTGCCTGACGGGCCGCGTGCGGCGTGCGGCGTGGCTCGTGCGGATGCGGCGGCAGATTACGGCGGGGTTGCTGACCCCGGCCGAGTAGGTAGAAGAATGCGGGACTTGCGGGTCTCCTAAAATTCCATCGTATGAAAAAGTTTCTGAAAATCGTTGCGATCGTGGCGGTCGTGCTCATCGCCGTCGCGCTCGTCGTGCCGCTCGCTCTCGAATCGAAGGTGGGCGACATCGTGAAGAAAGAGGCGGGCGAACTGCTCACCGCCGAAGTCGATTTCCGTTCGCTCGACCTGAGCCTGCTGCGCCATTTCCCGCACGCTTCGGTCGAGTTGGAGGGGTTGACGGTCGTCTGCGCCGCGCCGTTCGAAGGGGATACGCTGGCTTCGGTCGGGCGCATCTCGGTGGTCGTCGACCTGATGTCGCTCTTCGGCGATTCGGGCTACGAGGTGACCAAACTGCTCGTCGACAAGGCGCATCTGCATGCGCGCAAACTCGCCGACGGCAGCGTGAACTGGGACGTGATGAAACCTTCGGACGAACCGGCGGAGGAGAAGGAGCCGGCCGAGGCGGACGAGCCGTCGGCCTTCCGTCTGCGGATGCGCGACGTGCGTCTGTCGGAGGCCGTCGTCCGCTATGAGGACGACTCGACGGGAATGCGCGCCGGTGTCGATCCGCTCGACCTGCGCCTGAGCGGCGACCTGTCGGGCGAGCGCAGCGACCTCGACCTGCGGTTGGAGGCGCATCGCCTCTCGTATGCGGCCGGCGGGGTGGCGCTGCTGCGCGACGCCGATCTGACGGCCGACGTCACGCTCGACGCCGATCTGAAAAACAAGCGTTTCACTTTCTCCGACAACAGATTGAGCCTCAATGCGATCGCTCTGAGTCTCGACGGCTGGGTGGCGCTGGCGGACGACCGCACCGAGATGGACGTGCGCGTCAACAGTTCGAAAGTCGAGTTCCGCGACGTCCTGTCGCTGGTTCCGGCCTTCTACACGCGCGATTTCGAGAACCTGACCGCTTCGGGGCAGCTGACGCTCGACGCATGGGCCAAAGGCGTGCTGGCGGGCGACCGGCTGCCGGCCTTCGAAACGACGCTGGCCGTGCGCGACGGCAGCTTCAAATACGCCTCGCTGCCCAAGGCCGTGACGGGCATTACGATCGATGCCAGGGCGGCCAATCCGGGCGGGACGGCCGACGCCACGACCGTCGACGTGCCGACTTTCGCGCTGACGATGGCGGGCAACGCGCTGCGCGGCTCGTTCTCGGCCGCAACGCCGATGAGCGACCTGCGCTTCAAGGCGGCCGCCGCCGGCAAGGTCGATCTGGGGGCTGTGAAGGAGGTCTATCCGTTGGGCGATTCGATCGCGCTGGCGGGCGTCGTGACGGCCGACATGCAGGCGTCGGGGCGGATGTCCGACATCGAGCGGGAGCGTTACGAGGCGATCGCGGCTTCGGGGCGGCTCACCGTCGAAGGGGTTACGGCGGCACTCGCGGGATTGCCCGAAGTGAAGGTGCGCCGCGCCGCGATGAGCGTCAGCCCTGCGGCGCTGACCCTTTCGGAGCTGGGCGTCACGGTGGGGCGCAGCGACATCGAAGCGTCGGGCACGCTGTCGAACTATATCGGCTATCTCCTGCGCGACCAGACGCTGCGCGGGCGGCTCGACGTCCGTTCGTCGCTGCTCGATCTCAACGAACTGCTGGGCGACGCTTCGGAGGCTTCGGCCGATACCGGTGCGGCGGCCGCTCCGGCCGATACGGCGGCGATGCGTGCCGTCGTCGTGCCGCAGAACCTCGATCTGGCACTCGGTGCGTCGCTGAAAAAGATACTGTTTCAGAAAATGGTGCTCGACGATTTCACCGGTTCGCTGACCGTGGCGAAGGGTACTGTCTCGATGAACCGGCTGGCGATGAATGCCTTCGGCGGCCGGATGTCGGCTTCGGGCAGCTACTCGACGGCAGCCGACGCGCAGCGGCCGGCGTTGAAGTTGAAGGCCGAGATCGCCGATGCGTCGTTCTCGACGACCTTCGACCAGCTGGACGTCGTGCGCCGCATGGTGCCCCTGTTCGAGAAGACGGGCGGGGACTACTCGATGTCGCTCGATCTGGCGACCCGCCTGACGCAGACGATGGATCCCGACTATGCGACCTTGCAGGCCGACGGGGCGATCCGTTCGAAGAACATCCGCGTGCAGAATATCGCCGTCTTCGACCAGTTGGCCGCAGCGCTCAAAAACGACGCCCTGCGCCGCATCGAGGCGAAGGATGTCGACATCCGTTTCACGATCCGCGACGGACGCATCGCCACGCAGCCCTTCGATCTGAGCGTGGGCGGTATTTCGCTCAACCTGTCGGGTTCGACGGGGCTGGATCAGACGATCGACTATACGGCCCGGGTGACGCTGCCCGAAGGATCGGCGGGCGGTATTCTTACGGCGGTCGACGTCGGCATCGGCGGCAGTTTCTCGTCGCCGAAGATCACGCTCGACGTGAAGAATGCCGTGAAGGACGCCGTGAGCAATGCGATCGGTGAGAAACTGGGCCTGTCGGTCGGATCGTCCGAGGGCAAATCGGCCGACGAGATCCGCGCCGATGCGAAGGCCAAAGGCGATAAGCTCGTCGAGGAGGCCAGGGCGCAGCGAGACAAACTCGTCGGGAAGGCGTCGGGCAAACTGGCCAGGATCGCGGCGCAGGCCAGCGGCGACGCGCTGGTGTCGGCCGCCGAGAAGCAGGCGCAGAAACTCATGGAGCAGGCCGAGCAGCAGATCGCCGCGCAGCAACAGTAGCCGACGGTCGATGTTAGGCGAGGGGCGTTTTCGAATCCGAAAACGCCCCTCGCGTGTTGGAATTTCCGGTTTCAGAAACGATAGCCGACGGTGAACGAATAGCCGATATTGTGTTCATTGCCGGAGGAGGTAACTCGCAGCAAGCCGTATTGCACTTCGGGGCCGATGACGAAGTGTCCGACGATGAAATCGAACCCGATACAGATGCCCGTGTCCCAGTTGCGGATCGTGTACGGAGCCGTTCGTGGAACCTTGGCACGCAACAGTCGGGAGAGGTAGGGACCGGCGTGGAGATCGAAGCGCGATGTCGGCGAAAGTCGGAATCCGACCGTCGCCTCGACCGGCAGATCGATGTAGGAGAGTCGCGTGGCACGGTCGCTTGCATAGTCGAAAACGTCGCTCGACGTCGTAGCGCCTTTCATGACGTAGCAGAGACCGGTTCGGAGTCCGAAATGTTCGTCGAAAAGATACCCGATATTCACTCCGCCGCGTAATCCCAGTTTGAGGTGTTGCTCGCTCAGCATCGAGGCAGACGCACCGACACGAAGGTCGACATGCAGTTGGGCCGATGCGCCGCATACGGCGAAAAGCAGCAGGAAGGTCGACACGATTTTTTTTCATGACAAGATGGGTTTAAATTGGAAAATATTATTTTTGTCTGTGCAAAGGTCGGGGGTCTTCCCCTGCGGATCAATACTGATTTATCATTAATGAAGACAATGCAACGGGAGTTCGAGGCTCTGCTGGATATGCAGCGGTTCGATGCCGGCGAGTTGGACTATGCGGTGCTCGATCGTCATGTGGCGCGATTGACGCAGCTTTCGCAGGTGGTCAATAGCGGGATCACGGTTTTCGACATGTATCGACGGCGGCATGTTTTCAGTTCGTACAATTTCCCCGACCTGTTTCGTTACGACATGGATCGGATCGCTTCGGAGGATTCCGACTATTTTTCCGCGCGGATTCATCCCGACGACCTGCCGGAGGTCCACCGCAACGGTATCGATTGCCTGCGGTTCATGCTCGGACATAAGGAGCTGATCGATAACGGAAAATTCCTTGCTGAGTACCGGATTGAAATCGGCGGCCGGTATGTGCGGGTCGTAGAGCAGTTCCAGGTTTTGGAATGCGATCGGAGAGGGAATATCTGGTTGACGCTGAGCGTGCTGGATATGTCGCCCAATCAAGGCCCTTTTGACGGGGTACGCAGCCAGCTGTTCGATTTCCGGGATGGTCGGGCACTGCCTTTCGCAGGAGGCGGGGCATCGTCCGATCCATTATCGGAGCGCGAGCGCGAAATTCTGCGGCTCATAGGTAGGGGCCGGTTGAGCAAAGAGATCGCTGTCGAACTCTCGATCAGCGTACATACGGTCAACACGCATCGGCAACGCATTTTGGAGAAACTCCGTGCCGACAACTCGATGGAGGCCGTGCGTTACGCCGCCGAACGGGGACTGCTCGACTGATCGGGACGGGTGCCGACGGGAGTGCGGACAGGCTGCTGCAAACCAGGGACTTATTTTATCCGGCGGTTTCCCGGAAAGAATGCGTAAATTGGTCGAAAGGTTCGCTGTTGTGTCAAAATTTCCTATATTTGCCCCGCAATCTATACTTACTATTATTTAAACGCACAACACATGAGGAAATTTTTGACGATTCTCACCCTCTCCCTGCTTGCGGTGTCATGTATCGACAACGACTACGATCTGTCGGACATCGATACGGACGACATCGGCATCGGAGACGAAAACTCGGTCTTCACCTGCCCGCTGATGACGCTGAGGGTCGCCGTCGCGGACATCGTGAACGAACAGGGGGATCTCGACGGTATCCTGGCCGAAGCCGATGTCTGGCTGCCGAACCGGCTGCCGGACGGCGCGGAGGCGGTCGACGTGAAACGGCTTACCGGCGGCGACGGACAGCAGGCGCAACAGGCCTATGTGCAGACGTTGCTGACGGCCTTGCAGGAGGAGATCGACGCCGATGCTTCGGACCGGAAGCTCGAACAGATCGCCCGACAGATCTATGCGGAGTATAGGGAGGATTTTCTCCCCGATTACCTCCCTGCCGAAGTGGACGAGGCGGAGTATATCGCGGCGTTCAGGACCGTCTACCACCAGCAGGCGACGCACGATCTGATCTGGGAGAATATCGAACTGTTCGCCGCCCGTTACCTGACGACGAACCTTCGGATAGATGTCCAGCCCTTCGTCCTTTCGGGCATCGACGTGGGAGCGGACGTGCGCGACATGATCGTCGGCGGAGACGAATCGAAAACCTCGTTGTCGCTCTTCGGCGATATTGCGACCGACCTGCCGGTCTCCTTCTCGGCAGAACCGTCGTTCGAGGCCGAGGTGGAGGGCAGCGACCGCACGTTGTTCAGCTTTCCTTCCTTTACCGTCTTCCCGACGGCGGAGGCGCCCGTCGAAATCGAGGAGACGTCCGTCTCTGCGGATGCACTGACGGTCATCTTCGACCAGGAGACCCGCATCGAACTGAACATGCAGCTGGAAAACTACTATCCCGGTCGTTCGCTCGATCTCGGACAGGGAATTACCATCAACCTGAAAGTTCGCAAGAAGGGCGGTTTAATCTTTAACGTTTAGTGACAGCCATGAAAAAATTGCTCTATACGCTGGCCGCCGTTCTCGTTTGCACGGGCGCTGCGGCGCAGAATCCCACGTTGTATTTCATGGAGGGGGTGCCCCTGCGTTCGCAGATGAACCCCGCGCTGGCTCCGCAACGGGGTTATTTCAATATTCCGGTACTGGGCGGTCTGGCCGTTACGGCGGGCGGCAACACGTCGCTCGACCACCTGCTCTTCCGCCGCGACGGCAGGCTGGTGACGCTGCTCAGTCCGTCGGTCTCGTCGGCCGACGCCCTTTCGGATCTCCATTCGAAAAATCTGGTCAACGCCGACATTCGGGTCAATCTGCTCGGTTTCGGCGCTTATACCGCCAACCGCAAGCACTTCTGGTCGTTCGACCTCAATCTGCGCACGAGCGTTTCGACGCAGTTCCCTTACGAGCTGTTCCACTTCTTCAAGACGGGCGAGAGCGCGCAGGTACGCAATCTGGGCCTCAGTTCGGATGCCTATGCGGAAGCCGGGTTCAACTACTCGTTCCCTATCGGCGAGAAGTTCTATGTCGGTGCGCGCGTGAAGTTTCTGGTCGGGCTGGCCCGTGCCAAGTCCTATTTCACGCAGTTCAACGTCTCGCTCGGCGAGAACGAGTGGTATGCCGAGGCCGTCGGCGAATTGGAGGTCAACAGCAACCTGCTGACCATCCCCACCCGTCAGGAGGCGGGACAGGACGGAGTCTACCGCAATTACTACCAGCTCGACGACATGGAGTTCGACGCGAAGTTCAAGCCCGCCGGCTACGGTGCGGCCTTCGACATCGGTGCGACCTACGAGCCGATTCCGAATCTGCTGGTTTCGGCGGCGGTCAACGACATCGGTTTCATCGCGTGGAACAAGGCCAGTTCGATGCACGGCACCGTAAGCCGGAGGCTGACCTTCGACGGTGCGCAGGTCGATGCGTCGGGGGTTGCCGACATCGATTTCGATCTGGGCGAGTTGAAGTTCGAGCAGGTCGACGAAGAGAGCGCGACGCGGATGCTCCATTACACGATGAATCTCGGTGCCGAATACCGGCTGTGGGATCGGCGCGTCGGTTTCGGGGCGTTGTACCAGATTCACAAATACGACTATGCGGCGTGACCGCTTCGGTCAACTTCCAGCCCGTGCGCTGGTTCGGGCTTTCGGGCAGCTATTCGTTCATCGACAATCGGGCCAGCGCGCTGGGGTTGGGACTGAACCTCAATCCGGGCTGGATCAATTTCTATGTCGCTACCGACGTGTTGCTGACCAAGAAGAGCGCGCAGTGGATTCCTATCAAGCAGGGGCGGATGAACTTCAATCTGGGCATCGGCGTGCCGATGGGGAAACGGGGGCTGCGCCAGCGCGATTGCATTCGGGTGAATGCGGCGTGCTGTCCGTCGCAGGAGCCGCTCACGGAGCAGCAGGAGCTTCGTATCAGGGAGCAGCAGCTCCGCGAGCAGGCGTCGGCGACCTCCGAACAGATCGAAGAGGCTACCGAGCGCAGCGAGAAGGCGATCCGCAAAGCCGAACGCAGGGCGGCGAAGGCCGAACGGAAAGCGCGTAAAGCGGCCGAACGGGCGCAGCAGGAGGGCGATACGGCTTCGGTCGTCCGTGCCGCGGCCGATCTGCTGGCCGTGCGCTACTGAGGGGGGCGTATCGTCCGACAGAAATTCACCCCGGCGCAGATCGCTGCGCCGGGGTGAATTCGTCTGGGTCGTCCCCGTTTTTGTCCGTTCCGGCGGTCAGGGCCGCGCGGCTAGTTCGGCGACGATCGCCCGCATCGCGTCGTAACGCTCCTCGGCGCTGCGGAGCAGTGCGTACTGCGCCCGCGTACGGACGAGGTTGTGGTCGGGCGACTTGATCTTGTAGTAGGTGTCGCCGTCGAGATAGTCCATCAGGAAGCGCAGCACCTGTTCGTAGGTGATGTAGCGTACCGAGAAGGCGAGTGCGTCGGTTTCGGCCGGCGTGAGGAAGGCGCGCGCCTCCGAGAGGTAGCCCTCGGCGAAGCCGCGGAACATGGCCATGTCGAGCCATACGTCGTCGAAGTTTTCGTCGTCTTCGCGGCCGTGGTTGGCGTAGGTGCGGATCGCGTCGCCGAAGTCGTTGAAGCAGGGGCTGCGCAGCACCGTGTCCAGATCGATCACGCAGAGCACCCGCCCCTGGCGGTCGAAGAGGATGTTGTTGATCTTCGTGTCGTTGTGCGTCACGCGGCGCGGGATCTCGCCCGTTTCGACCCGCTGCCAGAAGCGGAGCATCTCGTCGCGGCGGCATTCGATCCATTCGATTTCGCGTGCCACCGACGCACGGCGTCCCGCGGCGTCGCGCGCGAGGGCATCGTCCCATTGCCGGAAGCGGGAACGGATGTCGTGGAAGCCGGGCAGAATGTCGGCCAGCGGTTCGCCGTAGTCGGCCAGCATCCGCTGGAAGCGGCCGATGCCTTCGCCGCCGCAGCGGGCCAGTTCGGGGGTCGAGGCGGACTGGCAGGTCACCGAATCCTCGATGAAGAGCGTCGCGGCCCAATAGTCGCCCGCCGCATCCTCGTAATAGAGCGCTCCGTCGTGCGTGGGGATGACGGTCATCACTTCGCGCCGCGGATCGCCGCCGGCGCGGCGTACCTTCTCCCTGAGAAAGGAGGTTACGCCCTCGATGTTGCGCATCATGGCGGGGATGTCGGTGAAGACGTTGCGGTTTTTGCGTTGGAGGACGTACCGCGCACGTTCGGTCGTGACGATGTAGGTGTCGTTGATGAATCCTTCGCCCAGCGTGGCGACCGACTGCACGGCGCCGTCGAGACGGAATTGTTCGGCTATTCGTTTCATGCGGTAGAGGGTTTGGGCAACCGTATCCGGGAATTGCGGAGAAGTCGCGGACTCCGCCTTCGGTTTTCCCGTCCGGTAGGATAAAGGTAATGAATTTTTTCTAACTTTGTGAACAGAACCCTGAAAAACCTCTTTCTTATGAAAACGCTCTTTCGTACAGCACTTCTTCTCGTCTGCGGTTTTCCGCTCTTCGCCTGCACGCCGCACGCCGCCTCGGACGCGCCTTACCGGATCGAGGAGGGGACGATCGTCTTCGCGGAACCCGCACGTGCCGAGGGGCAGTGCGACGTGCTGCAACTGCGCTGCGATCCGATTCCCGTCGTGCGCGTGGCCTTCATCGGCCTGGGTATGCGCGGCAGCACGGCCGTCGAGCGTTTCACGCAGCTCGACGGCGTGGAGATCGTCGCTCTCTGCGACAAGGTGCCCGCCCACGTCGAGCGGGCGCAGCGGACGCTTTCGGTACATGGCCTGCCGGCGGCGCAGGAGTTCACGGGCGCCGACGACTGGCGTCGCGTCTGCGAGTTGGAGGGTGTCGATCTGATCTACAACTGCACCGACTGGCAGATGCACGTCCCCATTGCGCTCTACGCCATGGAGCGGGGCAAGCACGTGGCCGTCGAGGTGCCTGCGGCGCTGACCGTCGCCGACTGCTGGGCGCTGGTCGACGCGGCCGAACGGACGCGCCGCCACTGCATGATGCTCGAGAACTGCTGTTACGACTTCTTCGAGATGACGACGCTCAACATGGCGCGCGAGGGGCTGTTCGGCGAGATCGTCCATGTCGAGGGGGCCTATATCCACGACCTGCGCGAATTGCAGTTCGACCGCCGGCACGGCTACGTCGACATGTGGCGGCTCGAACATAATGCGCTGCATACGGGCAATCCCTATCCTACGCACGGCCTAGGTCCGTTGTGCCAGCTGCTCGACATCCACCGCGGCGACCGCATGGAGCGGCTCGTCTCGCTCTCGTCCGACCAGTTCGGCATGAGCGCCTACGCCACGGCGAAGTACGGCGCGGAGTCGGCGGAGGCCGAGAGGCCCTATGCGTTGGGCGACATGAATACGACGCTGATCCGCACGGCCAGGGGCAAGAGCATCCTCATCCAGCACGACATCACCTCTCCGCGGCCCTACAACCGGCTCCATACGATCTCGGGAACGAAGGGCTTCGCACAGAAATACCCGATCCGCAGTCTGGCGTTCGATCCCGACGCCCACCACCGGCTCTCGGACGAGCAGCTCGACCAGATGCTGCGCCGCTACGAGCATCCCATTACGCGCGAAATCGGCGAGAAGGCGCGCGAGGTGGGCGGCCACGGCGGCATGGATTTCATCATGGACTACCGGCTGGTCTACTGTCTGCGCCACGGCCTGCCGCTCGATCAGGACGTTTACGACGCGGCCGAGTGGTCGTCGCTGGCGGAGCTGACCGAAGCGTCGGTGCGCAACGGCTCGATGCCTGTCGCGATGCCCGACTTCACGCGCGGCGCATGGCGCAAGGTCGAGGGCTTCTCGCACGCGATGGCCGAGTGACGCCGGCCGCCCCGAACAGGCTCCGCCCCTGCCGCAGATCGTTGCGACAGGGGCGGAACGGTTTGAGGGGCAGGACTATTTGAGCGCCTGCAACACCTGGGGCATCAGCTCGGAGAGGGCGTTCTCGGTCTGAGCGGTGTAGAAATTCCCGTCGACGACCGCCTTGTCGTCGGTGGGGATGCACTCCCGCACCACCGTTTTGAGGAAGGGATGCAGTGCTACGCGTCGTCCCCGGGCGATGCCCAGGTTGTCGTAGAGAAGCGCTGCGGCGCAGTGGCCGATCATCGGTTTACCCTGCTCGGCGAAGCGTTTCATGATGCGGAGCATCTCCCGGTTGAAGGGCTTGTCGGCGTTCTCGGCGAATTTGGGCATGGCGTCGCCGCAGGCGAAGACCAGCGCATCGTACTCCTCCTCGCGGCCCGCGAGACGGGACACCGTGTCGTCGAGGCGGAGGGCGACGCCCGAGTTGGTCGTCACCTGCGGCGTCTCGGCCACCGCGAACGTGCGGAATGGAATCCCGTTCTCGAAAAATGCTTCCAGATAGTGGAACAGTCCCGCTCCATTGACCGGATCGACGACCAGAACAGCTGCTTTCTTTGCCATGATTGTGCGATTTTAAAGGTTCGTTTGTTTTCAACAGTCGTTTTCCCGCCTCGGCATAGCCCGAACTGCGTTCGGCTCTGCGCTCGGCTTAACGAAAACGTTGACTGCACGGGCCCCGACGGACCCGCATGATGTAAAGATAGGGCGGGGAATCGTAAAAAACAAGTACTTACCTTCGGGTAAGCAACTTACCTTCGGGTAACGAATCCTGATCCGCAGCCGGTTGCGCGACGAAAAATCGTCGCGCGATTTTCCGCCGTGTGCCGCGCAGGGAGCCGAACGGGGAAGGGGCGTGCCGCACGAGTGTGCCGAGCAGAGGGGGCATCGTGCCGCCGTCAGGCCGTCTGCGACGGTTCCGCACCGGCGATGTCGATGCGGCGGATCGCGTCGTCGAAGGCGTTGCGGTCGCCGATCGCGGCGTTGCGCAGCTGCGCGCGGTAGGTGTGGATCGTGGCGACCGAACAGTTGAGGATCGCGGCGATCTTGGCGCTGTGGGTCACTCCCAGCCGGATCAGTGCCAGGATGCGCAGCTCGGTATTCAGCGTCCGGGGCTGACGCGGCGAAAAGCGCTCCGCGTCGGTCATCAGCCGGTTGACGTGCGCCACGAAATCGGGGAAGAGGTGCAGGAAGGTCTCGTCGAAGATCGCCAGAAACTCCTTGTACTCGGCGTCGGCGGGGTTCTTGGTGCGCAACTCCCGTATCAGGGCGTCGCAGTCGCCGTCCTTGTAGACCTTCAACAACAGTTTGCGGTAGTCGTTGATGCGGACGATGTAGCGGGAGCAGAGGGAGAGGTAGTGGCCGACGTATTCGTCCTTGATGTTGTTGGCGTCGCGCAGTTCGCCGTTGATGCTGCGGATATGTTCGTTCAGCTCCCGAAGCTGGCGGTTCATTTCGAGCCGTGCGGCGCTGATCTGCCGGATTTTGCGGTAGTAGACCAGGATCGTGAAGAAACTTCCCAGCAGCACGACGACCAGCAGGCTGACGACGATCGTGACATAGCCCATCGCGCGGCGTTTGGCGTCGAGCGAGTCGATGTAGGCGCCTGCGATCTGCTGCACCATCTCGGACGACTGCTGCATCCGCGAACGGTAGTTGCAGTAGAGGGCATCCTCCATCGAGCAGTTGATATAGCGGTTGGCGCGCTCCACGTCGCCCTCTTCGAGCAGCAGCCCTGCCAGCGTATAGAGTGCCATGCCCTCGCGCACGGGGGTGCGCAGGTCGTCGGCCGTCGCACGGATCAGGTACTCCTTGCGGCGGTCGGCGTCGCCCAGCTGTTCGTAGATGAGCGCCAGCCGGTAGGCGACCATCGCCCGCAGGTGCGTGTCTTCGATGCCGGCTTCGTATTCGGGCAGGAGCAGATCCAGCGCCTTGCGGGCTTCCCCCGCCTTGCAGTACATCATGGCTTCGAGCTCCTTGCGCGGGACGGAGCCTTCCGGCAGATTGCGGATGCGCAGCACGTTGTAGAATTGCAGCGAATCGCGGTAACGGGCTTTGAGCGCGGGATCGGCGCCGGAGAGCTGTTTGGAGAGGTAGGAGCGGTAGACGTTGTAGTATTCGCTCTTGTTTTCCGGCGCCAGACGGGTCGTGTCGACCTGATGCAGGATGCGGAAGGCTTCGCCGTACATGCCGCCGTTGAGAACGGTTTTGGCCAGATAGACCCGTGCACAGTTGATCCGCGTGCCGTCGCCGTAGCTTTGGGCCAGGGCGAGCATTCTGCGGGCGTAGTGGTAGGCCGAGTCGATGTCGTAGTTGTAGTACTCCTTGTAGATCTCCTCCGCCAGGGCGATCCGTTTGCGCGGGTCTTTCGCTGCGGCGAGTTCGTCGCGCCGCGCTGCGATGCGGAGATTCTTCGTGCGGCCGTATGCGTCGCGCCGTTCGATGATACGGTCGAGCTCTTCGAGCGCCTTCTGATGGCGATCGGTACGGTCGGTACAACTCGTACCGATGCCGAAGAGCAGGACGGCGAGAAGGAGAGGGAACGGTTTCATGCGTTTGTATTCGACAGTCGTTTTTCGCCCCGGCGTACCCCGCACGGGTCGGGAGGGCTGTCGTGCGAAAATAGTAAAAAAAAGCGAGTTGACGGCGGTTTCGACCGTTTTTGTTGCTCCGCCGCCGGTTCCCGGAGGGAGATCGCCGCGACGAAAAAGGAGGAAACCGTCGCGGTTTCCTCCTTCGGGTGAATCGTCTCCCGACGGTCGTTGCGTCAGAAGTTCAGGCCGTCGTCCCAGCCGGGGTTCTGCGTCAGCGCAGGGTTCAGCGTGCGCTGTGCGGCGGGAATGGGCCAGAGGTAGTCGCGCGCGTCGTCCCAGTTCCGGCCGTGGACGACGCCCGGGTAGCCGACGATGTAGCCTTTGGTCTCCTCGCTGAGAATCACCTCCTTGCCGATCTGCAATTTCGTCGGGCAGGAGGAGGTCGCCTCGTCGATGTAGAGTTCCAGATCGGGCGTGCCGTCGTTGTCCATGTCGTAGGTTCCCGCACCGGCGATGTAGCAGCCGTAGTAGGGCCGGTAGTGGTTGAGCGCCTGCTTGCACTCGTTCCAGCGGAAGAGATCCCACGAACGGTAGGGGGGCTCCATGACCAGTTCGACGGTGCGCTCGCGGCGGATTTCGAGGATGACGCCCGTGTGGGCGCTCTTCGTCACGTTGGGATAGCATTCGAGCAGGTAGGGATCGGGCGAAGCGTCGGCCTTCGTGAGATCGATGCCGGTCATCTTCGCGCGTTTGCGGATCAGGTTGACCGAGATTTCGAGGTCGTTCTGCGTGATCGTTCCCAATTCGGCCACCGCCTCGGCGTAGTTGAGGTAGACTTCGGCGGCACGCATCAGGATCCAGTCGCTGCTCGCGGCACCCGACGTGGTCGAGTTGGCGGCCGTGCCGACGAACTTGATCGGTTCGTAGCCGGTGTGCGACGAGAGGGTGTTGCGCGTGACGGTCGTGGCCTCCACCTGCTTGTAGCCCGGACAGAGGACGGTCTGCGCCATGCGCGGATCGCGGCCCTGCGTCTCCTCGCTGTACGGCATCGTCTCCCAGCCCTCCTTGTCGGTGAAGCGCGAGCCGTCGGCCATGAGGTAGTGGTTCATGAAGCGGCGCGTGAGGCTCGTGCGGCCGAACTTGATGTTGTAGGGCACCGAGTGCGAGATGCCGAAGGCTTTGTCGTAGCGGCGGCAGAGCACCACCTCGCAGGTCTTGGCGTTCTCCGAGTAGAAAAGTTCGCGGTAGGGTTCCGCTCCCTCCTCGTAGAGATAGAAGGGCGAGTCGGTGATGAACTCCTTGGCCGTGGCGGCCGCCTGCCGGAGGTATTTGTCGGCGTCGGCCATGCCGTGATATTTGCGGAACGTCCCCTCGTAGAGCGCTGCGCGGCTGGCGTAGGCCAGCGCGGCCCATTTCGTCACGCGGGTGTTGCCGCTCTCCCACGTGCCCGGAAGGTTTCGGGCCGCGAAGTCGAAATCTTCCAGCACGCGGTCCATCACGTAGCCGCGGTCGTCGCGCGCCTTGTAGACGTCGGCGTCGGTCGAGCCGAGCACGTGGTCGTAATAGGGCACGTCGCCGTAGGTGCGCACTTTGAGGAAGTAGAAGTAGGCGCGGAAGAACCGGGCCACGGCCTCGTATTTGGTGGCCAGCGCTCGGTCGGGACACTGGTCGAGGTGTTCGAGCAGGTAGTTGATCTTGCGCAGTGCGCTGAACGACCAGGTCTGCGAGGCGGCGTTGCGGCTGCCGGTGATGTAGTCGCTCAGTCCGTTGTCGATCTTGTCGTCGGCGTCGTTGATGCCGATGTCGGCCGATTCGAGGTTGTCGTTGTAGAACTGGTTGCTCCACAGGGTGAGATCGGACTCGTTCTGGAAATATTGTTCGGGCGAAAGCTCGTGTTCGGGGAGCATCGTCAGGTCGCAGCCGCCGACGCTCAGTGCGATGGTTCCGAAAGCTAAGATTTTACAGATGATTTTCATATTCTTTCCGGCTTGAAGTTGTTAGAAGGTGATGTCGACGCCGAACGAGAAGGTGCGGGGCATGGTGTAGCCCGTTCCCGTTCCGCCCTTGTAGGTGCCGCTGGAAATCGCCAGCTCGGGATCGATGAGCTTGCAGTGCTTTTTGAGCGGCGACCAGTAGCAGAGGTTCTCGCCCGAGACGTAGATGCGCAGCTTCGAGAGGTACTTTTTCAGCACCGGCAGCGTGTAGCCGATCGTAAGGTTCTTGAAGCGCAGGTAGGCCACGCTTTGCAGGTAGCGGTCGTTGTTCTGTCCCAGCGGGCCGCCGTTGTAGCTCTGGATTGGCCGCAGGCGGGGGAAGTAGCCGCCCGGATTCTGTTCGCTCCACACGTCGTCCATGAAGTCGTAGGTGATGAACGACGGAATGGTGTAGCCGTAGAGCTGCCAGAACTGGTTGGCGCCGTAGATATCGTCCTTGTTGGCCGTCGGATACCAGTCGCGCTTGCCGACGCCCTGGAAGAAGGCCGAGATGTCGAATCCGTTCCAGCTCGCTTCGATGCGGAACGAGTAGCTGTAACGCGGCGTGGTGTTGCCGATGATCATCATGTCGCCCGGATCGTCGACTGTCCCCGCGCCCGTGCCGATCGAGCCGCTGCCGTCGCGGTCCTCGAACATCACGTCGCCGGCCATCAGCTTGCCCAGGTTGTTCTGCATGTTGTAGACGCGCTGGTAGACGTTCGAACTGTTGTTGATCGCCACCTGGTAGGCGGCGGCCTCCTCGTCGGTGTCGAAGAGTTTCGGCACGTGGTAGCCCCAGATCTCGCCCAGCTTTTTGCCTTCGTAGTAACTGTCGAAGAGCTTCGTGGGGTTGTTGTACTTCGTGATTTCGGTCTGGTAGTCGCCGATCTGACCCGTCAGGGCGTAGTGGAAGGGTTTGCCGCCCAGCTTGAACTGGTCGCGCCACGTGATCGAGAGCTCCCACCCTTTGGTGCGCAGGTCGGCGCAGTTCTCGGTCGGCGTCGCCGCGCCGTAGACCGAAGGCAGCGTCAGCGACTGCGTGAGCATGTCCTTCGTGTCGCGGATGAAGAAATCGCCCGTGAACGAAAGGCGGTTTTGCAGGAAGCTCAGGTCGAGGCCGAGGTTGTAGGTATAGACCGTCTCCCACGTGAGGTTCGACGACATGGGATCGGATACCGATGCATAGCTGGCTTTGCCGCTGTCGTCGAAGAGGTAGTTGAGCGTGCCGGTACCGATCGTTTGCAGGTAGAGGTAGTTGCTCACCTGCTGGTTGCCCAGCGCACCGTACGACAGGCGGATCTTACCGTTGTCCCACCAGTGGCGGACGCCCTCCATGAACTGCTCTTCGGTGAAACGCCAGCCGGCCGACACCGAGGGGAAGTAGCCCCAGCGATCCTTTTTGGCGAAGCGCGACGTGCCGTCGGCGCGCATCGAGGCTTCGAAGAGATACTTGCCCTTGTAGTCGTAGTTGATGCGGGCGAAGAACCCGAGCGTCTTGTAGGCCGAGATATCCTGCTGTACGAGCCAGTAGGTGTCGTCGTTGACCGAGTTGAACGAATCGATCTGGTCGCTGCCCAGTCCGAACTGCTCGACGATGTTGTCCACGAGTCGGTATTTTTCGTAGTTCATACCCGCGACCGCCTTGAAGTTGTGCTCCTTGTTCCAGCTGTGTTCGTAGGTGAAGTAGGCGTCGACGTTGTGGTAGGTGTACTCGTAGGGGCGTTCGCGGTAGGTGTCCTTCTGGTAGTGGGTCGTGGTCTTGGTCACGCCCACGGCGTCGGAGTAGATGTTCGCCGCCGTGCGATCCTTGTAGAGGCGGCGGTAGTTGTTGATGTTGTAGCTGGCGTCGAAGGTCAGATCCTTGTGGAGTTTGAGTTGCAGGCTGTTCGAGAGCGTCAGCGAGAGGTTCTCGATCGTGTGCTTGTTCGTGGGGTCGGCCAGCGCCGCCGTGCGTCCCTTGCCCAGCGCCACGTTGCGCAGGTCGGCGGGATACATCACGATCGAACCGTCGGGGTTGTAGGGAACGAACATCGGCGCGACGTTCTCTTCGAGCGCGGCGATGGTCTGCGCCTCGTTGAGCGGCCCCGGATACTTCTGGTTCACGGCGTTGAGCGAGGCGTTGGTCGACCACTTGGCCCATTTGAAGAGCTGTGCGTCGAACTTGGCGCGGAACGAGTAGTTCTTGTAGTTCTCCTTGTTCCGGATCATGTTGCCGCCCAGCACGCCGTCCTGCTGGTAGTAGCGGCCGCTGACGTAGTAGTTGACGTCCTTGCCGCCGCCCGAGAGCGAGAGGTTGTGCTCCTGATGGAAGCGGTTGGTGTTGTAGATGCTGTGGTACCAGTCGAAGTTGCCGTAGTAGTGGTACTTGCCGTCGTCGCCGATCACGACCCACGGCCGGTCGGGGTGTTCGGTGGTGTCATAGCGACGCGCTTCGAGCGCCGCCCAGTCGGCGTCGGTGTAGTTGAAGGCGTTGTAGGCGTAACGCGAGAAGTAGAGGTCGTTGACGATCGTGGCGTAGTCGTAGCCGTTGGTGATGAAGTCGGTGGGCGTCGTGGGCTGCGTCCAGCCGATGTTGTTGGAGTAGCTCACCGTGGCCTTGCCCGCCGCACCCTTCTTGGTGGTGACGAGGATCACGCCGGCCGAAGCCTTGGCGCCGTAGATGGCGCTGGCCGAAGCGTCTTTGAGCACCGAGATCGACTCGATGTCGGCGGCGTTGACCAGCCGCAGCGAGACGCCCGGCACGCCGTCGACCAGTATCAGCGGCGAACCGCCGTTGATGGAGGGCACGCCGCGGATGTTGAGGCTGTTGCCTGCCGTGGGGTTGCCCGAGTCGATGCTGATGTTGAGCGAGGGGTCGATGCCCTGCAACGCCTGCATGGTCGAGACCACGGGCCGCTGGGCCAGCTCCTCGCCCGAGATCGACGAGACGGCGCCCGTGACGTTGATCTTCTTCTGCGTGGCGTAGCCCACGACCACTACGTCGTCGAGCTGCTGCGCGTCTTCGCTCAGCTCCACGTCGATCGCGCCGGAGGCGGGCACCTTGACCGTCCACGAGGTATAGCCCACGCAGGAGATCGTCAGCAGCTGTCCCGTGGCTGCCTGTACGGTGAAGGCTCCGGCGGCATCGGTCACCGTTCCGGAACCGGTCGAGTTGTTGGCCACCGTGACGCCGACGATCGGATCGCCGGTCGCACGGTCGGTGACGCGCCCCGTGACGTCGCGCAGCTGCGATTGGGCGAGTGCGGCCTGCGAGGTGTCGTACACCGGCGTTTCTGCGGCGTGAGCCGTGCCGAAGGGAAGCGCGAGCAGTCCTGCGGCCATGATTGCGAATATCTGTTTTCGATTTTTCATATCGCGTTCGTATTTGGGTTAGTTACTTCACGAGTTTCCAGAGGGCGTGAACCTGATCGGCGTTGATCGGATCGTCGTAGATGCGTGCGATGACCACCTCTCCGTTGAATGATATCTGCCCCTTGTCGTTGGGATTGGGGTCGGCGCCGATTCCGAACCAGCGTTTGTCGACGTTGGTGTTCATGTGGCGGAATTCGCCGCCGGCTGAATTGTTGGTGGCCTTCAACTCGCCGTCGACATAGATTTTCTGCGTGCCGGCGGCCTTGTCCCATACGGCGACGATGTGGTAATAGACATCCTTCAATGGGGTGACGCCGCTCTTGGCGGTTTTCCACACGTTGCCGCCCGTGGCATTCTTCGTGCCCGTCTCCATGACGATCTGGTTCGAGTCGTCGGCCCAGAAACAGATGCTGACGCCGCCGCCTTCGCTCGAAGCGAAAGGTTTGATCTGCAATTTTTGGGGATCGTCGTAACGGCGCAGGAGCACCTCCATTGCGTAGCCGTCTTCGAGTTTGCTCTTGAAGGCGGCGTTGTCGTTGTACTCCACCTTGTAGAATCCGCTTTCCAGCACGGCCGAAGGACCGCTCGGTTCGCGCGTGAAGCGTGCGGCGTACCGGTCGTATTTTTCGAGGAAGACGGTCGACAGGGTCGGGTCGGGAAGCAGTTCGACGGTCATGCCCATCGCCGAGACATCCTTCGCGGTGCCGTCTTCGGCGAAGACCACGTCGAGCAGGTCGGCCGTCGGGGCCGGAACCACGTACCCCTGCGTGACGGTGACGTAGTTGAAGACTTCGGGGTGAAGCTCCGAGACGAATTTGAGCGTCGCCGTGCGGTTCTTGCCCGTCGTGTTCTCTTCGGCCAGGAAGGTGATCGAGGCGCTCTCTTTGGACTGCTGGGTGAGCCAGCCGTCGCCGTCGGGGCTGTCGATCTCGACCTTCCACGGGCTCTGGTTGGTCGAGACGGCGACGGTGAACTCCGTACGGTCGCCGACGATCGAGATCGTCGCGGGATCGACGTCGAGATAGGGCTGCTCCTCGGTCTGCGAGATCGTGTAGGCGTAACGCTCCTCGCCGCCGAGACGGAACGACACGGTAGCCGAGCGGGTCGCGCCGCTGAGGTTGCGGGCCGCTACGACGGTCACCTTGGTGTTGCCCGTCGCGCCGCTGCGGTCGGAGAGGGCGAAGCCCTCGTCTCCCGCGATGTCGGCCGTCCAGTCGGCCGTGGCCAGGACGGTGAAGGCCACCTCCTGGCTCTTGCCGTCGATCGAGATCGGCTGCGACGGATCGGAGCCGTCGGGACCGACGACTTTGAGCAGGGGCGTGCGGTTCAGGTCGCCCCCTTCCGAATCGCACGACGTGAGGAACGCGCATACGATTGCGAACATGGTCAGTAGTTTTTTCATAGTGAGATAAATTATTAGGTTAGATGAAGAGATGAATCGGGATGCGGACGCCCTCTGCCGCCGCGCAGGACCGCCGGTCGGAGCGGAGCCTTCCCCCTCGCTCCGCTTCCGTCCGGACGGCGGCCGTTACCACTGCGGGGAGACGGACATATCGTAGAGTTCGCGCGGGCGCGACATCGTTTCGGTATAGCTGCGGCCGAATTCGTCGGTCACGGTGATTTCGAGCGCGGTCGTGGGCGAGGAGCAGACCGCCTCGAACATGTGCGACGTGAGCAGCGTCGGGAAGGTCATGGCCGTCGAATTGGTGTTCATGCGGTTCATGTTGAAATGGATCGTATGCAGCGGGTCGTAGGTGTCGACCTGTTCGACGGGGAGTTGTTTGCCGGTCTCGACTTCGCGCACCTCCACCTTCCATTTCTCGTTCCAGTTGAAGACGTTGATCAGCACGGCGTTGTCCGAGCGCGGACGGTCGTAGCCGTTGGCGTACTGCGCGAAGAATTCGGCGCTGACCGTCCCGAAATTGTTCTTGATGTCGGGGCAATATTTGTCGCGCGTGATGAGGCAGCGGTTGAGGTCGTAGGCGCGGAACTGATAGTCGGCTGCCTTGCCGATGCCCTGATAATGCCATTGCACGTCGTTCGCTCCGGCGGTTCCGATCTCGAAGAGTCCGTAGCCGGCCGGTGCGCCGTCGCGGCACATCTGGGTGCGGCCGTTGGTGTAGTTGCCCGTCCACCACCATGTGGCGCATACGGCGGCGATGTTGTGTTCGGTCATGCGCTCGGTGATGCGGTTGGCGTAGTTGATATGGGTATGGCCCGTCACGAAATGGACGGTGTAGGGGGAGAGCAGGTCGAGCATCTTCGCGCGGCAGTCGGCCGGCATGGCATAGCTCCACGAGAGTTTGCCGTCGGCGATGCGGTAGCGGTTCGTGAACTGGATGTGCATCCCCACGAAGACCGTTTTCCCTGCCGGAACCCGTTGCAGGTCGGCTTCGAGCCACCGGAGCTGGTCGGCCGTCAGTCCCTCCGTATAGTCGAGTTTCCCGACGGTTCCCTGTGCACCGCCCGTGTTGGTGAAGAGGGTGTTGTCGAGCTGGATGTAGTGGATGTCGCCGATGTCGAAGGAGTAGTAGGTAGGGCCCAGATTTTCGCGCCACGGATTTTCGGATTCGAAATCGTCGGCCACGTAGGGATCGTTGTCGTGGTTGCCCGGAATGTTGTAGATCGGAATGTCGAGATCGGCCATTTGGCGCACGTAGTGCGACGGCTGGTAGCTGTTCTTGTACCAGTATTCGTCCCACGTCAGATCGCCGAGCGCCATGGCGTAGAGGCTCACGCCCTCGGCTTTCGCCTGTGCGATCTGTTTGCGGAGGTCGGCTTTGAAGCCGTTTTCGAACTGGTGGATGTCGTTGGTGCGGTTGGCCAGATGCGTGTCCGTGAAGACGATCATGCGGTGCCGTTCGTTGGTTTCGGGCGCCAGTACGAAACTGCGCTGTTCGTAGGTCTGGGGCGAACCGCTCAGCCGCCGGAAGAACTGGGGAATGGTGCGGTTGACCGCTGCGCGGTATCCGGCGGGGACGGTGATGAAGACGTAGCCTCGCTGTTTGAGCGAAGAGAGGTAGTAACGCCCCTCGTCGTCGGTGGCGGTCACGAAGACGCCGTCCGAAACCGAAACGCCCGCGATCGGTTTGCCCGTATGGTCGATCACGCGGCCGTAGACGGTGCTGCCGGGTACCTGCGGCACCTCGGTGCGGTCGACCACGTCGACGAAGGCCGTGCCCAGGTCGAGGGCTTTCCCGTTTTTATAGAAGGTGAAGTCGTACATGCCCCCGATGAAACCGGCGGGCGTTTGCAGGGAGGCCCCCTGCGTTTGGTCGACCTCTGTCACCGGCATCCGGTGGGTTTCGGAGGCATCATTGCGTGCGGTCAGCAGCAGGTAATCGTCGGTGCCGGCGCCGCTGCACGGAAGCAGGAAAGTGTCGGCGAAGCCCATCTCCACGACATTCGGAACCTTGTAGGCGGCGACATCGGGGAGCTTGTCAGGTTCGTCGGGATCTAAATTCCCCCCCCCCTCCTCGGCAGGAGCGTCGGGCGTAGCGGGATCGGAGCTGCAACAGAGGCAGATCGTGCTGGTCGACAGGAGCAATGCGAAGACTCCCAGGAGGCGGCCGAGCGGTTTCATAGCGTCGTAAGGTCTTTTCATAACGGTCGAGTTTTTTCGTTTGTTTTCATGCTCCATTTCTCGCCTCGGCAATTCGAGTAAACTCGATTGTACTCGGCTTAACGAAAACGTTCATTTCATGCGGTTTTTATTCCATCGGATTTTGATAGCGATCTTTCTGTCGCGTATCCAGTTGGTGTATTCCGTATTGCGCAAACGTTTGTGCAAATATAAAAATTCACTGTAAATTTCACAATCAAATAAAATATATTTTTCGCTTTCGAATGAAATTAAATTTTTTGAAAAATCGTTTCCTTGAATTATTCCGTTATAAATCATGAAATTATGAGAAACGATCGATTTATATTAATAATAAAATTTAAAAAAACGGATCTGTGCGGAAGTCCCCGTTTCTCCTGTTTCCGGAGGATTTTCCCGCACTCGATTTTCGTTGCACAACGGTTTGGCGCAATCTTTTGCGAAGACTGCTCCGCTTGCTGCCGTTTTGCGGGACGATCGTTTTCGATAACGCTTATCCATACCTATGGTTCGTTTGTCGGGCGTTCGGATCGCCCGACATCATGCAGCGTGCAGGACTGTCGATACGAAACCTCGTCGGGGTATTTTGGCGGATGATCCTGTTTCCGACCGATTCGGACGGAGGAGATGGTTACGACCGTTGCGGGGATGCGGAAAAGGCGGTGCAGTGGAATTTTTAGGAGAGGTGCCGTTCGTCCGGACGGAGCGGTGGGGTATCGGCGGGTTCCGGTATCATTGGCTTTGTTCCATGTTCCGTACCCTGAGCCAGCCCTTGCCTGTTCCGGAAAACGGAACCATTTCGTTAAGCCGAGCGCAATCGAGTTTACTCGAATTGTCGAGGCGAGAAATGGAGCATGAAAATGAAGGAATCATCGAGGCTTTCCGTGGGGGGGGCCGCCGCCCACGACTGTTTGTCGGAGCAGGACCGTTCACCTCTCCGGAATGCCGGCCGGATCGGGACAGCGACTTCGGAAACGATGGATTATCCTCTCTGAAAGGACTATATTTTTTTAGCGTTCGATCTGGTTCAATCTATTGTATATCTTGTGATTGAAGGTTTATATCCGCTATATTTAAAAGCGATATTTTCAAACGTTTGTTTATCTTGTAAAATTAACTTAATTTTGTACAACGGGCGGAGGGCTCCGGTCTGGACAGGCTCCGGAAGCGGGCCGTCCGACGGGCATGTTTTCTACAACCTAAAATAAATAGTTACTGCAAAACGAAATGAATCCTATTAAAATCGGTATGATCGGCTTCGGCAGAATGGGCGGGTTTTATCTCGAACAGATGCAGAAGAGCGGACGGTGGGAGGTGGCCTACATCTGCGACGTCTCTGCCGAATCGCGGGAGGAGGCCCGCCGGCTGGCTCCGCAGGCGCAGGTAATCGCCGATGAACAGATCATCTTCGACGATCCCGAGGTGGCGGTCGTCGGTCTCTTCGCGTTGGCCGACTCCCGTCTGTCGCAGATCGGCAAGGCCGTCGCGGCAGGCAAGCATATCATCGCGGAGAAACCGATCGCCGACAGCGTGGAACGCGAATGGCAGGCGGTGTCGCTCGTCGAAAAGGCGCCGCTGTTCTCCACGGTCAACCTCTATCTGCGCAATTCGTGGTATCACAATACGATCAAGGAGTTCATCTCCTCGGGCGAGATCGGCGAACTGGCGATCATCCGCGTATGCCACATGACGCCGGGGCTGGCGCCGGGCGAGGGGCACGAATACGAAGGCCCCGCGTTCCACGACTGCGGGATGCACTACGTCGATATCGCGCGCTGGTACGCCGAATCGGAGTTCAAGACATGGAACGCGCAGGCCGTGCGCATGTGGAACTACAAGGACCCGTGGTGGTTGCAGTGTCACGGAACGTTCGAGAACGGCGTGGTGTTCGACATCACGCAGGGGCATGTTTACGGGCAGTTGTCCGCGAAGCAGACGCATAACTCCTACGTGGACATCGTCGGGACGAAGGGGATCGCGCGCATGACGCACGATTTCAAGACGGCGGTGGTCGAACTTCACGGCGTGACGCAGACGCACCGGATCGAGCGCCCCTACGGCGGCAAGAACATCGACGTGCTCTGCGAACGGTTCGCGCAGTCGATCGAGTCGGGGCGGCGGTGCGAGGAGCTTCCCCGTTTCCGCGATGCGGCGGTCGCTTCGGAGTATGCATGGAAGTTCATCCATGATGCCCGGACGCACGACTTGCCGGCCATCGGCGACCTGCGGACGTTGCAGCAGATCCGCGAACGGCGGCGGACGATGAAGAACGGTTACGGCCTGTTGCGCAAGCGCGCGTGACCGCATTTCGGACGAGACCTGAATTTAACCTTATAAAACTTGGATCATGAACAAATTACTGTTTCTCGGTAACCTGGGCGCCGGCGAAATCTTCGTCATCGCGCTCGTAGTCCTGCTGCTTTTCGGCGGCAAGAAGATCCCTGAGCTGATGAAAGGGCTAGGCAAGGGCATCCGCAGCTTCAAGGAGGGGATGAACAACATCGAGAAAGAGATCGAGAACCCCGATCAGGAGAAGAAATAGACGGTTCCGGCCGCTGGGGCGGAGGAGCCTGCCGATCGGCCGGACGCGGACGGGGCCGTTGCCCTGCTTCGAAACGGGCGGGGCGTTTCGGCGGACCCGCCCGGAGACGGAGGGCGGACGGTTTTTCGCAGGCGGCGGACGCCGTGCACGGAGTGCGGCCGACGGGATGCGCCGTTTCTCCGGCGGGAGCGGGAACTCGTTGTCGAATGCAATCAATTGTTAACCTAACCCAATAAATCTTAGAACGATGGCAAAAGAAATGTCGAGAAGAAGCTTCCTGAAAAAGGGGGCTGCCGCCGCAATCGGGCTGGCGGTCGTACCCAGCACGGTTCTGGGTAAGAAATTCGGGCATACCGCGCCCAGCGACAAACTCAATATCCTGGGTGTCGGCATCGGCGGTCGCGGCGCTTCGGTATTGAAGGGCCTTGAAAGCCAGAACATCATCGGCCTGTGCGACGTCGACTGGAAATACGCGGAGCATGTCTTCCAGCGTTACCCCGCGGCCAAACGCTACAACGATTACCGCCGCATGTACGACGAGATGCTCAAATCGGCCGATGCGGTCATGGTGGCTACGGCCGACCACACCCACGCGATCATCGCGGCCGACGCCATTACGGCCGGCAAGCACGTCTATTGCGAGAAACCGCTGACGCACACGGTCTACGAATCGCGTCTGCTGACCAAACTGGCCGCCAAGCACAAGGTAGCCACGCAGATGGGCAACCAGGGCGCTTCGGCCGAAGGCGTGCGCAAGGTCTGCGAATGGATATGGAACGGCGAAATCGGCGAGGTGCGCAAGGTCGAGGCCTTCACCGACCGCCCGATCTGGCCGCAGGGGCTGATGCGTCCCGAAAACGACGAGCGCGTGCCCAAGACGCTCAACTGGGACGCCTTCATCGGGCCGGCGCCGATGCGTCCCTACAACTCGATCTATACCCCGTGGAATTTCCGCGGCTGGTGGGATTTCGGCACGGGTGCGCTGGGCGACATGGCCTGCCATATCCTGCATCCCGTTTTCAAGGGGTTGAAACTAGGCTATCCGACCAAGGTGCAGGGCAGTTCGACGCTGTTGCTCTCCGAGTCGTGCCCGACGGCGCAGACCGTGAAGTTCGTCTTCCCGGCACGCGACAACATGCCGAAGGTCGCCATGCCCGAAGTCGAGGTATACTGGTACGACGGCGGTCTGATGCCGACGCGTCCCGAAGGGCTGCCCGCAGGCAAGGATCTCAATGTCAAGGGCGGCGGTGCGATCTTCTACGGTACGAAAGATACGCTGATCTGCGGCTGCTACGGCGCCGATCCCTATCTGGTGTCGGGCCGCGAGCCCAAGTGCCCGCCGGTGATGCGCGAGGTGAAGGAGTCGCACCAGATGGACTGGGTGCGCGCCTGCAAGGAGGACGCCGACGACCGTACGCTGTCGGCATCGGATTTCAGCGAGGCGGGCCCGTTCAACGAGATGGTCGTCATGGGCGTGCTGGCCGTGCGTTTGCAGGGACTCAATCAGGAGCTGCACTGGGACGGCGAGAAGATGCGTTTCACGAACATCCCCGCCGACGCTACGATCAAGACGGTCATCAAGGACGGTTTCAGCATCAAGGACGGACACCCCACCTTCAAGAAGACGTGGACCGATCCGGTCAACGCCAACCAGTTCGCCGAGGAGCTTATCAAGCACAACTACCGCGAAGGCTGGAAGCTGCCCGACATGCCGATGTAATTTTTCAGAACCATTTCGTCAGGCCGAGCGCAATCGAGCTCGCTCGAATTGCCGAGGCGAGAAATGGACGAAAGAAATTCAGCCATTTCGTCAAGCCGGGTGCAGAGCCGAACTTGTTCGGGCTGTGCCGAGGCGAGAAATGGAGCATGAAAACAAACCCAATTTAAAACCATAAAACGAATATGAAAAAGACGATTTTATTCTCTGCATGTGCCGCGCTGAGCCTGTCGATGGTCGCTTGCGGCGGAAACCCCAATAAGGCGAAGAACGCCGAGGCGGCTGCCGAAACGAAGGCCGAAGCGAAAGCCGCTCCCGTCTACAACGTAATCGACAAGCCGCAGGTCGACCTGGCGACGCTTCCGGTCGACAAGGAGGGTTACTACGTGATCTTCGACGGCAAGACGTTCAACGGCTGGCGCGGTTACGGCAAGGACAACGTTCCGGCCAAGTGGACGATCGACGACGGTGCGATCAAATTCAACGGCACGGGCGGCGGCGAAGCGCAGAAGGCCGACGGCGGCGACCTGATCTTCGCGCACAAGTTCAAGAATTTCGAACTCGAATTGGAGTGGAAGATCTCCAAGGGCGGCAATTCGGGTATCCTCTACCTGGCCCAGGAGGTCGAGGCCGAGAAGAACGGCCAGATGAAATTGCAGCCGATCTATATTTCCAGCCCCGAATATCAGGTATTGGATAACGAGAATCACCCCGACGCCAAACTGGGCGTGGACGGCAACCGCAAGTCGGCGTCGCTCTACGACATGATCCCCGCCGTGCCGCAGAACGCCAAGCCCTTCGGCGAGTGGAACAAGGCGAAGATCATGGTTTACAAGGGTACGGTCGTTCACGGCCAGAACGGTCAGAACGTCGTGGAGTACCACCTCTGGACGCCCCAGTGGACGGAGATGCTCGAAAACAGCAAGTTCTCGTCGCAGAAGTGGCCGCTCGCATTCGAACTGCTCAACAATTGCGGCGGCGAGAACCACGAGGGGTACATCGGTTTGCAGGATCACGGCGACGACGTCTGGTTCCGCAACATCCGCGTCAAGGTGCTCGACTAAACGGCCGTTCGTGCGATGAAACGAAAACTGTTTACAGCGGTCTGCTTCCTGCTCGCTGCGGCGATGCTCCCTTCGGGGGCATCCGCCGCAGGCGCGGGGAAGGGGTCCAAGAAGGAGGTCGGCATCCAGCTCTATTCGGTACGCTCGCTCATCGGGGTGTTCGGCAAGAGCGAGGGAGACTATAAGCCCGTGTTGCAGGCGCTCGCCGATATGGGATATACCTTCGTGGAGGCCGCCAGCTACAAGGACGGACTGCTTTACGGAACCCCCCCCCAACAGTTCCGCCGCGACGTGGAGGCGACGGGCATGAAGGTGCTGTCGACCCATTGCACGCTCAACCTTTCGGACAAGCAGCTGGCCACGGGCGATTTCACCGAGGCGCTCAAATGGTGGGACGAATGCATCGCGGCGCATAAGGCAGCCGGCGTGGAGTATATCGTCGTGCCGTCAATGCGGCGTATCGAGACGCTCGACGGGCTGGCGACCTACTGCCGTTATTTCAACGAGGTCGGCGCCCGCTGCAAGGCCGCCGGCATCAAGTTCGGCTACCACAACCACTCGCGGGAGTTCGAGAAGGTCGAGGATCGCGTGATGCTGGACTACATGCTCGAAAATACCGATCCCGACAAGGTCTTCTTCCAGATGGACGTCTACTGGACGGTGATGGGGCAGGCCAGTCCGGTCGACTACTTCACGAAGTATCCGGGCCGTTTCCGGCTGCTTCATATCAAGGATCGCCGCGAGGTGGGACAGAGCGGAATGGTCGGTTACGACGCCATTTTCCGCAATGCCGCGACCGCCGGCGTGGAGAACATCATCGTCGAGATGGAGGGATCGAGCTACGGCGACGTGCTGCGCAGCGTGCGCGAGTGCGTCGACTACCTGAACGAAGCCCCCTTCGTCGAGGCTTCCTATGCGAAATAGTCCGGCCCTGCGGTCGGATCGGGACGATTCGGTTGTCGCAGGATAACCGGATCGTCCGTCGCATGGAGACCCGTTCCGCCGTGCGTGCGGCGGGGTTCCGCTGTTGGGAGAACGCCCGTAGACGTGTGTCTCCGACCGGCGGAGACGACGGCCGGCTGCGGTATCGCCTGATCGACAAGCTGTGACCGGCGAGTGAACGTAAGCGCGGTTTTCGATAAGCCGAGTACCGATTCGCCTTGCGCGGGTTTTGTCGAGGCGGAAAAATGAAGAGTGGAACTATCCGTTTTCACTGAACCGAGCGTAACGCCGACTTGCGCGGATTCTGCCGAGGCGGGAAAACGGCTGCAAACAAGCAAACCTGAACGATGGAAGAGAAGGAAATGTCATTTTGGGGCCACTTGGAGGAGCTCCGCCGGACGTTGTTCCGCGTGGTGGCGGTGTTGCTCGTATTCATGATCGCGTGTTTCTGCGTCATGCCCGACCTGTTCGATTCGTTCGTGCTGGGGCCGACGACGTCGGATTTTTTCCTCTACCGGTGGCTGTCGAACCTGGGCGGTACGGGGATGTTCCTTCCCGATTTCAGCAACGATGATTTCGCGGTGGAGATCATCAACATCAACGTCGCTTCGCAGTTCCTGACCCACATCAGCACGTCGTTCTGGTTCGCGCTGGTGCTGATGTTCCCCTACCTGATCTTCGAGGTGTGGCGCTTCGTGCAGCCGGCGCTCTTCGAGAACGAGCGGCGCAGTGTGGGGCTGGCCTTTCTAGGCGGAACCGTTATGTTTTTTCTGGGCTGCGCCGTGGGGTACTGTCTGGTCTTCCCCTTTACGTTCCGTTTCCTGACCGAGTACCAGCTCAGCGTGTCGATCGTCAACCAAATCTCGCTGAACTCCTACATGGGCAATTTCCTGATGCTGGTTTTCGTCATGGGGATCGTCTTCGAACTGCCGCTGCTGGCATGGCTGCTCTCGAAGCTGGGGCTGGTGAACAAGACCTTTTTCCGCACCTACCGCCGCCATGCGGTGGTCATTCTGCTGGTACTTTCGGCCGTCATTACCCCTTCGGGCGATCCGCTCACGCTGATGGTCGTCTTCCTGCCGCTCTACCTGCTCTACGAACTGGGTATCCTGATCGTCCGGGAGTAGCGGGCTGCGGTGCCGTCGAGAAAAGGGAGAGCATAGTGAACTGCACCCCAAAAGTTGGACATAACTTTTGGGGTGTTTTATGAAGTACAGT